>Ga0210394_10000889_pt1 | contig 54144 bp, 34 predicted proteins | sample IncBWC12MmetaG_FD_160121 | JGI IMG/M metagenome (GOLD analysis project Ga0210394, IMG submission 160121) | Forest soil microbial communities from Barre Woods Harvard Forest LTER site, Petersham, Massachusetts, United States - Inc-BW-C-12-M | ecosystem: Environmental > Terrestrial > Soil >...
GGCACCTGCGCCATTCCACTGACTTCCATTCTCGCCCTGATTCGCGCGAAATTCTGGCTCATCGAACTGCTCAGTGGCTTGCTCATCCCGCTGAATTTCTTCCCGCGCCCGCTGCAGGTCATTTCCTCATGGCTTCCTTTCGAGCACATCGCCTACACGCCACTACAGATCTATCTCGGCCGCCTCTCCCTCGCCGAAACGCTTCGCCTCCTCGCCGTCGAATATTTCTGGGTAGCGGCGTTACTTTTCCTCGGCCATCTCTGGTGGATCCGCGCCACGCGCAAAATCACGATCCACGGCGGGTGAGGGATTTGTCTCTTTGTAGTGGCGCAGCATGTTGCGCTCTGTTGTCACGGTGCATACAAGAGTGAAAGAGAAGCTCCTCAATTTCAAACGCCACGCCGCGCTGCTCGGATCCTACTTCGCGCAGTACGCGAAAGTCCGCGTCAGCTATCGCGGCGACTTCTTCATCTCGGCTGCCACTTCCATGGCTGCCACGATTTTCTCGCTCGGATTTGTCTATGTTCTCTTCAAGAAGGTCCCAACGCTAGCCAACTGGCGCATGGAAGAGGTCATCTTCCTCTATGGTTTCTCGCTAATTCCATTCGGCCTCTTCAACGTTTTTTCGCTCAACCTTTACGAGTTCGGCGCCACCTACATCATGGAAGGAAAATTCGATCGCGTTCTCTTGCGCCCGCTCTCTTCCCTGTTTCAAGTAGTCTTCGATGCGTTCCGCATCGAAGCACTGCAAGAAGTCGTCGTCGGCCTGATTGTTGTGATCTGGGCTGCGCGCCGCCTTCAGTATCATTGGAGCGTACTCGATATTCTTCTTCTCGCCCTTTTCGCTCTCTGCGGCGGCGTCATCTATCTCTCCGTCTTCCTCTTTCTTTCGACGTTTTCTTTCTGGTTCGAGGACCGCATTGGCATTCATCCGCCCTTCTGGAATCTCCTCGCCTTCGGCCGCTATCCGCTCTCGATTTACTCCAGCTACATTCAATTTCTCTTGAGCTGGATTATTCCGTTCGGCTTCGCTACGTTTTATCCCGCGTCGCGGCTTCTCGGCCGCCCTGAGTTTCGCGTATATGCGTTCTTGATTCCTCTCGTCGCCGTGGCAACCTTTGTTCTCGCGGCCACGGCGTGGCGCATCGGCTTGCGCCGCTATTCGTCGACTGGCTCATAGAAAAAAGAAGGAATTTACAGAGAGACGCAGAGTTCGCAGAGGGCACAGAGAAGAGAAACACAGCGCCGGTTAGCAGGCCTTCATCACCATCAGAATGCGGTCATCTTCATACATTCCGTTGCGCGAATGCGTCTCCACTTCGGCAAGCACCGCGCGCATGATTTCTTCGGGACCGCGCTCGCGCACTCCGATGACAAGTTCCGCCATCCGCTGGCGGCTGAATTCCGTTCCGACGGAATCCATCGCTTCCGTAATTCCATCGGTGCACGCCACCATCAGATCTCCTGGCGCAAGCGCAACGGCGCCGCTCTCGAACTGAACATCCGGCAAAAGCCCCACGATCATGCCTCCAGCTTCGAGCCACTCGACACGCCCATCCGCGCGAATCACCGCGGGCGGCACGTGCCCGGCGTTCACATAAGTCAGGTTTCGCCCGCCGCTCTCGACCAGCGCGAGGAACATGCTCAAATACTTCGTCATGCGCCCGCCTGTCGTCGACGACGACCGCGCGCCCATCAAGAGTTTGTGATTGATCGTCGCCGGCAATTTTTCCAGCGTCTCAACGTGATCCGCCAGCGCATGCAATGTCGCTTGCACGTTGGCCATCACCAGCGCCGAAGCCGCGCCCTTCCCCTCGACGTCCGCTACAACCAGCAGCAGCGATTCCTTCCCATCCACCTGCACGGGAAGAAAATCGTAATAATCCCCGCCGACCATCTGCGAAGCGCGATGCGACACCGCAATTTCAATCCCTGAAAACGCTGGAGGCCCTTCCGGCAAAAGCCCAGCCTGAATTTCTCGCGCTAATGCGAGGTCGCGTTCCATTTTTTCTTTTTCAACGCGCTCGCGGTGCAGCTGCGCTTTTTCCAACGCGAGCGCCACGTGCGCCGAGAGCGCGTCCAGAAAAGCCTCGTCCTCGTCAGTGAATCCTTCTTCCTTGTTCAGCAATTGCAAAACGCCGATGATCGCGCCCGCTTCATTGCGAATGGGTAGACAAAGTAACTGCCTCGTCTTGAATCCCAGCCTGCGGTCGATGTCCGGCTCGAAGCGCGCATCGTCGTACGCATTTTCCAATCGCACGGCCGATCCTTCGCGCGCCACCCATCCGGCGATGCCGCGTTCGGCAGGCAAACGAATCACTTGTTGCTCGAGCCCCAGCCCCACCAGCGACCAGATTTCGTTGCGCTCGCGATCCACGAGGAAAACAGTTCCGCGTTCCGCGCCGGTTTGCCGCGTGGCAATCTGCAGGATGATGCTGATGAGTTCGCCGAGGTCGAGCGTGGAGTTCAGTTTCTTGGTGGCTTCGATAATGCTGGAAAGCTCTTTCATTGCGCCGCGGCGCTCTGCCAGCGCCAGCACCACCGCGGAAAAGCGCGCAAGCAAATCCATCTGGCTGCGGACGCGGTCCTCGAGCGGCCCTGCGCCCCGAACCTCCAGAACGCGCACGCGGAAATCATCGCTGCCCAGCGCGCCCGCCCAAATCGTGGGATCTTTACTGGTGTCGCTTGGCAATCCTGGCTTCGTACCTGTTGTAGCCGACGCGGGAAGGGTTCCCGCTTCCGCCCAGACTTCCGCTTCGCCGCGGTCCGCGCGCCAAAGCCTCGCGCCAACGACGCCGGGCTGACCCATCGCGGCACGCACCACGCGCGCAGCGATCTCATTCGCAGGGAAGCGGCCTTCGAGCAGCCGCAGTCCATCGAGCAATTCCGGGAAAAGTTCGTTCACCTTTTGACGAGCGGGTGATTCACTCATGTCTTACAGGGCGCAAAAACGGCCGCCGCGATGGAGGTAAGCCTAGCAGGAGTGCCGGAGGTTGAAAAGAGAAGGTTCGCTCCGACGCCGTGGTTGCAGCGGAGATGGATCTTCCTCGTGTACTTCCCGTACGAATGATCATGCACGATAGTGATGGAGGTTAGCGATTCGTTTCGCTGCTTTCTTCTGACTGCCGCGAATGCACGGGATTTCATCGCGCGCAACGTTTCCGCGTTTGCCTTTTTCTCTTGCCTCGGCAGTATAATTTGTCCATGCGAAAGCTAATTTTCGCCCACAGATTTCTCGCTCTCGCCCTCCTCGCGTTTGCGGCCACAAGCTTTCCGCTCCGCGCCCAGGAAACCACTTCCGTGCCCGTGGCGCCACCCGTACCCGTTACGCAGGTCCAAACCACGGCCGGCCCGGTTCACGAAAATGTCGTCTACGGAAGTGCAAATAGCGAAGCGCTCCTCCTCGACATCTTCGAACCCGCTGGCAGCGCCCATCCACGCCCGGCCGCCATTCTCATTCACGGCGGCGGCTGGACCAGCTTCGACAAATCCACAATGCGCACGCTTGCGCAGTTCCTGGCGCGTTCCGGGTTCGTGGCCGTCGCAGTGGACTACCGCCTGTTTCATGACGAAGTGAATCGCTGGCCCGCGCAGCTCGATGACGTGCAGCGCTCCGTCCGCTGGCTCCGCGCCAACGCCGCCAAATATAATGTCGCTCCCGATCACATCGGCGCCTACGGTCACTCAGCGGGCGCGCAACTCGCCGCGCTTCTCGGCATGGTGGATACGCGCGACAATTCCGATCCCGCGCTGGCAAAATATTCCAGTAAAGTCCAGGCTGTGGTGGACAGTAGCGGCCCCACCGAATTCACCGGTTTCCCAAAGGACAGCGACGAAGACAAATTTTTCTCGAGTTTTTTCGGCGCCAGCTACTCGGCTCACCCGGAAGTCTGGCGCGACGCCTCGCCCGTTGACCACGTGTCGAAATCCAACGCACCATTTCTCATCATTCATGGCACGCACGACGAGCAGGTCTCGATCGCTCAAGCCCAGGCACTCTACGACAAACTCAAGGAAGCCGGCGCCGACGTGAAATTTGTCCGCCTGGACTCTGATCACATGTTCCGCGAGCCCGCAGTGCGCCGCCAGCTAGCTCTCGAAACGCAGCTCTTCTTCGAGCACTATCTCGTCCCGGCTTCCTGAGCGCACAACTTTTCCTGTCTTGGAACTGCGTCGAGGAGGAATTGGTGTTCTCGTGGGCTAAGGCGACGGCACGGAGTTTTGACGTGAATCCCACTCCGTGCTGAGGCGGCGTACGGATTCACGCAGTCGAACGGCCAGCGCGGCAATGGTTTCGAGACGCTGTGAAGCACCGTGGGGCATGCGCCCGTCGTTTTTTCGGCGCATTTCGGAGAGCAGAAGCTCCGCGTTACCCAGAATGCCGGTGAGCGGGTTGTTCAGCTCGTGCCGCAACACTTCACCAAAATCCTCGTGCTCCATTTCGGTGAACACGTCTGCTTGTCGCGAGGCAATCATTTCTACCGGGGAAGGAAGCGCGAGGGCTTCACTTTGGGCTTTGCGCAGGCGCCGCTCGACGAGGCCAAGAGCCACGGTCAAGCACCCGCCGGTGCGCACGACATAATCCGCGGCGCCTGCGGCTACCAACCCGGAAAGTTCCGTCTGGTGCTCCGCATCTCCGATCACCACCACAGGCGCATAGGTCGCAAGCGAGGAAACGGCCACATCCAGACGCCTGGCGCGCTCCTGCAGGTCGCCGGCTTCCAGCGTCACGGCGGCTTCCGTGAGCAAAATCACGGCGGGCGCGGCGTCCTCGACCATGCGGCGCGCGGCATCCACGGTGCTCACTGAAGAGACCCTCCGGCGTTCATCGATGGTTTCGAGTTCGTGGCGCGCCATGTCGCGCAGGGCGGCGTCATCGCTTACCAGCAGAATCGTGTATTCCCGGGGTATCATGTCACCATCCATTTTTTCTGCATTCTCAATTCCCTAATGCGCTTTCTTGGCAGCCGCGGCACGCCCGCCGCGCGTGAGCTGATTATCCAAGAGACTGAATACTTTCTCGGTCAACTCTTCCACGCGGAATGGCTTGGCCACGTGGGGAACGTGGTTTCGTTCCAAAAATTCCTGAGTCTGCTGGGCGATGACGTCTCCGGTCACAAACAAGAATCTTTCCTGAAGGGGATTCCGCGCGCGGGCCAGCGACTGGTAAAAATTTTGACCATCGAGTCCAGGCATTTTCATATCGCAAATCACAAGATCGAAAGGCTCGCGCCCGGCGCGATCAAGAGCTTCGCGCCCGTCCAGCAGCACGTCGACGTGAAGTCCTTCATCCTCCAGCACATCGGCGATCAGCCGGGCCACGGTGGGCTCGTCCTCTACAACCAATACGCGAGTTCCGCGGTGGTTGGAGCGCGGCGCAGGTGCCGGCAGAACCCTCGGCAAAGCGCGAGGACGAGTCTCTCGGCCTGCGGCTACTCGAGAAACCGGAATGACTTGCTCGTCTTCATTGAGAAAGCTGCGGCCAGGCTCGACGATAGACTCGGCTTCCACGGGAAGCTCGACAGTAAATACGGACCCGCCGCCCGGCGGACTGGAAACGCTTACCTGACCGCCGTGTTCGCGGACCACGCTGAGCACGATGGCGAGGCCGAGGCCGGTACCAACGCCCGCAGGCTTGGTGGTGAAAAAGGGATCGAAGATACGCGCGAGAATCGCCTGAGGAATGCCGGGGCCGTCATCGATGACCTGCAGCACCATGCGACGGTCTCCGTTTCGCGCGGTCCGCAGCCGGATGGTTCCGGCCTTGCCCTCCTGGACGAGAGCTTGGCGTGCGTTACCAATCAAATTCATTAACACCTGCTGCAATTGGCCGGCGTCTCCGAGCACGAACGGGAGAGTGGGATCGAGATCCAGCTCGATGCGAATTTTTTCCGAGGCGGATCCAAAGCGCTGCAAATCCATGGTGCGCTGAACCACTTGATTCAGAGCGACTCGCTTTCGTTCCGGCCGAGCCTCGCGGGCGCTCAGCAAAAGCTGGCGCAGGATGGCGCTGGCCCGCTCGGCTTCCTCATAAATCTGGCGGGCTTCTTCGGTGCGGCCAGCGAGATCTTTGCGCACCAGAAGCCGCTGCGAGTAGCCAAGAATGCTGGTCAGCGGATTGCTCAATTCATGAGCTATGCCAGTGACCATCTGTCCAAGCGCGGCAAGTTTTTCCGTTTGCAGGAGTTTGGCTTGAAAAACGCGCTGGGCTGTAAGGTCGCGGTATATCTCGACGCGTCCGAGGCGGCGGCCGGCGCGGTCCAGAACCGGACGTACGGAGCGTTCGAGCACGCGGGGCACGGGCCGCGCCAACTGCAGCTCCTCTCGGCTTCCGCCCTCGGCGCCGCGTGCAAGTTCCCGCCAGCGTTTTGCAAATTTTTCCGGTTCGGCGGCGCGCTCGGCAAAGTGGCCAATCAGGCTGTCCAACGTGGTGCACGCGGCAGCTTCCTCGGGAGACAGCCCGGCGATTTGCGCAAAGCGGGTGTTCATGGCGCGAATAGCGTGGTTAGTGCCGAACAGCAGAATTCCTTCTTCGACCCACTCGAGCACATTGTGCAGTTCCGCCTCGGAGCGGCTGCGTTGCTGCACGGCTTCCTCTCCCGCTGCGGGAGCGAGGACCACGGCGGCAAGGTCGTCCCCCGCAAATACCGGAGCGTGGAGACGCACGCGCACGCCGCTGACGAGTTCTGCTTCGCAAACCTCCTGGACCTCGATGGCCTTATCGCGTTCGCCAGCCAGGGCGCGGCTCGACCATTCTTCGATGCGCGGCTGCTCGCGCGCGCAGAATAGATAAGATAACCGGCCACCAAGCGCCCAGGCGGGTTCTTTGAGGGACGCTTGCGAGTCTGGCTCTTGCGGGGATTCTAGCGTTAGCGCGCCTCGGCTTTCCTCGAGCAAAACCTTTGCATTGCGGTTCAAGCTCGCGATATTGCCCAGTGCATCGAGAAGCACCGTGGGCTCCGGGCTGAATTCGAGGAGCGCATGACGGCGCGCGGTGCGCCGGATTTGCTCCGCGCGATGCCGGCGGCGCTCCAGCGCGGAGACGGACAGCGAGGCTCGCAGATCGAGGCGCTCGAGCATGGCCAGCGAAGCGGTTTTCCGCGGGATGCCCGCGACCAATACGCCGAGTGTCTCTCCGGCGGACATCAGAGGGATGGCTACCAACCGCGCCAACCCTTCCTTGGACCAGGCTGCGGGAGGCTCCGCTCCCAGGACTTTTCGGGTTTCGAGAGCTGTGCGCCACAAACTCGCGAGCGGTTCTCGCTCTATGGCGCGAGTCCATGCTTGATCTCCGCTTTCCCAGGCGAACTCCAACTCCGCCGGGGCAATGGAGAGCGGCGTTTTCGCAGGACGGTGTCCGATGACCGCGAAGGAGGCGCCCGCTCCGGATCCGTCGGCGGACTCTTCGGTGCAGTTTGCAACCAGCTGCTCGAGAATCGTATCGGCAGATGCTTTGCCGCCGAGAGCGCCGAGTATTTGTTTGCTAAGCCGCACGTCCGCATGGCGATCCCGGGCAAGACGCTGCTCTTGTTCCAATTCAAGGGCCAGCGCAAGTTCCGCGGCGACTGCTTCCGCTACATCGCGGGGCATAGCGGGTTGTTTTCTGCGTGATCCTGTGAGGAGCACGCCGCGGAGATGGCCATTCCCCTCGATGGGAGTCCAAAGCGCGTGGCGCAAGCCGACCAGAGGGCCAATCATCGGTTGATTCGGGGGACGGTCTTGAGAACCATCGAATTGCTGCTCGACGCTCTTGCCGGAGGCGAGCAGCTCTTGCGGCAAGGGAGGCTCCAACGACAACTTCTCCCATTCCTCCGGCGTGTCCTCTCCCTCGGCTTCCCAGATCATGCCTCGAAGGCAAGCAGCGGCGTGCCCGTCAGCGCCTGTGAGTGAATCCTGCTCCAGCCATACGCCGATGCGGTCGGCGCGCCCGTCTCTAGCCAGAGAGTGAATCGCTTCGCGCATTAGTGCTTCGCGCGGCGCGCCGGACAGTCCGGCCCTTGCCGGGCCGCGCCAGGAGCGTTCGTCCTCTTGCTTTTTTCGCCAGGCCCACATCTTTTGTTCGCCTCGAATCTGCTTCCGCTGGGAAGGCAGCGGCGGCATGCCGCCAGGGACATGCTCCTACCGAGAAGAGATACATGCACTGGTAGGCCCAACCGGGAATCTGCGTAATGCTTTTGGAATCAGCAAGCTGCGCCGCTGGAGAGAGGAGGATGGCAGGGGCCTAAGTCCCATGCCGAGACTGGCGCTGCTCTTCTTCCCAGAGTGGACCGGGGAGCGGTGTGGCCTGCATCGCGATCGGCGTGGAGCGGAAATCGAGGGATGACTGGGTACCAGATGGGATGGGCGAGCGCTCTCGGAGAAAAGACGGGCGGTTATTTCTTTAGAAATTATGCGGAAGAGAATCGCGCGCGATGGCTCGGATCATTGTAACTCGCGCTAGCTGTCGTTCGGCCTTTTTGTCGCTACGCTTTTATACATCGGCCTTTTTTTATGCTGCGGCCGTTTTAAGGCTGCGCTTGTTCCATCTGATATTGCTTGAGTTTGCGATAGAGCGTGGTTTTTCCGATGCCGAGCATGCGGGCCGCCGCCAGCTTGTCTCCACCGGTTTCCCGGAGCGTGCGAAGAATGGCGCGGCGTTCCAGCTCTTCCATGGGTAGCAACTCGTCTTTGTCTGGAACGCGCTCGCTGCTTGGGTAGTGGAGATTCGAGGGAAGGTCTCCGACGTGAACGATGGGGCCGGAGCCCATGGCGACGGCGCGTTCGATGGCGTTCTCCAGTTCGCGCACGTTGCCCGGCCAGTCGTAGGCAATCAGGCGGCGCATGGCGTCATCGGAGATGGTCCGTGGCGGGCCGTGGGGATCGGAGAATTTTTCGAGAAAAGAAATCACCATGAGCTGGATATCGCTCTTACGTTCGCGCAGTGGCGGGAGCTTGACTTGGACTACATTCAGGCGGAAATAGAGGTCCTGGCGAAAGGCGCCGGTGCGGATGGCCGACTCCAGGTCACGATTTGTGGCGGCGATAATGCGGATATTGATGTGGCGGCGCTCCGTGGAGCCGACCGGTTTCACTTCGCGCTCCTGCAAGGCGCGCAAGAGCTTGGCTTGCAGGTCCACGGGCATGTCGCCGATTTCGTCGAGGAAGAGCGTGCCGCCCTGGGCTGCTTCGAGCAAACCCTGCTTGGATTGCATGGCGCCAGTAAACGCGCCCTTCACGTAGCCGAAGAGTTCCGATTCGATGAGCGTGGGCACCAGCGAAGAACAATCGACAGGAGCAAAGGGCCGCTCTTTGCGAATTCCGGAGTAATGAATGCTTTTTGCGACGAGTTCCTTGCCCGTGCCGCTCTCGCCCAGGATCAGAACGGGGTATTCGTGCTGGCTGACCTTTTCGATCATTTTATAGACGCGTTGCATTTTGGCGGAGACGCCGATCATTCCGCCAAAGCCGGGCTTGGAGCGAAGTTGCTCCCGAAGCAGGCGGTTCTCGCGGTCCAGCTCCATGTCCCGGGCCACGCGCTCGAGGCGCGCGCGCAGATCGTCTATGTGAAAAGGCTTGGTGACGTAATCGACGGCGCCCATGCGCGTGGCGGCCACGGCAGAGTCTATGGTTCCGTATTGCGTGAGCACCAGCACGGCGACCTGCGGGTACATTTCGTGAACTTGTTTCAAAAGATCGAGACCGCTGGAGGGAGGCAGAATCAGGTCAGTGACGATGATATCGACGGCGTGAGTCTCCAGCCGGCGGAGCGCTTCTTCCACCGAGCTGGCCACCACTGCTCTCATCCCGCAGGATTCCGCCACGTCCGCGCAGAGTTTCCGCGTGCTCTCTTCGTCTTCCACAACGAGAACGCTCATAGGGATCACGGCGCGTTGTACGGCGGCTTCTTCGGGCATCGGCATTCACCTCGCAAAGATCTTTTGCGCGGGTTCCAGTTGCAAACACAGTACCAATTCCGGAAAAGAGTACGATTCATTCATAATACAGCAAGTTAGCTATTCTAGCATTTATCAAGCAGTTCGCATTCGGGAATTACGTTTCCGTAAATTATTTCGGTCCTGCCGTCAAATGGGCATGTAAGTTGCTATTTTTCATCCGTTTGCCAATTCAGAAAGCGACGAGTTCCATTTCGGGAACGGAAAGCGCGGAATTGGTTACCAGCGAGGGTCTGCCCATGTGGGAACTTTCTAGAAAGGCCTTTCTACTTTTGTGGAGCTACTCTCTTGATTTAACGAAGGTGTTCTTTGCAAATCGGGATAACGACAGCGGGTTCGTTGTCACCATCCCGCTAATAAAAGAAAAACGTGTTCTCCCGGAAGATTTCCGGGAGAACACGTTTTTGTGCAAAGTTTTGTGAGCCGCCGAAGGCGGCGAGTTAATTTCCCACGATCACGCGAGCCTTTTGCTTGCGAAAGATTTGGCTCGCAGTTTAAGCCAATCCATTACGGCTTGGGTGCCGGCTTCTTAGCTGCAGGCGTCTTCGCCGCGCCAGCAGGTGCCGCGCCGCCCCTGCTGAGCAAGGTCAAAGAATCCTTGGCGTTGAAGGGGAAGCGCCGAACGGACTGTTCGCCCGTGGTGCTGAGAGTGACGTCCACGCGCCGGTTGTTAGCCAAGCGGACGGTCAGCAAGTTCTTCAGGAACTTGTCCTTTTCCGCAGGAGTCAGGTCTGGATCGTTTTCGAGGAGCTCTTTGACCTCAGCGTCGGTCATGTTTTGTTCCTCGCCGTAGGCCTTGGTGTCGATGTGATCGGCGGGAACACCCTTTTCGATCAGGTAGCTCTTGGTCTTTTCCACGCGGCGCTCGGAAAGAAGCTGATTGTATTCCTTGCCTCCGCGTACGTCGGCGTGACCGCCCAGGATCAAGTGAGCGTTCGGTCTGTAGGTCAGATATTGCGTGAAGTCGGCTGCCAGCGTGTCGAGCGTAACTGCCTGGCTGGCCATCAACCCGCCATTGGGTTTCGCTACTGTCGGCTGTGCCGTCGGGAAGTAGATGCTGTGCAGGGCCAGCTTGGTTTCCAGTTGATGAACCTGCGGAGCTTCCTTAACCTCGACGTTGCCCGAAGCATCGGCGGTGCCGCCGCGTCCGTCGTTGACCGTGCACTTCACGGTATAGGTTCCGGGCTGCAAGCCAGTGGCATCGAACGTCGCGTTCGCGCCGGTTCCGGAAACCTGGCCGCCTGAAGCGGAGTAACTGTAGGTAAGAGGATCGCCATCCGGGTCGTTGCCCGTGCAGGTGATTCCGGTATGTTCACCAGGAAGAATCGGGCTACGCTCGACGGACAAGGAAGCCGTCGGCGGACGATTCGGCCGGGGATCGACCTTGACGTCCGTTGCGCAAGAAGCCGTTCCGCCCTTGCCGTCGCTGACCTGGGCAGTGATGGTGTAACTACCGGGAGTGGCGCTGCCAGCGTTCCAGCGCGCGTCGGGACCGGAGCCATCCACCGCGCCGCCCGTCGCCGTATAGCTGTAGGTGAGCGGATCGTTGTCCGGATCGCTGGCGTTTACGTGGACCGCGACAGTATCGTTCGAACCTGCAAACACAGAGGTGGGAGTAGCGGAACACGCGGCCACCGGCGGGTGATTCACCGGCGCCGGGGGAGCTTCGCGAGGCAAGCCGAAGCGATAGACCAGTCCGGTTCCCAACCGCAGGCTATTCTCGTGGCCGCCAGCATTGAGATAGTCTCCATAAAAAGAAGTCCCGAGGTAGTCAATTTCGGCGAAGCGCCACACGAGGTGCTTTGTCAGAACAACGTCCACGCCGCCGCCTGCCACCATGGTGAAGGCGTTCTGGCTGTTATTGCCGGTCATTCCGAAGCCGGAGTGGCCGGCGCCCATCATGAGTTCGATGTACGGGACGAAATAATCGAATTTGCGAAAGTTAACACGGGGGCCAACCATGAAGGTGGTGAGATTCCCGCTCGACGAGCCGACGTTGGCAACCTGCCGATGGAATTCCGTGGCGCCGATTTCCTCGGTAACACCGAGCCATGACGTTGCGTTCCAGGTGAAGGAGCCGGTGCCGCCGTAATTATTAAATGAACTAAAGCCGCCGCCGGGATTGAAATTTATGTATTGGAACATTCCCGCGAATTCGAAACGGGGCACAATCCTGCCGGGTGGCGTGTCGCTGCTGGTTTTCCCGCCTGCGGGCAAAGCCTTTGGGCGCGGGGCTTCCGGAAGTGCAAAAAGATTTCGCGAAGCGGGAACGATGTCTCCAGTCCCCGTTTTGGCAGGGCTTTTCTCAGCCGCTGCGGCCGCCGCGCTGGCACCGTCGCCATTTTGCTGGGCGCACAAAGGCAAAGCCAATAGAGCGCAAACCGCCACTGCCACACACCAATTACGCATGATTCATCTCCCCAAGTTATCTGTTACGGAATCCCAGTTGCTTTTGTCCCCGTTGCGGCGCTTTGTGTGGCGCTGCCACAAACTCGTTTGGACTCATTGCGGCAAACTGTCAGCCATTTGCCACCTCACCGCAGATACCTTCCCCCACTTTTCCCAAACGCCGGGAGAAAATCCAGGAAGTGACACAAAGCGGCGCCGTAAGCGTATTCCAGAATTCCCTTCAACCGCAAGTATTTCCTTGGAGCAAGCGGACGGTCAAAAGCAGCTCTCGCGGCCTGCTGCAGATGCGATCCACTGCGAGGTTATTCCTGTTCCATTTTGTAAAGGCGTTGTCGCGGAAGAGGACTGCGGTGCGCTCGATATCCTGCGCAGGTACTTGTCAGCGACAAGTACCTAGGGTGTTATGGCTCATTGTGCTAGGATGTCGCCACTTTTTGTGTTGGACCTACCTCTGACGGAATTTTGAAATTGGGGGCTCTCCGTCTGGAGACATCGCGCTGGTTGCCCGGGTAACTTTCCTCAGGCGGAAGCGCGTCCACAAAAGCTTCGATTTCGATACCGTCTGCTGGGTGGGCAGATTATGAAAATCAAAAATGCAAAGCTGCTTTCTGGCCTCTTATTCTTGCCGGCCATTTTACTTTGGGCGGGCCCGCGAGCGGAAGCGCAGACGTCACGCGCGTCTTCCCGCATCACGCAGGCCGTGGATGAGAATAATCTCGCGGTGCTAAAGGGCAACGTGAACCCACTGGCGCGCGCGGAATTCGACCAGGGAGCCGTGAGCGATGGCCAGCCTTTGCACCGCATGCTGCTTCTCTTACAGCGCGGGCCGGATCAAGAGGCAACGCTGCAAAAACTGCTCGACGATCAGCAGAATAAATCCTCGGCGAATTATCACGCGTGGCTGACGCCGGTGCAGTTTGGCCAGCAATTTGGACCATCGGACGCCGACATCCAGACGGTGACCAACTGGCTGCAGTCTCACGGGTTTCAAATTACCAATGTGACCTCCGGGCGGACCGTGATCGAGTTTTCCGGAAATGCGGCGCAGGTTCGGAGCGCATTTCACACCGAGATTCGCAAGTATCTGGTGAATGGCGAGACGCGCATCGCCAACGCGAGCGATCCGCAAATTCCCGCGGCGCTTGTGCCGGTGGTTGTGGGTCCGGTCTCGTTGAATAATTTTCCTGTGAAATCTCACATACGCCAACTAGGAACGTTCCAAAAGTCACTGAAGACGGGCGAGACCAAACCGCTCTTTACGTTTCCCGGCTGCGCTGAGGGATCTTGCTTTGGAATGGGGCCGGCGGACTTTGCGGCAATCTACAACACCGCGCCGCTGCAAAGCGGAACTCCGATGATTGACGGCACGGGCCAAACTATCGCCATCGTCGGCGAGTCGAATATAAACGTTCAAGACGTGATCGATTTTCGCAACATGTTCGGCCTGTCGCCGAATTTTTCGAGCAGCAACGTGATCCTGAACGGACCGGATCCGGGCATCAATGGCAGCGAGGGTGAGTCTGACCTGGACGTGCAGTGGTCCGGGGCGGTGGCGCCTGGGGCGACCATCCAATTCGTGACCTCCGCCCCCACCGAAACCACAGGGGGGATTTTTCTTTCGGCCATTTATATCGTCGAGAACAATCTCGCGGGTGTGATGAGCGAAAGTTTCGGAGGCTGCGAACAACAAATCGGAACGCTGAATCAGTTTCACAACTCGCTGTGGGAACAGGCAGCCGCTCAAGGCATCACAGTGATGGTTTCGTCGGGCGACGGCGGCTCCGCTGGTTGCGACAATTTCGACACGGCGCATGCGGCAAGCCAAGGGCTCGCGGTCAGCGGCTTTGCGTCGACACCGTTTAATGTGGCCGTTGGTGGCACGGATTTCGACGAGGTCAACCGGTGGACGCAATTTTGGAGCTCGACCAATAATTCCATGACTCAGGCTTCCGCCCTGGGCTATATCCCGGAAATTCCGTGGAATAATTCCTGCGGCCAACTCGGAATTACAGGATGCGGAGCGTCGGCGCCTCAGGGTTCGCTGAATATTGTCGCGGGCAGCGGCGGTGTGAGCACGCTATACCCCAAGCCTTCCTGGCAATCGGGTACCGGAGTGCCGCTGGACGGCCACCGGGACTTGCCGGATGTATCGCTTTTTGCCAGCAACGGATTCAACGGCACCTTTTACATTTTGTGCCAGAGCGACGCCAGCGGCACGAGTTCGTGCAACTTGAATGATTTTGGATATACGTTTCAAGGAGCCGGCGGAACGTCCGTTTCCACGCCCGCATTTGCCGGAATCATGGCGCTCGTTAACCAAAAGCAAGCCACGACGCAAAACCCTGCGCCGCGTCAGGGCAACGCAAATTACGTTTTGTACCAGCTGTTTAAGACGCAGACTAACGCCACGCCCGCCCTCAATTGCAATTCCTCCGCAGTTCCTGCGGCGGGCTGCACCTTCAATGACGTAACGCACGGGAACAGCGCAATGGCGAATAGTTCCGTGGGGAACAACGACGTGCCCTGCGATGGCGCGAGCCTCAACTGCAGCAGTAAATCGAGTGGCACGAATGGGGTTCTCGTAACGACGGCTAGTCCGACTACGCCAGCTTATTCGACAACAACCGGATATGACCTGGCCACAGGGTTGGGATCTGTGAACGCAGCAAATCTGGTGAACAACTGGGGATCGGTTACATTTCTGCCTTCCACTACCACACTGAGCGCCACTGTGAATGGGGGTTCGGTTACGTCAATTACCGGAATTACGCACGGTACGGCCGTCAACTTGAGCAGCAGCGTCGCTGCGGGGCAAGGAGCTGCCGGGACTCCGACAGGACAGGTAGCACTGATGGCAACGCCAAATCCGACGCCGGGAAGCTCGTCCGTAAACCTAGGAATTGAAGCTCTTGCTCTCGGCAGCAACGGCACGGCAACGGGAACGGGCGTCATCTTACCGGGCGGCCAATACAATCTCACCGCGCATTACCCAGGTGACGGCACATTTGGCATCAGCGATTCGACGGGAATTCCCGTCAACATCACTTCCGAGGCCAGCAAGACGCTGATTAGCATTCCGGTATTTAACGCAACTACGGGCGCCGAGACCGGCAACTCGCCTGCTTCTGTGGTCTATGGCTCTCCCTATATCGCCCGCATCGACGTGGGCAATGCCCAGGCCGTGCTTACGTATCCTCCACAATCCGTGTGCACTCCACCTGCATGCCCTACGGGAACCATCGCTTGGACGGATTCCCTTAACGGCGCGGCAGCCGCGCCCCTTGACGGCGGCACTTTCGTGCTGAACAGTTCCGGCTTCACCCAGGACCAACCAATTCAGCTGCTCGGTGGCTCCCATTTGCTGTCAGCGAGCTACAGTGGCGATTCTAGTTTTAAGGCGAGCTCAGGGACGTACATGCTCACAGTCACACCGGGGCCAACGAAGATTTTAGCTTCAAACCCTCCGCTACCGCCTACGGTCGCGACGCCCTTTGCTGTAGGCGTGATTCTGAACCCGAACACCTTCGGAGCCATGCCCGGCTGCAACTTTACGTTCCTTGACAGCACAACCGTTTTGCAGGGATCTGTATCTTGCGAATGGCAGGCAAACGGGCCGTTTCTCTACGTGTCGCTACCCATTTCCCAATCGACGCCGGGAACCCACACGTACATGGCGAAGTTCAACGGCGACACAAATTACGCCCCTTCCACATCTGGGCCCATGACCACAAGAGTCTTCTACGGCACCACGACTACGCTGTCCGCTGATACAACGACCGTCCAGTATGGCACCAGTATCACTCTCACTGCCGTTGTCGATTCCGCTGTGCCGCAAGGCCCGCCTATCACGCAGTCCGTTAGCTTCCTGTTTGACAACGCCGCCGTGGCAGGCACGGTCACGTACACTCCCTTCACCGATGCTTCAGGAAACGTGGCCCTTCGCGCATCCCTGACGACAGTCCCGCAGTCCTCCGGGTTCTACACCGCGAATTTCGCGGGAGACTCCAATTACTTCCAAAGCGCGGCTCTGGTGAACGTCAGTGTGAACATTCCCGACTTCGGTCTCTCCGACGTTTTTCCGAATTCATTCATTACTGCTGGTAGTTCGGGCGCGGCTACGATCACTGTGGCACCCGCCAGCAGCGCCGCGAGCCCCGTAGCCCTCACATGTCCTCCTGTGAGCCTTTACGGAACACCGGTGGGCATTTCTTGCGGCTTTTCTCCGAGCACCGTCAATCTCGCCGGCGGCGTGGCGGGGACATCGGCGCTTATGATTTCGAGTCTCGCTCCTTCCTCGAGCAACACAACCAGTGTCTCCCCGCCCCAGCCTCCTCTGGTTCGCGTGCCTCCGGGCAAGTGGCTGTTGCTGCTTGCGCCGATCCTGGCGTTGCTTTTCTTCTTCCTGCTGTCCACGCGCTCGCGCTGGAACCGGCTTGCTGCCGCGGCCGCTCTCGCTTTTGGCTTTTGTTTTTTCCTTGGCTTCTTCGGCTGCGGCGGAGGATCGAACTTCGTAGGCGGAGGAGGCGGCGCCCCGGTGCCAACCACAATTACCCTCAGCACTTCCAATGTTAAAGTGCCGTTTAACCCTACAACTGGAGCGGTCGTAAGTCTTACGGCTAACCTCACAGCCTCCAAAACACCGGGAGGAATGGTTACGTTCGTGGTTGATGGTGCTTCCAATTACGCATCGCCCGTTCCGGTCATTGGCGGAACTGCGCAAATTCAAATCACAGGGCTTGCAGTGGGCGTCCACACTTTTGGCGCTTCGTATTCCGGAGATGTCAACACCGCCAGCTCGCAAACGAGTGGAAGCTTGAACGTGGCGATTACAGGCCCGACGAGTGTCAATGTTGTGGGCACCACGGGAGGGCTGACCCACACGATCACGATTAACTTCACGCTGCAGTAGCGTGCAGGCGCATCACCGTTGATGCACCCGGTGGGATATTTCACCCAGTTCCTCCTTAGCGAAAGGCCCAGGCACAGTCTTCCTACGCCGGGCTTCCCGCGCTCAGTCGCGTTACACTACTGGCGCGATGCTAAGCACCACCTTACTTGACACGAAGTGGCTGGGCCACGCGCGATCGATTGCAGCGGTTTTGCTGGAATCAGACGGGCATCGCGCGATTATTGACCCTGGGCCGGCTTCGACGCTTCCTGCGCTTCGGCAACATTTGGATTCGCGCGGCATTGGCGTTTCGGATTTGAACGCGATTTTGCTCACGCACATTCATTTGGACCATGCGGGTGCGACCGGCGCGCTCATTAGAGAAAATCCGAATCTTGAGGTGTACGTTCACAAGGCGGGGATGCTGCACATGGCCGATCCGTCGAAGCTGCTTGCTAGCGCGGAGCGGCTTTGGCCGGGCGAATTGGGGTATTTATTTGGCGAAACGCTGCCCGTGCCTTTTGGGAATTTGCGCATGCTGAAGGGCGGAGAGACACTTTCGCTCGGAAGCCGTATTCTCGAAGTGGTTTACACGCCGGGGCATGCTTCGCATCACGTTTCTTATTTTGATTCGTCGGATAGCACGGCGTTTGTGGGAGACACGGCGGGGTTTCACATCGATGGCGAGCCTTACGTGGTTCCGCTTGCGCCGCCGCCGGATATCGATCTTGAAATTTGGAACGCTTCGCTCGATGCGATCGCGGCGCGCGCTCCGTCGCGGCTTTTTCTCACGCACTTCGGCTATTCGAACGACCCGGCAGCGCACATCGCGGAATACCGGAAGAATTTGCAGCGGTGGGCGACTCTCGCCGCGGTAGTTTTGCGATCCACGCCGGATCAAAACGCCGCGCTGGAAGGATTCGTCTCGGAGGCGAGTGCGGAAATCAAGCAGCGTCTCTCTGCTGCCGAAGCCGCGCATTACATTTTCAATTGTGGCCTCAATCTGACCTGGCTGGGTCTCGCGCGCTACCATCGCAAACGCGCCGAAGCGGCGGCGACTTCGCACTAGTGCGCTGACGAGCCCCCGCAAAAAGGCAGAGCTGGCCAGCCAGTATTCAACGCAATTCCGCTGGGAAATTCTGTTGGGATTTGGAACGCTTAGGCGGCAGTTTCTGGTGAGGCGGCTGCTGGCGTGTCCGTCTCGGCAGGCTCTGCCGCGGCATCCGTTGGAGCTTCGACGCGCGTGGAAAGAGCTTCCACCAGAAGATCAACGAGCTTTTTTGCGCCACTACCGTCGGGATCTTTGTCCGGGTTGTACTGCGCCACGACGAGCCCGAGAAGATTTTTGTGTTTCGCAAATTCACTGAGGGCCGCGCGGACGTCGGCCAAGGGCAGGCCGCCGGCGCCAGGCACGTTCACCGCGGCGAATTCGTCTACGGCGATGACATCGGTATCCAGATGAAGCACAAACTCGTGAGCATCGGCGTGGACGTAAGCAAGCCCGGTGGCGGCCGCGGCAGTTCCGCCTTTAGCTTGAATGTCGGTCGCGTCAATATGGCGCATCGGCGACTTGCTGAGAAATTCCTGCTCGGGCGGATCGAGCCGCTCCAGTCCGAAGAGCGTCACGTCTGGTTCGCGCACGAGGGCGGATTCGCCAAAAAAACGCACCAATTCCGGAGCGCCGCGCCCAATCACGTGCGCTACAACCATTCCATCGATGCGTCCAGAGGGTGTCGAGGCCGGAGTATTCAAATCAGCGTCGCGATCGAACCACAATAGGTTGACGTGTTTGTAGTAGCGGCGCGCGCCGGTCAAGAGACCGATCACTTGGGCGCAATCGCCGCCCAGCACCAGCACAAGTGCGCCGCTTTTTACGGCAAGTTCAGCCCGAACTTTCAAGTCATTCAGTCCGGCGACAATTTCTTTTAGATTGCGCGCGCGTTTGTGCTCATCATCATCGGCAAAAAGTCTCGGTGCGCAGTCACCATGATCGGCCACTTCAAAGCCCGCGCTTTGCAGTCGCTCGACCAGTCCTGCTGTTCGCAACGCCGCAGGCGCTTTCTCGCTGCCCGCCAAGAACGCGGCCGCGCTCGACGGCGCGCCAATCAAGGCAATCTTCTTCGGCTGACGGACGATTTTGACCGCCAAGGTTAAGCTCCTTGTTTTGTGTGTCCCCGCCTACCGCGCTGGGTCTACTGCAAACTTCGCGGGACGAAGGCCCGCCCCTGTGCTTCTACTGCGCTACAAATGACACTGCAAATTCTTAGCGCCTTTTCTTAGCGACGCGGGGCCGGCGCAATCGTCGCCAGCTCCGGAGGCAGCGTGAAGCGCACATCCTCGCGAATCAAATCGAGATCGCGCTGATCCGTAAAGCCAAACTCCGCGAGCCGCTCGCTGACCTGTTCGACGAGCACTTCGGGAGCGGAGGCGCCCGCGGTCAAGCCCACGCGTTTTACGCCTTCGAGCCACTTCACGTCAATATCCTTGGCGGAATCGATGAGCTGGGCTTTCACGCCGCTGCGTTTGGCTACCTCTACGAGGCGGTTTGAGTTCGAGCTGTTTGGCGAGCCCACTACCAGGAGAAAGTCCACGTCCTTGGCTACTTGCTCGACGGCTTCCTGGCGATTTTGCGTGGCGTAGCAAATGTCGTCGCTGGCGGGGCCTTTGATCAACGGAAATTTTTGCCGGAGGCGCGCTACGATTTCTTGCGTGTCGTAGAGGCTCAGCGTGGTTTGCGTCAGGAACGAGAGCTTGTCCGGCTCCGCTACTTCAAGGGCGTCCACCGCGGTTACCGAGTCCACCACGATGGTGCGGTCGGGAGCTTCGCCGGATGTGCCGACGATTTCCTGGTGGTCCTTGTGGCCGATTAAAATGATGGTGCGCTTTTCGCGCGCGAATTTCAGGGCTTCCAAGTGCACCTTGGTGACGAGCGGACAGGTCGCGTCGATCACTTTTAGCGCGCGGTCTTTGGCTTCCTGGCGGACCGTTGGCGGCACGCCGTGGGCGCTGAAAACCAGCACCGCGCCGTGCGGCACGTCCTCGATGGACTCCACGAAAATCGCTCCGCGGCGGCGCAACTGCTCTACTACGTAGGTGTTATGGACGATTTCGTGATGGACGTAGACCGGCGCGCCGTACGCTTCCAGCGCCAGCTCGACGATATCCACCGCTCGCACCACGCCCGCGCAGAACCCCCGCGGCCGTACTCTCAGCAATACCTTCCCATTTGTCGCAGTCTGCATCGTTATCCTAAGTGAGTAATTTCCGAAGACTCTATCATACCTTACGGCGTGGCTGGGCCGCATCGGGTTTCGTAGGATTGTGACAGTTTCCGATTACGGCTACGGGCTCATCCGGTCGCTTTTGCGCTGGCGCCGAAAGTCCATCGCCCAGCACAGGTACCACGCGCGTGGTGGTTGGCTAGAGGCATCGCGGGACAGGGGGCTTGCATCCCATGATTGCGGACGGAGATAACCAGGCAGGTATGGTACCTAGTACCTACCGAGGACTCCCAAGAAGATCAAGACGGGAGAAACTCAAATGAAAACTGCAGCGCTGGTTGTGTGTCTGGGCATGGTCGTGTGGGGATGTGGATCGGGAAACATGGTGAACGTAGCAAAAAATGTGGTGATGAAGGGCGGACAGTGGGAGTACGTGGTGATGCCGGCTAGCGGCGGTGCCACACTGAACTTTGAAGCGAATGTGCCGGGGACGAATTTGCAGTTCAACGGAACCAACGCAATGATTTTTTATCCATCGCAGGTGGGCTTAACCGGTCCGACTACCACGCCGATCTATTGCAGCTCCTTCGCCTTCGACGGCGAGATCAACGGTAATACCGTGAAGGGTAATTTCGATTGGGCAAATACGTCGGAGCGATTTGCCAGTTTTTCCGGAGAGCTCGCGGCGGATGGGCAGTCGCTCTCGAACGGCGCGTACTCGGGCCAGTCGTGCGCGGCTGGAGACTCGCCGGGAACCCCCAAGCCGGACTTTAAGGGAACTTTCGCCGGTCAAATTATTGCGCCGGTGAATGGCACGTACAGCGGCAAGCTCACGAGCAGTTTGTTCGGAGTGGACACGGTGACGTTTGTGATCACGCAGAATCCCGATTTCTCGCTGAACATCTCGGGAACCTCGGTCGAGAACGGCGTGACGACCATGTTTGCATCGCTGCCGCAGTCGCAGACGCCGGCGTCACTGGGGGCGGTGACGGGCGCTTCTGTTTTCTGGGGCGGGACGGCGCAGAATGTGAATGGATCGCAAAATTTTTCGTTCTCCGGGCACTTAAACTCAACGGCGACGCAGTTGACGGCGACAATTTTCCAAGTCGGATCGAACGAGACGGTGACCGGGACACTGACGCGGCAGTAGATGGGCAGGAGGGGGAGGCGTTGCCGAGATGGAAGGCTCTGTAGGAGTGTTATTGCCCGAAGTAGTAGCCGTCGCGGGCTTGGATCACTAGGCCTTTCTGTTTGCCGACGGCGAGATGGATTATGTCGTAGCCAACGGTGTTGCCTTTGTCTAGGGTGAAGGCGAGGCAGTACTGGTTGCGCAGGTCTTCTTCAATTTCAGCGTAGATGGCGTCGACCGTCTCTGTTTTGGTGACTTTGAACATGCGGCCGCCGGTCAGTAGGTTTTCGAGCCCGAACGTCAAAAATCGTGTTACCAGGACGGGAGGCTGTGGTCGATGATGGGGTTGAGAGCGGTCTTACCAGAACATCCGGATGGGTGAGTTTCGTGGACTCCATCCACTAGAAAGTTTCCTCCTCCTTTTGCGACCTCCACGTACAAGGTTTCCTGCTTTATCGAAGGATTAACTCTCTGATCGATGGATAGCTCGAGGAGCCAGATTTGATCGCCATCATCTGTTCCTGAGCAGCGGCGAACGGATTTTATCTCCGCGGAAGCAGGCGTGAGGTTGCTAAATTTAGAGTGCCACTCTTGAAGGCTGGAGTCCGATGAATTTTTCGACCAGCGTTTTGCGTCATCCCAGCCCAGTTGCGCCCATTGGTCCACAAAATCCTCCGGGGTGAGGGCCAAAGGCGCAGTTCGCCGCATTTGATGATCGCTGAGGCTATAACGGGAAATTACGATTCCCAACTCTTCGTCTATCTTTCTCACTTTCCCGTGCGTCACGGCAAACCAATCCGATTCCACCCGAATTTGAAAAGGGGGCTGGAAGAAAGGATCGAGTACCTCTCGTCCAGATACAAGGAGTGTGGGCTGATTAGCGTCCGCGCCGGGCCCTAAGGCCTTATACCGAAGGACATCTGAGCGCCTACGGCAGGAGGGTGGTAAATGCGCGACCACGAGGAACCAGTGCCCGCTTGGATCAGCCGGCGAGATCTTATATTGCATGCCCGTTTCGTCGCTCTCACCTGCTGGGTCGAAATCAGATTCAGCCGCAATCACCAAATCCCAATGGCGAGCTATCCCTTGAAAGACGTAGACGGCTGAATCCGGATCGGAGCTTCCGCAAGGAAGCCAAAGCTGGGTGGAGACGATCAGAATTCCGGGTTCATATCCAGTTTGCCAGTCAAACTTGACCTGTCTGATCTCTCCGTAGGCACTCCACTTGTGGCTTGGGATTTCGTCCCATCCGGCAGCGGTGAGTTGCTCCATTATTTCTTCTTCGCCAGGAACCACGTGTCTGTTGGCGTCGTTCAAGTCTTCAACAATAAGGGCTTTAAGCTCTTGGTTCAGCTGTCGGAGCAGGCCTGGAACTTTGGCAGGTGGACCAGATTCCAGATCATTAGAATTGGGAAGACCAATTGCACGAAGCTGCTGAATGGTTTCAACGGCCTTCTGAGCATGAGGCGAAACCGGGCGCGCCGCTGAGTTTGCCGAAGTGAATAGGACAAGCGTGAGGCAAACCAAAATAGGTCTCATAGGCTTCCGTAACGGAGCAAAGGGTACCATGTCGACGGTTACGGACCTCAAGGCGAGTGTAATCATCTGGCCCCCCGCATGATTTGCGGCCGAGCAGCTAATTCTCTGTTAGTTGCATTCCTGTATTTTGAGTTGCCTATGCTTTTGATGTTGGCACGGCTGAATTGGAAGGCTCTGCCGGTGCGCTACTGGCCGAAGTAGTAGCCGTCGCGGGCTTGGATGACGAGATCTTTCTGTTTGCCGACTACGAGATGAATCTTGTGATAGCCAACCGTGTTGCCTTTGTCTGGGGTGTAGGCAAGGCTGTACTGGTTGCGCAGGTCTTCTTCAATCTCGGCGTAGATGGCGTCGACTGTCTCTTTTTTGGAGACTTTGAACATGCGGCCGCCGGTTTCCTTGGAAATTTGCTCGAGGATTTTCTTGCCGTCGGGGCGTTGTTCTTGCGGAGGATAGCGTCCACCACCACGGCCACCACCCATGCCGCCGCCGTGACCGCCCATGCCGAATCCGCCGGGACGGCTATAGTTTTCTTCTTCGTCGGCAAACAGGATGGAGTAGATGATCGTGTCGGCGCGCTGTGCCGTTGCGATAGCCTCGGCCATGGTTTCCCTGCTGCCGTGATCCACGCCGTCGGAAAGGATGATCAGAGCTTTGCGGCCCTGCTGCTTGCTCATGAGTTCGTCGGAGCCGAGGAAGATTGCATCGTAGAGCAGCGTACCGCCGCCGTGTGAGCCTCGGCTACGCCCACCTCCACCGCCCCCATTTCCACTTCCGCCTCCACCGCCGCCATTGCTACCTCCGCCTCCATCGAATTGAGGCGTCGACAGCTTTTGCAGCGCTGCTTGTAACTGGGGGCGCGACGGAGTGAAATCCTGCAGAAGCTCTACTTCCCTGTCGAAATGAATGACGAATGCCAAATCCTTGTCCTGGCGCAGAAGCTTATCGAGAAAGCTGTAGCTGGCGCTGCGCTCCTGATCGAGCACTTTCCTCTGGCTTAAGCTGGTGTCCACCAGCAGGCCCAGGCGAAGCGGCAAATCGCTTTCGTGGGCGAAATAGTTTATGGTTTGCGGGCGACCGTCTTCATCCAACTGAAAATCGTCTTTCGTCAGATTCGAGATGATCTTTCCATGTTTGTCGCGAACAGTGGTGAGCACGCTGACGGTTTTTACCTCGACCGCAATTTTCGGTTGGCCTTCCTGGGGGCGCTTCAACTCTGGCTGCGATTGCGCCGGCTGCTGGGGCGGCGGCTGTTGTTGAGCCGTCGGTGGAGGAGGTTGCTGCGCGTGAAAATCTCTGGCGGCGAACGCCAAGAACACAAGCGCGGCCAGGCCCATGAACCATCGAGTTAGGCACAGTCCCCTTGTCGAACCATGAGTTAAACGTCGCGTTGCACCAATTAAAGGAGATATCTTCATTTTTATCCAAGCTCAATCACTAAAGGAGGGCCGCCTCTATCCACTAGTTCATTCGTTTGAGGCGGAAAGTTCCCGTATGTGTCAGAAGATAGGACGCCGGACAGCGAGTTTTGGTTTACCGCCTTGTGTGCGATGCTCTCCGACCTTAGCGAGTCGAGTTTTACGGCTCCACCACGGCGATGCCTTTTGCCAAATTGGCGCTCCCGCAGGCTACGCTCGCGGCTGTAACATGCAGTCTGCGTTCACACAATCATGACGGCTGAAATGATCGTCGCGCCAGTGATTCTCGAAGGCCGCCATGTGCGGCTTGAGCCACTTTCGCGAGCGCACCAGCCTGATCTCGCCGTCGTTGGCCTGGAAGAGAGTCTGTGGCGCTGGATTCCTACTCCCGTACGCACGCCGGAAGAGATGTCCGCTTACATCGCCACTGCGCTGGAAGAACAGACGCGCGGCGTATCGTTGCCGTTTGCGCTGATCGAAAAAGCCACCTGGCAGGCTATCGGCAGCACGCGCTATGGCAATATTGACCGCACACATCATCGCGTGGAGATTGGCTGGACGTGGGTCGCCCCGCCCTGGCAGCGGTCTGCCGTGAACACGGAAGCAAAATATCTTCTTTTGCGCCATGCGTTTGAAACACTCGGCTGCATTCGCGTGGAACTTAAAACCGATTCGCTCAACGAAAAGTCTCGCGCCGCAATTCTGCGTATCGGCGCGCGCGAGGAAGGTACATTTCGCAATCACATGATTACCGCGAGCGGGCGCATCCGGCACACGGTGTACTTCAGCATCCTCGATTCGGAATGGCCCGCTGTGAAATCCCGACTGCAAGCCATGCTGCTCCCTTAACGACCGGGCAAGCTGGGACACAGCATTCTGTGCCACTGCAAATGTTGACCTGCTTCGCTGCTCCCGACATTGAGGTTTACCATTGGACGGCAGGGCGATTTCGCGTACAGGCGCGCGCCTGCGCCTAAGTTAAACTAATAGGCAGGGCACACCAGGTGATTCGCATGTGCCCAGTGTGCCGGCCCGGCCACGCTGCCGCAGTACGGGTGTCTTGGGAAACGGCTATTGGCATGACCTGAATGCCTCCCAAAGACTGGCAGCGAACGCCGCCGCTTAACGGAGATTCTCGTGCCCTCTTCCGATGCCGCCAACCGGCGCCGCAGCGAACGCGTGATGCTGCAGATACCGGTCAAGGTTCTCGCTGAGACGCCTGACAGCGTCCATGTCGAGGAAGACACTCACACGTTGGTCGTCAATGCGCACGGCGGCTTGATGAAATTGAAAGCGGAGCTCCTTGTGGGACAGCCGTTCATTCTGGTGAGCCCGCATACTGGCATGGAGCAGAGCTGCCGCGTGGTGCGCGTCGACCAGCCTACCGCCGACTACTTCGCCGTAGCTTTCGAGTTTGATCTTCCCGCGCCGAAATTCTGGCCCGTCACTTTTCCCCCACAGGATTGGGGAGTCCCGGGCTCCTGATGGTTTGTTCTTTTAACCCCGAAGGCGCAGGACGGCACAACCAATTTTCCCACCGCAACTATCCAATCAGTGTAGGGTTCAACAGGTCAGAGGATAAATACGCCTTTGGAGGCTCGTCAGATGCGGTTTTCACGTCCAATTAGCACAACCAAGCGGCTCTTGACCGCTTTCGCTCTTCTTACTTTGATTGTCGTCGTCGGCTGCAATGAGTACGTCACGTCCGAGCGCAATCCCGAAGTTCCCATTCCTAAGAAGGCCACCTGGGCTTGGCGGCCGGCGGACGCGCAGCCCGCTCCCGCGCGCGAGGCACGGCCAGTCATCTCGCGAGACGAACCAAATCGAAGTCCGAAGCCTGTGCCGCAAACCGAAGCGTCAACCGAGATCCTGCGGGGACAGATTCGGGTAGCGATCGCCAAAGCGCTGGCAGAAAAGGGTTTCAAGGAAGCGACTGATCCGAACTCTGCCGCTTTTTGGGTCGATTATCATATCGCCGTGAAGGACCAGAGCGCGGCAGTTCCCGTCGGCTACGCAGGCGGATATCCGGGAGTCGTGTGCGGCCCTTATGGTTGCGTGCAGTCCTGGGGCTGGGGCCCGCCAGCGTACGGCTACCAGAACATCAAATTCCGCACCGGAACCGTGGTGTTCGACTTCCTTCAGGCACCGACCCAGAAGCTGGCGTTTCGCGCCATCGGGAACAAACCCGTGAAGGCCGGCCTAACTACGTTTACACAGAGCGACGTCAATTCCCTGGTGAATGCGGTGCTGTGGAAACTCAGCGCGGGCAAGTAAACGATAGTTTGTCTTATTAAGCTTCGCCAAGTATGGAGTCGCACGAGTCGCCGGGAGAAGCGGCAGCAGAGCTGGCTGCCGCACTCCAAATCGCTAATTTGCAATAACAGGCGAGATTCGGTAATTCGCGAAAGAGTGCGCTAACAGCAACTTAGGGCAACAAACCAAACACCACGACGCTATTCGGCGTGCCTAAGTAGACCTTTCCGTTGGCTACCATGGGCGTGACGTACTTGTTGTCGCCGAACTGGTCGCGGTTATTCGCCGCCTGATTCGAGTTGTAAAGTTCCGTCGTCAAGTTCGCCGCGTTAAACGCGTGCAACACGCCTGTCGAACCATTCTCCACGGCCCACACAATCGCATTTGACGTGCCATTCGCGGAAATACTCGGCGTCGTTCCCGGGTAGGCGAAGCTGGCGGAGCTTTGTGTTGCGGGGATGGTCGCGAGTTTCGCGCTGGTGATCGGGAACGCCTTCAGATGGTCGCCAACCGCTCCGTAGTAAACCGTATTGTTGAAATAGCTGGGCTTGGAAAAAACGCCGCCGATCTGACCGCTGATTTGCTGATAGATATTGTCAGAGCTGCTGTTGAACTTGCCCATATTGTCGCGGTCCACAACATAAATGATCGCGTCTTTGCCGGAGCCCACTGCGAGATGGCGCGTGTTCCCGTTTGCGTCCACTAGATCGGGCAAAAGCAGCGGGCCGCCCGAGCCGAAGTCCGTATCCGAGTTTGACTCCGAGACGGTATTCGATGGCGTGAAATAATCGAGCAACGTAATCGGCACGCTGGACGACAGTCTTACGTAACACTGGCCGCAATCCCCTTGGGATGGGAAGCCGCTCGCATTGAGTGTGGTGTCGAAGTCCCCGTTGCCCACCATGAAATAAATATTCCCGGAGGCGTCCGCGGCGGGCGCGGTTCCCGCCATCCAGATGCCTCCTTCGCTGCCGTTGGGCACGAGATTGAGTACGCTTGTTTGCGTCAAGGCGTTGGCGTCATACGACATCACCCAGGAAGTGTAGGGGCGATCATCGCAATGCGAAGACCACGTTGTGTAAATGGTAGTGCCGATCTCGAGCAGGCCCGGACGCTCCTTATATTGTTTGGCATCGAAGACCACATTTCCGCCGGAGCTGTTGTCGCCAGTGCCCGGATACGTCGCTTGCACTGTCGTCGGGCCACCGAAAAGCTCGGCGCCGGTGGTCAGATCGAGAGCGTGCAGGCGTTGAAAGTAATTTCCGTTGGCGTCTTTCGACATCGCCACCACATAGATGGCCCCGTGAGCTCCGCGAGCGCGGTCAATCACGGGCGTGGCCGTCACGCCAATCTCGGGTGACACTTGGCCGCAGCCGCGGTCGTCGCTGGACGTTTCTCCGGTGCCCATCAACGATACTTTCCACAGAAACGCGCTGGTGTTGCCGTTGATGGAGTCCGCGTCAAACGCGTACACGCTGCCGTGCTCCGTAGCCACATACAAAACGTTTTTCGTTCCCACACTAGGGATCGCGACCGCGGAGAGATACAGAGGCTGCGCGTCGACTCGTCCATCCACGGTAAACGCGCCAAGCTTGCCGAAAGTCGTCGAGTTCACATTGGCCTGCGTGAGAATCGTTTCGTTGAGGTTCTGGCCAGTGCGCAAATTGTCGTAGTGATAGGTCACGACATTTATTGTGGATGCGCTTACCGCGTTCACAGTAAGCGTAACCATTGTGCTCGTCTGGCTGCCTACTGCGTTGCTGACGACCACATCGAACTTCGCTCCATTGTCGGTCGTTAGCGTGGCTGGTGTGGTGTAACTCGCTGCGGTCGCGCCGCTGATGTTTACGGTGTTTTTCTGCCACTGGTAACTCAGTGGCGCAGTCCCCGTTGCGGTAACGCTAAACGTTGCCGTTTGTCCTGCGTTCACCGTTTGATTCGTAGGTTGCGCTGTAATGGTCGGCCCTACCGCTGCGGCACTCACCGTAAGCGTTGCCATCGAACTCGTCTTGCTACCTGCGGAGTTGCTCACGACTACGTCGAACTTCGCTCCGTTATCGGTCGTGGCTGTCGCAGGAGTGGTGTAGCTCGACGCCGTCGCACCGCTGATGTTCGCGCTATTTTTCTGCCACTGGTAGTTGAGCGGCGCCGTTCCCGTTGCAGTAACACTAAACGTCGCCGTTTGTCCTACAGTCACGCTCTGATTCGAGGGTTGCGTCGTGATCGTTGGCGCCATGGCAGCCGCGTTGACGGTCAGGGTTGCCATCGCGCTCGTCTGACTCCCTGTTGCATTGCTGACGATCACGTCAAACTTTGCCCCGTTGTCGGTCGCTACGGTGGCAGGAGTGGTGTAACTCGCCGACCCAGCTCCAGTAATATTCGCGCTGTTCTTCTGCCACTGATAACTCAATGGCGCAGTCCCTGTGGCCGTCACAGTGAAGGTCGCCATTTGTCCAACGGTTACGCTCTGATTCACAGGTTGCGCCGTGATCGTCGGTGGCATCGCTGCGGCGTCAACGGTCAGGATTGCTATCGCGCTGGTGATACTTCCCGCTGAATTGCTCACCACCACATCGAATTTTGCTCCGCTATCGCCGGCAATGGTCGCCGGAGTCGTATAGCTCGCGGCTGTCGCACCACCAATACTTGCGCTGTTTTTAAGCCACTGGTAGCTAAGCGGCGCCGTTCCGGACGCCATAACACTGAAGGTCGCTGTTTGCCCCGCGGTCACAGTTTGACTTGCCGGTTGCGCCGCGATCGACGGCATTACCACTTTAGTTCCACCATTGGAGTTATTGGACGAGGTTAGCCCCGCGCAACCCATGAACGTGAGCGCGACAGCAATCGCACTTGCCTGTAATAAGAAAATTGGTCGGCGCATGGGCTGTACCCCCCAAGTCAATATGAGCGGCGATGCTGGGATTGGGCCGCAATTTCGCAAACGCGGACCGGCCCGTGCCAGGATGCCTCTGCGATGCATACACACTCTCTTATTTTTATCTTAATCAGCAGGGCGGTGAATTACACCTGAACAGAAGTACAGTTCTTGGCCAGAGCGTTATGTTGCTCCTGTCTGCGCCTGCGGTACAACCTGACCTCCTGGACGAAAGTTTGCCGCGCCCCTTCGCAGATCTTAGCACCTTGCCACGCTAGCGCGCTGCCTCTATCCTCTTCTTCCTATGCTCCTCAAAGACCAAGTAGCCTTGATCACTGGTTCCGGCCGCGGCATCGGCCGCGCCATTGCTCAGCTTTTTGCCGCGGAGGGTGCTTCGGTATTCCTGACGGCGCGGACGGAGGCGGAGTTAACAGCCGCCGCGAAAGAGATTTCGAGCAATGGCGGGCGCGCGCATTACTCCGTGGGCGATCTCGCGCAGGAAGAACATTCCACGCGCATCGTCGCCGAAGCACGCGTGCAATTTGGAAAGATCGACATCCTCGTGAACAATGCCGGCCATTACGGCCCGGTCGTGCCCGTCGAGGACTATCCCTTGGCGGAGTTTGACAACGTCATCGCCGTTCACTTGCGCGCAGCGTTTCTGCTGAGCAAACTCGTCCTACCGGAAATGTACGCGCGCGGTGCCGGAGTCATCCTTAATATTTCGAGCCTGTCCGCGAAAGCTGCGTTCCCGTGGGGCTCCGCCTACGCTGCGGCAAAGGCCGGGATGCTCGGCCTTACGCGCATTACCGCCGCCGAAGCCGCGCGCAAAGGCGTGCGCGTCAACGCGATCTGCCCCGGGCCCGTTACAGAAACGCGCATGTCCAAGGAACTGGGCAACACGCTCGCTCAGAAACTTGGCGTCAGCCCTAAAGAACAACTCGCAGGTTTTCTGAACACAATCTTGCAAGGCCGAGGGCAAACCGCCGACGAAGTTGCCCGCGCCGCGCTCTTTCTCTGCTCCGCGCAATCCAGCGCTATCACGGGCCAATCGATCAACGTCGACGGTGGCGCCGCGTTTTTTTAATTAATATTTTTTCTAGAATTCGAATCGTAGGGGCACGGCATCCCGTGCCAGATGATCGTCAATTCAATGCTCAGCAGTTGGCAAAATCTGAATTGTGTGCAGCCAAGTCTGCACCAACTGGGGCCACGCCGTAACCGGAAGATCAGTCCGGCGAAGTCCATAACCATGCCCGCCCTGTGCGTACAAATGCAACTCCGCCGGAACCTTGGCGTTCTTCAGCGATAGAAAATAAACAGTCGAGTTTTCCACGTGTACGGGATCGTCTTCAGGTTGCACGATGAAGGAAGGCGGAGTCTGTTCTGTCGGATGGATGTCCGCATTAGCCGCGAAATTCTGCTCCGCGATTGCCAGATAGCCTGGATAAACAATCACGGCAAAATCAGGACGGCAACTGATCTGGTCAGCGGAATCGATGCGATCGTAGAGCCGCTTATCAAAATGCGTGCTAAGTGCTGCCGCAAGGTGGGCACCCGCCGAGAAGCCGAGCACACCGATACGCTTCGGATCAATGTGCCACTCCGCGGCGTGGGAGCGAACAATGCCGAGCGCGCGCTGCGCGTCCTGAAGTGCAGCAGCAGATTTCGGGTAGGGCCCGGTATCCGGCACGCGGTACTTGAGTAAAACGCACGTGATGCCTGACGAAGTCAGCCAGTCGCACACTTCCGTGCCTTCCAGATCGATCGCAAGAATGCGATAGCCACCTCCGGGAAAAACGACGACGGCCGCTCCGGTGTTCTTTCCCGAAGGCGTGTAAAGCGTAAGCGTCGGCACTGAAACATTGCCGAGGCGAACGAGCGGCTTGCCCGCGACGAGATTCTCCTTGGCAGTCGTCGTGTCGGCTTCCGGCGCCGGATTGGCGGGCGCACCCGGAGCTCCGTGTGGCCAGACATCTAAGGTGGTGTGACCCGGCGCAGGCGGCCACTGCGCAAACATATTCGTCGATATGCCAGCGACTATTGCAAGCAAAACCAAAAAGTGGCGCAAAAGGAAGACCTCGAATCTAGAATTTGTGGCGCTGATCGTAGCATGCAGCAGGAGCGGCCGGGTACCCTCGCTACAGGATTTGCTTCTGCGTGGAACGACTTAGAGGGAACTGTGCCCTTGTTTCAGATTCCAGATGGCGGCGACTAGGGCGTCGATCTCTTCACACGTATTGTACAGTGCAAGCGACGGACGAACAGTGCTCTCCACGCCGAAGCGGCGAAGAATCGGCTGGGCGCAGTGATGACCCGCGCGCACGGCAATCCCCTGGCGGTTGAGCGCGGTGCCGACGTCTTCGGTGCGAAAACCATCCAGCACAAAGGAGAGAACTCCCGCCTTCTCCTTGGCCGTTCCAATCAGGCGTAGCCCAGGAATGCGCTGCAGCGCTTCTGTCGCATACACCAGCAGGTCATGCTCGTAGCGCGAAATATTCGGCATGCCGATGCGCTCGATATAATCGATGGCTGCTCCGAGGCCGACGGCGTCCGCGATGTTCCCCGTGCCCGCTTCGAAGCGACCGGGCGGCGGCTGATAGGTCGTCTTCTCGAAAGTGACGTCTTGAATCATGTTTCCGCCGCCGTGCCAGGGCTGCGTATTTTCAAGAATATCGAGCTTGCCGTAGACAACGCCGATGCCGGTGGGACCGAACATTTTGTGGCCGGAGAAAACGTAGAAATCACAGTCGAAAAGCTGCACGTCGGTGCGCATTTGGGAGACGGCTTGCGCACCGTCGAGGAGCACTTTCGCTCCAAAGCGGTGCGCCATCTCGATCATCTCCTGCGCCGGGGTCACTGTCCCAAGTGCGTTGGAAACTTGCGCAAACGAAACGAGGCGCGTACGCGGCCCCAAAAGTTTTTGATACTCGTCTAGAATTACCTGCCCGCTGTTGTCGACAGGCGCCACGCGCAAACGCGCGCCTTTTTCGGCGCATAGCATCTGCCACGGGACGATATTGGCATGATGCTCGAGCCAGGTGATGACGATTTCGTCGTCCTTCTGAATGTTCTGGCGTCCCCAACTCTGGGCCACCAGATTGACGGCCTCCGTCGTGCCCCGGACAAAAATGATTTCCTTCACCGAGCCCGCATTAACGAAGCGGCGCACTTTCTCGCGCGCTGCTTCGTAAGCATCCGTGGCTCGCGCCGCCAATTCGTGCGCGGCGCGGTGAATATTGGAATTCTCGTGCGCGTAAAAATCGCTCAAACGGTCGATCACGCTCTGCGGTTTTTGTGTCGTCGCGGCATTGTCCAGCCAGATCAACGGCTTGCCGTGAACGCGCTCTTGCAGGATCGGAAAATCACGCCGAATCGCCTGCACATCGAATGGCCCGGAAGAAATTCCCAGCCCGGGCAACGCAGCGGATGAGACCCGCGGCAACTCGGCGGCAGGCACCGTTCCGGCGGGAGCGAGTTGGCGAATCTCATCAAGAAAAGCGAAGGAAGCCAGCTTGTCCAGCGCCCCAAGCTGCGGCACCGCGCCTGACACTTGCGGCGCAGTCAGGTATATACCGGGATCCACAACCTGCGGCGTAGCCGTCGAGGAAAAGTTATTCGCTAGAGCACGCAGCTCGGTTTCGCCTGGAATTTTTACAGAGGGCATCGGCGGTGCGACGGCCAGCGGAGATGCCATCGGATAGGAGAACAGCGGCCTGATCTCATCGAGAAATGAGAATGAGGGAAGCGCGGAAAAATTGGTTGCACCCATTCCCCCGAGAATCTCCGGCAACGTCCCAGGTGAAAATCCTGAAGCCAATGAGGGTGAAGCAGGGCCTGATGCGAGCGTTGCAGGAAGTGCCCGTAACGCCGCTTCGGAGGGAGTTGGCAACGGCAGAGAGGAGAGCGTCGCCGGATCTTCCATAGCATTCAACGCTTCGATCGCGCTCGGAATCGCCGCGGTCAGCGGAGGTGCGGTTGGGACACTTTGAGCCTCCACCGGCAAGGCCGTGAAAAACTCATTCGCCATGCGCGCCAAAACGCCGGGATCTAGAACGCCCGCGGGCATGCTTGTTTTTTGGCCAGGAAGCAGTGTTTCGAATGCTCCCGTCACAGAACGCGCCGCATCTTTCCGCGAATCACTTGTAGTCATGATAGTGCCCGACTTCGACGTCCTCCAGCGCAGCAATTGCGTCATCCACAAGAATCGCCGCGGAGCAGTACAGAGATATTAAATAGGACGCGATGGCCTTATTGCTGATCCCCATGAACCGGACCGACAATCCCGGAGTTTGCTCGCCCGGCAGCCCCGGCTGGAACAGCCCGATGACGCCTTGTTTCTTCTCTCCCACACGCAACAAAAGAATGTTGGTCTTTCCGCCGGCCTCCTTGGCCTTCTTGTTTCCGTCGACATAAAGCTTGTCGGTGGGAATCAGCGGCACTCCCCGCCAAGTCAAAAAAGGCGTGCCAAACAAGGTGGCCGTGGGAGGAGGGACGCCACGCCGCGTGCACTCGCGACCGAAAGCCGCGATAGCGCGCGGGTGAGCGAGAAAAAACGAAGGCTCCTTCCACACTTTCGTTAGCAACTCATCCAAATCATCCGGAGTAGGCGGTCCCTTGCGAGTCGAAACGCGCTGGCTGGACGGAACATTTTGCAAAAGCCCGTAATCGGGATTATTGACGAGCTCGCCTTCCTGGCTCTCTTTCACATTTTCGATGGTGAGCCGCAGTTGCTCGCGCACTTGATCGTAAGGATTGCTGTAAAGATCGGAAACGCGCGTGTGAACATCGAGAACCGCGGAAATCCCGCACAAAGTGTATTCGCGCGGCTTCTCTTCGTAGTTGACGTAGGTTTCGGGCAGCGCCTTTTCGTCCTTTTGGCCGCACACTACATCGACGGTTTTGCCGTCCGCCACCCGGTTGACGCGCAGCGTCCCCGCTTCCAGCGGCTTCCAATCCAAAAATCGCACCAGCCACCGGGGGGTAATCGCTCCATACTGCGGCGGCGTCTTTGTGACATTGGCGAGTTGAAATGCGGCGCGGTCGCCCAGCGCGTGTTGCGTCGGTGTGTCGGGCACGGAAGAGTCTCCTTTAGGAAAGCAGGCCCCGAATCTTCTGGAAGCCTGTTCGCTCGCAAACAAAAATCGGCCGGAATACTCTCGACCTGACGAGCGGTCTCGCAACCCCTCGTCAACGGCGCGTAAATTGTAACCGCGTGCAGCGGGCGCCGAAAGCTCGAAATTTCCCCACACCAGCGGCATTACTCGAAGGTCTCGAAATCCCGACGCTTCCCTTCGTCCGGGCGATTGCTTGACCGAGCCGAATGCCTCGAATAATATTGAAACCCAATGCCGGAAACTCCTGCTCTAGTCGGTCAAGTTTTCTCCCATTACAAAGTCACCCGAGAGATAGGCAGCGGTGGAATGGGCGTGGTCTACGAGGCAGAAGACACGCGTCTCGGGCGCCGCGTGGCGCTGAAGTTCCTGCCTGCCGAAATGGCTAAGGATTCTCAGCTGATTGAGCGATTTCAACGCGAGGCGCGCGCCGCTTCAGCGCTGAACCATCCCAACATCTGCACCATCCACGCGATCGAACAGCACGACCGGCAGCATTTTCTGGTGATGGAGCTTCTCGAAGGGAAAACCCTGGGGCAATTGATGGACCGCCATCCCAGTTCCATGGAAAAACTGCTGCCGATGGCGATCCAGATTGCTGACGCGCTGGAATCGGCCCACTCTAAAGGAATCGTGCACCGCGACATCAAGCCCGCGAATCTTTTCGTGACGGACCGCGGCCAAGTGAAGGTGCTGGACTTTGGCCTTGCGAAAATCGAGAGCACCGAGATTCTGCCGAGCAGTTCGTCGCCATCGAAGCTGGACACCATGGTGGAGGGAGAACTTACTTCGCCGGGCGCGACCGTTGGCACGATTTCTTACATGTCGCCGGAGCAAGCACGCGGACAACTTGTCGATGCGCGAACGGATTTGTTCTCGCTGGGAACTGTCTTGTATCAGATGGCGAGCGGAGTGCTTCCTTTCAAGGGGGATACATCGGCCCTGGTGTTTGATGCGATCTTGAATCGCGATCCCGTGCCGGTGGCGGAGTTGAATTCAGCGCTGCCAGGCGAGTTCGGGCGCATTCTTTCGAAGCTCCTGGAAAAAGACCGCACCATGCGTTGCCAGTCGGCCTCAGAGCTCAAGACCGACCTTAATAGACTCAAGCGGGACCTCGATTCCGGAAGCAAACGCGCTGCGGAGCTGACTGATTCCAAATCGGGGGCCGCGAAGCAAAGCGCGAAATCCGTCGCCGTCCTTTACTTCGAAAACCTCAGCGGCGTAAAAGAAGACGAGTACCTGCGCGACGGCATCACCGAAGACATCATCACGGAACTCTCTAAGATTCGCGGACTGAACACCTATTCGCGGCCAACTGTCCTGGCATTTCGCGACAAACAAGTGACTCCCGGACAAATCGGGCAGCAGCTCAAAGCTGCGTACGTTTTGACGGGTAGTCTGCGTCGCGCAGGAAACCGCCTGCGCATTACGACACAACTGGTCGATACCGCCACGGATTTTCCAATGTGGTCGGAACGCTACGACCGCGAAATGAAAGATGTCTTCGAAGTACAGGACGAAATTGCCCGAAAGATTGCCGAAGCTCTGCGCGTTACTCTCTCTCCGCAGGAGCTCGAAGCGCTGGCGATCAAGCCCACTGAAAATCTTCAGGCGTACGATCTTTATTTGCGCGGCAAGCGGTACGCGCGGCGGCAAACGAGGCAGGACCTGGAATTTGCATTGCAAATGTTTGAGAACGCGGTCGCCATGGATCCCAGCTTCGCGCTGGCCTACGCCGCCTGCGCCAATGCCTGCGCCATGTTCTATTGCAACTACAGCCGCGAAAACATTTGGGTCGAACGCGCACGAAACGCCTCGGGAAAAGCCGTCGCGCTCCGCTAGGATCTGCCGGAAGTACAAGTGAGCCAGGCTTGGGTCCTTTATGCCACGGCGCTGCACGATGAATCCGTGCGCATGGTGCTGAAAGCCATCGAGCGGAAAAAAGATTGCGAAGGCGCCTACTACCTTTTGTGCCGAGCGCTTTTTTCCGCCGGGCGGTATCAAGAAGTGGTGGACGTGATGGACCAGGCGCTCGAAGTAAGCGGCGAGGATTACAACGTCTACGTCCCCATTGCGAACGCGCTGGGAGCACTGGGAAAAAAAGACGAGTACAGAAATTTGCTGCTGCGCCGCATCGTCGCGCTTGAAAACCACTTGAAACAGGTTCCCGAGGACGCGCGCGCACGCATTCTGCTCTCCGCGGATTATGCCGAACTCGATCGCGTGGAAGATTCGCTGAAAGAATTGAATCTGGCGATCACGCTGCGCGCCAACGAAGCTTCCATTTTGTACAACGCCGCTTGCACCTACGCTCTCCTTAAGAAGAAAGCTGAAGCGCTCGATACGCTTCGCATGGCCTGGGAAGCAGGGTTCAAAGATTCCACCTGGGTGCGCAGAGACCCGGATCTCGCGATGCTCCGAGATGAGCCGGAGTTTGACCGCCTTTATCCCGCTACGGAAGACTCTGGCACTCATCCGGGAGCTCGCGTTCCGCCACTGAACTGAGTCGCAATTTCGCGCCGCCGTTCTTGGTAATTCCCCCACGCCTTTGTTATGCTCCTGAAATTCGTTCACAAAAAAAAGGAACCTCATGCGCTCATTCAGAATTTCCGCTCCAGCCGCGATTGTAGTTGCAGGCCTCGCGTTTTCGTTGTTCGCTGCCGACAAGGACAAGAAAGAAGCTGCTTCGAAAGATGCGCCTCGGGCCTCCTACGAAATGCCTCAGCCCGAAAAAGAATCTCTCGATCTCGCGATGTATGACAGCATTCGCTTCGAAGCTACCGCTCACTCACACATCATGGAGTACGCCTCCGGCCTTATGGACGGCATCGGCCCGCGCCTGACCGGCTCGCCAAACTTGAAACACGCCAATGAATGGACGCGCGATCAATTCACCGCCATGGGCTGCAGCAACGCGCATCTCGAAGACTGGGGCGAGTTCGGCATGGGCTGGCAACAATTGAACACTTGGGTGCGCATGACTTCTCCGGACACGGCCGTGTTCATCGCCCAAGCCGCGCCTTGGTCGCCGGCGACAAAGGGCGCCGTAACTGCTCCCGCGGTGTGGGTGGACATAAAAACCGAAGCCGACTTCGACAAATACAAAGGCAAGCTCTCTGGAAAAATCGTTTTCTTTGGCGACATGCGCGAAGTGAAGCCCGTCGACAAACCGCTCTTCACGCGCGACGAAGAAGCCGACCTCAAGCGCATCGAGAGTTATCCAATCGACTTGAGCGCTCCCTTCTCCTTTGGAAACTTTCTCAAGACTCTCGCCTTCCGCGAAAAAATCGGCCACTTTCTCGCAGCCGAACAAGCGGTTGCGGTGATCACGCCAAGCCGTGACGGCAGAAACAGCGGCGGCTCCGGCGGCACGATCTTCGACGACACCGGCGCAGGATTCGGCTGGCTCATCTATCAGCGCGAACACGCCAACGCCTTGCCCGTGGCTGTCACCGCAATTGAAAACTACGGCCGCGTCTACCGCCTTCTGAAAGCCGGCGTCCCCGTAAGCATTGAGCTAAACATCGACACGAAATTCACCGGCGATCACGAACACGGCTTCGACACCATCGCCGAAATTCCTGGAACCGACCCAAAACTAAAAGATGAAGTCGTCATGCTCGGCGGACATCTGGATTCCTGGGCTTCCGCCACCGGCGCGACGGACAACGGCGCGGGCTCTGTAGTCGCCATGGAAGTGATGCGCATCCTGACTGCGCTCCAAGTGAAGCCGCGCCGCACCATTCGCGTAGGCCTCTGGACCGGCGAAGAAGAAGGTGAGTTCGGCTCCTACGGCTACGTCAAGCAGCACTTCGGCTTCGTCCCCCGGTCGAATGAGCCAGATCAACTGTTGGTCACCGAGTACGACCGCGATGCTTCAGGCCCAATTCAACTCAAGCCCGATCATCAAAAGTTGTCAGCGTATTTCAACCTGGACAACGGCAGCGGAAAAGTTCGCGGCATTTATCTGCAAGGCAACGCCGCGATCGCCTCGATTTTCGAGCAATGGATTGCGCCGCTGAAAGATCTCGGCGTCACGGCGATCACCATGCGTGACACGGGCGGCACAGACCACGAAGCCTTCGACGCTATCGGCCTTCCCGGATTCCAATTCATCCAGGACCCGCTCGACTACGGTTCGCGTACCCATCATTCGAACATGGACACTTATGAGCGTCTGCAAGCCGAAGACCTCGCTCAAGCCGCGCTCGTCGAAGCCACGTTCGTCTACAACGCCGCCATGCGCGACCAAATGCTCCCACGTAAACCCCTCCCTCACCCCGAACTCGAACCCAAGCGCATCCAGCCGCTCAAGAACGTAATGCCCGGCGCGGAAACCAAAGATTAATCCGCGCAATACTCGGTGATGTGTCCGTTTTCGGCACACAACTGGCAAAGAGTTACGCTGCGGTGCGAGTGTGACAACGCATATGGCCAGCCGATCTAACTAGAAACTCTTCAAGCCCAGTACTTCTGCTAACGAGAATGGGCTCTCCTCGTCCAAATGGCGAAAGGGACAATCGCGTCTGCCGCACTGGGCGCGCGCCAGGGGGAACCGTGATCTCATTCTTCCAAGACCTGCGCTATGCGCTGCGGATGTTGCTCAAGAGTCCCGCGTTTACGACGGTTGCGGTGCTGACTCTTGCCCTGGGGATTGGCGCCAACGTCGCCACTTTCAGCGTAGTGTATGCCGTTCTGTTGAGGCCGTTGCCCTTTCCGCATTCCGAGCAACTCGTGCGCGTCTTCGACGACCTTCGCGGTACGAACGAGCAGGATGTCGGTATGTCGGCTCCGGAGCTTTGGGATTTGCAAGATCGCTCGGGCGTATTTCAGGAGATCTCCGCGGTCTCGCCCAGCAATTCGGCCATCGGCGGCGGACAACGTACGGTCCGAGCCGAAAGTCTCGTCACGAGTCCCGATTACTTCACCTTGCTCGCAACGAAGCCACAGCTTGGCCGTGCCTACACGCAGCAGGATGCCGTCCCAGGATTCCTGGAGCCAGTCGTGATCAGCGATGGCTTTTGGCGCCGGAATTACGGGGCGGACCCGAACGTCGTCGGGCGCAAAATGCGCCTCGATAATGATCTATACACGATCGTGGGAGTGATGCCTCCGGGATTTCGTCATCCTGGCCGCACATTGAATACGGACGTGGACGTTTGGATCGCCACCGGCTTCAATGGGATTCCGTTTCCTGTTCCAGCTTTGCGGTCACTTAGAATGCTTCCAGCCGCCATTGCGCGCTTGAAGCCCGGCCTGACAGTTCCGCAGGCCCAAGCGCAGCTCGATGCGTATATATCGCAAATCAGCCGACAGTATCCCAATGACTACCCCGCCGCCGCTAAGTGGGCGGTGCGACTCGTTCCGATCAAAGAAGACTTAGTGGGCCCGCAGCGCACAGAATTGTTCATCCTTTTTGGAGCGGTGGGATTCTTACTGCTCATTGCATGCGTGAACATCGCTAATCTGCTTCTGGCGCGCTCTTCCGGACGCCGTCGCGAAATCGCGATTCGGCTGACGATGGGCGCGAGTCGCGCACGCCTGGCGCGTCAACTTCTGACCGAGAGCACGCTGCTGTCCGCAATTGCCGGTGTCGTCGCTCTGTTTACAGTTCTTCTCTTGAAAAATGCGATCATTAGCCTCGCTCCAGCAGACATTCCACGGCTCAACGAGGTGAACGTCAGCGCCAGCGTGCTTTTTTTCGCTTTCCTGATCTCGCTTCTCACCGGCGTCCTGTTCGGGCTGGCGCCAGCGCTTCAGGCTGCGAACCCCAATCAGCTTGAGAATCTGCGCGAAGGCGGCCGCGGCTCGGGGGTCGGCAGACGCCATACGCGGCTTTCGCGGATTCTTGTCGTTGCGGAGGTAGCACTTTCGATTGTTTTGCTGGCGGGCGCAGGGCTGCTGCTTCGAAGTTTCTGGCGGGTGCTCGACGTGCACCCAGGATTTAATCCCAGCCATCTGACAACGGTACAAATCTGGATTCCCATTTCCAACAACCCCGCCAATGATCCTTATAGCGTCGAGGAAAAGCGCGCCGACTTTCTGCTTGAGGTCTTTCGCCGAGTGTCTGCGATTCCAGGCTTGGAGCAGGCATCGATTTCCGGGAACGACACTCTGCCTATGAATTCGGGGAGGAACTATTCACAGTTTTCGATTCAAGGGCGCGCAGCGGAATCGGAGCGCGGCCCGATTGCGGATATTGCTGTGGTTGATGCGAACTATTTTCGCACCATGGAAGTTCCCTTGATGACCGGACGCAATTTCACCACCGCCGATACGTACAAGATTCAAGGAGTCGCCGTCATCGATCAAACCCTCGCGCAGCAGTATTGGCCGGGCAAGGACCCTCTCGGGAGCCAGCTCAAGTTTGGGTTTGGAAGAGGCGTGCAGGGCGTCACGGTTGTCGGCGTGGTTGGCGATATAAAGTCCGACGGTTTTGAAGCTCCCAGCGTGCCGCATATTTATGTTGCCCTGGGGCAGTTCGCGCCAGTCAACGCGGTGGTCTTTCTGCGGAGTAGAGGCGACGTAGAACCTCTGGGCGAAGCCGTGCGGCACGAGGTAGAAAGCATAGATCCAAACGTTCCGGTGCACAGCATCAGCTCCATGAACCAAATCATCGCCAGATCGGTAGCGGACCGGCGCTTTGCTCTCGAGCTCCTGGGCGTTTTTGCAGCGGTAGCGCTTTTGCTTGCCGCCATCGGCATTTACGGCGTGATGGCGTATTCCTTCAGCCAGCGCACGCACGAAGTCGGCATCCGCATCGCGCTCGGCGCGCAGCGCCTGGATATTCTGCGCATGGCATTGGGAGAAGGCATGCAAGTCGTGGTCATCGGATTGGCTTCAGGTCTCGTCGGAGCTGCAATAATGACGCGATCTTTCCGGTCGATGCTCTTCGGCGTAGCGCCAACCGATCCAACGACCTTCCTTTCCGTTTCCACTATTCTTGCTGGCGTCGCGTTTCTCGCTTGCTACATTCCAGCAAAGCGCGCCACTCGCGTGGATCCTCTCGTCGCTCTGCGCGAAGAATGAACCACTCTGCACACGCCGCGGGCTAAACTCCCACTCCGCTGGACAAAGGCTGTACATTCTGTCCTAAGGCTACCGTAGCTTTGCGTATTCTGATTTAGCCTCGATGAGCACCGGAACATCCGTGTCGGCGTCTTGCCAAAGTGTGAGGAACTCTTTATAAGCGGCCCGAGCTTTGACGGCATCGCCCTGCAACGCAGACGCCCGCGCGATTCCGAGATGCGCCAGGGCGCAGGTCTCGCACGCTCCAACAAGCCCGCGGTGGTCCAGGATTTTTTGAAATTCAGCGGAGGCGAGCACGCCCTGTTTCGCCGCCAGATAGGCTTGGCCGCGCACATAGGCGGGATAGAGACAACCATTCAAAGAAGAGCTGGTCAATTCATAAGGCGAGGCAGTGCGCAGGAGCTCAATGCTCCGCTCGGGATTCTTGCGGGCGAGTTCGATCTGTGCGCGCACCGTCGGCAGCAGAACTGATTGCACCAAAGTGTCCTGAGGGAATCGGGCTGCAAGCCCATCGAGAAGGGTCTCAGAATGTGGGCTATCTCCTGTCAAGGCCAAGGCGAGAGCTCCGACGCCCAGGGCATTCTTTCCTAGAGTGGGCTCTCCCAGAGCCGCGAATGCGGCCTGCCGAACGTCCGCCAGATTACCAAATGCGGCTTCACGAAGCGCGCCGTCCAAGCGCCGGTTCGCGGCGCTTTCTTTGTTGCCTGCTTGATCCGCGGATTCCACCGACCGTTGCATCAGTTCTCTCGCTTTTTGAAGGTGGCCGGAATAAGCCGCCACGGCAGCTTCGCGCGTCAGAAAACGCGGTATGATCTCTGGCTTCGCTTCCGCCCACGTCACTTGCTCCGCCATTCCTTTCTCATCGCCAGCGAGGAAGGCCAGCAAGTAAAGATGAAAATGCAATTGCTCGGCATCGAGTTTCCGATCGAAGGCAACCTGTATAGTTCTGCGAGATTCTGGAAAGTGATTCAGGGCGATCAAGACCCATTCGAGATTGATATATCCGATCACATCGTTGGGGTCCTGTTGAATGGACTCGCGAGCGAGTTCGGCGGCCTGCTCATACTGCCCCTTGTGCATATAGATGAGACCCAGATTGCCAAGCGCAGTAGGATCTCTCGGGTAACTGCCTAGCCACTCGCGGAAGACGCGCGTGGTGTTTTCCAGATCCCCGGTCACATTCTCGAAGTACATGGAATCGATATCGAATTTCTCTCGTTCGCTGGTGTGTTCTCGCAGGGAATAGGCCTTGGTGAATGATTCCTTGGCGCTTTGTAATTGGCCGGCGTTGCTATGCATTTTGCCGAGGGCCACGTAGCCGGTTGCAAAATTCGGATCGAGTTCGACGGCATGCTGGAAGAACGGAAGTGCAGCCACTGATCCTTTTTCATGAAGAGTTTTGTTTCCCAAACTCACTGCCTTCAGAGCTTCCAGAGAGGACGTCGTAGCCTGGGAGAGCGGAACATCGAACTTCTTCACGTTTACTAATGACTCGCCGAGTTCACTCCGCAGCTTGCTCGCCGCCTCACCCAGTGCGTCCAGAACTTTTTCCTTATTTGTGGCTGTAGCCTGGGCTTGCGCGAGTGTATCTCCGTCTCGGCAATTCACGGTTTTAAGGCTGACGACGTAATCGCTTCCAAGGCTCGCGATGGAGCCTGCGATCCATGCCTTGCTGTCCGTGCGTTGGCAAACTTCCTGGATGATTTCTGGGGTCAGTGGCGTATTTGTTGGACGAGTCATGAGCCGGAGCGTCTGACTCACTCTGTTATCCGACAAAACATTCAAAAACGGTGATTGTCGCAGAGATGACGTGAGAGCCTGCTTCAAAGCGTCGTCAAAGACTGGATCTCCAGTGGCGTTGGCAAAATCGGCGAGAACAACAGTGTCCTTGTCCGTGAGCTTCGGCGCACGATGCAGGTAGAAATAAGTCCCTGCGGCAAGCGCCGCGAACAACAAGGCGGACGGGGCAACCCACTTCCACGGAATCCCGTGAGTTTTGTCACTGCGGACATTCGTTACAGCAGGCGATTTTGCGGACTCGGTGTCGCGCTTGAGCCGCCGCAAGTCGGTGTGAATGTCTGAGGCACTCTGGTAACGGAGCCTCCGGTCCTTTTCGAGCGCCTTACCGATGATGCGCTCTAATTCTGGAGTCGAACCAGGATTCGCGCGTGCCAGCGGGGCGGGCATTCGATTCAGAATCGCATCGTGAATCACCGCAGCGCTATTGCCCGGAAAAGCCAATCGTGCAGTCGCCATTTCATATAGCACCGCACCGAAAGAGAACAGGTCCGTCCTAGTATCCAACTCCTCGCCACGGGCTTGTTCCGGCGACATATAGGCGATGGTGCCGAGTGCTGTGCCGGGACTGGTCAATAGCTCTTCTGCCGTGACGGTGGGCATTTCGGAATTGGCGATCTCCAACCCGGAGGAAACCACTTTCGCTAAACCGAAATCGAGAACCTTGGCGTGACCTCGTTTTGTGACGAAAATGTTGGCGGGTTTGATGTCGCGGTGGATGATACCTCTCTCGTGGGCAACGCTGAGTGCGTCGGCAATCTGGGTGCCAAGGTCGAGGATCTCTTCGGTTGCCAGGGGTTTGCCTACGATACGGTGCTTGAGCGTCTGGCCGTCCATGAGCTCCATGGCGATAAACAGGCAGCCGCCGTCTTCGGCGATTTCGTACACGGTGCAAATATTCGGGTGATTCAGCGCAGAAGCCGCGCGTGCCTCGCGCCGAAAGCGTTCGAGGGCCAGAGGATCGTTCGCGAATTCATCTGGTAGAAATTTGAGGGCAACGTGACGCCCCAGGGTGAGATCTTCCGCTTCGTAGACAACACCCATCCCACCACCGCCTAGCTTTTCGAGAATGCGGTAGTGCGAGATGGTTTGGCCGATGAGCGAATCGGTTTCAGCCATTTCGCGTTCATCTTAGGTTGGAGCAAGAGGCAAGTCAACGAACAGGGAAAGCACCCCGCCTTGGCTCCGTTAAATGCATTCTGAAAAGCGAGGCTACCGGAAACTTGCCTGCCATCAGGTTCTTCGTTCGCGTGCAATCCGCGTCTCGCTATGTTAGAAGCTCAAGCGGAATGAATTTGCCTTCTTCCGCCAATGAGATTGGCCTGAGTGCGCGACGCCGCATCGCGTGGCGACTCTTGCCGTTTCTCTTCACTCTTTTTGTCATCGCGTTTCTCGACCGCGTCAACGTCAGCTACGCCGCGCTGGAAATGATGCACGACCTGAGCTTCAGCAATCGTGTCTTCGGCTTAGGCTCGGGAATATTTTTTGTCGGTTACTTGCTCTTCGAAATTCCCGGCTGCCTCATCGTCGAGCGATGGAGCGCTCGCAAATGGTTCGCGCGCATCATGGTCACCTGGGGGCTCATCACCGTCTTGATGGCGTTCATTCGAACGCCCACGCATTTTTACGTGGTTCGAATCCTGCTGGGCGTCGCCGAAGCTGGCTTCTTCCCCGGCATCCTTGTCTACCTCACCCATTGGTTTCGCTCCGAAGACCGCGCGAAAGCCGGCGCCATGTTTATGATTGCGATTCCCGTTGCCAACATCGTTGGCTCGCCGCTCGGAGGCTGGCTGCTCGGCGTCCACTGGTTTGGCCTGCAAGGTTGGCGATGGCTTTTTATCGTCGAAGGAATTCCCGCAATCGTTTTCGGCGTCATCACGGTTTTTTATTTGACCGACTGGCCGCGCGAAGCTCGCTGGCTCCCTCCAGAAGAGCGCGAATGGATCACCGCCGAACTCGAACAGGAAGCGCTCGCAAAGAAAGCAGCGCGTTCGTACAAAATCTGGGAGGCGCTGCTGCAGCCGACCGTCATTCAATTGACGTTTATCTATTTCTTTGCCGTCAGCAGCATCTACTCGCTGACAATATGGCTGCCCACATTTCTCAAGCGCGCCTCCGGCATGTCGAATCTAGCCGTAACCATGTTATCGATGATTCCCTACATCGCGGTGCTGCTCGCCATGCTTTTGAACGGCTGGCATTCCGACCTCACCAAGGAACGCCGTTGGCATACTGCTATCCCGCTCATGCTCGGTGTCCTGGCGTTTTCCCTTCTTATTCTCGCCGGCTCACATTTCTGGCTGGCGTTTGTGTGCATTGTCGTCGCATCCAGCGCCAACGCGTTTCTTCCTTCCTTCTGGCCCGTTCCCTCCGTTTTCCTCGGTGAGTCCGCGGCGGCGGCGTCCATTGGACTAATCAATTCCATAGGCAATCTCGGAAGCTTTGTTACGCCCTTTGTGATTGGCTATTTTCTCGACCGCACGCACTCCTTCACACCAGGATTTCTGTACGTCATCTTTAGCCTGCTCATAGCAATTATTCTAGTTTTAACGCTGCGCATGCGCCCTGCCGAACGGCTTGCGCAACCGTAGGGATTCTGCTGCTAGTCACGTCTTGGAGGCGACGGCTATTCGTATCGCAGGACAATAATCGGGTCAACGCGCGTGGCGCGGCGCGCCGGAAGATAGCAGGCCACGAATGCGGTCCCGGCTAGAGCAAGCGCGGCGACGCTAAACACTAGCGGATCGGTTGCCCGCACGCCGAACAGTAAGCTGGCGAGTAAACGCGTGAGCGCCAGCGAGGCAACAACCCCGAGCGCGACTCCGATCAGCGCCATGCGCATTCCCTGGCCAACCACAAGCCGCAAAATATCGGCAGGCCGCGCGCCCAGCGCCACGCGAATTCCCATCTCTTGCTTACGCGCACTCACCGTGTAAGCCATCACGCCGTAAATTCCAATCGCGGCAAGCAGCAATGCGAAGCCCGCGAAAACTCCCACGAATTGCATCGTCAATTTCGGCTGAGCGACGGAAGCGCCTACAACCTCTTCCATGCTGGAAATTCCTGCGATAGGAAGACTTGGATCGACCTCCGCAATCTTTGCGCGCACCCCGGCAACCAGAGATTGAGAATTGGCTTCCGATCTCACCAGTAGCGTCGTATTCGGCCAAGGAACCTGCGCCATCGGCAAATACATCTCTTCCACGTCGGCGGCGTTCAGCGTGCTGAATTTAACATCGGCCACCACGCCGACAATTTCTCGTTGCACCATGTCGCGTGAGTTCGCGATATGTTTCCCGACAGGATTTTGCCCGGCGAAAAAATGCTTTGCGGCCGTTTCGTTGATAACTGCTACAGGCAATCCGCCCGCGATATCCTTTTCATCGATGGTTCTTCCGTTCAAAAACGGCGTTCGAACAGTCTCAAAATATCCCGCGCTAACCTGCCGTACCGCGCTCGTCGGATCTTTTCCAACTCCCTCGCAAACACGCCCTTCTGGACAAACAAAAACATATCGCGAGGCGCCACCCAGCGGCAGATAACTCGTGATGCCTACGGATTGCACCTCCGGCATTGCCTTCACGTGCTCAAGAATCTGCCGGTAGAACTGCGCCTGCAGTTCAGGCTTGGAGTACCGGCTGGGTGGAAGCGTCAACGGAAACGCCATCAGATTTTTCGGCGAGAATCCCGGATTGACCTGCATCAACCGCGAAAAACTTTGCATCAATAGTCCTGCGCCAGTCATAAGGACAAGCGCGACGCCGATTTCTGCCACGACCAGCCCGGCGCGGAATCGGCCGCGTCCACCGCCTTCTGAAGAACCGCGGCCGCCCTCCTTGAGAGTTTCATGAAGATCTTTCTTCGAGGTCTGCAAAGCGGGAACGAGCCCGAAAGCAATTCCCGTAATCACGCACAAAAACAGAGAAAAAATCAGTACCACGCCATCTATTTTCGCCTCGCCAAGGCGTGGCACAGCGCCCGGACTTATCGAGCGCAGTGCAGGCATCAGCGCGGCGGCAAAAACCATTCCAAGCACTCCGCCGCACACAGAAAGCAAAATGCTTTCGCTCAACAACTGCCGCACCAGCCGGCCGCCCGAAGCGCCAAGCGCCTTTCGCACTGCAATTTCCCGTTCCCGCACCGTAGCGCGAGCCATCAAAAGATTGGCAACGTTTGCACACGCGATCAAAAGTACGAATCCAACGGCGGCAAGCAACACAAGGAGCGAAGGCCGCAACCCACCAACGAGGCTGTCCTCTAGCGTCTGCGCGACGATCCCGAATTTCGTTGCGTCGGCGTTGCTGCCGAACTGCTGCTTGTAGTTCGCGTTTATGGCGTCAAGCTCCGCCTGAGCGCGCTGGAGAGTTTCGCCCGGCCGCAAGCGTGCGATCATATTGAAGTAGCTTGCGCCCCCGCGAATTTGCGCGGGAGTTAGCAGAATCATCTCGGAAGGGCGGGGCAACCAAACGTCCGGCTCCGGAAATTGCAGGGGGAAGCGGAAACTAGGGGGGAGTACTCCAACAACTGTCGCGCTTTTTCCGTCGAGCACCAGTGCCTTGCCCAGCACCCCGGGATCACCTGCGAAGTGGCTGTGCCAGAATCCGTCCGAGATTACCGCGACGTCGGGTCCTCCGTCCTGTTCCTCCTCGAACGAAAAAGCGCGGCCGCGCGCCGGAGAAATTCCCAGTACGTTAAAGAAATCGGCGGAAGCCCTAGCTCCATTCACAGCTTCCGGTTCCCGCTCGGTAACCAAACTAAGTGTCAGCGGATAGAAACCCGCCATGCTCTCTAGCGTTTTGCTTTGTTCCTTGATCTGCGTGTACTTCGTATATGACATCAAAGCGCCGCTGGCCTTGGTTTTGAGGTCGTATTGCGCGAGGCTGATAATGCGCCCAGGCTCTTTGTAAGGAAGCGGCTGGAGCAGCACAGTGTCAACGACGCTAAAAATCGCGGTATTGGCCCCGATCCCCAGCGCCAGCGTGAGAATCGCCACAGCGGTGAACCCGGGATTCTTGCTCAGCATCCTGACTGCGAATTTAAGGTCTTGCCACAGAGTTTGCATTTCTTTCTTCCGCGCCGCCCATATGAAATACAGGTTAGTTAGACGCGCCGCGATCTCTGCTCGTGAGCCGCGCTAAGGCAGAATACAAAAGTGGAAGTGTCTCGCCTTCCACTCGTCTAAGGCCGCTTTCCGTCAGATTTTACAGTCGATCGCTTTGCTTTGCCGAATGACGCCGCGTTCATCTGTAACCGCGGCATACCCGCACGTCTTGTCTGTCAAATCCTCGAGCATGAGGTCATACGCTTGCCCGTCCGCGGTCAAGTTCAGACGCAGCGACCATCCCGGCAATATTTCGGAGCCACTTGAAAACTGCGCATTTGTAAGCTGTGGATCAATTTTGACGAGTTGCGCCAAGACTTTACTCGCTCGGAACTCTTCGCTCGCGAGAAGTACTTCCCAAGTCGCGTAGGAGCCGCCGTGCTTAGAATTATATCCCGCTTCTGCCGTGTTGATATTGCGCAAGAAACTGATCGCAACGAAGTGTTTGGCGTAATCAGGATCGGAAGTTTGTGCTGGCGCGTCTTGGCCAAACGATGATGTGGATGCTGCCACAACAAGTAGGACGCCGACCAGAAAAATGGATTTTGCTCTCATGCTCCACCTCCATAGTAAAACCATACTCTGCGCGGGGGTCGCAGTCTATGGACTTATAACATGCGGTAACTAGCGCGCCTCGCTCTTGTAGACGGTCCCACCTTTCATCACGAATTTCACGCGCTTCAATTCCGTGATGTCTTTCAGTGGGTCGCCGCTGACCGCAACAATGTCCGCCCACTTCCCTGCCTCGACGGTGCCAACCTTGTCGCCCCACCCGAGAAGTTCCGCAGGCACTACCGTTCCCGCGCGAATTGCCTGCATTGGCGTCATCCCATAATTTGCGTAGTACACAAACTCCTCTGCTTCGTTGAGTTGCTTCCAGTCGAAACCGCCCGCATCCGTGCCGAGCGCAATTTTTATATTTTTCTTGAGAGCTTTCTGAAACGCAGTTTTTTCCAGGTCGACCATTCTCACCCAGTTACCACCGCGGCCAGGAGCGACATAGGCTCCGACTATGATCGTCGGCACCCAATACACGCCCTTACGGGCGGCTTCATCGAGCAGCGCGTCGGTAAAGCCGTCGCCATGCTCAATGGTATCCACGCCAGCACGCAAAGCTGCCGCAATTCCGTCGGACCCAATACAATGCGCGGCGACTTTCTTTCCGAGCCGGTGCGTTTCATCCACGATAGCTTTCGCCTCCTCGTCAGTGAAATTCACCATGCTGTACAGCACGCCGTCATCCCCAAAGTGATAGCGCCGGTCCGAGTAATACTTGATCCAGTCGGCGCCATACATCACCTGCTCGCGCACCGCTTTCCGCGCGCCTTCCACTCCGTCGACGGCCTGCACGCCCACAGGCACCTTCAATTCCCACGAATAACCGAGCAGCGGATACATTCCCGTGGGAGCCATCGCGCGCGTTGCTACTTGCATGCGCGGCCCGGGAACTTCGCCTCGCGTGATCGCCTGCTTCACGTCCACATCCGCGTACATCGCCCCTTCCGTCTCCACGTCACGTATGGAAGTAAATCCGTTCTCAAGCGCAATGCGCGCATTGCGCGCCGCAAGAATCGCGCGATAAGGAATGGATTCCTTCAGGAGTTGCTCGTCGTAGTCTGCCGCCGTGATATCCCCGTTCAGAAGTACGTGCGTGTGTACGTCGATAAATCCAGGCAGCACTGTCGCTCTCGAGAGATCGATAACTTCCATCCCAGCGGGCGGCGTTCCTCCAGGCGTGACTGAAACAATTTTTTCGCCTTCGATGACGATCACAGCGTTCAGGATGGGAGTATCGCTCTTCCCATCAATCAAACGGCCCGCGCGAATCGCTATTTTCTTCGCCGGAGCTTTGTCTTTCTCTTGCGCCGGGCTTGCAGAACAAATCAACAGCAAAAGCGCTGCGCCAATTCCCATCAGTGTGGCCAGTTTGGTTCGCCGGTTCATGACAATCTCCTCAGTGAGCTCGTCTCTGGGTGCTTGAGGGCGCAAAGAGTAGCACAGAAGGGGTGGACTCCACGTTTGAGGGAAAAAGTCTGGAGACGGAAGGTTTGAGGATTAGCGCGACAAAGCCACGCCGAGTTTCGCGATGGCGTATTCGTCCGAACTCAGGCTCCGAACCGCTCCGCAGCGCGAGCCTTCGCCTTTGCGGCCTCTACGGCTCGATCCCTTGGCGGCGCACTGGTTTCGAGCGAGTGCAGAAGGCGGGTCGAGACCTCCGCTATTTCATCCACAGCGGCCAAGAAGCGCGCTTCGTTAGTCTTCGACGGCTTATTGATTCCACTGATTTTTCGTACGAATTGTAGCGAAGATGCCCGTACCTCTTCGGAAGTAACGGGCGGTTCGAAGTTGAAAAGAGTCTTGATGTTTCTGCACATGGATTAGGACCTTCCGTTGCGAAGCTCAAGCGTTTCAAACGGAATTGAAAGTCTAATGAAAGTCTGTCGTCGCAATCAGGCAGCGGTAGGCCGAAAGGCCCAGGGTAGTCCAAGAACAGCCCGTTCACTCAGATCGCAAGGCCTGAATAACATCCACACGTGCCGCGCGGGCGGCCGGCAGCGCGGAGGCCGCAACGGCCGCGACGAGAAGGATGATCGCCGAGATTAACACCGGCAATGGGCTGGGCATCTTCATGTCGAGCAGATAGCTACCGGCGAGACGCGCAAGCAAGTAGCCAGAAACCGCTCCGACCGCGATGCCCGCGGCAGCGATGACCGCACCTTCACGAATGACTCCAGCCAGCAGACTGCTGGGCTGAGAACCAATCGCAAGGCGAATGCCGAATTCGCGGGTCCGTGCGCTAACGGAAAACGCCAGTACCCCTGCCACTCCAACGATCGCAATCGCCAGCGCGACAAGCGCGAATCCACCGAAGACGACCGAATTGAGCCGGTCCGGAGTCAGCACTTCCGCGCGAATATCTTCGAGCGTCGCAGCCTTCTCGATAGGCTGGTCGGCGGACATATCGCGAATCAGTTTCGTGATGGGCGTGACCAGCGCGTAGGGATTGGAGTGCGTATGCACAAAAAGGCGGCCCGCGAAAAGGCCTTGCTGTTCCATGGCGCTGTAGACCGTGAGCGTTGGCTGCGGGATTACATGCATGCTGTCCAAATCGGCGACCACTCCGACGATGCGGCGCGGTTTCGAATCCATGCCGATAAACGCGAGTACGGGATCCGTCCACCAAATATGGCGGTTGAGAGGATCGCGGCCAGGGAACATCTTCTGCGCAAGGCTCTGGCTGATGACGACCACGGACTCCTTGTCCTTGCGATCCAGGTCATTGAAATCGCGTCCTGCGAGAAGAGGCACGCCAACCGTCGAGAAAAATCCAGGCGATACGCTGCGAAGCTGGGCACGAGGATCTTCTTCACCGGGGCCCTTAGTATGGCCATCGGCCGAGAACTGCAATGCAAAGTCGAAAGTCGTGTCCCTCCAGGGAACAGAGTCGCCGACAGCGACGCCGTCCACTCCGGGCAACTGGCCTACGCGGCGAACCGCTTCTTCGTAAAAGCGGTAGATCTGGTCTTCGGTCTTTCCGTAAGAGTCTACAGGTAGGTTAACGGCCAGCACTCGGGGCGTGTCGAGAATCGTGCGAGCGTTCTGCATGTCGAGCAGGGTCTTCAGCAACATGCTGGCGCCGGCGAGAAGCAGGAAGGAAGCGGCAATCTGTGTCATCGCGAAAAGACGTAGACGCCGATTGGTACCGCCGGTGATGCGCACACTGCCCGTCGCGAGACCGAAGCCCTGAGAAGAGTTGGCCGAAGGCAGACGAGGAATAAAAGCGAGAAGGACGGCTGCGACCATCGCCAGCCCGGCGCCAACCCACAGCATGCTGGAATCTATAGGTAAATCCAAGGCGCGGATCGAGAAGCGCGACGCGTAGCGCGCGAGAATCGCGACCATCGGGCGCGCGATAAGAACTCCGAGCAGCGCGCCTGCGCCGCAGAGCAGAAGACTCTCCGCCAGAAGCGTGCGGCGAAGCGTTGCATGGCTGGCGCCCAGAGCGGCGCGGATAGCGAGTTCGCCTTCGCGGCGCACGGAACGCGCCAGAATAAGATTGGCCACGTTGGAAACGGCGATGATAAAGACAAGTCCAGAGGCTGCTAGCAAAACAAGGAGAACCGTGCGTGCGCCAGAGGTGATCTGGTCGCGCAGGCGCGTGGCGCTGATTTGGGAATCCGCTTGTTTCGAGTACGCTTCCGGATGCTGCGCCGTCATCGAGCCATACACGGCGCGCAATTCGGCGCGCGCTTGTTCAAGCGTGGCTCCGGGTGCGAGGCGTCCGAATAATTCGGTCATGCGATGAACGCGTCCCTCCACCATAGTCGCGGAGAGATGGTGCGGACTGGTCACGATATTGGCGATGATCTCCGTGTCGGAAGGATAGGGGATGGAAGGCTCGAGCACGCCTATGACGGTGGCGCTTCGCGTCCCCATGGGACCGCTGCCGAGTCGCACGGTTTTGCCGAGGACGCTCGGGTCGCTATGAAAGGCGGAGGACCAGAATCGATAGGTCAGAACGACGACGCCGTCCGCTTTAGGACCATCGTCCTGCGGGCCGACGAGTCGGCCGAGTACGGGATGAAGCCCCATCACTTCGAAATAGGTACCACCAACAACGCCCGCTTGGACCTCGCGCGGATCGCCCAGGCCGACCATGGTAAAGCTGATGGTCGAGAAATCACCGTACTCACTGATGCTGCGGGTCCCGGATTCGATGTCCTTTAGTTCCGGGACGGAGAAGTTGCTGTTGGCGTTTCCGATCCCGGGCGCACTTTGCCGAATGTAGATCAGCCGGTCCTCGTCGCGATTGACCAGCGGACGAAGCAGCACGCCGCGCACCAGAGTGAAGATGGCCGCGTTGGCGCCGATGCCCAGCGCAAGCGTGAGGACAACCGTGATCGCGAGGCCCTTGGCGCGATAGAGCGATCGCAGCGCAACTTTCAGGTCTTGCAAGAAAGGCTCGAGTGTGAAATTCATCTTCCCATCTCCTTTAATTCAGCGCGCGATCAATGCGCGTAAAATCTTTTTCATCGGATGCGGGCTAGCCGCGTTCAGGGCGCGCAATCATGCGTGCCCCCTTGAAACACTGCGAGCATAAGCGCGGGCGCTGGCATTTGGGCGAGTGTCCCGCAGAAAGTGGTATTGCACAATAACCACTTTAAGCGAGACTTCTACAACCATCATGACCAGCGACTGATGCACAAAACGCTACGCCGCCGCTTCAGCAGCCTGCTCACAGTTGAGCATCCACGGAATCCCGAACTGATCCACGAGCATGCCAAACCGAGCCGACCAGAAAGTCTTCTGAATAGGCATCTCCACAGTACCGCCCTGCTCCAACTCATGAAAGATACGTTCTGTTTCGTCGGGATCTTTCATCGAGACCGAGACGGAAAAACCATGCGGCGCTCCTTGATAACGGCCAGGAGGGGCGTCGCA
>Ga0210394_10000891_pt1 | contig 53964 bp, 74 predicted proteins | sample IncBWC12MmetaG_FD_160121 | JGI IMG/M metagenome (GOLD analysis project Ga0210394, IMG submission 160121) | Forest soil microbial communities from Barre Woods Harvard Forest LTER site, Petersham, Massachusetts, United States - Inc-BW-C-12-M | ecosystem: Environmental > Terrestrial > Soil >...
AAGGGTGTGGTCGGCGGGGAGACATTGTGGTTCGGCATCGAGATCGGCGGCGGGACCGGCTACGTAACGCAAAAAATTGTCGCGGCGACTTCGTGGCAACGCATTCCGGTGCCGTTCGTTTCCGCCAATACCACGCTGCTAGTTCAGATTGGCGTCGATACGCGTGGTTCGTCTGGGCAGACCGGGCAAAGTGCCCAATCGGTCTATATCTGGGGCGCGCAGGCAATCGCCAATCAGGTTGAGCGCAACTATGTTCCGACCACAACCTCGACCGTCACGCAGCAGCAGACGGTGAACTGCCCGCCGGGCATCGCCTTCCGGGATTGGACGGCGCTGCAAGCTGGCTACCCCGGCACGACCACGGTGCCACAAGGGGCCGGCGCGCAGTGGAACGCGGGTGCCCAGGGCGCGGCCTTCAACACCGGCATCGTCATCGGCGGCGTGACCTATGCGCCGACCTATGCGGCGCCGACGCCTTATCCCTCGTCGAAGAACTTCGCAATCGGGATGCTATCCTCGACCAATTACGCAGGGGCATGGTCCCAGGCCTGCACCAATCCGATCATCCCGCTCGGCGGGGACATCCAGACCTATGCGATCACGCCGAACATGATCCTACAAGTCGGTTCGTCGCCGGCGAAGTATCTGCTCTATTTCAGTGCACAATCTACCACCTATGGCATTCAGGAAATTTATCTATTCACGTCAAGCGATCCTTCAAATTGCAGCGGTTGGACGGCCTATTCGTCGTTGCCTGTTCTCATCGGTGGTCCCGAGGCTAATGGCGCGTCCGTATCCCTGCCGTGCGTCGTGTACATCGGTGGTCAATATTTGATGTATGTCACGACGGCCCTTTCCGGCGGTGAGGGAATTTTCTACTACACATCGCCAAACGGCCTGCCGCCCTGGACCTATGGCGGTCAGGCATTAATGATAGACGCGAACGATTGGGATACTGGCGGCGCTGTCGAAGAGGATGCTTTTGTAAATCTGAATAAGCATGGCTTCTATGAAATGACCTATGCCGGCGATGTCAACCCGACGCAGAGTATTGGTTACGCGATTTCTCAGGACGGGAAAATCTGGTTCAAATATCAACCTGCGGCTATCCTTCCGGGCAGTGGTGGATCGGCGCTCTTGGGCGACTCGAACATGATCGAGGTGGGCAATAGCCTATATTTCAGCTATGATACCTCGACCAATTCCAGCCCCTACACATCAAGCGGGGCAGTTATCGTCATACCGGATCATTGACCATGAACAGCATCATCATCGCCGCCGACATCCTGGCCCTGATCGTGGCGATCTACGCCGTGATGCTGGGCAGCAACGCGCCAAATCCTTACACGGAGACGGATACGTGGAGGGATCATGAGATCGAACGACAATAGCCCGGTGGGGCTGGCGAAGGTGGCGTGAGGACGGACCACAGAGCCAAAAAGGAATTAAGAAATGACGCGAATAATGCTGATTGTCCTGCTTTGGACGGTATCGTTGGCAGTTCTTCCGGCGCTGTGTTACTGTGCGCCCGAACTTTTATGGCATGACTGATGCGCAGGTTTTTGCTCACCTTATTGCTACTTTGCTGTACGGCGTTTCCCGCGCTTGCGCAGACCGCCATTACTTTGCCGATTGCTGCAAACGCGGTCGCCGATTTAGGTAATGGCCCTATCAAAGTTCGTATGGTTGCAGGCAATGCGTCAATCTTTACGGCGCAAGGATCTGGCATCGGCAGCACATCGGGGCCATCCACAACTTTGACGTTGACAGCAACGCCAGCAACAGCGCCACTTGTTGGCGGCTTGATTTCTGGTAATGGCATTACGTCAGGGACGACAATAATAGCGTACAACGGTACGACGGGCATTACGCTTTCGGCCGCGATGACCGTACCAAGCAGTACGACAGTTTCATGGGGCGCCGCGTGTCCGTTGTCCGCCCCTAGCAACGTCATCCAAGCATCACCGCAAGCCGGCTACTATATAATGTACACACAGGCGCGCGTGTGTGCAGTTTCGCCGGGCGGCCCGGTGAACACCCTTTTGATTTCGCCGGTTTTCAACGACATCGGCGGTAGCGGACCCGTAAACGGCCCAAGTTCATCAGTAGTGGGCGATATCGCAGAGTGGGCTAACGGTGCCGGAACGCTGCTTAAAGACGTAGCCCCGGCTGCGATGGTTGACCAGATATGTGCAACTAACAATGACTTTTTAATTCGGCTTAGTGGCACTTGGCAGTGCGGTTCGCTGGGCGCGGGTTTGTCGCTTACGGGTTCGGTGTTATCCACAGCTCCCGGTGTTGATGCTAACATTCAAAATCAGCAATCCGGTAACTATACGGTCGCTATGACAGATTGCGGCGCAACTATTTATTTTAGTGTCGCGAGTCAGGCTACGTTAACACTACCCGCTGTTACCGGATTTCCGTCGAATTGTTCAGTGCTAGTTAAAAGTAGAGAAAGTAATCCGAACGGCGTAATCCTTTCCGGTTTTCCGGCTGCGTTTGGACCAATACTATATCCCGGTCAATCTTTAGGTGTAAAAATCACCGGCTCAAGTCCGGCGTGGCGTTCTTTCTATAATCCGCAGCCGTGGGCGCCGGTATCGGCTGTTACATTGTTTGCGAGTTCAACTGGCAATGACGCTAATGACGGCCTTACAGTCGGAACGCCGATTACGCTCGCCACGGCTTGCTCGCGCCGACAAACGATTTTTCAGCCCGGCGCCGTTACCATTCAGCTCGCCGATGGCACGTACTCGACGCCTGATTCTAACGGCGCGCTTTGTACGGTGTACGGTAATTCCGGCGGTAATTCTAATACGCTTACAAATATAGTTGGAAACTGTGTTACGTTAGGTAATGTGCTTTTGTCTATCCCGGACGGCGACACGGGCATTTTTATAAAAGATATTGGAGAAGTAGAGGGCCTTTGTATAGCACTTCAGGGTGCCGGATCTGGCGTAAGCATCGGTGTCTCAGGTGCGCAATTTTCTGTATTCGACGCACAGCAAACGCTTTGGCGCAATTTTGGCGCGGGGAGTATCTTAGCTGACTTCGGCCAAAGTGCTTCGTTCAATCTCATTGGCGCGGCAGCAATGACTTTAAACGCCGCACCCGGCGGATCGGGCACGGTTATCGCACTTGCAAGCAGTGCAAATATGTCATCGGGTGCCGCGACTATCGCTATTCCGTCTGCATTGGCATGGGGCGGCCAGTTTCTTGAACTCTACGGGCCGACCATGGCGACCTTGGGTGGCTTGACATTTACAGGGGCGGGCGTGGGTGGGACAACTGGCAAGCGCGCCACACTGATCGGAGGGGGTGCTTTTCTCGTTACCGGCGGTGTTTCCTGCAACACGTTCTTTCCTGGCAGCGGCTCTTGTAGTATCATCGACGGGGCGCAAGATGATGCTGGCGACAATCCGACTTCGCCAACTCCGGTTGGCGGCACGAATTGCGTACTGACGGCTGTATCGCATCTAACAGTTGTGAACGGGGTAGTTACGCTATGCAATTAATTTGGTTACTTATTTTGTTCGTTACTTTCACCGCTACCGCCGATGCCGGGCCGGCATGCGACGCCTTAGCAGTACGCGCAATGGCCTGCACGACGCTTGATTTGTCCGCAGTTTCGCAATGTATCCGAATGGCAGTGGAGAAAAATCAGTGCCTTGTTACGGAAGGCAAAGATGCCGAAAGCGTCGCCGTTCAGCCGGCAGTTGACAACTACTTGGCACAGCGCATCGCCGAGCACAAACGGCTGTACGGACAATGATTGTTGACGCAGGGACCATAGCCGCTGGCGTCGCTGCTTTGAATCTCGTGCTTACAGTGGGTGGCGGCGGTTTCTTTGCTGGTAAGCTGACTGGTAAAATCCAGCGCATTGAAACCGATGTGAGAGAGACTAAAGGTTTGCTTGTTACGTCGGCAGTTGAGGCCGATCGGCTCCGACGCGCGGAAGCTGACATACAGAACGTAGAGGAAGACATTCGGAATTTGCGGAAAGGTGTCGGCTGGATAAACGACGCGGTTGCAAAAGGCATCAACCGGGAGTATTGAACTTCCTTGCTGTCCGAAAGTTGTTATAATTGGCATCATGCCAAAATCCTAGGAGAACGGACCATGAGTGACCTAAAGAACGATCTTCAACAGCTTTTCAACAAACTGAAGGGAGTGGAAGAGCGCGCCCGCAAGCTGAAAAACCAGAATCTTGCGGACATTGCGGCGTCGGCGCATGGAAAGGTCAAGCAACTTAGCGACCATCCCGACTTGGAGCTGGTGGACGAAAAGAAAGACCAGCAGGCTCGACCGGACGGTACGTTGAAAGCCGATCCGAACGCGCCTAAGACCAAAGAGGAAGCAATCGCTTCCTATGCGCATGCGGGTGATACGAACCCGGAAAATTCGGCTCGAATGAGGTGGCCGCACTTGTTTACCGAACCGGCACCGCTCCGCGAACCGCCGCATTCGGGTGCTCAGCAATGGCCCGGGTCACAGCCGGTGCAGCCTAGGCCGCTCGGCGCCGACGAATACCAGCGGTCCTGACGCTGATTGAGTAGGCCCCTGCCGCGCGGTAGGGGCCTATGAAAGCCGGGAACCAAGTGGTATGATGCTTTAAACGGCGTCATACAAAGGCAGGCCCCCTATGAGCACTCGATTTCGCGGCAAAAAGACAGGCTTCAATAAGATGGGGAGCAACGATTGCTGCCCCAACGAAATGGGGCCTCCCACTACGAAATTCTTGGGGCGCGGCGGTTTGCCGGAAGGGCCCTTGAAGCACTATCCCGGCGCGGTGGCGGATACGAGCATGGGCAATCGTCGGCTGGCGAAGTCCAACCATGGCGACGGTGGGGGCTCTAGTACGCGATTCAGCGGCAATACGGCTTTCGATAAAGGCCGATAGGGGCGCGTTTTGTTCTACAGGCCGGGCGGCAGCGCGACACGGATCAATAATCAAAATGATACCGTGTACGCCGATTTTGTCGGCGGTGCGACCGGATGGTTGCCGGTGAGCAAGGGCAACACTATCTCCGTCAACATAGCTCGCGCTTTGCTGGCGTTCGTTAGTTCCGCGCAGAGCACCATAACGCCGTCGCCGGTCGCTCCCGAAGTTCAAGTTATTATGGAAATGAAGTTGTACGGCGGCGATCCCGACGCGTCCGCGCGCCCGATTGACCAATGGCAAAACATTGTCGTTGCCACGTCCCGACGTGCTCACCGCGAAGGTTGGGCGCGGCTGCGCATTGTCAACATCAACAATAGCGAAGGTACGGGTATTGTTATGGATATGCAGATTGCCCGTACAGGGGATGTAGGTGCCTCCACATGAGCGGCTTCGATCAAGGAACAACGCAAGGCGGCATATTCGTCCAAACGAAGCAGTTTGGCTCAATCTTGCGCGGCTCCGGCCCGCCCGTGCCGGGGGCGGGCGTCGTTGGTGATTTGTACATTGATGTACAAACTTGGTTTCTGTACGGGAAACGCAGTGCGGAGGGCACAGATCCTTGGGGCCATTATCTGTTTGCTGTCCCTGCGCAGTATCAGTCCGGCTTGAACTGGTTTAGCTCATCGCTACCGACAAACGATTTTGGGGCGAACGGCGATTATTGCCTGCTTTGGGCCGGGTTTAACAACTACGGGCTTCAGCCGTCTTTTTGCGGCCCGAAGGCAGCCGGGGCGTGGCCCGAAAGCGGCGACGGGCCGGACGCACTGCTTGACCCGGCAAACGCGGGTTATACGATTCCTGTTGATGGCGCGAGCGAAGGTCCGCTAGTTCCGTTCAGTAATTCGTGGCAGCTCGTAGTCGTGGGCGTGGATACGGAATACGTTTTGTCCATCCCAGTGTCGCAGCTTGCGAATACGCCTATTCTTCAACGCGGGTTACGTTCGCCGCCCGCTGTCGTGCCTGTGGTTCTTAATCCGCTCTATGCCGCTGAAGACGAGCATGCCATATGAGTGGCTTCGACAACGGCACAATTCAAGGTGGCGTGTTTGCACAGACGAAGCAATTTGGTCCGGTGCTTCGTGGTACGGGCGAGCCCGTGCCGTCTGCCGGCGTCGTTGGCGACGTGTACATAGACACACAGACTTGGTTTTTGTACGCAAAGCGAGCCAATGACAAAACGAGTCCGTGGGGCAATTATTTGTTTGCCGTGCCCGCGACTTATCAAGCCGCGTTGAACTGGTTTAGTTCCGCACAGCCAACAAACGATTTAGGTTCCAACGGCGATTATTGTTTGTTGTGGGGCGGCTACCCGAACTACGGGCTTCAGCCATCCATTTTAGGACCGAAAGCAGCCGGCGCGTGGCCTGCTAACCCCGTTGCCGTAGCGGTTGCGCTCAATCCGCTGTATACGGCTGAAAACGAGCACGCCGTATGAGCTACAACCCAGCCACAGATTTCATCGGTCTTCTGCGGCTAGTCGGCAGCGGCGTGCGCTCAGAGCGCATGCCGGGGCTCGATTACATCGTTGCTGCGCTGGCTCGTGCTGGGATGTTCGCTCTCTCGGTCGGGCAGACGGCACCTACGGCAAATCAAACGAGTACCTTTTGGCTTCAACCTGCTATTCCTTCTTGGACAGCCGAAGGCACGCTGTATATCTGGAACCCGGTAACTGCGTCTTACCAAATTGCGACGTCGGCGCTGTGGCAGGCATTTTTGTCGCCGTCCGGCTCGGTTTTCCAATCACTGCCCGCCGCGAACAACGTCATCAATCCAGGTGTTTCGCTCGCTGCTATACAACGTGCGGCGCCGGCCAATACAGCCGTACAGCTTCCGACGATAGCAGCGCAGTATCTTACACAAAAGGATATTGTGCTGACTGATTTCTCTACGGGCGTCGCCAATCATCAGATTATAGTTTCGCCAGTTGGCGGTGCCACGATCATGCAGAGCGCAACGTGGAATTTACAATCCACCGCAGACTATTTGGCGCGCATTCGTCTTCGCCCTTCCCCTGATCTCAACGCCTGGATATTGATACCATGAGAATGTTTCGCACTGCTGCCGTTCTCGCATTCTTGCTGGCCTGCGTACCGGCTTTTGCACAGCAGACGGCAATTCATTCCGTTCCGATCGGTAAGGGTGCCGGCAATACCGGGTTTAATGCCGCAGTGCCCGGTGCATCAGGTCAACCGCTTGTCAGTCAAGGCCCTAGTGCGGACCCTGCTTTCGGTCCAATTGCTAATAGTGGCCTTACCCCCGGCGCTGCGAACACGGCGAAAGGCAGTCTGAACGGCACAGCCGTAGTAGATCTCCCACTGCCAAGCTGTACGGCTGTTAATCAGGCGTGGAAGTACGTATCCGGCACCGGCATAAATTGCAGTGCTGTCAGCAGCACGACTGGTTACGACATGCCGATCAATCTTGGCTTGTCGGCATCCATTTCCGGGGGCGCTCTTACTCTCACTTTGACGCAAGCAAACAGCAGCGCGCCTACTAGCAGTAACCCGGTTCAATTTCCGTTCCGATCCACTACGCCAACGCTCGGCACGGTGACGTGGGCCAACGTCACTGCTACCCAATCTATCACCATACCCAATGGTGCGACGCTCGGCACCGCGAGTGGCATACCTTTTCGCATTTGGATTTTTGAAGAATACAACGGCGGTACGCCTGAATTGGCGGTAGCGACATGCAGCAATACTACTACCGTTTTTCCGTGTGCCGCGTGGGAAAATACGCTTGTAACCAGTACGACTATTGGCGGTTCGTGCGGCAGTCCTTGCGATACAGCGGGGGCGTTGCTTGCTTCTGCTGGCGTTGCCGCCGATGCCGTGCGGATTATAGGGTTTTGTGAGTACGGTAGCGGGCTGCCCACTTTTGGTACTTGGTCTAGTTCGTGTACGAACCTGCAAGTGTTCGGTCCTGGCGTTGCGAAACCAGGGAGTGCGGTGCAGTCGGTTTACTTTAACACTGCCGGCAGCACTACTTGCACTACGAGCGCGTATGTCATTACCGCTGTCACGCAGAACATCACGCCGAGCAGCACTGCCAATCTCATTCTCGCGAACGCCGCCGCTTCAACGGTTTCCAATACGGCGGGCGATGCTACCAATATTACGCTTACGCACGGTGCCGGTGCTGCCATTGGCCAGCCTGCCACTGTTGGCACAACCGGCGCAAGCGTAGTTACCAAAGGCTCGGCGTCTTTTCAGGTGCTAGACGCCCCTGGGACCGTAAGTTCTGAAAACTATTCGATTTGGTGCCAAGGCGTTGGCGGCAACGGCAGCGAAGGCGGCGGCACTATAACGCTGCAAGAAATTATGGGATAGTCACATGAGCAATCCGTACATAGCGCAACAGCGCGCTCAGTTCGCGAAGGACTTGGCTGATCCGGTGACGCATGACCAAGTATGCGCTATGATGATTACTGAGGATGCCGCACACCCCGTGCCGTGCCTCGAGAGCCTGCTCAACCGCATTCTGTACTGCAACTCGCACGGTTATAAGCAAACCGTTCTTTCGATGCTGCATAGCGGTTTCTACGGCCCGTATAATCGCGGTACGTACCCCCGAACGATAAGACAGCTTCACGTCAATCCGGCGCTACAAGCAAGGATGGACGCTGCGATAGCAACCGTGATGGCAGGCAGCGATCTTATCCACGGTTTCACCGATCAAGGGCTACCGACCGACCCGAACGGGCAGCGGCAGCCGCAAATGAGGCTTGGGGGTAACATCTTCAACGATTGGGGTGGCGGTCCTGGGGGTCACGATGGCGCGGAAGCATGGCGGCAGGTATTCGAGGCAGCAGCGGCCAAGGCAGCGCCGCCTGTAACATCGGCCATCGCTGGGCTGCACACTACCGACAATCTGCAAACCGCGCTCAATAGCTTCGGCTACGCGCCGCTGCTCAATGTGGACGGGCAGTATGGCGACGCTACTAAGGCGGCTATCAGATGGTTCCAGGCGAAGCACTCGTTAACAGTTGATGGCGTGCCGGGGTCGATGACTTGGGCATCGATCGATGCTGCCATTAACGGAGACCAGATCGGCTGAGTAGGAGGTGGGGGCGGTAATGGAAGACAGGGTAGGGAGTGTTCCGGTTCCTGATCCGACCAAGTTAACGACGGATGCGGTTGCACTTGCGACGGCGCAAATCGAAAAACTGTTTGATGTAAAATTAGAAGGCGTTGTAAAGCTCATTGATGAAAAATTCGCTGGAGTCAAAACCGAATTTACCATGCGCGACATTGCGCTTTCGGCGGCTTTTAAAGCGGCGGAAGCAGCGGTAAGTCAACAGAACAACAGCAATACGTTAGCGATTGATAAAGCCGGCACGGCGTTCACCAAGCAAATCGACGGACTCGATGAAAAGATTGCTGACTTAAAAGAACGCGTCGCGGAGCTGTCCGGGCGCAATTGGTCCGCAGTTGGGGCGTACATCGTCGGCGCGGTTGGCGTTGTTGCGCTGCTTTCATCTATTCTTATCCATCTTCGTTAGTGACCGTGATGTTCGATGCCGCCCCTTGTATTTTGGCTCAATCCGCCGGATATTTGCCCGAAGTGCCAAAAGCCAACAGTACGGCTTTCCTACATCGAAGCTGACAACGGTACTGCGACGCTTAACTATTCGTGACCAACGTGCGGCATGGTAAAGGTGGCTGTGTACTCACTTAAACAGCCGGGAAGGAAGTAACATGAGCATCGGAACCATTCTGCTTATCGTTTTAGTGATCTTGTTGCTCGGTGGATTTAGTGGCTTCGGCGGCGGCCCATTCTACGGTGCCGGTTATGGATGGGGCGGTGGTGGCCTTAGTTTGATCGTCATTGTACTGCTAATTTTGGTCCTATCTGGTCGGATATAGGCCCCATTGCTTGTCTGTCTGACAAGTGCTATGCGTAAGGCATCCATTAACGGGGACGCTTTGCGCCATGAACAAAACACAGCTTCAGACGACTGCCGCTTCACTCATTGGCGTTGCGGCCGGCTACGCAGCGGGTCACGGTTGGCTTGGCTTGGATGTCGGCGCTTGGACAACTATCATGGGCAGCGCGGTTGCTGCTGGTGCCGTCCTCTGGCCCGCTATTGTCACTCGCGCGCAGTCCCTCAAGGACACCGTCGGCAAGATGCCGAAAACTACCGTCGTGACTGACAAAGCCACCGCCGACGCGCTCCCGAACAACCCTGACGTGATCGCCGCGACGCCGGAAATCGTTGCTGCCATCAAGAAAAGCGGCGACGATAGCACTACGGGCGCGACGGTGCGGTGAATTTTCCTTGGACACTTTCGACCGTTTTGCCCGTACAGACTAGGGAAGCCATACGGGCAAAACTTCTCGATTTCGATTACTACCGTGAAAAGTTCATGCGCATACGCCCCCGCGAAGGTGGCGAGCGCATTCCGTTCATTCTCAATAGCCCTCAAAAGTTTTTGCACGCTCGCATTAACCGGGAGCGTGAAGTGTTCGGCACGGTGCGTGCGCTCATACCTAAAGCGCGCCGCATGGGCGTCAGCTCTTATATCGGCGGCCGATATTTCCATCAGACTGCGACCATGTTCGGCCGACGTGCGCAAATCGTAGCACACCGAGCGGACAGCGCGGCGAACTTGCATCGTGAAGTCAAGGAATTTTCCAACGGTCTGCCGCACGCCATACGTCCGTCGATTGGCGCAACAAATGCGTATGAGCTGATCTTTGACAAGCTGAAATCGCTGTACAAGGTCGCGTCTGCGGACGGTGGCGATATCGGTCGTTCTGATGACTTCCATTTGTTGCACCTATCCGAAGCTGCCTTTTTTGACAACACGGAAGATTTGTCGTCCGGCCTTTTGCAAACCGTACAGAACTTGCCGGGTACTGAAATAATCATGGAAAGCACCGGCAACGGACAGTCCGGGATGTTTTTCAGTATGTGTGAGGAAGCCAGCCGGCAGCAGAATAGAGGACCGTGGCGTATTCACTTCCTGCCGTGGGGCCTCATGCCCGAATACCGTACGGATGTGCCGCAAGGATGGATCGTGCCAAAAGAGTTTGAAGACTATGCTAAATTGCATGGCCTCGATCGTGAACAGCTTTATTGGTTCTGGATGCAGAATTACACCATCGCGGCAATGAACGGCGGGCAACCTGAGACGATTCACCGACTGACGCGCCAAGAATATCCGGCCATCTATAGCGAATGTTTCATGGCTGACAGTACGCTGGATTTCTACCCGGCGTCGTTAGTCCAGGCGGCCATGACCAGCAAGGCAGCGCCGTCCGCCGGGGCGTTGAAGTTGCTTTGTGTAGATCCTGCCGGTGATGGTCAAGATAAACCCTTTGTCTGCGATCGGCAGGGCTCTGCGATCGGAGCGCGGGTATGGGGTGAGCTGGCGAGCCGCGACGCCAACGTGGCATCCGATTGGCTGGTAGCGACATTCCGACGCTTCGGCATGGACGCCATACTAATAGACGGAACAGGTGGTTATGGGCGCGACTTGGTTGCTGGTTGTCGGCTGCGCATGCGGGAGTTGGGGCCGGAAAAAATTGTAGCCGTTGTATTCAGCCACGGCGCTCACAATTCTGTTATGTACGGCAATCGGCGTGCGGAATTGCACGATAAACTGTTGTGCTGGCTTGGCGGCAAGGTATCGATGCCAAACGACAAAATGGCGCAAGAGGAAGCGGCGGCGTACAAGTGGGGTCAGAACGCTTGCCGTCGTGACGAAAACGCGCGGCTGTTTATGACGCCTAAAGAAAAGATCAGAAAAGAAATCGGTCGGTCACCTGATCGCTGGGACTGTTGTGCTATTTCGATGGCGATTGAGAGTTAACGACTACCTGCTCATCAATATCTTGAGCCGCCCACGTCTGCTGCGCGCAGCGCGGCTTCGATGGCCTTGCGGACTTCGACGCTGCCGATTGATCTTGGATCGCGTTTACGTTTACCATCTCCAAAGCGCGTTAATACTTGCCAAGCGGCTTCCTGCATCGCAGGCGTGACCTTGGATGGGATATTGGCCTCTCGACAGCGGCGTTCGACCATTGCAAATAGTTGATCGGCGGTGTCGCAATTCAGCTTTTGGCACGCTCGTACCAATGCGAGAGCCTGATCGAGTGGAATGTCTTTTTTCAACATCTAGTGGCTCTCAGCGTTTGTGTGCGGCAACCGGATAAGCATGATAGCTTAGATCGTTACGCCAAGACGGCTCAGTCCACCGCGGTATGTAGCCGTAGCAATCATTCCAAGGCATCAGTGGCGGGTCTCCGTAAGGCATCTAGCGACAGCCTACTGATTAGCCGGCCGCGCGATCGAGCCGTTCGATCTCCGCAACTATCAAAGCTCCGGCGCGTATCAGGTCACGCCGCCGATCTTTGTGATTAATCCAATCGATGACCTCACCCCAGGCAAGTGATGCTTCCTCATAGACCTTGCCTTGGTCTGGCATTGCGTACAACGCAGCAAGCCTAGCGAGATCGCCGGTAGAGTGCCGGTCATCATGTCCATAGGTGTAGCCCTCGCCGCCCATCTGGCGCTCTCGCTCGCGGGCTATTTCGGCAATTACGGACATCTTCAATCTCCCTGCTTTGGACGGGTCAGTCGGCTATTTTCGTTTTGAATAGTAGGCGATCACTTCGGCTGCGATTATCTTGTAGATTAGCGAATTGACAAGCGGACCATATCTCCGCTCAAGGTGCCGCACGAGCTTTCGCCATTCGGCCCGTTCCCGTTTTTCTTTGGCTGGCATTCGTTTGGTCATCGGCGGTTAGCGCCTGTTTGAAACGCGCGTAAAGCGTTTCGGAAATTGATCTTCGGCGATCAGCGTCACGCGCGTTCCCTTGATCGGATTGCCGTTCTGTTGGCAGGTCCGAATACGTATCCAAGATCGTGGGGACTCCATAACGCGGACAAAGCGCATACCAGCGCCGCGCTGGCGCCAAATCTGTCCTGTCTCTGGCGGGTCTAGCAATGGTTCGGTCATAGCGACATACGTCCTGACTGTCGCTGCTTGATCGGCGTCGCCTGTTGGATTGGCGAAACCTCACCAGCCTTATGATAAGCACACTCCCTGATGTCGATCCTGCCAGGGAAGATTGATTCAACGATCCAGTGGTTGCCGTCGCTTCGCGGAGCGTGGCCCATGCCGCACCACTTGCAGTTTATCATCTTGGGTTTCTTCATGGCTGCTGACCCCGTGTTAGACCGTTTTTGCGAACAGGTGCTTCAACTCGGTGAGCGCGTCGAAATGCTCGCCTTTTCCGCAAACGTGGACGCTCTCTCGGCCGCCAGAATTGATAGCGCAGTCGGAACAGGCCATGACGGTAGGATCGCCGCAGATAACGCACGGCGCCTCGATGTACGGGCATTTGATCGACCCGTAGTGCGTACCACCGCAGTTCGGACAGTTCTCAATCGTCATGGCGGTTAACCCCGTGTTAACTTCCGCTCGCAAATGCAGGGTGGTCGCGGCCGGCCTTAGCGCGCGGGGCAAATGGAATAGTTGATTCGTTTTTCTCGGCTTCAGTATCTTTTACCGCTAAGATTGCTTGGCCTGCCGAAGTCAATGCTGAAGTAACTCGAATGTACTTACGTTCAATTTCAAGAACCCTTGCGCTAAGTCTGTCGTTCTCAGCGCGCAACCGGATATTTTCGGCACGATTAAGTTCGTAGCTGAGTTTATAAGTATCTAAATTAGCCGACAGTCGGCTATTTCTTTCGGTCAGGTCTTCAATTTCGTGCGCCAATGTTACAAGTGCTTCCGACATGATTTACTTCCCTTCGTCCCCGTACCTGTGTTGACCCGTGCGGCAATGTACGCTATACGGTCCCTATCGTCAACCGTACAGGAATTACAGCCATGGACGTCTCCGCCACCGAAGATACCACGAAGCCGCCGGAACCGGCAAAGCCCAAGAAGCGCGCTAATCCGAAAATCAAGAAAAAGGCAAAGCGGCCAGCGAAATCAAAGGCCAAAAAGCGCAGAGTTGTCAGGGCGAAGTCGAAGAAGGCGCGTAAACTCGTCAACGGCGACGCGCGGTCGGAACGGCTGGATATGCGTTTGACGAAGGCGCAAAAGGCCAAGGTATACGCCAAGGCGAAGAAAACCCGGCGTACGGTTACGAGCCTCGTTATCGAAGCTATCGAGAAGATCAGGTAGCGCATGCTTTTCGATAAAAGAGGCCCCGGTTTATCGCCGGGGCCTCTGCGCGCGTTGGAGGCTTAGTTCGCCGACAGAACGAAATTGTAGTTCAACCCGAGGCCGTACTGCGTGCCCATGTTGGCACCCGCACCTAATGTCAGGGGGGCACCGTTGGCCGCCAGAACGTTGCCCATGGTGAATCCCCGCATTGGGAATGCCACCCAGGCATAGGCATCGAGCGCGCCACCATTGGGCCTGCCGCTGGTATCGAGCGTCTGCCAGAGGTAGCCGGTTTTGATCATCGGCGCGACGCCAACAGTCTGGCCGGTCGCAAATCCGAATCGGCCGCTTTCGCCGAACTCGCGAAGGCCAACGCCGACATATTCGAGCGGAGAACCGACCGGCACAGTTGGGGTGGGAGGCGTAAAGACCGGCCAATTCACGACATTGCTCAGATTGGGCACAGCGGAAATGATCCGTTGGATAAGTTCAAAGCCAACGTCGAATTCCTGCGAGCTATGCCACCGCTGCGCAATGAACTCGCTCGCACCGCTGGATGTGCCGGTCGGGGCAACGGCATTTGTGCCCTGGATATTTGACCATCCACCTTCAAGCTGCGCCCTCCACCATCGTAAAGGATTGCCAGACACGTACCCGCAAGCGGCATTGAGCGAACCACCAGTCGCCGTGAGGCCGCCGGTCGCCAAGCTGGTGGCAAAGAGATTGGTGCCCGTCACGTTGCTTTGGGCAACGTCCGCTTCCGTGCCCACGCCGCAGTACCAGCCCGCTCCATTAACCGAAGGCGGGGATGCTTTGAATACGGGTCGAGGTAGATCCGCCGCCATTGCCGTCGAACTCAGGAGCGCGAGTGCCCCGATTACCGCGTAGAATCTGCGCATATGAAGTCCCCTGTTTCGGGCGGAATGCCCGATACGGACTGTACGCCTATAAGGTGTGCTTTGCCTGCAACAGTACGAATTTATTGTACGGGCGCGAAGGACACAATGCCGCCCCAAAAGAAATGACAAACAAGGAACCCGGTTATAAAACCGGCAAAGTACGGAAATGGCGGCCACGCTTTACTTAGAGTCCAGACGTAACGGGAAAGTGTCGGCGTTTTTCGATAGAGCGCGAGCCCCTCAAACAATGCGAAGCTAATTACGATGACGGCCAGCCATATGGACCATAGAATCATCTGATCGCTCTCCACGGCCAAAATGTCGGGCATGGGTATTTTTCAATCGCACAGGCGAGAGTTATATTTTGTTCGTCCGGCGCTAGTTTTATTTTCTTTGCCACGCGTTCCGCGATTTCCCGGCGGCAGTCTTGCCGGTAGTACGGAGCAAGTCCTTCAGTAAAGTCGTCAAGCCACAGTTGCGGCTCGAAACCCCCTTTTAGGTTTCTCAACCAGACGAACCAAAGCATAGTATTACCCTGTCTTGATGCGAAACCCGGCTCCGGTGAATTGACCTTTGGTGCCGTCTTTGGCGTCCACGTTGGCAGTGTACTTACCCGATAGATCCTTGTTGCCGGGGTCCATGCCGGCGTACAGACTGGCGAGCTGTACGCGGTAACGTTTGCGAATATGCTCGCCAACGGCCTTTGGACGTGCAACCAAGATAGGGCGAAATGCTTTGCCTTCCTTGTCCGTACCGGCGACAAGATCGCGGAACAGCGCGGACATTTCCGGGTCCGTAACTTCCCTGAAACCTTTGTTATGCGCGTCCGCAATTTCGTGCGGGATGCTGTTGATGATTCTGAACTCGTATTGCGGATACTTTTCTTTGTTCGGGATGAACAGCTTGAGCGGCCGGTCCAGCGTTAGGTTTTTTATGATTTCGTCAACGTTGAGTGCTTCCTTGAACGGCGATGCGTTCGCCATGGCGTCGCCGGCAGTTTGCGGCTCAGGCATGTCGGGCGGCGGGTTAGGTTTCAGTGCGTCGGGGATGCCTGAGAACGGATTTGTTGGATCGTTCATGTCTTCTTTCCTTTGGCAAGCTGCGCCTTAGCATAGTGCGCTTCAAGCGCCTTAGCTACGAATTTTTCGCGCCCTTCCTTGGTTTTCGGCGCGAACTTGTCCGCAGTGCGATTAATTTCTTTTTGTACGTCGGCGGGGGCATCGGATATTTTCAGCCATGGCCCTGACGTACGGCGTGTACGCGCGGCCCCGGTATCGCCGTCCGCAGGGCCGTCACTAGCGCGTGGTTTCTTCGCGGGCTTCGGATCGGCGTCCGGGTCAGGATCGGCGTCCGGGTCAGGATCGGCGTCCGGGTCAGGCTTTGGTTTAAATTCTTCGTCAACGACTTTGACGAGCGCCGCTGTGAATTCGGCAGCCGTGCTGAATTTCTTGGGGTCCATGGTTTTCCCAAGTTCGATTGTACGGCCTGATTTCTTCGGGTCCACGCCGAACCAATCCAGTTTGTTCAGCTCGGCGCGTATTTCTTTGTCACCAAATCCTGTTGGCGGCGCGGGCACAATGGCAGTTTTTAAGTCGGCAAGTTTGTCGGCTGCTTTACGCGCCGCTTCCGTGTCGCCGTTCGTCACGGCGGTATCAAGTTCCGTTTGAAGCGCGCTCTTGGCGTGTTCTGCCAGCATGACGTTAAGATCGGGCATGGGGCACCTTTATGCGCTCGCGTGACTCGCCGCCGAAACTTTCTGTCGGTTTAGGTCCGGGTGTGATCGTCTTGGCTTCCGCATCGGCTTCATCCCAAAGCAGCGTTTTCGGGTCTGGCATCTTGTCAGCCGGTACGAGGCCGATCACGTCTTGAAAACTGGACAGGTAGCGCCAGTTACTGATGGAAACTTTGCCGCCCGTTGTTTGCGTCCCTGCGTACGGACGGAAGATAACCCAATCGCCTATGTTCACAGGCTGACGGGTCAAATTTCCGTCTGCGTCTTTGTAAACGAATGCGAGCGGCCCCATGGCGGTGACGCGACCAACCATGACGTTGTGTTGCGCCATGTCACGGAATCCATCCGGGACATAGAAGCTCCCCACTTTCTTCGGCGACAGCGGCAGCCGAACAATAACCATGTCTCGCGTCGGCTGTACGCAGTCGTGCGGTATGGCGAAGTCATGTACGCCGATGTTGCTCATTTTGGCCAGTCTGTAAACGGAAATACGGGGCCATCGAGTGCGTAATCGACTATAAAAACTCTCGGCTTTGCCGTTAATCCTATGTTGGTTAAAGCACCCACTGCACAAGCATACGGCCCGTACCCCGCGACCTCGAATCGCAAAAGACTTTCTTGAAGCCGGGAGAAGCCGGCAGGCGATATTGGTGTTACTTCAGCGTCGATGTTGCTCATTTAGCTCTTTCGCCGCATTTTCAAAAATTTTGATGATTTCCACTGGCGGCTCTTTCAACAATCGCTCGACTTCATTGAACCCCGCCGCCCGGCCCTGCACTATTTGGCTGACCCCCGTTCCCCGGAGGAAATCCGTTACCGCCGCCATTTGGCGGAACTTGAGGTACGTTACCAGGGCCTTGGTTTCCGGGCTGTTGAGCCATTCCGCTAAGGATGCCGTCTGCATTGTTCGCACCCGCCATCAGCTCTTGTACGGTTTGCTCTATCTGTGCCATTTGCAACAAAGCTGCCCGGTTGTCAAGCATCCCGCCGCTGGCTTCGACCATATTCAACAGGGCTTGGGTAAGCTGTACGGCCACGGCCGCCTTGGCCTTCATCTGTTCGATTTGCAGTTTGCCCAGGCCGATCATGCCTTTCATCTTTTCGTCAGGCGTGGCTTGCGGTGGTTGCGGGCCTTGGCCAATCAGTTTTTGCGGGTCGGGGAGCCGCAATGTGCGGTACAACCGCATACGAACTTCGTCCCATTTCGTCATGGGGTCTTTCATCAATTCCATGTAAATGCCGGCCAACGCCGTACGCTGCATTTCGGTCGCCAACGACGGGTCCGCCGTAACTGCAACGCCATCCTTGCCGGAAGCTGAAATGCCTTCGGGCAGCATATCGTATGCGTCTGCCATTTGGACAAACATGCGGAATTCTTGCGTCATAGACGCTACGAGGCGCCGATGCACAGCGGATTGAACTTGCGTACCTGTATCAATGATACCCTTTGCCATGGTAGCAGTCATGGACGACGGCGCGTTCTCCAAAAGGTTCAGCGTGCCGGCGAGGCGGTCACCCAATGTCATCAATTTTTCAAGCGTCGCAACCGAACCCGGCGAAACTGACTTAACTGGAAATGCGGAGAATTTATTGGCGAGTGGGGCGCCATCTGTGTTGACAGTGGCAATGCGGTTGTTTTTCAGTTCGATCTTGTCGGGCAGTCCAAAGCCGCCACCGGCAAGCACGCCGCCATTTTCGCTTTCACTTTTGGCGGTATCTACGATTGATCCTAAAAGCCGATCGGCTGAACTCTCCGTACGGTCTAGCAACTTACCGAAGCCCATAGGGAGAAAAGTGCCTTTAGGATCCGGCAGGAAGCGGTACGGATAAAAACGACGGATCGGATTGAAGAACAAAACATCGTCCGTACTTACGACGGTCTTTTTTGACCATCGTGGTTTGATACGTACTACTTCCGGGGTGTCGTCTCTGGAAATAACGACGGTCCAAGGTTCGTCTATCTCGTCGCCGTCAAGGTCAAGCCACAAGTCCGTATCGTAAAATCGTTTTATGGCTTGCGGATCGCGGTCGTCATCGTATCTCGGCTCGTAGTTAACCCATTTTTTGCGCTCAATCAGGCGGTCGATTTCGTACGGATAGCGTTCAAACATATCTGTGATGCGCGGGGCGCGCTCTACAGAGCGAACGCTGCTGTTTATAATAACATCCGTACATGGACGAAAGGACGTGTGGAATGCCCGGTCTTCATCGTCAAAATCGCGTTTGCGCCAGCCGAGCCCTGTGACAGACATATGGATTACGAGCGGGTCGGTATCTAAAGTCCAATTCGGGTCTTTTGTGCGGAGCTGACTGGAAACCCACGATGCAAGGTCTTCGCTGCCGGGTTCGCTGGCCCGCGCCAAGTCAGGCTCGCCTAGTAAGGCGTCAGTTGCGCGAGCTGAGAACTGAATGACCGCCGATAGCGTCATTTCGGTTTTCGGCGGCGGTTCTTCTCCGGCGCCTTCCTGTTCACGATCGTTCGGGTTGTCGTTTTCGTCATTATCGATTTTGTCGAGGTAGCCTTTGGCCTTTCCTAGCCAATCCGACATTGATTGTTCATCCACCCCAACCAACGCAATAATATCGGTTGCGAGCGTACGCCGTTCGTCAGGGCCTAATTTTTCAGCGACGTTGCCAAAGTCTTGCGGCTTCGTCAGATCCAGCTTTAGGACGGGAAGATCGCGCATGGAGCCCTTTGTATGACATTTCAGTATGACAATCAAGAGGTTCAAGATAGCATGTATTGCGCCCGCTCGCATTGGGTGCTAAGTTCCTCCACATTCGCCGTGCGGGAATCCGACCAGTAGGAGGCTACCATTCAAGTCATAGATCGTTCACTCCAACCGTCGCAATACTGGCCGGGCCTGTACGCACTGTTTGGCCTCGACTACGAAAGGCTCGAACCGATCTACACCAAATTTTTCGACAGCAAGCCTTCGGAAAAAGCGTTCGAAGAATTTATGACCGAGCGCGCCGGTCTCGGCCTCGCGGTTCAACAGCCCGAATTGGAGCCCGTTCAATTCGATGTACCGAACGAAGGCTACCGCACTCAGGTCACGCACGCTTCGTACGGTCTTGCTGTCGCGGTGTCTCGCGAAGCCGAAGACGACAATCTGTACGAAGACGTTGGCGCCCGCATGATGAAAGAGCTGGCGTTCAGCGCGCGACAGACCGAAGAGTATATCGCCCATGCGCCGCTGCAAGTCGCCGTCGATGCCGTGAACGGCGTGCGCGCAGACAACGTGCCGCTCGGCAGCGCAAGCCACCCGACCGCTTCCGGCTTGCAAAGCAACTTGCTTGTTTCGGCCAACGTATCGGAACTGGCGTTTGAAAACGCCGTCATCCAGATTTCGTACACACGTAATGGTCGCGGCTTCATCATCAACGAGCTGCCGCGCCGCGTCATTCTGTCGCCGGAAAGCGGCCCGGAAACCCGGCGTATCCTCGGTTCGCCGTTGCAGTGGAACGCGCAGACGAACAACATCAACGTCCTTCGATCGACTGGTGCGCTGCCGGAAGTCATCGAGACTCCCTACCTTGTCGATAAGGACAACTATTTCATTCAAACGTCCGAACAGGACAAGGACAACGGACAAGGCTTTACCTTTTGGGAGCGTTCCGCGCTGGAAATGCGCGAGGATAGCAACTGGAGCAATCAAGCCAAGCTGATGGCGCTTTGGTTCCGGTGTGCCGCTTCCATTGTCGATTGGCGTACGGTGTACGTTTCGCCGGGCGCTGATAACGCTTAACGAGCTTCCTCCCTGGAAGGTGTTGGTAACTTAGCCCTCGGCGTCAAAACCGGGGGCTTTTTACATCGCAGCCGGTGTGATACAGTTCCGGCATGTCAGTGCCGCACCATACGGGCGTGCCGAAGTTCCCACCATATGCTGTGTGGGGGGCGTGCTCGCGATGCAACGCCCGCGTCCTTTATAGCACCCTCAAGCGCGAGCGCCTTACAGGGCTATTGGTATGCTCCAAGGCCAGCGGACGCGCCACGCGCCCTTGCTGGGACCCCTGGCCCGCCGTGTACGACTTTCAAACCTTTCCCGACAAATCAGTGGAACCACCGCCGGAACCGCTGCCGCTTCGCTATAATCTCGACGCCATATGGGGCAACGGCCCTGTGAGTGGCACCACGGCGGTTTTCGCTGCCGCGCCGGTTGCCGCGCCGGATGATGCGACGCGACTTGCCAAGCTGCTTACGACGGTGCCGTATTACGCTAATCTTGGGAAGTCGGCAGCATTTATGGGACCTAACGCACCGATATCGAGCAAAGTTTTCAATCTTGGTACGATCGTGCCGCAAGATTACGATGGTACGTTTTTGCCGAGTTCATCTGTACGGACGGTGACGCCGCCAAACGAAGCAACCGAACTGACAGATATTCTTAGAACGGATCCGGATTTGCCGAACGATCAATTATGGTCGCCGCCGTGGAGTGCAGCCAAGAATGTCTAACTTAGTCACCTTAGTTTCAAAACCAAAAGTATCCGACGAAGTTAGAGAAAGCGTGGTGCGACTTCTCCGTGAGTCGCTTGAACAAGCTGAGAGAGGCGAAGTCGATACCGTCATTATCATTTTAAGTCATCCTGACGGTGAATGGTCCGATAGATGCAGTGACACCAATAAGTTATCAACCTCCATCGGGCGGTTAGAAATAACTAAGCAAGAATGGATTGCAAAATACCTTAAAGAACGCGAGTAAATTATGACCACAGCCGCCCAAATTATCACCGATGCACTGCACTTATTTGGCATAGTGGATCAAACAGAGGCGCCGACAGTGACGGACATAGCGAACAACGTCACCATTCTGAACGACTTGCTTCGCGCCGAACAAGCGGACGGCGCCTGTCAGTACCTCATTAAGCGCCTTGCGGTGACGCTGCCGATCGGCACCAACGGACAAGTATATACCTTCGTAGTTGGCAACGGCAGTCCCAGCTATTTAGTCCAAGTTGACGCGGTAGCCGTACGCGCTATTTGGATGAATGACATAAATCTAACCGTCAATCGCGAAACACGCATGGCGCCCATCGCCGATGTTGTACGCACGACGTACCCCGGCATCGTAACCAAGTGGCATCAGGAGCGGCAGACAGATGGTTCCGTACTGATTACGGCGTGGCAGCCGCCCCGCGCGCCCGCGAAGGCGCTGATCGAGTATGGCGCTCGATTAGCTTTAATCTCTGCGCCGGACGGTAGCGACGTGGTTGCGTTGCCGCCTGAAGGGATACACGACGTCACGCTGCTACTCGGCCGGCGTATCATGGGCTCGTACGGTCGCGTCATAAGTCCAACGGACCCTATCATTGTGGATGCCGAGCGCGTTAATGCGCGCTGGCGTGACTACGCAAGGGGCCAGCAATGGCTCCGGTTCGTCCGCAATTAAATGGGTGTTATCGACATACTCGGCTCGTTCCAAGATCCTCTTAACTTAGATCAAGGGGTCGGAAAGCTTGTCAATGTGCGCGTCGTACCGCGAGAACAAAAAGAAGGCAAGCCCGGCAAAGCGCGCCTCGTTGGTGCTCCGGGCTTGACGCAAGTTTGCCGGCCCGCAGCCGCGCCTTGCATCACCATAGGACAGGCGTTGAGAACAGTATGGACCGGCCACGCGGACGGCTCGATATACTACGGCATCGAAACCGGGGCGCCGACACTGGCAGGTTTCGTTGCCGTGAACGCACAGCAACCGATCATACGCTTTGCCGAAGATCGTACGGCGCTTGCCATTGCATCCAACATGAACGCTAACAACGCAACGGAAGCCGGCACGGCGTACACAGCCACGCCGGCCGCTGGCGTCGTCAACGCGGGCTTTGACGCCAGTATAAACTTCGATCCGGCTGCCGTTGCCGAACTGAATAACATAGCGGTGTGGTCTGCCGCGTCGAATTTCTACGCCAATCAAGACGCCAAGATGTACAGCTCGCAACCGCTGACGCCGGCCAACGTACTGCCGAACAGCTTTGCAACAAAGGAAGCCCGCGCTGATCGTGTCGTGGATCTGGCGGTATCCGGACTGGTTCTATGGCCGCTCGGCTCCCGGTCGCTTGAACAGTGGTACGATCCAGGCGGGCAAACTGACTTTGCATTCACGGCCTACCCTAATTCACTCTATTCCGTCGGGTTGGCCGCGCGCCTGTCTTTGGCCGTGCTTCGCGACGCGATTATGTTTGTGGGTACTGATCGCCGCATGTGGCTCTGTACGGGGCAGACGGCTCAAGCAGTCTCGCCGCCATGGATTGATTTGCTTTTGCAGCAGCTCACGGCTGCGCAGTTGGCGACGTTGACGGCATATGCGTACGGGCAAGGCGGCGGCGATTTCTACGTGTTGACGCTTCCCGGTCAATGGACCCTAGAGCTGTGTGGCAGCACTGGCGTATGGTCTTATCGACAAACGCCGGGCGGTCGCTTGGATCACGCAGGGCGCTGCGCTACTGAATACAGCGGTGGCGTTACGTACGTCGGTTTGGACACCGGCCATATCTGCACTGTGAATATAGACAGTAATTCGGAACCGGCCGGCGCGTTGCAGCGGATGATAATAACGCCATGGCTCGGCAGCGAAGAAATGCGACAGACGTACAACTCAATTGACGTAACATCGTCCATGGGGCCGGCAGCCGGAAATTTTCAACTAGACTGGTCCGAAGACAGAGCCGTAACGTGGCGCGGCGCTCGACAAATCACAATGCCACAACCCGGCACGCAACGTGCGATCGCGCGTAATTTTGGCACCGGACGGCGGCGGCAGTTCCGTTTGCAGTACAGCGGCGTACAAGCGCCGTTTACAATTGATGAAATATTCGCGAATGTTTCAGCGGGTACGTAGGTCCGAAGGGCAAAGTTAAACAATGGTTCAAAAAGTACCGCCGCCGCCGACGCTGCCGCAACAGTTCCAGCAATTAAATCGGTGGCTGTTAGAGCTGCAAGGTATTTTGAACAGCCAAGGGACTATCGATCCTAGTCAGGTTGACGGGTTGCCGGCGCTCTTTACCCAAGTCGCAACGAACACCACGGACATTGCAACCAACACTGCCGATATTGCGACTAACACCACAAACATTGCGGCCAACACCGCAGCTATCGCAACCAACACTGCTGATATCGCAACTAACACTGCTAATATCGCAGCCTTAACGGCGCGCAACCAGATTCGGAACGGTAATGGCGTCCCCGCTGCCGGGCTCGGCAGCAATGGCGATTTGTACATCAACGACACCGGCGGCGTCGGTACGTATTTGTATGGCAAGATTGGCGGCACTTGGATTGCGTTTGCTTAAAATTCTGAAGTTAAACCAAATTCCCAAATCCAACGCCACCACCGTACAGGATTTTTCCAAGGCGAGCAAAAAGTCAGGAATTTAGTTGGCGCTGTCATGAATGTCCAAACAGCTCCATCCCGTTAACGACATTCTGAAACTCCGCAACCGTACGCACAAGAAAGTACAAACCCCCGGCACGCTCCCAACGCCGCTGGAATTTGACTTGATCTGCGTCCTGTTCGCCCTTATCGTCTTTAAGCTCGATTGCGAATTTACGGCCGCCAACTGGGAACGCAAGGAAATCTGCCACGCCGGCCAGCACGCCTAGGCGTTTCATTTTGACGTGGTATTGAACGTGCGCCTTGCGCTCGTTGGCGACATGGAAAATCAGCAGCGCGGGGTGCGCTTTCTGAACCCAAGCCCACGCCTTCATGTGGATTTCATTTTCGGACGGTCCTTTCGACTTGGAGACCTTCCTAACGCGCTTTTTTGGCAAGGACCCCTAGCTCCCGTAGCCGGTCTTCGCGCCCCGGCAGCCATACCTCTAGGGCCTCACGGAGCGCCGCAGAGCGGTTCTTTACCGTCTCGCTGTCGATATTGCGGGTGACGTAATCCAGGCGCTCTACGAGCCCCACAGGCAGCCGCCCGGAAATCATCACGGTTTTGCGCTCTGTGTCCATAGGTGGTATGGTCTAGCCGAATTGTCATACAAGCGCAAGGGCCTAATCAATGTCAAGTGGTGGCGGCGGTGGTTTCGGCGGTGGCCTCGGGCAGCTCATCGGCGGGGAATTAGGCTACCAAGATCTTCAGCAGGGCCAGTCGCGCGTTGATAATTCAATGCAAGATTTCATGGCCAATACGCAGCCGTACAATCAATTTGGCCAGTCATTTTTGGGCACCGCCAGTAACGCAATCGGCGGGGCCGAAGCCTTTGCGAACAACACGCAGGGCTACAATCAATTCATGTCCGGCTACACGAACACGCCGGCCGCACAATATCAACTGCAACAGGCAGACCAAGCACAGAACAACAGCGCCGCCGCGAGTGGTGGGCTGCTTTCCGGTGCGAACGAACGCGCACTCGGCACCATTAACAGCGGTATCGTTGCGCAGAATGCAAACAATGCATACAACGAATATCTGTCCGGTAATCAACAGCAATTCGGACAGCTCGAAAGCGCTCTCGGCAATATGTTCAGTGCGATAGGCGTCGGGCAGACGGCGACGGGCCAGCAAGGCCAGCTCAGTGCGGAGCAAATGAACGCTAGCTCGCAAATTTCGCAGGCGCAAGCCAAAGCCAGTGAAGGGAAGGGCAGCGGTCTCGGGTCTATGTTTGGCGGCCTGTTTGGAGGCAGCGGCGGCGGTAAAAGTGGCGGCCCGTTCTCGTTCTAACGCACTATGCTGTACACGTAGCAGTCTTGCGGCTCTGTACTGACATTCGGAAAAAACTCAAACCGCCGCAACAACCCTTCGCATGTAGCGCCCATCCGCTCGGTTACGCGCTGGCCCTGTATATTGTCAACGTGAACGTACGTCCACAGCCGCCATGTTTGCGGGTGCGTAAAAATCCATTGCACAAACGGCCGGCAGAACTCGCGACCGGCCCCGCGCGCTTTCCAGTCCGATCGAAACATAATCGACATAGTTGCTTGATGCCGTACAACTTCCAAGCCGACGACGCCTAGAATCTCATTGTTGGAGCATACCGCTTGCCATTTCGTCGGGCTGTTGCGGTACTGCTCTATGAGTTGCGTTGCTTCGTCTACTGACTTGTGCGTACGAAGGCCCATATAGCGCGTTATATCGGGATTGCCTGTCAGTACAAACAAAGCGGGGCCTTCCCATGGGTTCAGGTCACGCATGGTGAAGCGGCCGACTTGTGCAGTCATGTTTCCCACGGCATTTTTGTAGCACGTTCACAGTTTTGTACGGCTTGTCGCCAATACGACGGTTTTAGTTCCGCACCGATCGCACGGCGCCCCATCTGCAAAGACACGTATAGTTCCGAACCGATGCCTGCGAATGGCGAAAGTACCGTATCGCCAGGGTTGCTCCAAAGTTCTAAACACCGTCGAATCGGCGTGAGCTGCAATGGCGATATATGTGCTTCGTCGGCTTCTTCGCGCGCCTCTTTACGGGACAGTACATCACCTTGCGCGATGTCGTCCCATACCGGCTCCGCGTACCGTTGCCAAACAGCGATACTGTATTGTTTTGTGCCGGGCGACGCAATGCACGAAATCATTTTTTCTTCTTCTTCGCTCCACTCTCGGCTTGGCAGCGTACCGTTAACTGTCGTTTCTGAACCGTAGTAAACATCGAACTGCCCCGCAATCCGCTCTGGATTTTCGCCAGGCTTGCGCATTGTAACGATATAATCGGGGATCGCCATGCGCGACATGCTCGAGTCCTTAACGATCTGTTTGTGGAGTAACCCGAGGGCTTTCGTGCGTTGCATCGCCGATACTGGGTCTTTTCGGATGCACACTTCGGAGTGATAATAAAAACCTACTTCTTGGTGCGCTTTGATGATGTCGCCGCGAAAGTCGCGCAACCCGATAAAACCGTCCCGCAGTTTGGACGTTGGCAGGTTCATGCAATGAACAGACACAAGCCGGCCGGGCTTAGTGACACGGTATACTTCGGCGATCAAAAACCTATAGTGCTGCCAAAAATCAGCATCCGCTCGACAGTTGCTCATATCGCGCGGATCGTCTGAGAACGTATACAGGCTGATAAACGGCGGCGAATAAATTGTGTAGTGTACGGACTCGTCCGGCAGCCCGCGAGCCACGGCAACGCAATCCCCGTTCCACAGATGCCAGTCTTTGCCGGACGCTTGGTCGATTACCGCAGCCATGTAGGGACCTCCATATTGTTTTTATGTGCTGTAAGCTCGCGAATGCCGTGCAGCGTTCGCGTCATCAATGTTCGAGTATGCTTTGACATTTCATCCGCCATGCGGTCGGCGGCAGCTTCCTTAGCGGCAAGATTGCTGACGACGGCGCCTTCCGCTGTCGAGGCGATAAAATACGCACGTACGTCCGACATTTGGCCGAACCGCCAGCAACGGCGAATGGCTTGGAATAACTGCTCAAAGCTGTCGTTGAGCCCGACAAATACCATATCGGCGCAGCGTTGGAAATTCATGCCCCAACCGGCGATGGACGGCTTACTGACGAGTACACGTACAGTTCCGTTTGCGAAGCCAAGCAATCGCTCTGATTTAAGTTCGGCCGGGTGACTACCCCTAACTTCGACTGCACCCACTATTGCAGTCGTTAGCATTTCGGATTCCAGATTGGAGTTGCACCATACCAACCACGGCCGATCCGGTTGCATGTTAACCAGCGTCGCCGCCGCCCGTACGCGGTCTACTGTGCTGTCGCGCCGCGCTCGCAGACGTTCGGACAGCGTATGTGCAACCGGCAAGTCCGACGGAACTGTTATAAAACGCTTGTGCAACGGCGGCAGGTCGTACCCCGGCTCGTCGTAGCCTAGTTCGTTCGGGTGCCGCAACATCACGGACCACGACGACAGCCAAGCCCAAAATTCCTGCTCTGCGTGGCCCTTAAGGCGCCACTCCGCAACCGGCTTTTTATCATGATTTTTGGCGCTAGTGGCTTTCATTGAACTATTATGAACAAACCACGTCGCCAGCATTTCTTTGGCGCTGCATACGCCTAAAAACTCCGCATGATTGCCAAGTTCAACATAGTCATTTGGCGCGGGTGTTGCCGTACACGGCAGCCGGAATGGAATGTCTCGCGTAAACTCGATCAACTTCGCTCTAGTTTTGCTGTCGTGCGCTTTGATGATACTGGACTCGTCAAGTACGATACCGGCGAAGTCCGCAGGATCAAAATTGTCAATACGATCGTAGTTAGTCACTACGATATTGGACTTGATCGAAGCCCGATCGGGAGCGTATTCGACTGAGTCGATATTAAACTTTTTAGCCTCTTGTACGGTCTGCTGCGCAACAGCCAAGGGCGCTAGGACGAGTATTCGGCGCCAAGTGTCATGCTGAATTTCTTTTGCCCAAGATAGCTGTTGAAACGTCTTACCGAGCCCAGTGCCGGCGAACACGGCGGCGCGGCCTTGCCGCAGCCCCCACGTAACGATGTCGCGTTGAAAAGGGCGCAGTAAGGGTGACAGATCCAAAGTACGAGACAGCCCGACATGAACAGGTAGTGCGGACTTCCTAACTAAAAAATCCTCATAGGTGTCCTGCATCATTTTCGCATCCGTTCGCTCTCGTATCCTTCGCAATCCAATGGCAGCCCCGAAGTCCATGAACGCGGGCGCCGCATAATTTCGCGCATCTGTTGCGACCGTACAGCAGCAACGTCGGCACGTGCAAGACTTAAAATCGAATCATAAACATCTAGGATCAAAACCACGTCGGGCAGCTCGCGCTCTATATCGGCTTCGGCTGCCGTCACAAGATCCCGCGTCATGGACTGACACGCAATTTCGAGCAGGCTACCGCCAAACGCCTTTTGTCGCAGCATGGCGCCGTACTTGGCCCGGAAAAACGCCATTTCACCGCCGTACGTAATGTGTGCGGAGTAGTGCGGCACGGCGCGGCCGGATGGCAACAGCATCCATACGGTGCCGTGGTTGTCTTTCTGGAAAGCGACTTTGCCAGCGGGGAATACACGACCCGGCTGCTCATAGATGGCGAACTTGAAAGCGTCTCGAAGATCATCCCATAAATCTGTTAATTTTGGATTTGCCTGCCGGTAACCGTCGATGTCGGAACGCGCTTTGATTTCATCTACGTTAATCCCACCTTTACGTAGGTGAGCTAAAAAAGTTTTCCAACCTAGTTGATAGTTGCCGCCGAGCGTGACGTTTTTATAGATAGTGTACTCTTTTAGGTGGTTCTTTTTGGTCCAACCTTCGGGCCATCCGCCCATCTTTATCGCGTTGTATATGTACGGATTTTTAGTCTTATCCGCGATCACGTTCAGTCGTTCAGTATCCCCGGCCATCCACATTGCAATCCGATACTCCGCGCCCGATAAGTCGTTATCACAAACCATCCAGTCCGGCGGCGCTACGATCGTGCTTCGCAGGCAATCCGTAAGCGCGATGTTGTTGTATTTAAAGCCGGCTTTAAGACCCTGAATAACGCTATCGATCGTTGGGCGCCCATCTTCCCCGTCGTACTTACCCGACGGCCTCGCGATGTTAAACATATTGGCACCTTCGGACGTGCCGCGCCCTGATCGCGCGCCGAAGTACCGCGTAGCGTCTTTGTAAAAGCCGTTAACGTGGCGATCTAACAAAGCCTGCGCTTTGAGCGGTGCGGAGCCGCCTTCGGATTGCAACAACTCCAAAACAATACGCACGTCGGGGTGCAAATTTTCATCGGCCAATTTTTCAGCGACAATATGCTTTTGTGTACTTTCCAGTCCGGCAGCGCGGTTGCCGCTGTTGCACCACTCAATAATGCGCTGGCGCTGCGATAGTTTCGTTACCGCGTTCTGCGTCAGCTCCATAAGCGTCGCAGTGCTCTCTTGTTCGATTTCTTGTCGGCGCATCGCAATTGCAGTCGCCAGATGTACGTCGATCGGCAAGCCAATTTCGTTCTTTCGCCATGTGCGTTCAAAGATCAGGCGTTCGTCCGGCGTGAGTGGCGGCAACCGGCTATCTAAATCGATAAGACAATCCACATCGCGGTCATTGTATTCTAGCAATTCACGGAACGTCTGTACATCTTCGTTGAATGTACCATCGCGCTGTGGCCGACAAGTTTTCATAACAAGTTCGCGCCCGCGCGGATCTTTACCCCGAATGCCGAGTGTTTTGCATATTTCATCCAAGCCGCCGGGAAGCGCCAACGACTGCGCCCGTGCCATTGTACAATCGATTTTTGAAAGCGGCAGATCGAGAAAAGGATTAACCGCGCGCAAAATACTCACATCAAAATTCGCGTGGTGCGCCACGAATCGGCGGCACTGTCGTACGTCGGCGTACAGGTCCGCGAGCGTGTGCGTGCCTAAGTGCGGATATACAGGGCAGGCGCGTTTTCGTGCGCCACGAAATTGCCAAACAACCGAAGTGATCCCGGTCGAAGGATCTGCGGCGTAGCGCCTTGCGCCGGCCTTTTTAAGATCGCAGCGACTCCGCGTCTCAAAATCGGCGAGCAAGTCGTCAGGGTGCGGCATGGAAAAAGCGGGGGCGCAAAGCCCCCGCAATCCGATTGTTTAGCGCGGTGCGAACGGATTTGTTGGCGGCGGACTAAAAGGGGATGTCGCACTCCCACCGAAACCCGGACCAGTGGGGGCCGGGGCACCCGGGGTCGCAGGGATGCCCGGAGTCGGGGCAAATCCGCCTGCCGGCGGCGTAAAACCCCCTTGCTGGCCAAAACCCTGCGGCTGCGGTGCGAAGCCTCCAGGCGACGGACTGAAGCCCGCCGGACGCAAACCCTGCTGTTCCGCCATCCGCATCAGCTCGGCACCGCTGACAGAGTTCGCGAACACGATTTCCTCGCCCGGCGACGAAAACACAACGGCGTTAAGGTATAGCTTCACGCCGCGCGGATCGTTTTGTTTCACAGCCGCAGTGACGCCGGCCATGACATAATCGCCGGACTTCACGCCGACTTTGTTTGTCAACTTTGTGAGTACGCCGCCGGCTTGCACTATTTCGACATTCGGCGGGTTGCCGCTTGACGCCGAAAACAGCCAATGACCTTTGGCGAACTCAGATGACTTGCCTTCCGGGCTCGGCATGTTGCCGTCAACGACGGGCCACACGAGAATGTGCGGATTGTTCTGGTAGATTTTGCCGCACGCCGCCGAAATGCCCGCGAGTGCTGGTTCTTGGAACCACTGCGCCACGGTTTTCTTAACGAGGAACATGGCGAAGTAGTTGGGCTTTTGCGTCGGCTGCCCTTTGTACGTCGTGCTAGGCGTAAACAAGTGCCGCATGTCCGCAATGCGAGCGTTAAACACTGTTGCAGGTTCGTATTGTCTCTGTGCCATTTTCAGTTCTCCATTTTGCTAAGTTGTCAAATAGTCGCGCTGCGAAGTATAGGCATACGGTTGGCGGAGGTCAAGCGCCTGCGTGCCAGCGTCTTAGATATTCTCTCTTCCGCGCGGCACGCTTATTGATGGCAGTTACGTCTAGTTTAAAGTGCTCAATAATCAATTGAGCGTTAGCTAGTACGTCAGCGATTTCTTCCCACAGCCACTCTCTGTTGTTTTTATTTGTGGTCGGTTCGGTTTCGTCAATTCCTTGGATAACACAGCGTGCGGCAGCGCTGGCGGCTTCTGCGCATTCTTCAATGAATTTTCCAAGGTGCTTCAAATCCACCGGGTTACTCATCGGGTGCCACGGATTAGGCCCGCGCAAGTGGTGTGCGTTGTCCATATCAGTAACTCGCTTTCAATTGCCCTTCGGGCTTGTGCGCCCCGACAGCCGCGTATTGCTTACCAGCCGGCCCCAACTTTTCGGCCTGCGCTGGAGAGATTGGCTTGATGCCCCGTGTACCGAATTGTTCGTACAGAACTTTAGCGGCTTGCTCTTGATCGTTCCAGGCTCGAAAGGCACGAGCGGGCTTCAGCGTAGCTCCCGGCGTCGCGTAACCCAACTTCAGGCGAGTCGTCAGCGCGTCATCATAAACGGCTTTCACGTCGTCAAGCGCGCGGATGATTCGCAGTAGCCGTACAAGTTCTTCACTGGTCAGGCTCTCAGGAGCGCGCGACATGGCGCCCATGACAAAGCCGGCATCGGTCGCCATGGCAGGGCATTGCTGGAACGCATTACACCAACGGCACCACGGGCCGGGGCGCGGTGCGCTGCGATCGGCAATCTGCCGCAACACGCGGTCACGGTGCGCGATCACTTCGCTGCGGTGCGCTACCCATTGTTTGAACGGTGTTTCGTCCAGACCATTCGGTTGAAAAATTACAAGGCGCCACCATTCGGCGTCGCACTCGTTCAGCAATGCAGCGGCGTACGTCAACATTTGTTTATTGTGGTATGCGTCAACGTCCCATTTGCCGAACTTGTAATCCATAATGGTTGCGATGTATGGATGATCGTTGAACAGGTCGGCTGTACCGCCGCATTCGTGCGCCAGCTCTACCGTTAACTCCGTGTACGTGTCGCCGAGTTCTAACTGCCGTACAAAATCGACGCCCAGGGCGATGGCTTCGGCTTTGCTGTCGTTGTCGTCAGGGAACGCGTTTTCTGCGACAGCGAGTGCCAGTAATTCATGGCCGCGCGTGCCTTCGTTCGCCGCCTGTTGCGTCTTTAGCGGCTTTGGTGCTTCCGGTACGCTATTCCGCGCCGAGAAAGAGCATTCGAGCCATGTCGCAGCGGATGACGGTGCAAATATCGCGTGGGCCATTATGCGCGTCTCACGGCGTTAAGTAGCGATTCTCTTTGTGGTTCGGAAAGATCGGCGTACTCATTCGCCCACACTTCGACGGCTTCTAAAATTTCGTCTCTAGTTTCTTTTTCCGCTTGTTCTTCCGCTTCTTGCAATTCCAAGGCGCGGCGGTCTTCAACTTCGTCCGTGTCTGCTAGTCTGTCAACGCAATCCACAACTTGCGGACTTAGACCCATCGCAATTACGTATGTACGCAACTGCGCAATGAAATCGTCCATGGGCATGTTTTGCCAAGCGCGAAGCATTGTACGGACCTTTGAAAGAGTGGTGGGGGCCTGACCAGAACCCCCGATGAACGCCACGCAGTACCTTACGCGTTCATCAATTTCGCGATGTTCTCCAGCCCCGGCACCGCCAGCTTGTGCAGGAAAACAGTCTTGATTTGGTCCATGTTCGCAGCCGACGCTTCCGCACCGCACTGGCCCCGGAACCAATTCAGCACCGCGTCGGCAGGCTGACCGCTGGCGATGGCGCTGTCAATGCGGGTGACGATACGCTGCACGAGGCCGGCAATCACCGGATCGGCTATAGGAGCGCCGGGGAAGCCTTGCGGTGGGGTAAACGCGGCGGTTGGCGGGGGCGCAGGATTGAAGGCAGGCTGCGCTTGCTGAGGCGGCTGTAGAGGAGTCGGGGCCGCCGTCTGGTCGCCGTCGTCGGCATTGCCCCTACCGCTGCGCGGGTTCTTAATCCGCGCCTTGAACTCTTCTTCGCTATCGAACTCGACTGTGATTTTCATATTCCGCTCTCCGTTGGTTTGCGACGTGCCGAAATAGAATGCCGCTTGTATGACAGATTTTCGGGCTACGTCAAGAGCCTTTATCCGTACAAGTCACTTTTGATGTATCACGCCTTGCTTGTCGTACAGTCCAGCAGCCACATATCGCCCATTCGGCGCCCGCTTAAGATACACGGAGTGTACGTCAGGCAACGTTTCATAATTCCATAGAGCCGTCGTGTATCGCGTTGTCAACGTCCAGCCGCCCGAAGGGTTTTTAACCGGCGGGCTGACGACGGGCTGCCAGGGCTCGGCCTCTACAAGCTTGCGAATGTTGACGGCTTCGCTCGCGCCACCGCGCATTTTCAGATCCTTACCGGCCGCCATCGTCACGGTGTTGTCGAAAACGCAGAACGGACAAAGCGGATGCAAGAACGCCGCATACGTTTCTTCGCAGGCTGCGCACGTCTTTATTTCGGATTGCTGTTGATGACAGTGCGGACAGCGCATGCCGTGAAAATGCGGATCGAATTGTTCACCGCAGCTTTTACATTTTGGCGCGCTGCGGTGCAGCGTTTGGCACTTCGGGCACGTCTTGCCGCTTTCCCATGTCTCCCATTCATTCGCGCATACGTCGCACTCCAACAAGCGCCCCGGAGCTGCCATCACTGCGTCAAGTGTACCGTGGCGTTGAATGTTGCCGCCGAAGTCCGAGACGAGACAATTAGCGGCGTACGGTGTTATGCGGGCGCCGCGCCCTAAACTTTGTGCGTACAGCACGGCGGATTTGGTGGCGCGACAGAACGCCATGTAATCGATATCCACGACGTTAAATCCCGTCGTAAACATATTGCACGATACGAGTATTTCAGCGCGTCCGGCTTTGAACGCCTCAACGGCCTTATCTCGCCTGCCTGTGATCGAACGCGAATGCACACCAACAACCGAAGCGTTAAGTTTTTGTAGCTCCGCTTCCATCTTATCGACGTGTTCGATGTTGCAGCAGAACACCAGCACGCGGCGGCGTCCGTACTTTTGCATCACTTCTAAAATGGTTTTTGCGTGGCTTGGCGACAGCTTGATTGCGCGCGGCGCCATTTCGTCCATGTCAAAATCGCCGGCTACAGTCTTCAGCCCTTCGACTTCGATCGTTTCGTCTTCACCGGCGTCTACCGGAACGAGCGGCTTAACATAGCCGTCGCGCAATGCATCTAAAAAAGAGTATTTGAAAACAACCGGCCCAAATGTACGGTTAAGATCGCCAGTCCCGTCTGAACGGAACGGCGTCGCAGTCAATCCGTGGACTTTGGTTTGCGCGAGTTTATCAAATAATCGCCGGTATTGCGACGATTTGGCAGGTGGCGTCCTGTGAACTTCATCCACAAGAATTGCAACAACGTCACGGAAAAGATGTAGTCTGCTGACAATTGTTCCGATGGTTCCAACTGTGACGCGAGCAAAGGCATTAACGCTGATGGACGCCGAGCAGACGCCGGGGGCCACGCCAAGTTGCTTGCAGGCTTCGGCGTTCTGCACTACCAATTCCTTGTTGTGTGCAACTATCAGTACGCGTCCGAATTGACGGTAGTGCAACGCCAGCATCCCAAGCATGGCGCTTTTACCGCCGGCTACCGACACTTCGGCAACTGAAAAACGGCCGTCGTGATTGATAAGCGTCTGCACGCCTTCGGTTTGGTGGAGGCGGGGGGCGAATAGCGGAACTGGCGGTACGGGAAAACCGGCGTGCATAGCTATCGCCAAAATACCAGAAACGGTCGTCGGTTAAAACTAATTCGCAAAATGTGAGTGCGGCCCCAAAAGAGCCACCATGTCCATTTGTTAAGATGCCGGATTTTCATGACACGTTTTCTTTCACAAACTCAATTTCCCGTTCTAAACCAATGCCGATGAAGCCGAGACGTTTAAGCCGTATTTTCAGCAGCACTTCGTCGGAGTAGGTTTTTGGACCGTCGTTAAATTCTTTGACGTGTACGGTGTATGCTTGACGCCAATCTTGCCAGTCATCGTACATTGATGGAAGGGAATTAGGTTCGGTGTTGGGCGCGGTCATGATGAAAGTTTCATTTCCTGCAAAGCGATAAACTTAACAAGTTGTGCATCGGCTATCTGAAATTCAACGCGGATACCGCGTTTTTGCAAGTCCGCAATTTTCTCACAAACCTTGAGCATGGTGCTTTTGATGTCGTTCACTTCTTCAATGACAGACATTTTATTTCCTTTCCAAGTGCCTCAAATCCCGATCCACAGCTTCGCGCAATTTCGTTACCGTCGCGTTAATAACGTCGTCTTTGCTGCCGTAACCGCCCGCGATTGTCAGCGCCACAGCGCCAGCCAAGCCGTCAACGTACGCCGCAACAACAGCTTGACCGGACGGCCGGCTCGTACGGATTGAAAACTGAAACGTTTGCATGTGATGACGTATTGCGTCACGCAACGTAACGCTGGCAGCCGTTTCGATTTTTAACCCATCTTCGGTCATGTGCGTATCTGTACTCTCAATTCTGTACATTGTCAATGCAGTGCATCCATCACAAAGCCGAAATTATCCCATATTTCCACAAAGCCGCCGCGTTCCAGCGATACCCACTGCTCGAAGCTGGGGTAACTTAGAAATACACGGCGCATTCCGGCGCCTTCCGAACGAATGATTACCAGCGACGTACAGGCGGGTATCTTGCTTGTCGCGGCGTGGCACGCGGCCATTGTGTACAGCGATATTGCGCCTAAATCAGAACTCGCAAAGTCGTTTCTTTGCTGCGGCTCTAGGCGTCGCATCACTGCGGATGTGGGCCAGTAGGAAGTCATTTGCTTATCTCCAGTCCTGACTCACTCGCCAGTTTCCAAAGGCGAGACATAATCTGCGGTACAGTCAAGTACGGCACGTTTGGCTGTGGCATAGCTATATCCTGCAACTCAACCGTCGTGCCGTCCGAAAATTTGACTTCCCCGCGCGGTATGAGCTGCCCTCGCTGCGTGTTGGCGATAAAAGCGAACGCCGGATTATTGGAGTGTACCACGATTGCAGTATTCGCGACAGCGTATGCAAAGTCACTTTGCAGTAGCGCAATGGTATCCTCCGCTGATCGTTTCGGCGGGTCCCAAGGGAATGTATCGTCGGCAGCGGTCATGGTGCATACTGCATGGCTGCCTTTATGAATTCTTCCGCTTGCGGCGCGACGATAGCGTTACCGTAGCCCCGCAAAAGTCCCACTCGATTGGCAACCCCATAAGCCAGCGGGAATGCGCTGGGTTCAACTGGCCGCCATTTGTCATCTTTGCATCGGAGCCAGTCAGCAGTTCGCCAGTAGCCGTTAGTCGGGCCGCACCATTCAACGCCGACTTGACGCGGGCTCCTAACGTCATGCTCGTTCCTATATCCACCCCGCGCGTCTTTTGTCTCGCGTTTCGTGCTAATATCTGCTCCGGTTCTTCGTCCGGCTCTGTCGCCATACATGTCGGCCAGCCCGCTAGTTGGTGCGCCAATTCGTTCAGTGCTTTCCCGCGCGGATGCAACCAACGTTCCCGATGGTATTCTTCCGTTGCTTCGTTGCTGCGGTAGTCCCGCGTTGTTGTTGTTGGCCAGCCCGTCAGCATCGTAAAGTCGTCCAAGTTCGATCCGTGACGTGTCGTGTCCGTTGCTCGCGCTGCCTGAGCGCCACCATGGCTGCCGTCTCTGCTCTGCGTCGTAGGCCATCCAGTATAACCGCTGTCGGATATGCGGCGCACCGAAGCTCGCAACGCATTGATCGAGCGCCCCGAAGGCGTAGTCCGTACCTTCCAAGTCAGACTGTACAAGGTCGAGCCAAGCAAGTCCGTCTGGGCTCGCAACTTGCTCACCAAAAACGATGTTAGGGCGGCACTGCTCGATAAGATGGAAAAACGCAGGCCATAGGTGCCGCTCGTCAGTAAACCCCGCTCCTTGGCCTGCCTGGCTGAAAGGCTGGCATGGGCATGAACCGCTCCAGCCGTGACAATCGTCGGACCACCCGGCCCGGCGCATGGCGTAGGACCAGACGCCGATTCCGGCAAAGAAATGGCATTGTGTGTACTTGGCAAGTTCCAAGGGAATAACATCCTCGATGCTTCTTTCGTCAACGTCGCCGGGCGCGATCATGTTCGCGGCAATCAACTTGCGCAGCCATTCGGCTGCGAAAGGGTCTTTTTCGTTGTAGTACGCTACCATGGAAATTCCTTCGGCGGTTCTACAGCAGACGGCAATTCCCAAGGCATCGGCGGCGACTTGTACGGTTCATGCGTTGCGCCGTAGATACAGCGCACGCCATCGGCTTCTTTCTTGCCGCACGCGCACGTACCATCCCACTCGCCGTTTGTATCTAACCCCACGGAAAACTCTCCTTCGGTACTTCGATTGCAAATGGTATTGTTAATTCCTGCCGTACACTACCAGCCGGCGGAAAGATCGTCAAGAACGGATAACCGTACAAGCTCCTAAGATGGCCGCTTTCCACAAGGCTTTTTATGCCGTCCTCGAACATCTTTTTAGCGGCATCCTTGCTGACGACGTAACCGGGCACTTCGCCTTTGACGGCGTGGCCTATCTCGGCTGCCACGCTATCGAATTTGACGATGCTACCAGCGCGTAAAGCGTCCATGCCGACAGCCGTAACGCCGGGCAGCATCGCGGCCAGCTTAAGCACGGCGGACTGTTCTTTGTTCTCTTTAATCATTTCCGAAGTGCGCTTGAAGACGTTAACAGTGGTTGTACGGCCCTTCACGTCTTTGCCGTAGTTTTCCGAAACGATCTTGCCCGTGTAACTCTTGGCCTTCGGCGCCCCGCGCGCCTTGCCGCAATCGACCGATACGAAGTCGTTGCGGCCGCCTGTGACGCGATAGACGAAGCCGGCGTTACCCGACTTGGCGCCGTTGCCTTTCTGCCATGCGTCTTCATTGCCGAGTGGTAAGTGATCGGTGACGAGTACAGCGGCGCCCGTACGCCGCGCCACGCTTTTCAGAATAAACATGGCTTTCAGCACGGCTTCGGTATCGTTGTCGGCAAAGCAAATCCCGGACGCGCCCCAAGTATCCAACGCAATTATATCAACACGCTTATCCATCGCGGCCATGGCCTGAAACTGCGCTACGCATTGTTGCTCGAATGCCATCGGCTCGTTGATGCCACGAATCATGTGAAAGCGCGCCGCCAGCTCCGTTGCATTAGGTTCCTGACGCAGCAGATGCCTCACGCGTCGTTCTGTGCCGTAATCGTCTTCAGCGGCAATCCATAGGACATGACCATTCGTGCGTTCGTTATCGGCATCCAACCATGAAACCCCCCTAAGAAACTGCACCGATAAATCAGTAACAAGCGCGGACTTTCCGGCGCCGCTGTGCCCTGTGAAAAAATGGACTTCGCCGCAGAGTATTCTTTGATAAAACAGCCACGGCAATTCTGCACTGTCGTCCTCCAGTGAAATCTCAAAACCGCTACGCAATGCCAATGTCGGCGCCGCCTGCGCGTCAAACAATCCTTGCAGCATCGTACGGCGCGACATAATCGCTTGCATAATGAGGTTGCCGCGCAACACCGGCAACTGATCTTGCCGGGTTATTTCTTCGCCGAGCGTACGGCCGCCGATTCCTTCGTCCAAGCTGTGCCCGGCTTCGGTAATGGCGTCTTCAATCTCGCGCCGCGTACACATACCGTGCTGTTCGGCGAATTTCAGCACGCCAACAATGGCGAAGATTGTAGATCCGCGTCCTTCGGTTTTGCCTAGCAGCTCATGCTTGAGCATCCCGAGATAACGCGATGCAGCGTCGCGCCCGGCCTGCCATTCATCGTACGTTTGCGGCGCTGCGTATTTTAGTTCGTCCACACTGGCGGTTTCGTGCTCCGCTGCGAAACGTAATGACGTGCCGGCTCGCAACGGGACTTCGGATAAGACCGTTTGCAGTTGTTCTGTCGTCAGTCGCGGCCAGTCACTTTGCCAATTCTCCCACTGATAGTTTTGGCCGGTATCTTTATGCGGGCCAAAAGCGATAAATTGGCCGCCCATGATTTGTAAATGCTCACCGTTTGCGAATGTAAACGTACGGCCACGTACGGGCGCATCGATGAGATAAAAAGGGATTAGAAAACGGTTTGGTCTGCCTCGTCTAATAGGAACGTTCGGACCAAGCACTGAGCGAAAAGCGTCTAGTAGTCTTGGAGATAGAGTTGGGTCCGATACATCAACGTCGAAAGCAGTTAATCCGTTATCGCCGCAGCGCAGTCCTACGCTGCCGGCGCCGGGGTGCGCAATCGGGTGCGTCCACAGGTCCCAGCCAGCGCCGATCGGCGCTTTGCTGTTCCGGGCGATGGCGAGGGGGAAAAGGCCGCGCGCAATGGCGGCATCCCAAAAGGATTGTATGTCGTACGCGGTTGTGCTAGTGGGGGCAAGCATCGCAGGCCCTAGCTGTGGTGCGCTTCTAGCCTCGGAACGGAGTCGAGCCCGTTCCGGGGTTTTTCTTTTTATGCTTGCGTCATGGGGTTGTCAAATTTCCTGCCAATTAAAGCAAACACCGCCGCACTCGCGCATCTGGAACCACCAAGAATAAATGTTCTCTAGCGTCATGGGGTATCGTTCAAAATACGGTTTCACAGCGTTCCCGTCACAACCCGAAACATGACGTACGCGAAAAACGCGGTGACGATAAGCAACGCACTGCCGACGACAATGCGCGCTGTACGTACACCGAAGGCGAATGTGATGGCGGCAACGATCGCGAAAATACCGATCGCACCGCCATGTTTGTGGTGGCCGTAGCTCATTGGTCATCTTCCCATTGCTGCTTTAGATCATTAATCGCGTCTTGCTCGGTGCGACCGTAGCCGATGTAACAGCCGGGTTCGTAGTTATCGAAAACTGCGGACCAATCAAATTGACGCTGCGAGATTGGCGGATAGACAAACTCTGTGATGATTTTGTTCATATCACACAACCTCTCGCTCGAACTGCGCCCACCACTGAACCGAACGGCCGTACCGCAGCGCCTCGACCATATCGGTACAGGCTATGTCGAATTCCTCGCCACTGCAAGCAATCGCCAGTTTGCGCGCGGCTTCCTGCACCAGTTCGTTGTCGGTTTTGATTCGGCTAATCATGTCGCTCTCCAGCGGTTCGCGTTATCGATGTACGTACATGTACGCCTACTAAAGTGGGCTGTCAACACTCCCAAGGCATTTTTTGCGCTTTATTTTGGGTGAGCCATTTTTGCAACAGTTCTTCGCCGGGTTGCGCAAGCGCGGCGTTTATCCTTCTTGTGGATTCCGCCATGGTCAGGGGCTCGGGTGGCAATTTGTACGTCTGTACAGGCTTGGGAACGACTGGCATTGCAGGTTGCTCGATCACAGCCTGCGTACCGCGCAACTCTTTTAATTGTGCGTACAGCCCTTCAAGTTCCTCTTTCATGGTGGCGTTGGCCGAACGCAAGGATTCCAGCTCAGACATGCCGACTGCGATTTCGACAGGCGATTGGTTGCCGTAGTTTTTCTGTACGGCTGCCGCAGGCTGCACAACAGATGCCGCGACCGCAGGCGCAACTTCGGCTTTGCGTACCGCGTACGCCTCAGGGCCAGCTTTCAACGCCAGCCGGCATTTCTTGCAACGCCGCAGCGCCAAGCCATGATTGGTCGCTTTGCCCTCCAGCGCTTTCGTGGTCACGTCCAGCACGATCGTTTCCGTACACGTCGGGCACGGCCTTGTGAGCCGGTGTGCGTGCCGGAACTGGCCTTGAAACCACTTATTAACCGGCTTGTCATACGTCCAGCCGGCAAGCAAGCCGGCAGCCCAGTCAAGCTTTGTCGGGTCAAAATTGGTCATGTGTTGCCTCTTTGGGTTAAATAGGTTGCATAGATGGATTACATGGATTAGTGACGTGGCTTGGTTAGATAGATTACATAGATTATCCGTGTGGTCAAGTCGTTTGGTAATACCCAGCGCCGCTAAAGGATCGGTGGTGTGCGGGAGAGCGCTTGACAGCCCCGCACCCGATGCGGCAAAGTGGATGTAAGAATTTGGACAGTTACTATGAGTAACCTAGTCACTTTAAGTAACCACCCACGGCTGCCCGAGTTGGCTGTACGTATGGCTGCGCTGCATCAAAGCCGGATAAACGCGCTCGTACGGATGAAAAGCCCGATTCTCACTACGGCATGCCGCCAAGCCGGATTGCCGCTCGAACTGGCGGAAACATGCGGCGGATTGCTTGCAAGCGTCGTGGATGACTTGGTGACGATCGGCCGGCTGCGGCGTACGGATTTTGAGCGTACAAAGCGCAAGCAACGCGTTCTGGCGGCTGCTGACGAGCCTGCAGCATCGGCCTTACGACTTGCCATCGTTGCGTCGCCGGTCAATGGGCGAGCGGCTGTGGCTCATTGGGACGCCATTTGCGAGGGTTACGAGCTGGGCAAGCTGGCGTGGCTTTTGGGCATGGACACCGAGACGAGCTGGGGTTATGGTCGCCGGATGGAAAAGCGGAATAATCGTAATTAGGTGTTGACAGGGTTTTGGCGTGTGCTAGTGTACGTACATCGAAACCCGAACCGCTGGAGAGCGCAGATGGTCAAAACCCGCAAACTAACCCCGAAGCAAGAAGCCGAGATCACTAGCCGCAATTGGGGTTACTGGGACGGCGTTGCCGATCGCGCGCATCAGCGCATGGCGAAGTGGTATCGCGGCGCTCACAAGACATACGGCCATTTCAACGCCGCTTACGCGGAAGGCTACAATCTCGGCATCTTCGCTGGGGACCCGCCGCCCTACGCTTTGACTGGCGAGGCTTGACACCCGCTAAAACCACCCGTACACTTCCGCCATCTTAACGCTGGAGAGCGACATGAACACGAACCTTCCCGCCCTTGAAATAGTTTACGACACGCTGCAAACCGCGCTGGCGCAGTTGCGGGCTATTAACGCCGACGCTATTGAAAGCGCCAATCTCGTACCGATGGTCAAAGCCGTACAGGCGATCGGTGCATTCCAAGCTGCCATTGACGCACAAATCCAAGCGCGTGCGATCGGCAATGGCGAATTGATTCCTGGTGTTGTTGTGAAGGACAGCGTTGTACATCGCCGATGGTCAGATCCCGAAGTTGCAGTGCAGCTCGCGCAAGAGACGTTTGGTGACAAGGCTTTCAAACGTGAATTGCTGTCGCCGGCACAAATGGAAAAGTTGGGCGACGAAGGCAAGTCGTTTGTTGCTGTGGCTTCGTTCAAGCCGGAAGCTGGCAAGCGAGTGGTGTACTGACATGCGTATGTTCGGGGTATTCAAAGGCGCGACTATGTTTGAAGCGTGGATTTGGCGTTTCTACATTCGCGTTCCGTATTGGAAATATTTGCGCGTTGGCTGCCGACCGCATGTTGGTTTTGATTGGGGTGGAGACGAATGACCCGCTACCATCGCAAATGGGATCGACGCGGCAGGCTGCTCAACGCCGTACAAAAATTGCTGGCCGGCATAATCATTGCCAGCGATAACAGCGTGTCACTAAGTTTACGGCCACGTACGCGCGAAGCGGAGCGCCTGTACGTGCGTTCCAAATCGATGGTCGCCAGGATAAAGCGGGAGTTGAGCAATGGCTGATGATTGCGGTGATGAGTTAGCGAATCGGCGCACCATCATTGCTAAGATTGCGCGGTTACGAACACGCTTGAAAAACATGGCGATGGACGCTAACGTGCGCGCAATCCTACTTGGCTTTCTGGATTTGCTGGAGGATGAACTGTGAGTGAGGCATGGGCTTGGATTGGCTTAGGTCTTTTTGCTGCGCTTGCGGTGACGCTCCCAACCGTGTTTCTTCATTTGCTTGTGCTGTACGGAGGTTGACGTGAGTTGGATTATCACCGTGCTCGCAATCTTTTTCCTCTGGCGATGGCTACGCGAGAAAATAAACAACAAACCGTGGCCGGACTTTTATCACGACTGGAACGGATGGAGCTGGTGAGGGGAATAGTTGTACATGACCGAGTATGTAAATAAGCTGTACAAGCCGACGGAATTAATTGCCGCGCAGCAGGCACTAATGCACAACGGATTTCACGACTTCGATCCGAACGACGCCTCCGCGATAATCATCGCGCTTCATAAACTTGGCTTTCGCATTGTGCAATGGAAACCACGGCCATGAACCTTCAGGAATTCGCCGCGCTTAAAGTCGGCGACAAGATCAAAAACCACGCTGTCGGCGGTACAGGCCATGGCGAGGTTGTGGAAACAACTCCCAGCGGCGTGCGTATCGTGTGGGGATCGCGCTCTGATCGCGAGACAAAATTCTTTTACAGTGTCGTCGGTACGGCTTGGATGCCATGGAGCAAAGCGTGATGGGCAGCAAACGGGGCGCCGAATGGACTAAAGAACGCACGGCGCTGCTTACAAAACTTTGGCTGGAAAAGCGGTCGGCCAGTCGGATAGCTGCCGAGCTGGGCGGCACTACGCGCAATGCGGTCATTGGGAAATTAAGTCGGCTGGGACTTTTAGAAAGAGTCCCATTGCGGATTCCGTACGCTGGAACACCGTACAGACCTCTGCCGCCTAATCCGCCTACTGTGTCAATATTGCCGATGACGCCCAACGGCTCCGACATTCCAACCGCACAACGTCGTACGTTATTGCAGCTTACCAGCGGCGTTTGTAAATGGCCGTTTGGCGAAGTCGGCAGTGCTGATTTCTTTTTCTGCGGCGGCACAATGGACGGTAAGCCGTACTGCGCGAGGCATTGTCGAGTCGCTTATCGGGCTTGACATCCGTACAGTGGGTAGTGCAAAATACGAGTGCGTTAACCCCGAACCAAAGGAGGCGCTGACCGTGAAACCAATCATCACGACCATCAAAACTTTGAAAAACTGATACGTCGGCGCCGGCTGAAATAAGCTGGACAGCTCGCGGCACCTGCGGGCTTTGTAGCCAAGTGGTGCGGCAGGTCGGATAGACGGCCACCCCTATAAGTGACAAAGCCGCCCTAACTGTGCTACTGTTCCGCAATTCACTTGCGGAGCGGTCAAAATGTCTGACGTATTCGGCGGCGGCTTGGATTCTCAGTCGGGTGCGCCGGTCTATAACGGTGACGGTAGCGGCGCGCTGCCGGATCCGTCACCGGCCGATATGCAAGCTCAGGCACCTGCGCCGCAGCCACAGAGCAGCGGGCCGACGTTCGGCAGTTCGCTGCGAAACTTACTACCGGGGCCAAACTACACCGCACCGGACCCAGCAGCATCGGCGTTGGATCAGACAGCCGGATTGCTTCAGCAGCGGATAGCTCGCGCTGGTCAAGTTTCAACTAGCTTTCTTGGGCAGCTTTTTGCACCCGAAAAAGTTGCGGCTGCACGCGATGCCATGCCTCAACTGACTCAGCAATTGCAGCAAGTGAAACAGCAGCAGGCGACAATTCAAGCCAACCTCGCACGCGCTAAAACGCTTAGTTTGACGCCGGACGAAGTTCCGCCTAACGCAACGCAAGACGACATGATCGCGATTGCAACTAACAAAGCACTTAAAGGCGACCCTTTTATACTTCAGGCTATCGGGGCCGTTGCTCCCGACAAAGCGGCGGCGATAGCGCCGCAGGTTTATGCGGCGATCGGCGGTCATTTGGACAATGCACAAACCGCTTTCGACAGTCTCTCGGGCATGGAGAACGAAGGACAGTACCAAGCCAAGATCAAACAACTGCGTACGGATGGTATGCTAACCGATCTTGAAAGCGCCGGCCTGAAACTGCCGCCGACGTTCGATGCGTTCAAGGCTGCGGCGCCGGCCGAAGCGATGGCACTTCGGAACGCGCGTGCTGCTCTTAATGCGCAAGGGCAGGCAATTGAACAGCGCAACACGTACGTTCCAATGGAAACGAAGGAGCAGGAAACGTATAAGGGCGCGTTGAAAACTGTGTACGGCGATGAGCTGAATTTAGGGCCGTGGTCGCGCAATGGTGCGTCGGGGACGCGCGGCCAGCTCGCGAACGGCATCGCCACAGTAGATGATTACGGCAAAACAGGCGGCGGTGCCACGGCGGAACAGCGCAAGGCGATAGGGGAGGATTTTAAGAACGCTGCACCGCCGGCAGACATTGAAAAGTACCGGGGTTTTAATCGCATTTACGACATAGCGACGAAGGATGCGAAGGGCAATCCATTGCCGTCTGATAAGATCAATACTAATCCGAACGTACAGCAAGGCGTCGCGGAAGGCTTGGCGTCTATGTTGCGTGGCGGCCGAGCTAGCGCCAACGTCGGCTTGTTGAATATCGAAACGGCCAAGCGTGGCGTTATGCAAGCCATGTTTGATAAAATTCAAAGCGGCTACGCTGGTACGTTGAACACGTTGACGGGGGACGATGTACGTCCGTACCTGACCGGAATTTCGCAAGCCCAAATTCGTGAAGTCATGGACGGTTTGAAACAATGGAACGATAGCAGCATCGGCGACCGTGCAACTGGAATTGCGAGGCGTGCGGGTGCGCTCGGCATGGACGCGTCGGCTTTAGGACTCGGGCAGGACGAAGCCAACGGCGTGATTAACGACGCAATTGAGCAAGGGCGTCAAGCGCAAGTCGAGCGCATGCGCCCGTACTTTCAGCCGATCGGCGCAGGCAATGGTGTGCTGCAGCTCGGCGCGCAGCGTCCCGGCGCGGGGCCAATCAGTCTGCCCCCCGGTTCACAGCCGGCTAATCAGATTCCAGGCGCACAACCCCTATTGACACCCGTACAGCAGGCGAGGCAGAATACGAATGCATCGCCTTCGGGCGGTGTTGCCCCTCCAGCCCCGCCCGCCCCGCAGCCGCCGAACAGCAACGGGGCGGGCACCTCACCGGCACCACAGCAGCCCGTCACAGTTGCGGGCCAGCAAGTCGCCATGGCGTTGCCGCCGGGCGCGTCGCCTGCGTATGTCGCTTCGCTGCAGCGTATCGAAACTGGCAACGAGCGCAATCCATGGACTGCGAAGGCTGACAGTACGAGCGCGGGTGGCGCGTATCAGTTCATAAAATCGACTTGGGATGCAAACAAACCGCCCGGCGCTCCCGCTCAAGCTAAAGATGCTACGCCGGCACAGCAAACAGCGGCGCTTGAAAAACTTACAAGTACGAACGCGACGGCGTTGCAAACTGCCGGCATCCCAGTCAACGATACATCGCTGTACGTTGCGCATAATCTTGGTGTGAATGGCGCGGCGTCGTTATTGAAAGCAAATCCTAACGCCGACGCGCGTACAGTTGTTGGTGAAGCAGCCGCGCGTAACAACCCAACGTTTTTCAGAGGGCGCCCAACTGTTGCGACCGTTTTAGGGCGCTATCAGGCAAACGTGGCGCAAGACGTTTCCGACAGCGTGCCGCGTCGTGCTGCGCCGCTGCCCGGTGCTGAACCGGCGATGGGTAATCCGATGGACGACCCCGCCACGATGGCGTGGAACCATTTGACGCCGGCACAGCAAGAGCAAGGACGACAAGGCGGCATTGATATGCTTGCCGGCGCCGCGCCCGCTGCACTTTCAACGGGAGGCGCGCTTGTTGGTTTGCTTGGCGGTCCTCCTGGTGCTGTTGCCGGCGGCGCTGTCGGCGGTGCGGCCGGTACGGTGCTCAAAAACTATCTGAGAGGCAAGCCGCAGGGCGCAATCGAGACCACCGAACAAGCGGCACTTGGCGGTGCGCTCGGTGTTGCATCGGCTGCGCGCCCTATTTTAGCGGCAGCGGGCCGTGTAGTCGGCAGCGGCGCTATCGAAGCTGGTACGGAAGCGGCGCGTGGTGGCAGCGGTCCCGATGTGGTTGACGCGGGCTTGCGCGGCGCTGCCGAGGGGGCTGGTGGTGAAGCATTTGGCCGTGCGCTTGGCATGGCGGGGCACAAAGTTTTCAGCTTATTCGCGCCTGACGCCAAGGTAGCCGTACAAGATGCCGCAAAAACGTACGCAGAAACTTCGCAAGTTTTGAAAACTGAACCGAACCGCCTCCTAGGCGTTGGCGGTGCTGTCGGCGGCCCAAATCCGAAGTATTTGGCTGCCGAACAGGCACACGGCGAGGCCGAAACGAAATTAAAAGACGCGGGTTTGGACCCGGAAGAAGCCGCGTACGCGCACACTGTCAGTTCTCAAGGCGTGCCATTGCAAGAAGCGCAAGTAAACAAACCGAGGGCGCTTGAAAAAGAGGCTGTTGGTAAAGGATACCAGCAGCTAGAGGCCGAAGTTGCGTCTAAAGGTGTCGGCGCGGTGAAAGCCACGCCAAAATTGGCTGATGGCCCTATGGCTGCCGTAGCAAATAAGCAGGTTTCCGCCGCGCATGCCGAACTCGCGGAGCGTACAGAAATGGCAATCACGGCGCCGGCTGCGAATTGGCAGGAAAAATGGAACCAACTGAAAGATGCGCGTTCCAATCTGTTACAGGCTGAACGTGACGCGCTTGGCAGCACTGCGACCGGCAAGACGCAGACGGCAGCGGATATGCGGACGCTGGCCGATACTGTGCGTACGCAGCAAGCAAAGGCCGCTAATTACGTTTTTGGTCCGACACAGGGGCCACAAGTCATGCAACGGCTTAACGCACTCGATGTACGTTACCGGCGTTTGATGGATGCCACAAACGGTGGTGATCTTGCGTCGGCGGCGCGGTTGAAAGGTCAGGAAGGGCGCGACGCCGATCAGCGTTTCAAAGCGTTTGCCGCAAATGATCCGACTGCGATAGCGGCCTGGAACGCAATGCGTCAAGCTGGTCCTAATTACGAGAAAGGCGTTCTCAATCTTGTTGCTGCGGAGCGCATTCCTTATCTAGGCAAGGTGTACAGCGGCGTTAAATTGCTGGGCAGTCTTAACCGATGGATGCAGGAACGCGCGGCTGGCAGCCCTGCGAAGTTCTCTGATATTCTGGGTGCAATGCCGGACAGCGGTGCTCGTACAGCTCGCGATGTTGCTGGTACGGTAGCGCAACGCGGCGCCGTACAGGGCGTTGGGGCCTCGCCGTAGGCGTATAAAAGTTGAACAAATAAATGTTCCCGTGGCTCTACGCACAAAAGCCCAAAACAACAACGCCGCGTGAAATCATGTTGGAGCGGTTACGGGAAGGCGTGCCGCCGGAATTGGCCTCGCGGGCCGCCGGTATTGATTGGAGCGGAGTAAAAAACGACCCTGAAATCGACAAGGCGCTTGCCGAAGGTGAAATTTTGCTATTCGAGCGGGCGCGCGATAGCGGCGTTACCGGCGTTGTACGTGCGGCGTTAAGAAATGAAACTAAATCTTGGGTCCCCAAAGCTGAAGCGCAATTAGGTCTGAGTCTTGAAGATTACCTTCGTGATTGACGGGCTTTGGCAACTCGCGTTTCAAGAAGTCGGGTATTTCGTCGTAGTCCGGTTCTTGTATTGGTAGTTTTTCCCAAGGGTGCGTCATTTAGTTGAATTCCAGTTGAAAGCGGCGCCCTAAAACAACTTTCCAATGTCGCAGCGTGTATGCTGGCTTATCTGTGTTCTCCTCCACAAAGCCGCCATACGGATATTTTTCTAGCGTCGCGAGCAGTTCGCCTGTTTCTGTGCTGTGGATATAACGAAACGGGCCGTCTTTCAGCACGTCAAATTTAGCCATCTGTCACTCTCCATCGTCGTACGTACATGTACAGTAACATGTTTACAAGTTCGTGTCAACACCTCTATATGTATGACACGTCAGAGGTCGCAATAACTAGCCCTTGCGGTATGACGTTTTCTTCGCTAGCCTACCATTCACTGATTTTAACGCACCAAATCGAGAGGCACTCCGATGGTGAATATCGTAAACGCTGGCACGCTAGGGGGAGGGTTTCGGGCGTATTCCGGACTCCTACCTGTGATGCCCGGCGGCGGCGGTCCCCAAGCACAAGCGACCGTCCGCTATTTTCACATTCCGTCTGCCAATGCGGCAGCGATTTTCCGGGGCGATATTGTCGTTTGGGCATCGGGCGCGATCGGTACGCCCGGTGCAGCCGACATGCCGTACAACATTTCAGCGCCTTCCGCGTCGGTTGTCGTTGGCGGGGGCGGCGGTTCGGGGCTCGGTAACGCGTCCATGGACCCAAACATCACCCGATGGGTGCCCGGCGACACCACCAGCGTCATTGCGGGTATCGTTGTCGGTTTTGGTCCGATCACGCTCTATCAAGCAAAGAACGGTTTTCAGTACGCGCCGGCTTCAACTGAATGCTGGGCCGCCGTTGAAACCAGCCCCGGCGTCGAAATGGACATTACGATGCCGACTGTGCCGGCTACTGCGTTCAATCTGATTCTTGGGGAAGGCATCGACGTGAAAGCGAATGCCGCCCAACAGTCTACGCGCTTCGGCATTTCCGGCGTGTCACTTGATCCCGCGACGTTCCAAACCACGTCAACACTGCCGCTTCGTTTGCTCAATTCGGGCGACCAGATCGGCAATGATCCGACTTCCGCCGGTTTTGTCGCACGGGTGATTTTCAACACCAGTCGGCATTACAGAGGCGGCGGCGCGTTCATCGCCGACTAATTGTACGTAGCGCGCAAACACAGGAACGAAGGGAACACCAAAATGAAGCTCACTTTTCGCGCTGCGTTGACTGCGTTGTTGGTCGCGCTGGCGTCACTCTCAGCCAAAGCGCAGACCGTCGTACAGGTTCCTACCGTCGTGGCCGCACGTACCGTAGTTGACTTGGGTAACGGGCCAACTGAGATCCGTACGCTTCAAGGCAACATGGGGCTGTTTACGTCGCAGGGTTCCGGCGTCGGTAGTACGTCGGGTTCGTCAACCACGCTTACACTAACGGCGACCGCCGCAGCCAATCCGCCGTGCGTTGGCTGTATCATTTCCGGCACCGGCATTACGTCGGGTACGACTGTTGCTGCGTTTAACGGAACAACTGGCATCACGCTTTCGGCTGCGATGACCGTAGCATCGTCCACGGCGCTCGCGTGGGGCCAAGCATGTCCGTCCGCGCCACCTTCGGCGCCGCTCGCGTTGGTTCAAGCGGCAGTTGGTTCCGATTTTCCGATGTATACGCAGGCGCGCGTGTGCGCGTACGGTGGAAATGGCCCCGGCGCGCTGCTCACGCAATTTGCTATCGGGGCGCATTAATTCTAGTCGGTAAAGGGGCCGAATCCGATGGTCGCCAATCCTAGGAACGATCAGCCCCGCAGCTATCAATCTTGGAGTGGTATTTCTGCGACGCCAAATGATTTCAATTTGGACGCTGGCAGATACGGACTGACTATAGCTGGCGGTGGTTTTACAAGCTACCAGCTCCAAAGATTGTTGCCTGACGGTGCGACGTACGCGCCTGCCATGCCGGTAACTGCTGCGGCTGGTTACACAGTTCTTGACTTGCCGGCGGGCCAGTACAGTTTAGCTGTGGTCGCTACCGCGCTGTCCGGCGTGATTGAAAAAATCGACACGGGGCGCGCACGATGAAGAAATTTTTGCTATTTGTTTTGTTGGCGCTCAACGTTCTTTCTGCGCCTGCGGATGCACAGCAAGTACCGAAAGCCTTGATTTTATCTTCGTGCGGTACTGCGTCGGGCTACGTTGCGCAGTTTTACGGTATCCTTACGATGGATACGACGGGGAAGCTATGCATCAACGCCACGGTCACGGCGACGGCAACCACAAGTTATACCGCCGCAAGCACGCTCCCGACTCTAAGCGCCGGTGCCGGCGCAGCCGGATATGAAAGCCTAGGGGGCGCTCCATACTCGCAACCCGTATTCGGCAGCGCCTCTGGTGGCGGCACGCAAGTCGATGCCACGCACGGCCTGCCCGTCAATTGCATTGTCGGATGCGCGGCGGGCACCGGAGCAAATAACGCCGATAGCGTCGCGGCGGTATCGACAGGATTAGGCCCCGTACAATCGTATCCGTTTCTGTGGAATGGCACGACGTTCGATCGCTGGTACGGCGATAAGACGAATGGGGCGTTTGTTAACGTAAAAACGCTACCTCCCGGCGCCGCGACCTCAGCACTACAGGCTACCAATACCGCGACGACAGCTCACACCTGCTCGGTGGTCGGATACTCGATATTGGGCTGCATTGGCCAGATGGACGACGATATTAAAGGCGCGGTGCCTTGGTTGACTGCGACCGCTTGGAACACGAATACTTATACGACCGGCACGACAAATCCGGGGAACGCCGATCTTCACGGCGCCCCATGGGTTGATATCGGCGCGATCAATGGCGTCGCTGCTCTTGCCGGCGCGGGCGCAACCGGCACCGGATCACCCCGCGTAACAGCGGCGCAGGATACGACAACAATTGCCGGCTCGGCACCGGGAACGGCGGGAACGCCATCGGCCAATGTCGTGAGCGTGCAGGGCGAAACGTCGATGACGCCGGTCGCCGTCTCTGGCGCAGTCAATGTCACACCGACCGATTGCTCTACTACGATCACGTCGGGGGGGACGGCGCAGAATATCATTTCAGCGGCGGCGACCGTTCATGGTTTTACGATAGCCAACATTGACACGGGGCATAATGCCGAGCCGATTTGGATTTCATTCACCACAACGGCGGCGGCATCAACCGCAGCGTCCTATCCGCTTTCCGCGCCAACGGCGACGACGTTTGCGGGCCTCGCGAGTTACACGACACCGCTAGGATTTGGGGCTAATCACGCTGTTTCGGTCATTGCTGCGACAACCGGGCATATCATTTCGTGCACGCAGTGGTGACGGTCATGCACCGCGTTATTATCCTCGCGCTTCTGCTGATCCTCCATCCCGCGCTCGCCCTTGCGCAGTTTCCGGGCGGCGGAACAGTCTCGCCGTGCAGCGGGGACCTCAATACATCGTGTCAAGTCACGAATCTGCATACCGGCGTCAGCCGCGTCCTTTGCTCGATTCGAGCCGCTAATTTCAATGTCACGACCGATCAGTCTTGCGTAATCCCAGCCTCGATCACGGCATGGGTTCCAACCTCGATCTTGGTAACCAATTGCTCCGGTACGTTCACCTTGGCTGCGGGGGGCGTTTACCCGACGACAAGCAAGGGTGGAACGGCACTGGTTGCTGCCGCTCAAGTCTATACGGCATTGACCGGCGCAACTGTCATTTTGGGACTGACCCTCGCGGCCAATATTGCAACGACGCGGCAAACGGTCAATGCGGTTTACCTGTCGCTGACAACCGGAACCGGGGGCGCCGCGACCTGCGACTTCTATGTTATTGGAACCGATCTCACATGATATGGCGGTTGGCTCTTGCGGCAATCCTGACGGCTGCGCTTTCTCTATTCGCGCTTAGTACGCCCCACGCGCAATTCAATGGTTGCCCGGCAGGCTTTTGTAATCCGCCAAGTGCATCGGCGCCAGCGAGTTATACTGGCCCACTGGATATCGTCAGTTCCAACGTCGTCGGCTGCTGGGCGCTGCGAGCGTGCAGCGCGGCGGCGCGCGGCACGGCGGCGATCAATGCTTGCAATCTTGGTGATGCCGCGTGCGCGGACGTTCTCACCGACGCCTCGACCGGGCAATTGCCTGCCGGGGTGCTGACTATCGGCGGCACGCCCTGCACGGTTACGGTATCGTCTGGAACTTACAGCAGCGTGACGGGCGGCGTGGTGCTGACAACCGCGACCAGCAGCGGGCTCGCAAGCGGCAATTCGTTCGCGGAAATCTTGACGGGAACCGGCAGTATTAGTTCTCTTAATAACCAATTTGTAGCGATAGCCGGGACAACCGGCACAACCATCACTTTCACGGCTGCATCCGGGTTGACACTCACCATTACGGGCGGGGTGGTTTCGTTCTGCACAGGCAAAATTATCTACGATCAGAGCGGTGCCCTCGCCTGCGGCGGTTCAACAGCTTGCAATCTGGTCCAGGCAACGATTGCCTCTAGGAGTATCCTGCAAGCGAATTGCATCAATACGACGTTTCGCTGCTTGAGCATCACAGGCGGCGAAGGTTATAACTCGGCGAACAGCTTGCCGACGATCACGCAGCCCTACACGCAGTCGCTTGTCGCCTATACCGATGCGACCAATTCTCACAGCAACACCATATTCAGCAGTAGTGCGGGGGGCGATCTGTTCGGGTTACACGCCAACAACAATGCACAGGGAGCTATCTTCAACGGCGCTTATGGCACCTGGACCGCGAACGACAACGCATGGAACGCCATGGGTGTGGTCGGCAACGCCGCCTCGTCGATCTACAACAACAACGGAACGGCCGGCACGCCGTCCGGCAATCCGGGAACTACCCCTCCATCCGGCACGATGCAGATGGGCTATTATACCGGCGCGCCAACGCTCAATTTTAATGGTTTCTTTGTCGAGGGTGTCTTTTGGAAAGCAGGAAACTCGGCGACACAACTTAACAACGTTGTCAGCAACCAGCGCGGCTCGGCCAACGCCGGGTGGAATTTCTGACAATGCGAGCATGGAAAGTCGCTTTCGTTCTGCTGGTCGTACTGCTGAACGGAAGTTGGGTGCATGGCGTCGCGTTCGGTCCCGGATTCCCCGGTTTCCTGCCGACGTGTAGTTCGACCTACGCGGTTAAAAATCTAGTCTTGCAGTCGCAGTCGTTCACGACCTCACCGTGGACGTTGTTCAGCGCGGGAGGCGCCTCCAATCCGACGGTGACGGCCAACACGGCGGTTGCGCCGGATTCAACGATGACCGCCTCGACGCTGGCGCTGCCAGCCGTGACCTCTGGGCAGTCGTCGATCCTCTATCAGTCAGTATCATTTAGTGGCAATCAGCCTTACGTCACCGACATCTATATCAAGGGTGTGGTCGGCGGCGAGACATTGTGGTTCGGCATCGAGATCGGCGGCGGGACCGGCTACGTAACGCAAAAAATTGTCGCGGCGACTTCGTGGCAACGCATTCCGGTGCCGTTCGTTTCCGCCAATACCACGCTGCTAGGTCAGATTGGCGTCGATAC
>Ga0210394_10000892_pt1 | contig 53927 bp, 53 predicted proteins | sample IncBWC12MmetaG_FD_160121 | JGI IMG/M metagenome (GOLD analysis project Ga0210394, IMG submission 160121) | Forest soil microbial communities from Barre Woods Harvard Forest LTER site, Petersham, Massachusetts, United States - Inc-BW-C-12-M | ecosystem: Environmental > Terrestrial > Soil >...
GCCTCGCCTGCATGACCACGTGCCCGTCTGGCGTCCACTACATGCACCTCGTCGATCACGCCCGCGCCCATATCGAGGAAACCTATCGCCGTCCGCTCGGCGAGCGCTTGCTGCGCGCGATGCTCGCCACGCTGATGCCTTATCCGCGGCGCTTCCGGCTCGCGCTGCACGCGGCGCGCATCGCAAAACCGTTCGCGCCGATTGCCGCGGCGATCGGGCTGACGCGGCTTGCCGCCATGCTCCGCTTGTCGCCGTGGCGGGCGCCGCATCGGCCGCTCGCGCCGCAGACATTCCCGGCCAAAGCTACCGCGATGGCTGCGCGCAAGGGGCGCGTCGCGCTCCTTGCCGGCTGCGTCAATGATCTGCTGGCGCCCGAGATCAACGCGGCGACAATCGGTGTTTTGACACGGCATGGCATCGAGGTCGTGCTGCCCAACGGCGCCGGCTGCTGCGGCTCGCTGGTCCACCACATGGGCCGAGCGGACCAGGCGCTGGCCCAGGCGCGGGCCAATATCGACGTCTGGACCGCGATCGATGGTCTCGACGCCATCCTGATCACGGCTTCGGGCTGCGGCACGACGGTCAAGGATTACGGTTTCATGCTGCGAGGCGACCCCGTTTACGCCGCCCGCGCCGCCCGCGTGTCGAGCCTGGCCAGGGATATTTCCGAATATCTCGCCGGTGTGCCGCTGAACCCGGACCGCAAAGCGCCGCCGCTTGTTGTTGCCTATCATTCCGCCTGCTCGCTGCAGCATGGCCAGCGCATTAACCGGCAGCCGAAAGAACTGCTCACCAAGCTCGGCTTTAAGGTGAAGGATGTGCCGGACGGCCATCTGTGCTGCGGCTCGGCCGGGACCTACAATATTATGCAGTCCGACATCGCAAGGAGGTTGCGCGAGCGCAAAGTCGGGACTATCGAGAGATTGCGACCTGACGTGATCGCAGCGGGCAATATCGGCTGCATCACGCAAATCGCAGCGGGCACGGATCTTCCAGCCGTCCATACGGTCGAGTTGATCGATTGGGCAACCGGGGGGCCCTGTCCACCCAGACTGCGGGAGTATCGGCCGCGTGCGGCGATGCCCCCTGTCACGGCGGCGGGCTGAGCGGGGTTCGGCCGGCATCGTGTCACACTGACGGTCTCTCCTGATCGCATTCTTGGGGGACCGCACGGATTGAATAGCGAGAGCGAGATCGGGAGGTCGATCATGGCGAAGAAGGCAAAAGCGAAGAAGAAATCCGCGAAGAAGAAAAAGGCCGCTGCGGCCGGCAAGAAGAAGAAAACGCTGAAGTCGAAAGCGAAGAAAGTCACGAAGAAGAAGACCGCGAAGAAAGCTGCTCCGAAGCGGAAGGCGGCAGCTCCGAAGCCTGCTCCGAAGCCCGCACCGATGGCCGCACCGGCGCCTGCGCCGGAACCCGCGCCCACACCGGCGCCGTCATGGACCCCGCCGATGGGTTCCGGGTTCGGTGGCGGCGGCAGCAGCGGCAGCTGAAGCTTTTCGCACCATCGGACGATTGTCCGTGAGGCGCTTTCGGTCCCGCATTGCATAGGCATTGCGGGGCCAATAGCATTGCCATGATTTCATTGGTCGGCTGCACTTGGCCGCCGATCCGAGGCCGACCAAATCGGCCGTTTTGCTCTGTCGAGGAGGTGCGTTATGCCGGCGACTTATAACATCCTGCTGATGGGCGCGTCCTATGGATCGCTGCTCGCGTCGAAGCTTCTGTTCGGCGGTCATTCGATTCATCTGGTCTGTCTGCCCGCGGAAGCGGACCTGATCAATGCCGAAGGATTTAAGGTTCGTTTGCCGGTGCGCGGCCGCAAGGATCCGGTCTTGCTTGAATCCCGCAAGCTTCCCGGCAAGGTGACGGCAGGTCCCGCCACCGGCGTCGACCCGAAGAAATACGATCTTATCGGCCTGTGCATGCAGGAGCCGCAGTATCGCTCGCCCGGCGTGCGCGAATTGCTCGATGCGGTGGCGAAATCGCGCGTGCCGTGCATGTCGATTATGAACATGCCGCCCTTGCCATATGTGAAGCGCATTCCCGGCCTGAACTACGACGCGCTCAAGCCCGCTTATACCGATCCGAGCGTCTGGGATTCGTTCGATCCGGCGACGATCACTTTGAACAGCCCCGATCCGCAGGCAATCCGGCCGCCGGACGAGAAAGCCAATTTTCTCCTGGTCACGTTGCCGACCAACTTCAAATGCGCAAGGTTCGACGACGCGAAGAGCACGGCGATCCTGCGCCAGCTCGAGAAAGACGTCGACGCCGCCCGCTTCGATACGCCCGAGGGCAAGATCGAGCTGCCGGTGAAGTTCAAAGTCTACGACTCGATCTTCGTGCCGCTGGCTAAATGGGCGATGCTGCTCGCCGGCAATTATCGCTGCGTGACCAAGGACGGCATGCGCACGGCGCAGGAAGCGGTGCACAGCGACCTCGAGACCGCGCGCTCGGTCTATAATTTCGTCAACGACCTGTGCGTCAAGCTTGGCGCCAAGCCCGATGACCTGGTGCCGTTCGAGAAATATGCCGCCGCGGCGCAGTCGCTTACCCGTCCGGCTTCGGCGGCGCGGGCGCTGCAGAACGGCGCGCCCAATATCGAACGCGCCGACAAGCTCGTTCAGCTCATCGCCAGGCAGAAGGGCTTAAGCAATGCAGCGATCGACGCCCAGGTGGCGCTGGTCGACGCGCGGCTCGAAGCCAATCGCAAGAAGCAGGCCGCTTAGGCGGAGCCTCAGCTCACCTCGACGTCCTGCCAGAAGCCGAATCGGCCGCCGACTTGTCGCAGCTCCGGCCGAGGCGCTTCGTAGCACCACGCGGCTCGCGGGTAGCGCGTGCCTCCAACGACGACGTCGTAGAACTGCACGCCGTGCGGACAGGCCCGGTCATCGGCGGTTTTTTCCGCCTTTTCGAGCCAAGTCAGGCGCACCGCCGTGCGCGGGAAGTACTGATATCCCTTGCATTCCACGACATCGTTGCTTTGCGCAACGACTTGGCCGTCAACCGTCGCCTTCATGATTCTCCGCTCCGTTCGGCCCCCTATCACTGGCCACAATGATAGGGGAAATCGCCTATGCGCGACCAGGAAATCAATCGGTCAAACCCGGAATCTCGAGCCGGCGAGCGGTCTGAGACCGGATAAAGGGGCCAAAAGTGTATCCTGCCTGCCACACTTCGTAAGAAACGGTGAAGTTATCCCGTGAAAGCATAAAAACTCAGCATTTGCCATCGTTTTAAGCTTGGCTCTTTACCAACAAAATTGAAGAATTCGTGAAGGTTCACGTTGCGCAAGGGACGCTGCAGGGATTGGTTCCGTACCGGTTGCCGACAAGGGGTGTCGCCCGAGTACAGAACAGGGACAAGAGATCAAGAGAAGGGGCAAGTTATGAAGAGAGTCGCTTTATCGTTAGCTCTAGTGGCCGGTCTGGTCAGTTCCTCCGCAATGGCTGCCGACATGGCAACCAAAGCCCCGCCCGCAGCGGCGCCGCCGCCGTCGCCTTGGGACGTCGCGATTAGCGCCGCGTTGATGACCGACTATAATTTCCGCGGCATCACGCAGTCGGCGCACAATCCGTCGACCCAGGCCGGCTTCGAGTTGCGCTACAATCAATCCTCGACTTTGCAATACTACGCCGGCATCTCGGGTGAGAGCATCGACTTTCCGAATAACGCCGCGGCGGAAATCGACTTCTACGGCGGCTTCCGCCCGACCTTCGACAAGCTCGCCCTCGATTTCGGCTTTTGGTACTACTGGTACCCCGGCGGCAATTGCTACGGCATTTCAGGGGGAGGTGGCGCTGGCGGGTGCAACGGCGCTGTCGATGGCAGCTTCCTTGGTGTCCCGAGCAAGAACACTCCACCTGGCTTCGTCGGCAACGTCGTTAAGGCCAATGAGAGCTTCTACGAGTTCTACGCCAAGGCCACTTACACAATTAACGATCAGTGGGCTGCCGGCATCCAGGAATGGTACTCGCCGTCGGTTTCCAATACGGGCGCTAGCGGCTGGTACACGGTCGGCAACGTCACCTACACCGCTCCGAGTTCGTGGTTCCCAGCCAACAGCGGTATCGGCGGCTATATTTCCGCAGACCTTGGCTACTGGGCTCTTGGCACTAGCGACGCTTTCTACGGCAACGGCATTTCCGGAGCCCCCCAAGAGTTCGGCACCAATTACACCAGCTACTGGAATTGGGACGCCGGCTTCGGTTGGACCTACAAGGCGTTCACGCTCGATCTGCGCTACTACGACACCGGCCTGAACAAAGCCGAGTGTAACGCCTTCACCAGTGCCTCAAACTCGACACCCGGTCAGGCCTTTACGTTCCAGAATACCGACGACCTGGGCTCAAACTGGTGCAGCGCAGCGTATATCGCGAAACTCTCGTTCGCGGCCAACCTCAGCGGCCTCAAGTAAACTCGGCTGAGCATATTCAAGAATTGCGGCCGGTGGCGGAAACGCTGCCGGCCGTTTCGATTCCATCCGTCATTGCGAGCGATAGCGAAGCAATCCAGTGCAACGCGAGGGGCTGGATTGCTTCGTCGCGGAGCCTGTCATCGGGCCGGCCACTTCGGGCCGGACCCGTTGGCTCCTCGCAATGACGTGGCTCACTCCGCCGCCGACATCAGCGGAACATCGCGCACCTGCGCAGCGGCTTCACCCGGCACGACCTCGACGCGCCGGCGATGGAAGGCGCCGAGTGTCGAGCGGTGGCCGATCGATATGATCGTCGTGCCTTTGAGCCGTTCCTGCATCAGCCGGTACAGCATCGCCTCGGCGGGTTCGTCGAGCGAAGCGGTTGCTTCGTCGAGGAAGAGATAATCGGGCTCCTGCAAGAGTGCGCGGGCAACGCCGAGGCGCTGCTGCTCTCCTTGAGAAAGCATCCGATTCCAGTGCGCTTCTTCGTTGATCCGTCCGCTCCATTCGGGAAGGCCGACCGCGGCGACCACCTCGGCGATACGGGCATCGTCGAACGTGCCGGCCCTGGCCGGATAACTGACCGCGGTGGAAAGCGTGGCCACGAGAAAATAAGGCCGCTGCGGCAGCAACATGACCTTGGCGTCTCGCGGCACCATCACGCGGCCAGATCCGAACGGCCAGATGCCGGTGATGGCGCGGAACAGCGTCGACTTGCCCGCACCCGACGGCCCGGTTACCAGCACGCGCTCGCCGGGCGCGAGCACGATGTGCTCGGCATCGACCAGCGGCTCGCCGTTCGGCAGGCGAACGTTCAAGTGATCGATTGAAATCGCGCTTGATGTTTCGCGCGGCAGCACCTCGATCACCGGCGGCGTCAGCGCGACTGCGCGGCCGGCCACGATGGCATCCTCGAATCCGGACAAGCGCGTGACCACCGCGCGGTATTGCGCGATCGATTGGTAAGCCGAGACGAAATAGGACAAGGCCGTCTGCACGCTGTTGAATGCGGATGCCGTCTGCATCAAGCCGCCGAGTTGCATGGCGCCGGAAAAATAGGCCGGGCTGACCATCAAGTAGGGAAAGATCACCGCGGCCTGCGAATAGCTCTGCGTGAAGAACGAGAGCTGCTTCTGCCGCTGCATGATCGCGATCCAATTGCCAACGATGAGCCCGAAGCGGCTGAAGTGACGCTCGCGCTCGGCGGCTTCGCCATGCAGCGCCGCGATCTGCTCGGAATTCTCGCGTGTGCGCACCAGATTGAAGCGGAAATCGGCCTCGTAGCGTTGTTGCTGAAAGTTGAGCGGAATAAGCCGCCAGCCGATCAGATGCGTGAATACGGTGCCGGCCACCGCGTAGAACAGCGCCGCCCAAACCAAATAGCCGGGAATCGCAAACGACGCGCCGAACAGATGGAGCGGCGCCTGTTCCGAAAGCGACCAGAGAATGATGACGAAAGAGCCTAGCGTTACGCACGAGTTCAAAAGCCCGAGTCCGATCGAGAGCGTGCTCTGCACGAACATTTGCAGGTCGTCGGCAATGCGCTGATCCGGATTGTCGGCGGCGTCGCCGAGAAGCTGCATGCGGTAATGATTGGCGGTATTCAGCCATTGTCGCAGATAAGTCTGCGTCATCCAGCGGCGCCAGCGAATCTGGAGCCAGAGATTGAGGTAATTCTGATAGACGGCCAGCACCGTGTAGATCGCGGCGAGCGCGCAGAAGAACAGAATGGCGCTGACGAACGCAGCCCAGTTGTGATCCTGCAGCGTATTGTAAAATCGGTTGTACCACTGGTTCAAAATTACGGTGATGGCGACGATCGACAACTCGATCGCGACCACTGCAGCCAGCAGGATGCGCCCCGGCCAGCGATCCTCCGAGCGGAAATACGGAATGGCCAATCGCCACACCGTGGCAAGCGTCGCAGCGAGACCTTTCACGAAAAACCTCCGAGATTGACGAGTTCAAAGCGCACTACGAAGCGGCGCGTCAGAAAACCAACTCAACGAGGCGACTAAACGACGTAACCCAAAGGAATCGAACCGAAAAGCCTTGATGGTGCACCGCACTAACACGAACCTTTCCACAGTGCATTGCGTCTTATGGCGCGGTCCCGCTGTATTCGGTAGCCATAGATAACGAATTCGCCTAAATTTGCGGCAGGCCGCCAAAAAAATCGCCTTCGTCGTGACGCAGCGCGCGGCAATGCCGCACACAGTCGCGTCCTCGAATAACAAGCGACGGCCATTGCGGCGCTTGCCGGGGAGAAACCGTCCATGTTCACACAAATCCTCGATCCGACCGGAAATCTGTTCCTGACCTGGTTGGTCGCACTCATTCCGGTGGTCCTCTTGTTGTTCCTGCTCGCGGGCCTGCGCATGTCGGCCTGGCTCGCGGTCTTGATCGGCTCGATCGTCACCTTCCTGCTCGGACTTTGGGTCTGGAAGATGCCGTTCGACGACGGCGTACGCGCCTATGTTTACGGCTCGGCGACCGGCGTTTGGAATGTCGACTGGATCACGTTTTGGGGAGTGATGCTCTTCAACACGATGGTCACGACCGGGGCCTTCGACAAACTGCGGCGCTGGCTCATTCAACAAGGAACCCGTGACGTGCGGGTGCAGACCATCCTGTTCGCCTGGGCCTTCGGCGCGCTGCTCGAAGGGCTGGTCGGCTTTGGCTACCCTTGGGCCTTCGTCGCTCCGATCCTGATCACGCTCGGCATTCCGGCGCTCGATGCTATACGTGTTGCGGCCATCGCCAACAATGCACCGGTGTCATACGGCGCGCTCGGCGCGCCGATCATCGCGCTCGCCGCGGTGACCGGCATGCCGCTCCTGGCGCTCGCCGGCTCGGTCGGCAAGATCGTCGCCATCCTCGCGCTGTTGCCGCCCTGGATTCTGCTTTATCTCGTCAGCGGCCGCCACGGCATGAAAGAAGCCTGGCCGCTCGCGGTGGTCGGCTCGCTCGGCTACATCGCCGGCCAATTGCCGACCTCGGTCTTTCTCGGGCCCTATCTGCCCGACGTCATCGGCGCGATCGTGTGCTTCGCCTGCCTCCTCATCCTGCTTAAATTCTGGCACCCGGCGCGCACGCTCGGCTATGGCGGCGTACCGGTGACGGCGGCGCAGGAAGCTCAGGCCGAGGGCCACGGGCTGGCGCCCGGCGAGGTGTTCCAGGGTTGGCTCCCGATCATCATCCTCATTGCGATCGTCGTCGCCTGGACCGGGCCGTGGTCGAAGCTGCCGGGAATGATTGTGCTCCACCTGCAGGTCACCGCCGCCACCACGCTGACGCCGGGCGGAACCATCGCTGCCATCTTCAACTGGACGCCCTTCGTGGGCGGCTCGGCGATTCTCGCCTCGTGGATCGTCGTCGCGCTGCTGTTGCGGATCAACGGCACCCAGCTCGCCCAGATCTGGAAGACGACCTGGTCGCAAATGTGGGGTGCTTGCTTGGTCGGCGTCTTCATCTTCGGCCTCGCTTATGTCTTCAACTTCTCGGGCATGGCGGGCTCGCTCGCCAAAGCCTTCGCCGAGCTCGGCCCATATTTCATCGTCGTCGCTCCGCTGTTGGGCTTCATCGGCGTGGCGCTGTCCGGCAGCAACACTTCGACCAACGCCATGTTCGGCAAATTTCAGGCGCTGGTCGGGCAATTGCTCGGCTTCCCGCTGATGCTGTTGCCGACGCTCAATTCGGTCGGCGCCGAGATCGGCAAGCCGATCGCGCCGCAGACCGCGAGCGTCGGTGTCTCGACCAGCGAGTTCGTGCGCAACGAGGGCGAGGTCATTCGCCACAATTTCGGCTGGACGCTCGTGCTGCTCGCCTATCTCATCTTGATCGGGGTGGCTTGCTATCTGTTCTTCCCCGATATCGCGGCGTTGCCGAAAGCCTAGCGAAGCGCGAAAAGCGAATATGAGTTGCGCGTAGGGGATTCGTCCCCTATTCGCAATTCGCTATGCGGCTGGCCTTGCCATCCACAATTCGCCATTCGCGGTCTTCCTCGCGCATGATCCCGAAAAAGCCTGTCCTCGGATCTCGATCCGGGGATGGATGTCGGTTTTCGGATAAGATCATGCGGAAAAATACTACCCGGAGACGACAATGCCGCGCCGGCGCTTCGCCTGCTGTTTCGCAGTGCTCATTTTGGCAGGCTCGCTGTTGCTGGCAACGGCGAGCGAGCCGTTCCCGTTCGGCAGCGAGCTCATGCTCGACGTTGCGCCGACGGCCGGTTCCAAGCGTATTCCGATGCTTGAGGTCGAGGACGACGGCACTGCCTCGATCGATCTGTGGTGCACGAGCCTGCGTGGTCAGGCCACGATCGCCGACGATTCGATCACCATCGTGCCGGCGCAGACGGAAAGCGACGGGCAGGCGGCGCAATGCGATCCGCAGCAGCAATCGAGCGACGCCGCGCTTCTGGCGGCGCTGGCTTCGGTGAGCAAATGGCGGCGCGACGGCGATGTCGTTGAACTGTCGGGCGCCACAACGCTGCGCTATCGGCTGATGACGAATTGAGGCCAGGGCTTTCGTTGCCTCTGCAAGGCGCCGGAATGGGTTTAACAATTTGAGAATGCATTATTGAATTTATACTCGTTATAAGTGTATCATCTTCTTGCACTTACAACGAGCAAAATCCGCCCTCGACCGGCCGCGTCCCGACCACGCTTTGCGCCGTGGCGCCGCTGAGCCAGACCGGCCCCGTCGCGGTCGTAGCAGTCTGGTCCGGCGGTTCGCGGCGCGACCGTAAGGATCGACAGCCCAGCGACGTTAACGGCGATCATCGACTGAGCGAAAAAGGCGGATTGCCTGCCTCGCGAGGGTTGTCGGCGTAGGTTTCGTTGCGATCAACGCACCCTATTACAAAAAAGCGCGGCGTGAGCCGCACTCTTCGTTTGTCGGAGATTGAGGCTGGAGTTCCCGGGCATTGCCGGCATTGGCCTGCTAATCCTTCGGCGTTTCGGCGATCATGGCTACACTCACGCCCCGCGTCACGACGACCGTCGCCGCAATCGCGAAATAAAGCCTCGGTGCGCCATTGTGCTTTGATCTCAGCGTTGACACATACTTAATATAGCTAAGTAACGATTTGCGCGAGGACTGCCCACGAAACGGCGACATGCCGCAGTCGCCGTTGACTTAACCGGCAGCGCTGATGCCATCGGCTGGCATAATTCTAATTGAACGTTGATCTTGGCTTGAATTGCGGGCGCCGTCGGCGCCCGCAGACTGGCCACGCGCGCGACCACGGTTGTGCGCGTACCGAAAATATTCACAAACAACTCAAAGGAAAAACACGATGAATCCCCCAAGCGAACACGATCAGAGTAGAAAATTTATCGACAAGAGCGCGACGCTTGCCAACGAGACCCTTGAGAAAGGCAAAGCGGCGGTCGAACAAAGTTATTCGGCGGCGGTCGAAAACATTCGCGACTTCAACGTCAAAATGATCGACGCGGCGCGGGCCAACGCCGAGGCAATTTTCGACTTTGCTCACCAGATGGCGACCGCCAAGTCGCCGTCCGATTTTGCCGAATTATGGACGGCGCACGCCCGCAAGCAGTTCGAGATGCTGAGCGAACAGACCAAGGAGCTGACAGCGCTCGGACAAAAGATGGCCGGCGAAAGCGCCGAGCCGTTCGCGCGTGGTGTCAACCAGGTCTTCAAGAAGGCCTCTTGATCGCTCCGTCGGTCCCAGGCGGCCGCGTTTTCTCGGCCTGACCGCATTAAACGGGCCGCTCAGCGGCGATCGGTACCGGCGTATTTGATGTTTGGTTCCGGTCGCTTCATGTTGCGGCGCACCAGTACCGCATTGCCAAAGCGGACGAACAGGTCATAGCTGGCACAGTGCATTGTTCGGTCTGCTTGGGTGATAACGATACAGCCAAGATACAGCCTTGGGGATGCCCATAGCTCGTCGACAACAGCTCATCAAAAGCGGCTCATGAAAAACATGTGGGAGAACGTCCATGGAAATGCGGCACGAACAACAAAAGCCTCCTGACAGATTGGCAGAGCAGGGAGCGTCGAACGAACTCGTCAAAATGATCCGCAAACTGCGCTGGATGGGGATGGAGGAGGAAGCGGAAAGGCTGCAGAAACAGCTGACTTTGCGCAACGTTCCGGCCGCGGACAGTGTCGTCGCGGCATCGCGTGAAACGGATTAGCGCCGCACGTCACCGAATCGACGAGTGACACGCGGCTCATAAAAAGGGCGCGGCCTTGGCCGCGCCCTTTGTCGTTCGATTTGCGAGCGGAACTAAAAGCCCATGCCGCCCATCCCGCCCATGCCGCCGCCGCCCGGCATGGCCGGCATCGCGGGTGCGTCCTTCGGCGTTTCGGCGACCATGGCTTCCGTCGTGACGAGTAAGCCGGCGATGGAGGCGGCGTCTTGCAGCGCCGCGCGCACCACTTTGGCCGGATCGACGATGCCCTTGTCGAGCATGTCGACATATTCCTCGGTTTGCGCGTCGAAGCCGTAGGTCTCCGACTTGTTCTCGAGGATCTTGTTGACCACGATGGAACCCTCGACGCCGGAATTTTCGGCGATCTGGCGCAGCGGCATCTCGATCGCTTTGAGCACGATGTTGATGCCGGCTTGCACGTCGGCATTGTCGTTGGTCAACTTGCCGATCGCCTTCTTGGCACGCAACAGAGCGACGCCGCCGCCCGGCACGATGCCTTCCTCGACCGCGGCGCGGGTGGCGTTGAGCGCGTCCTCGACGCGGTCCTTCTTCTCCTTGACCTCGATCTCGGTGGCGCCGCCGACACGAATCACCGCGACCCCGCCGGCCAGTTTGGCCAGCCGCTCCTGCAGCTTCTCGCGGTCGTAGTCGGAGGTGGTCTCCTCGATCTGCGCCTTGATCTGATTGACGCGGGCCTCGATGTCCTTCTTCTTGCCGGCGCCGTCGACGATCGTGGTCTTCTCTTTCTCGATCACGATCTTCTTGGCGCGGCCGAGCATCGCCGGCGTCACGCTTTCGAGCTTAATACCGAGGTCTTCGGCAATAAGCTGGCCGCCGGTGAGGATGGCGATGTCTTCAAGCATCGACTTGCGTCGATCGCCGAAGCCGGGCGCTTTCACGGCGGCGACTTTCAATCCGCCGCGCAGTTTATTGACGACGAGCGTCGCCAGCGCCTCGCCCTCGATGTCCTCGGCGATGATCAGGAGCGGTTTGCCCGACTGCACCACGGCTTCGAGCAACGGCAGCATGGCCTGGAGCTGGGCGAGCTTCTTCTCGTGCAGCAGCACGTAAGCGTCTTCGAGCTCGGCCACCATCTTCTCGGCATTGGTGATGAAATACGGCGAGACATAGCCGCGGTCGAACTGCATGCCCTCGACGATCTCGACGTCGGTCTCAAGGGATTTCGCCTCCTCGACCGTGATGACGCCTTCGTTGCCGACCTTCTGCATCGCGTCGGCAATCATCTTGCCGATGGTCGCGTCGCCGTTCGACGAAATGGTGCCGACCTGCGCCACTTCAGCGGAGGACCCGACTTTCTTCGACCGCTTCTTGATGTCGGCGACGACGGCGGCGACGGCGAGGTCGATGCCGCGCTTAAGATCCATCGGGTTCATGCCGGCGGCCACCGATTTGACGCCTTCCTTGACGATGGCGGCGGCGAGCACGGTCGCGGTCGTGGTGCCGTCGCCGGCCTGGTCATTGGTCTTCTGCGCCACTTCGCGCACCATCTGCGCGCCCATGTTCTCGAACTTGTCTTCGAGCTCGATCTCCTTGGCGACGGTGACGCCGTCCTTGGTGATGCGGGGTGCGCCGTACGATTTATCGAGGATGACGTTGCGGCCCTTGGGGCCGAGCGTCACCTTCACCGCATTGGCGAGAATATCGACGCCGCGCAACATCTTGTAGCGCGCATCGGTGGAAAATCTTACGTCTTTCGCGGACATTGTTTGGTTCCTTCAGGTGTCGGAGTTCAGATGACGGACGACAGACGACGGACGACAGATGAAAAACGGACAAGCTTGCGTTGCCGTCGTCCGTCTTCTGCCCTCCGTCCTCCGTTCAGGCGATCACGCCCATGATGTCGGACTCCTTCATGATCAGGAGCTCCTCGCCCTCGAGCTTGACCTCGGTGCCCGACCATTTGCCGAACAGCACGCGGTCGCCGGACTTGACGCCGATCGGAATGAGCTTGCCGTTCTCGTCACGGCCGCCCGGGCCGACGGCGACGATCTCGCCTTCCGACGGCTTCTCCTTGACGGTGTCGGGAATGATGATGCCGCCCTTGGACTTCGCCTCGGCGTCGATACGCTTGACGACCACTCGGTCATGAAGCGGCCGGAACTTCGTTTTTGCCATGTTCACCCTCGTCGCCGCGCGACCCTGTGTAGCAACTTGGTAGGATTTGGCGGCTTTGGCGTTAGAGAAAAGTTGTTGCTTTGCAGTGCCTTAGCACTCCTAATGGCAGAGTGCCAGAAGGCAACTGGGAGATAAGGTTTAGGCTTCGCGCTGTCAAGCCGCACGGCGCGCGAATGGCGAATAGCGAATGGCAAACATCGGTTCCCTATTCGCCACTCGCTATTCGCTGCTAATCTCGGCCGCGGCGGCCGTGGCGGCCGTGGAAGGGAACCGGAAAATGCGCGCGCTGACGCTCGACGAGGCCAACACCATCATCGCGGCGACTTTCGCCGCCGCCAAAAGGCATAAGTGCCGGCCGATGAGCGCGATCGTCCTCGATGCCGGCGGCCGGGTAAAGGCGTTCCAGAAACAGGACAATGCCTCGATGCTGCGCTTCGAGGTTTGCTACGGCAAAGCCTACGGCTCGCTGGCGCTCGGACGGCCATCGAAACTCGTGCTGCAGAAGGCGAACGAGAAGCCGCTGTTCATGCGGGGAATCGAGAATCTCGCCGACCATCCGCTGTTCCTCGAAGGCGGCGGGCAGCTCGTGCGCGACAATTCCGGCGAAGTGGTTGCCGCGATCGGCGTCACCGGCGACGCCAATGAGATGGACGATATCTGCGCCGTTGCCGGCATCCACGCCGCCGGCTATCGCGCCGACAGCGATTTCTTCGGCGATCCCGAACTGATGCGGATTCTAAGCATTCACAAGTCGGCGCCGCTCGTTGACCCGCGTCCGAAAGCCGTGCCGCGCGGTAAGCGCGCTGGCGCCGGGCAGGGGGAAAACGGCGGCCGCACCGCCCGTAACGGTTCCGGCCGCCAAGGGTCTGGCCGCCAAGGGTCTGGCCGCCAAGGTTCGGCCCGCCAAGGTTCCGGCCGTCGCGGCGGCGCGCCAAGCGTCAAATCCGGGCCGTAATCGCCAACGGTTAATGCCGAGGGTTCAATTGAAACAAAGTCGAAAGATCGAGGCGGTAGAACGGGCGCAGGTTCGGTTTCGCGCCCATCTTCGGGAGGAGTTCTGCATGAGCGCGTCGTATCGGCGATTGGCTTTCGGCATCGTGGCGGCCGGCGCGTTGGCGCTCTCGGCCTGCACCTCAAATACGCCGGCGCCCCAAGAGGCGGCAGCGCCGCCGCCCATGACGCAACCGGCGATCCCATCCAAGTACCGGCCGGAGGATATCGTCGGCCGCTGGGGCTATGGCGCCTATCACCGCGACGAGGATCTGGCGCGCACGGCGGCTGCGGCCCGCCAGCAATGCGGCCAGCCGGTCGAGATCACGCGCGGGCCGAACGGCGGCGTCATGATGTATCTCGCCGACAGTGCGCAATTGCAGGAATTGCAGCTCAAAGGCTCGCAAAGCGGCGCGAACTATATCGGCCCGCCCGGCGATGCCGGCGGACCGCAGGATCGCGAGATCGTGTCGTTCGACGGCCGCACCATGGTGCTGAAGTGGATGGATCCGGAAGTCGCCGGCCGCTACGGCACCGGCGTCTATGTGCGCTGCGCGCCCGAGGGCACGGCGCGCGCCGCCGGCCGCCCGCCGATGAAGCCGCCGCCGGGACAGTAACTGCTTCCTCCCCCACAAGGGGGAGGGCAATAGAAATGCCCAGCCCCCGCGAATTCATCGTCGGTCCCTGGCGCGCGGTGAGCGTGCTCGGTGTCACCGAGATTTTGTCCTGGGGCGCGTTGTTCTATCCGCCGGTGCTCACGGTGCCGCTGATCGCGGCCGATCACGGCTGGTCGCGCTCGTTCGCAATGGGCGGATTTTCTTTAGGCCTGTTCGTCGGCGGGCTGTGCTCGCGTTACGTCGGCGCGACCATCGACCGCGTCGGCGGCCATGTCGTGATGCCGATCGGCTCGCTTATCGGCGCTGCGGGCCTTACCGCGCTTGTCGAGGCGCACGGCGCGGCCGCTTATTTTTCGGTGTGGGCGGTGCTCGGCATCGCAATGGCGGCCTCGCTCTACGATCCGGCTTTCGCCACGCTGGGTCGCATTTTCGGCCCGGGCGCGCGAGCGCCGATCACGACGCTGACGCTTGCCGGCGGCTTTGCGTCGACCGTGAGTTGGCCGGCGACGCAATATTTGATCGACGCGGTCGGCTGGCGCGGCACTTATCTCGTCTATGCCGCATTGCTCGCTTTTGTCGCCGCGCCGCTGCACGCTTTCGCGCTGCCGCGCCGGCCTGCCGACAGCGTGAGGCGACCCGCGCCGGCGCTTGCGTCGGAGCCAAAGCCCGCAACATTCCTGCCGGCGCACGGCTTCGCATTCATCCTGGTCGCCGCGGGTTTCGCGTCCTATGCCTTTGTCCCGTCGGCACTGTCGGCGCAGCTGCTTGCCATTTTCAAACGGTTCGGGCTGGCGCCGGATATCGTAGTAGCGATCGGCATGTTGTTCGGCCCGGCACAGGTTTTGGCGCGCATCTGCGAGCTTGGCTTCGGCCGGCGGATGCATCCGTTGTGGATCGCGCGCTTTGCCGTCGGCCTTCTGGTCGCGGCCTTCGCGCTACTGGCGCTGCTTCCGCTCTCTGTGGCGGTGGCCGCGCTGTTCACGGCGATGTACGGCATGGCGAACGGCCTTTTGACCATCGCGCGCGGCACCGTGCCGCTCGCTCTGTTCGGCGCGGGCGGCTATGGACGGCTGGTCGGACGGATCGGCGGACCGTTTTTGGTGGTGCAAGCGATCGCGCCGGTGGTCGTGACCTATGTCGCCGATCGCGCTTCCGACGCAACGGGCCTGGCGGTGGTCGCGGCGTTCGCCGTCGCCGCCTTTGTTTGTTTCTTGTTGATCCGCCGACCTGAATAGAGCGGGACTGCAAAATCACCGGCCAAACAGGGCGTCGATTTGGCTTTGCGATAGGTGGCCTTTGTCGCGGTCGAGCCGCGGGCCGTGCAGGTGTGGCGCGGCATCCTCTGCCGGCACCGGCGGAATTTCGTTTGCTTTGAGCGTCTTCATCACCTTGGCGACGCGCTGGCCGATCAGATCCTGGAAATTGCAGGCCTCGAAAATCCGAAGAACGCTATCCGAAATGTCCTGCGCCAAATCCTGTTCGATCCTGCCCTTGAGCGCGGCCGACAGGCTATTCGCGAGCTGATCGATCTCCTCGGCGGCGGCGAGAATCTTTTGCGTCGCCTGCGCGGTGCCGGCGGTCACCGCATCGAGTTCGTGCGCGATACGCATATTCTCCGCTTGCAGTGCCGCGTCACTGCCGGCGCCGGTGTTTTCGCGCGGGGCCGGTGCGTCGATTGGCGGTGAGGGCGGAGCTGCAGCCATCAGCGCTTGCAGCGCGCCGAGCGCCTGCATGATCTCGCCATAATACGGCGATTCGGGCGTGCCATCGACGCGGCGTGCAAGCCGAGCGGCGACGGTTTGCTCGATCTTGAAAACCTTGCGCGGCTCGGCCATTCGCATTCCGAAGTCAATTATTGCGCATAATCTATTTCCGAAAACCGGCCGTCATCCCCGGATCGAGGCCCGCGGGCAGGCTTTTTCGGGATCATGCGCGCGCTTAACCGTACTTGTGCGTCGATTAATACCGCGTTCACGGCCTGTCGCCGTCACGCTCACGGAGCATGATCTTTTCCGGATCATGCAATGGGCAGTCGGCTGCGCGAGGCAAACCTTTGATTAACCAATGCCTCCAACCATTGACGCAAAATCAACTCTAATTTGATGAACAATGTACGAATAATGCGCCGCCGCAATTTGTTTACCAAACAGTCGAGGTTTACGGGCGTACTCGTCGCATGAGCGCGCGCGCCGCTTAAGTCGTCGGGTCGGCGCGCTGCGCGCTCAGCGTGCAACTTGCGTAACGAGTACAGCAATGCGGCGGTTCTGCTCCACGGCGCTCCTTCTGAGCGCGCTTTCCGGTTCGGCCTTCGCCGATCCGCTCCAAGTCACCGTCTATCCTTACGGCAACCAGCCGGGCTATGCAGCGCAGCAGCCGGCGGCGCAGCAGTATTACGGCTATGCGCCGCAGCCGCGCTATGTCACCGCGCCGGCGAGCTACGCAGCTCCCACGCCGCAAACCTACTCGGCCGCCGCGCCACAGGCATATCCAGCGCCGGCTCCGCAGACCTATGCGCAGCCGGCACCGCAATCATATGCGGCCGCCGCTCCGGCGCCGGCGCCGTCAAATCCAGGCGGCGGCTTCCTTGAGGCGATTTTCGGCGGACCGACAATCAACGTGCCGGTTTCGCACGTCTATCCCGGATACCAGGCGCCGCAGCCGCTGCCGCAACCCCAAGCTCAGCCGGACGCCGTCGCTCCGGCGCAGCAGCAGGCCTACGCGCCGACCAGCCCGGCGGACGAGACGAATTATCCGATCGATCCGAAATTCCTGCGCCAAGTCGTCGCCTATAACGGCGACGAAAAGCCGGGCACGATCGTCGTCGATACGCCGGACAAATTTCTGTTTCTGGTCGCGGACGGCGGCAAAGCGCTGCGCTACGGCATCGGCGTCGGCCGTCCGGGCTTCACCTGGTCGGGCGAGAAGACGGTCACCGCCATGAAAAAATGGCCGGATTGGACGCCGCCGCCGGAAATGATCGCACGGCAGCCCGGCATTCCGCACTTTATGCCCGGTGGCGTCGGCAATCCGCTTGGCGCGCGCGCGCTCTATCTCGGCTCGACGCTCTATCGCATCCATGGTTCGAACGAGCCTTGGACAATCGGCACCAACGTGTCGTCGGGCTGTATCCGCATGCGTAACGAGGACGTCGAGGACCTCTATAACCGCGTAAAAGTCGGCACCAAGGTCGTCATTCTCTAGGCGAGCGCGACGCCGCGCGCGGCAAGGAGCCGCGGAAACGCATCGCCGAGAAAATAGTCGTACTCGCGCTCGCGCAGATCGGTGACCGGATCGAGGCGGCGCAATTCGGCGTCGATTTTTCCGGGATGGCACATGACGACGCCGCCGTCCGGCATTCCCTCAAGGAAATCCGGGAATAGTTTGGCGAAGTCGGCGCCGGGGCCAAAAGAATAAGTGCCGGCAAATGCCGGATTGGTGCGCACGCTGTGCTGTGCGGCGAGGTGGGCCAAGCGCGCGCTCAGCAGATCGAGCACAAATCCCTTCGGGTCGGCGAGGCTATTTCGCGCGGCGGCGGGTCTTGCGCATTGGCGCAGCCAGGCGCGCGGCGCGGCATCCTTGATCACCCGCAACAACGTCTTGCGGATTTGCGGAAACACTTGGATATGTTGATGCCCATCGACAAAATCCGGCGCACGGCCGAATGCGGCGCCGAACGCCGCGAACTGGCGTGAAATTTCGAGCTCCAGATCTTCGGGCTTGAGCCAATGCGCGAGCGCGCGGCCCGCCATCGCCGCCAGCGGCAGGAAGGCGCCGTCGCGGGCCGGCGCAAAACCGGCGCTCAACGGGCGAAATGGCGCCGTCAACGTCAGGTGCAACCCGATTGCCGCATGCGACGCGGCGGCTGCGTCAAGGGCGGTTGCCTCGGCTTGCGAAAAGCTCGGCGCCACGACCATGACGGATGTGGCATTGATGCGGCGGCGCGCGATGAGGTCGCGAATTGCGGCGCTGACCGCGGGCGACATGCCGTAATCGTCGGCGACGAGCCAGATGTGGCGGAGCTTTGCTTCGTTCATTCAGCCGCGGTGCGGGCGTCGCGCTCGGTCTGTTGTGCGTCGTCTGCGAGTTTCACGTCATGCTCGGCGACGAAATAGACTGGCCGGCCTTTGATCTCTTCCAAAATCTTGCCGATATATTCGCCGACCACGCCGATCATGATGAGCTGGACGCCGCCGAGCACCATGACGCCGACGAACAATGACGGGTAACCGGGAACCTTGGCGCCGTAGACCAGGGTCTCGTAGACGATCTGCAAGCCGTACATGAATGCGATCACCGCGAGCACCGTGCCCATGACGGTGGCGAGCCGCAGCGGGGCGACGGAGAACGAGGTGACGCCGTCGATCGACAATCCGATCAGACGGTGCAGGTTCCAGGTGCTGCGGCCGTCGACGCGCGGCGCCGGCTCGTAATCGATGCGCATCTGGCGAAAACCGATCCAGCTCGACAGGCCCTTGAAGAAACGATTGCGCTCCGGGAGCTGCCGCAGGGCATTGGCCGCGCGCGGCGATAGCAGCCGGAAGTCGCCGGCGTCCTCCGGAATTTTCGGACGCGCACCCCAGTTCAGAAGGACGTAGAACACCTTCACGGACAGGCGCCGCAGGATCGACTCGCTGGCGCGGTGCGCCTTCGCGGTATAGACGACGTCACAGTCGTCATCGAGCCAATGTCCGACCATGCGCTCGATCAAATCCGGCGGATGCTGGCCGTCGCCGTCGATGAACAGCGCGGCGCCGCGCCGCGCGTGATCGAGGCCGGCAAGCAGCGCCGCCTCCTTGCCGAAATTGCGCGACAGCGAAATCACCTGGACGTCGACGCCGTTCGCCGGCAGTTCGCGGGCGATGGCGAGCGTGCCGTCGCGACTGCCGTCATCGACATAGACGATTTCGCAGGCCAGCGAGCGGGTCGCGGCGAGGTGCTGGGCGATTTCGACGAGCCGGCCGTGCATGCGCGCGAGCGCTGCCGCCTCGTTGTAGAGCGGCACGACGATAGACAATCCCTGCGCACGGGAATCCGATAGTGTCCGGTCGCGTGACAGCGGCCTAAATCTGGGGTCGGCGGCACTCGCCATTCAACGTCCCTTTCCGGGCAGTTCTATAGCGTAATTGGTCGAGGCTGTCGCGACCGGGACCGAGCCGTGACAGGGTTAACGCCAGTCGGCGCCGGGGGTGGATTTGAGACCTGCTGCCGGCCGCCGCCGGACGTGATATGCGGGGCGGCGATGGCTCCGCTTTTGCCCTCCGATTCGGCCCGCGCCAAACCCGACCGCGCCGGCTCCGTCCGCGCCAGGCTTGCCGAGGCCTGGCGTGCGCGGGCGTTCAGCCTCAAGGCGGCGTCGTTCGCGCTTATCGGCGTGGTCAATACGGCGATCGATTACAGCGTTTTTCTGCTGGCGCGGGCGGCGCTCGAACGATCGCCCGCCGCGCTTTCGGCATTCGATGCGCTGGCGGTGTTCTGTCACTGCGGCGCGGCGCAGACTGTTTTGTTGATCGCCGCAAACGTGACGTCGTGGATCGTCGCGGTGAGCGGTTCCTACATCATGAATTCCTCGATCACGTTTGCCGCGGAGTCCGGACGTAAATTGCGCTGGCGCCATTATCTGACATTTATCGTCGCCGGCGTTGTCGGGCTGGTCGCCAACACCGCGACGCTCGTTTTTGCCGCGCAAATTTTGCTGCGGCCGGTCTATGTGGCGAAGGCCTTGGCCATCCTGGCGAGCTTCGTCGTCAATTTCTCGCTGTCGCACTTTGTCGTGTTTCGCGTGCGCGACAATTCGTAGGCTCAGGCAAGCCGCGCATGAGGCGCATAGCAGAGCTTGTTAGGCTTCATGCCTGATGCCGTGGGACTTTGATCTACATCAACGCCTGCATTCTCGATCGGCGTAACTCTCGGCCATCAAAGGGGAAACTGCCCAGGAGGATGGCTATGTCGATCGTCGGAATTGTTTGCTTAAGCGCAATTATTGGCGGCTTCGTGTTGTTTGCCGCGGTTTTGGCGTGGGGCGACTATCAAACGCGCCATATCGCCCGCCCGATCCGAAAGGAGCGGCGGCAGGCCACGGACGCCGGTTTCGCGACGCTCAAGGACGCCGCCGCAGAGGCGAGTGAGCCCATTCATGCCGCATAGACGGCGGAGACGGTCGGGACATCGGCGCGCAACAGACCGAGCCCGGCCCACCCCGGTCGGGCCTTTATTTGACAGTGGCGAGCGAGCGCTTCTTAGCGCAGACGGCGCTTAGCCGGTGTGCTGTTTCAGCTCCTGTTCCAGATTTTCGGCCTTCGCGCGAACGGCGGTCTGGAAATTTTGCCAATCGTCGCCGACGACGCCCCAATTGACCATGGGCGCCCGGCCGCTGGCCGCGCTCGCCGACAGGCCGTTAGCAGCGCGGCCGGTCGAGGAATCGTACGCGTAAGCACTGGCGATCGTCAGCGCCACTCCGAGGATAAAACCAAGCACGACCGGCACGGCTGCCTCCCGTTAAAGTTACTTTTCGTACGATGGAACGCGCTCGCGCTCCGATAAGTTCCGCGCGCCGTGCGCTAGATAGAGAAATCAAGCCGATGCACGGCGGAACGTGGGTTTGTGAACTTTTGCCGGCGTTTGTGCGTTAACAGCCGAGGAATCCTTCGAGGACGCCGAGGATCGGCTGTTCATCGCCCGCTGTGAGTATGCAAGGTGGCCAACAAGTTGCGTGAAGCGACCCGCGAAGAAGAGCGCGAGACCGAAGACCAGATGGCGCGGCGCAAGCTCGGCCCGCGCGGCGAGCCGGATGTCGCCGACACCGCGAAAATGACGCCGCAGCAGGAGACGGAACTTCCGAAGACCGGAGAGTTCGACGGCCATACGGCGTAATCCGCCTCCGAGTCGCGGGGAGGAACTTTTATTTGATCGAAAGCCCGAGCGCCGTAACCATATCGCCCCACTTCTTGATCTCGGCTGAGAACATGGCGTCGGCTTGCGGCTCGGAACCGGTAATCGGATCGAAGCCCATATCGGTCAGCTTCTTCGCCACCGCCGGACTGTCGACGATGTCGTTGATCGCTTCGTTCAGCGTTTGCAGGATTTGCGGATCGGTCTTGGCCGGCGCGAAGAACCCGACCCAGGACGCGGCGGTGAAGGCGGGATAGCCCTGTTCCGCATAGGTCGGCACGTTCGGCGCCACGGCAGCGCGTTTGTCGGCGGCGATGCCGAGGCCTTTGAGTTTGCCGCCGGCGATCTGCGCCGCTGCGCCGCCGCCGAGCGTGGTCGCCATGAGATCGACTTGGCCGCCGATCGTCGCATTGATCGCCGGCGCGCCGCCCTGGTAGGGGATCGGCTGCACCGGCACTTTGGCGAGTTCTTTGAAGAAATATTCGGCCTCGATATGCGAGCCGGTGCCGACGCCCGGTATGGCGAGATTGATGCTCCGCCCGTTCATCGCCTTGATGAAGTCGGGGAGATTATTGGCGGGATTGTTCGGGCTCGTGACCAGCGCTTCGGGACTCGACGCGGCAATGGCGACGGTCTTGAAGTCGCTCGTCGAGAATTGCTTGTCGGCGAACAGCGTTTCGTTGATGGCGAACCCGGTCGTGGTGGCAAGCAGCGTGTAGCCGTCGGGGTTGGCGCGCGCGACATAGGCGGCGGCGATGTTGCCGCCGGCGCCGCCGCGGTTTTCCACCACCACGCTTTGATGCAGGCGCTCGCTCAAGCCCTGACCGATCAGGCGCGCCAGCGTGTCGGCAATGCCGCCCGGCGCGAAAGCGACGATCAGCGTGATTTTCTCCACCGGATAGGCCGCCGCTTCGGCGCCGCCCGAGGCGAACGCGAGCATGACCAGCGCAAAGGCTGTCAGCGCGTTCCGGACAATACGGGAAACTGTCATGAGAATTTCCGGCTGCGGTATACGAATTGCATGCTAGCATTTTTGTTTGAGCATGATCTTTTCCGAAAACCGGTATCCATCCCCGGATCGAGGTCCGAGGACAGGCTTTTTCGGGATCATGCTCTATTGGCGCGTGGACGAGCGCCGTCTGAACTCACTTGGAGTGCACCATGAAGCTTTTACGCCGTCAATTCCTGCAACTGGCGATGGGCGCTGCGGTCATGGCCGCGGCCGCGTCAGGTACGATGGCGCAAGACGCGTATCCGTCGCGGCCGGTGCACATTATCGTCGGCTACGCTGCGGGCGGGGTCAGCGACATTCTGGCGCGGCTGATCGGCAAACCGCTGTCGGTACGGCTGGGTCAGGCTGTCGTCATCGACAATCGCCCGGGCGCAGGCGGCAATTTGGCCGCCGACGAGGTGGTACATGCCACGCCCGACGGCTACACGCTGTTACTCGCCGGCATGGCCAACGCCATTAACGTGTCGCTTTACCCCGACCTCGATTTCAATTTTGCCCGCGACATGGCGCCGGTTGCAATCTTTGCACGCAGTCCGATGGTCATGGAAGTGAGCCCGTCGTTTCCGGCGACATCCGTTCCCGAGTTCATCGCCTATGCCAAGGCCCGCCCGGGAGAGATCGATATGGGTTCGGCGGGCACCGGCGGCTCGACCCATGTCGCCGGCGAACTTTTCCAGATGCTGACCGGGACAAAATTCACGCACGTGCCATATCATGGCTCGCCACCGGCGCTGGACGATCTGCTCGGCGGCCGGCTTCAAGTCATGTTCGACAATTTGACGTCGTCACTTGCGCTTATTCGCGCCGGCAAGCTGCGGCCGCTCGCCGTAAGCTCACGCAGCGATGCGTTGCCCAATGTTCCGCTGATCAGCGATTTCGTCCCGGGTTTCGAAGCCTATTCCTGGAACGGCATCACCGCACCCAAGGATTGCGGTCCCGCAATCGTCGACAAACTGAATGCGGCGGTCAATGCGATCGTGGCCGATCCCGCGTTCAAGGGGCAGCTCGCCGAGGTCGGCAACACGCCCATTTCAGATTCACCGGCAGGATTTGGGAAATTGATCACCGAGGACAGCGCCAGATGGGCAAAGGTCGTCAATTTCGCGGCCATCCAGTCGCACTGAACCGTGACATTGCGGTTCGTGATCGTCGCAATGACGGCAGGAATTACGCGCGCCTATCGAGTTCGGCCGCGAGCTTGGCGTAGAGGGAATTGTCGCGGGTATAGACATAGTCCAGCGCCGCGACCGAAACCGCTTCGGCGCCGTTGTCGCGCAGGAAACTGGCGAGCGCGTGCACGTTCTGCGGCGGGCAGTGCAGCGTGAGCATGCCCGACGAGGTCGGGCCGCCGAACGGTGAGGCGACGCCGAATTTTTCCCGCGCGGCATCGAGAAGTTTTTCGTTCATACCGGCAAAGCGGATGCGCACTTCGGCAAAGGCCTCGGCGCGCCTTTGCGCGGCGATACGGTCGAGCAAGAGCCGCGCGATTTCGCGCTGTTCGCTGGTCCAGACCGCAGCGCGCGCGGCGACGAGGTTGGCCTGCGAGCGCAGGATGACGCCGTCCTCGATCGCTTTGAGGCCGTTGGCGGCGAGCGTCGCGCCGGTCGTGGTGATGTCGACGATCATTTCGGCGGTGCCGGCTGCCGGCGCGCCCTCGGTCGCGCCGGAGCTTTCGACGATGCGATAATCGACGACGCCGTGCGCGGCGAAAAAGTCGCGCGTGAGATTGGCGTATTTGGTGGCAAGCCGCATCTTGCGCTCGTGCTTGAGCCGGAATGCGGTCGCGACGTCGTCGAGATCGGCCATGTTGCGCACGTCGATCCAGGCCTGCGGCACCGCGACGACGACATTGGCAAAGCCGAAGCCCAGCCCGGTGATAAGCACGACCCGCTCGTTCGATTGCGGGATCATCTCGCGAACGAGGTCCTCGCCGGTGACGCCGAGATGCGCCGCGCCTTGATTCAATTGCGCGGTGATTTCGGCGGCGGCGAGGTAGGCGATTTCGATGCCGTCGAGGCCGGCGATGGCGCCGCGATAGTCGCGTGCGCCGCGCGGCTTGACGAGTTCAAGCCCGGCGCGCGCGAAGAAGCTTTCCGCATTCTGTTGCAGCCGGCCTTTCGACGGTACGGCAAGAATGAGCGGCGCGCTCATGATGCGGCTCCGTCCATATTTGTTCTAATGCCGCCGAGTTCGTCGATCGAGGCAGCAAAGCCGACCGCCGGAATTGCTTCCTTGGCGCCGAGCCGCGTGAGCAACCCGTCATAACGTCCGCCGGCGACAAGCGCGCTCTTGCCGCGCACCGCATTATGCAGTTCGAAGACGAAGCCGGTGTAATAGTCGAAGCCGCGGCCGAAATCGGTTGAGAATTTGATCGCGCGCACATCGACGCCGCGGGCGGCAAGGAAGCCGGTGCGGGTCTCGAACAGATCGAGCGCTGGGCCAAGCGAGATTTTGGCGTCGGCGGCAAGCGTGCGCAGTTCGCCCGCCGCGTCGTCCGGATCGCCGGCAACCGACAGGAAGCGTTCGATCAGCGCGCGGGTTTCGCGCGGCAGCCGCGTCGGCGCATTGAGCGCCGATTGCTCGAGGAAGCGGTCGGCGATTTCGGCGACCGAGCGGCCGCCGACCGTGGCGATGCCGGCGATCGAAAGGAGATCGGTGACCAGATGATGCGCGGCCTTCGGATCGGAGCCGTTAAGCGCCGCGAGCACGCCTTGGTATTCTTTCGATCCATTGGCGGCGGCGAGCGTGAGCTGATCGAGATCGTGCTTGAGCGAGGATTTGCGGTTGAAATCCTTGATCAGGCGCCGCTTCCACACCGGCGCCAAATCGAGCGCAGCGACAAAAGCCGAAAACAGCCCGACGTCGCCGATGCGGATCTCGGGCGCGCTCACGCCATACTGCGTGGTCGCTTCAAGGCCGAGCGCGAGCATTTCGGCGTCCGCCGCCGCTTTGTCGGCCCGGCCGAAAGATTCGATGCCGGCCTGCAGGAATTCGGACGTCCCGTCCTCGCGGTGGCGAAACACCGCGCCGAGATAGCAGAAGCCCGCAGGTTTTCCCGCCGCGGGCGATTGCAGATAGTCGCGCGACACCGGAATGGTCAGGTCGGGCCGCAGGCACAATTCGCGGCCGTCCGGGTCGGTGGTGAGGAACATGCGCCGGCGGATGTCCTCGCCGGAAAGATCGAGGAACGGCTCGGCGGGTTGCAGCACCGGCGGATCGAGCCGCGCATAGCCGGCGCGCACGTAGGATCCGACGAGCGCTTCCGCCCGCGTCACCGAATCGTTCTGTGTGTCGCTCGACATATCTCTAACCCTTGGCCGGCGGTCGGCCGGCCATTCACAAGCCTGCAATTGCGAGGACGCCGCGGCCCTTTAGCACGGCAAGCGTCGCCATTCGATGAAGATCGGCGGCCGGCGTTAATGCTTGCGTGCCGGCAATAAGCGGCCAGTTTAGCGAACGGCAGCCCCTCTTGCTTAACGTAACATTATAACGCTAGCATCCCTTTCATGGGATGGGTGCATTGCCACAAACGGCATGGCGCATACTTCGCGCTTGTGGCGCTGGCGCTGCAATTCGTGGTGTCGTTCGGGCACGTGGATCTCGGCGGTATCGTCGGCTCCGCCCACCTCACTTTAGCCGGATCGCATAAAACCGCGCTCGCGAATGCGTCGCAGCCGGGTCCGGCGCAGTTTCCCGGCGACGACGACGATTATTGCCCGATCTGCGCCTCGATCTTTCTGGTCTCGACCTCGTTCGTGTCCGAGCCGCCGCAATTGCCGGTGCCGGACGGTTTCGAACGCATAAGGCATACTGTCAGTATCGCCCGCGGCATCATCGCGCCGCGTCGCGTCGCCTTCCGATCGCGCGCTCCGCCGGCCGCCTGATCTGCGGTCGGTGCTGATCTTCGGCATTGCTGCGCCGTTTTTCGTTGGTGTGCGCCGGCAATGTCCGCAAGATCGAGCGCGGCATTTCACTTCCTTTCGACGTCAACGCAACTTGCCGCAATTGCACGACCGCCAGCAGGCCTGGATCGTTTCCTGCAACATTACTTGGCGAAGTATCATGTCAGTTCATGCCTATCGCGCCTGTCGCCTGAGTGTCCTTGGTGGTTCAACGCTGGCCACACTGCTTGCTGTTGGCTTGACGGCGAGCGCCCAAAATCAGCCGGCGCAGGATCAGCCAGCACAAAGTCAACCGGCGCAAGCACAGTCGCCCCAGGAGCCGTCGTCTGCAGTACCGACGCCGGCAGCGCCAACGCCTGCAGCACCGTCGCCCTCAGCGCCGCCACCGCAAGTGCGCGGCGGCGGTCAGCTTCCGCAAATCACTGTGACGGCACCGATCAGGAAGCCGCCGCCTCAGGTCGTCCGCCGTGCGCCGCCACCGGTGGTGCCGCCGGTCTCGCCGGCCGAGCAGCTCACCGCGAAACAGAACGGCTTCGATGCGGCGCGCAGCAATCTCTACACCACAATCGGAACGACGTCGGACACGATCAGCCACGATACCATCGAGGCATTGCCGCAAGGCACCAATGCGACGGTCGAGAAAGTGCTGCTGCAGGCGCCGGGCGTGTCGCAGGATTCCGCGGCGAGCGGCTTGCTCCATGTCCGCAACGACCACGCCAATGTACAATTCCGCATCAACGGTGTGATGCTGCCCGATGGCGTCACCGGCTTCGGCAGCGTTTTGGACACCGACCTGATCGGCAGCATTTCGCTGATCACCGGCGCGCTGCCCGCCGAGTACGGAATGCGCACGGTGGGGCTCATCGATATCACGACCCGCACCGACATTTTCGATAATTCGGGCAGCATCAGCTATTACGGCGGTAGCCGCGGCACGATCGAGCCGAGCTTCGACTATGGCGGCACGTTTGGAGCGAATTGCCCATCGAGCACGGTTGCGCCCGGAACGGCAAAGCCGGCAGCCACGGCCTCGACGTGTTTCGGCGGCGTCCAATACTTCTTCACCGGCAGCTATCTGCAGACCACGGAGGGCATCGAAAATCCGCTGCCGACGCTCAATGCGATTCATGACTTTTCGCAGCAGGAAAAAGGCTTCGCCTATCTGTCGACTTTCGTCGACCCCTATACGCGCTTAAGTCTGATCGCGGGAACCGCCACTGCAAGCTTCCAGATTCCCGACGTCCCCGGCGCGCCGATTTCTTCGGCAATCAAACCGCCGGTGTTCGGACTTGGCACTTTCAATTCAGCACAGCTCAACGAAAACCAATTCGAGCAGACCCAATACGGCGTGCTGGCGCTGCAGCGATTGATCAACGGCTTCGACGGGCAGATTTCCTACTTCACCCGCTACAACGATCTGCACTTCACGCCGGATCCGGCTGGCGACCTACTCTTGAACGGCATCGCTTCGGACATCAGCCGGCAATCCTACGCCAACGGCGTCCAGGGCGACGCGTCGTACCTGATAAACCCGGCGCATACGGTTCGCGTGGGCTTCACCGTCAGCGCCGAACAAAGCTGGGTCGACAATACATCGCTCGTGCAATCCACTACGGCGCCGTTTCCGCTGGAATCCATCACCGACGACGTCGACAAGCTCGGCTGGCTCGCCGGCGTCTATGCCCAAGACGAGTGGAAAATCACCGACGAGCTGACGATGAATTACGGCGCGCGCTTCGACCAGATGTGGCAATACGTCAACGCCAATCAATTAAGCCCGCGGGTGAGCTTCACCTACAAGCCGTGGCAATACACGACCTTCCATGCCGGCTATGCGCGCTACTTCACGCCGCCGATTCTGGTCGAGGCGGCGCCGGCCAATATCGCGCTGTTCAACGGCACTTCGGGAGCGACGAGCACTCCTGGTGGAACCGACCCGGTACTGCCGGAGCGCTCGCATTATTTCGACGCCGGCGTCGACCAAGAGATACCGTTCAAATGCTATACCGCCTTGGCAAAAGACTGCCCCACGCTCGATCTCGGCCTCGATGCTTACTACAAGCTTGCAACAGACCTGATCGACAACGGCAATTTCGGCCAGGCTTTGGTGCTGAGCGCCTTCAATTACGCCAAGGGAGTCGTCCAAGGCATCGAGTTCAGCGCCAAATTCCACAGCGGCAATTTCCAGGCTTACGGCAATCTCGCCGTTGGCCAGGAGAAAGCCACCGACGTCGTATCGAATCAATATTTGTTCGACAACGTCACGCCGCAGCCCGCGCTCGGCGGTTTGACCGAACTCCAGTACATCGACTCGCACTGGATCTATACCGACCATAACCAGTTCGTCAGCGGCTCGGCGGGCCTGTCGTACCGGTGGAACGGCACGACATTCTCGACCGACATGATCTACGGCTCCGGTCTGCGAGCGGACGTGGCCAATATCGGCACCGAATCGCCCTATTCGCAGTTTAATGCGGGCGTATCGCACGACTTCGCTATGGCGGACGGCAAGCCGCTCACCGTGCGCTTCGACGTCGTCAATCTGTTCGATACGATCTATCAAATCAGAAGCGGCACCGGCATCGGCGTGTTCGCGCCGCAATACGGCCCGCGCCGCGGCTACTTCATCGGCATCAAGAAAAAAATCTGACGGTGCGGCCGCTGAAAGTCACTGATGCAGCACTTCGACGGTGACGTGCGACAGAGCGCGAAACCGGCGAAGCTGCGACTGATAATAATCGGGCCCGCGCTGCTGTTGCGTCTCGACCGAGAGGATCGCGGCCAGGTGGCCGGGGCCGACGCGCCACACATGGAAGTCGGTCAAGCGATCGCCGTCGGTCTCGATGACCGCGCGCATGCGCTCGGTCATTTTCCGGTCCGGATTCATGTCGAGCAAAATGGCGCCGGTGTCGCGTATCAGCGTGTAGGCCCAGGCGGCAATGACGACGGCCCCGATCAGGCCGACGACAGGGTCCATCCAGTTCCAGCCGAAAAAGAACGCAAGCGAAAGGCCGACGATCACCAGCACCGAGACCGCGGCATCGGCCAAAACGTGGACGATGGCGGCCCGCAGATTGTTGTCGCGATGCGCGGTGTGATGCGCGTGCTCGTGTTCATGCTCGTGCCCGGCATGATCGTGATGGTCGTGACCGTGATGGCGATCGTGCGAATGGCCGTGATCGTGATTGCCGCCGCTTAACAGCAATACGCTTGCGACATTGACGATCAAGCCGAGTGCGGCGATCGGAATAGCCTCTTTGAAATCGATCGCGACCGGCCAGAACAAGCGGGCGACGGCCTCGTAGCAGATCAGGAGCGCGATCATGGCCAGCACGATGGCGCTGGAGAAACCGGCGAGGTCGCCGAGCTTGCCGGTGCCGAAGCTGAAGCGTTCGTCGCCGGCGTATTGGCGGGCGTAGCGATAGGCGAGCGCGGCGAGTAACAGCGCGCTGGCGTGCGTTGACATGTGCAGGCCGTCGGCGACCAGCGCGATCGAGCCGAACAACAGCCCGCCGGCGATCTCCGCGACCATCATGAAGCTGCACAGTGCGATCACCATCCAGGTGCGGCGTTCGTTCTTCTCGTGGCCCTCGCCGAGAAAAATGTGGTTGCGGGCGCCCGCCGATGTCTCCGCCATGGTCGATCCCTCTATTCGTGCTACTTGGATCTACTTGAGGTAAGCCTGCACCGCCTCGATCAGCTCGTCGGCGCCGCGGCTGCGCTCGGCGTCCTTGGTCGGATCGACGACATGGAGGCGAATGTGGTCTTCGATCACCTCGGTCATGAGCCCGCTCATGGCGCCGCGCGCCCCGACGATGAGGTGCAAGACGGTGGCGCAGCCCCGTTCGTCCTCGAGTGCGCGCTCGACCGCTTCGATCTGGCCGCGTATGCGCCGGATTCGATTGAGCAGCTTCATTTTTTCGCGTTTGGTGTGGGACACGGTTGACGGCCTTCCATGTATAGGGTAGGGGGTATGCTATATAGGATAGGGGGTATGGTATAGGACGGTGCGCAAAATGTCGAGCGTGACGTTGGAACCCCTAAGTCCTGAGCGAAAAGCAAATGGGCAGTATCATCTTTGGCGGCAGCATTGCGCCTTCGGGCGAAGTGCCGTCGCCGCAACATGACAACATCGATCGCGGCGCCGCCGGCCGCGAGGGGAATGGCGGCCGGGCCTAGCCGGCCGTTTACCGCTCGCCAACCGACCGCGCCCGCGGGGATGGAGGTGAGCGATGTTCGCAAAACTCGCACGATTCCGGACGTTCAACCGCACCGTGGGGCGCCGCTTCGGAGCAGCAGCCACGCCTTGCAACGACAATCAGCCGGTTCGCCGCTTCATCGCCTCGTCGCGGCAACTGCGCCGGCCGGTGCTGCTTTGCCGCTGGCACAAGGCGCCGACGGGCGCGCTCGAATGCAGCTGGCATCTGGGTGCGATTGCGGCGTCCAACGCTGAAGAGCCGGGGATAAGTCGGCTGACCGGCCACGGCGCCGTCGCGAATTGCAACCTCCGCCGTGGCGCTGTTTTTGTAACTGTAGAACATATTGTAAAGTGTAGCATAGGCTATAGACTATAGTTTGTGCTGTAAACGCGGCGTGGCGGTCTCCGGGGTGACTTCGAGCGTCCGGCGGGCGGGCGTTCGAAGATAGCTGCTGTCACGCTATTGTCGTGAGCGTGATGGCAGCAAAGTTGGCTCGATTGCTGAGCGCGTTGGGGTTCGGGGGAGTGATGCGCGGACTGCGCCTGGCTGGTATGGGGCTGATCGTGCTTGCGGGCGGCGCACACGCCGCCGACCTGTCCGGCGCGCTGCCGACCAAGGCGCCGCCGCCGCCAGCGGCGGTCGCCTATGACTGGAGCGGTTTCTATCTCGGCGCCCATGTCGGCTATGCGCTCGGCGGCTCGAATTGGTCGGCGGCGCAAGCGGGCGGCCCAAGCCTGAGCGGCTCGCTCAGTTTCTCCAACGGCTATAACTTCTCCAGCGGCACCGGCAGCTATCTGCTCGGCTTCCAGGCCGGTTACGACTATATGGCCGCCTCGCGTTGGCTCGTCGGCGTCGCAACCGACGTTTCGTTTCCGAGTTTCCTCGGCGGCAATACGACCATCTCGTCACCGCTGATCGGCACGGCGAATTATCTGAATGCGGTCGAGTTTGACGGCAGCGTGCGCGCCCGCGTCGGTTATGCGCCAAATCTTGGCGCCGGCCGCAACTGGCTGTTCTACGCGACCGGCGGCTTCGCGTTTAGCTACGACCAATTCACCCGCACGCAGCTTGCCGGCTTTCCGGCCGGCGGCGCCGCGGTGCCGGGAACGGTGGAGAACCTGTTTCTGGTGCCGCGCGTCGGCGGTGTGGTCGGCGCCGGCGTCGAATTAGCCTTGGCTGCGCATTGGACCGCGCAGTTCGAATATCTGTTCACCGATTATGGCACCCGCAGCGTCACATTCCCGGCCGGCGCGCAACGCTTCGATTCCGATCTTACGCTCAGCGAATTGCGCCTGGGCCTCAACTACCGCTTCAACGGCGATACGTCGACGTCCGCGGATCAAGCGGTGACGCCGCCGGCGCTGCAAACCGACAATTTCGCCGTTCACGGCCAGACGACTTTCCTGGAGCAATACGATCCGCCGTTCCGCTCGCCCTATACCGGGCCCAACAGCCTCATTCCGAACGAAGGGCGCGAGACGTTCGATACCACGGCATTTCTCGGCTGGCGGCTGTGGAGCGGCGCCGAGCTTTGGGTGGATCCCGAGATCGATCAGGGTTTCGGCCTCAGCGGTACGTTCGGCGTCGCCGGGTTTCCGAGCGGCGAGGCTTATAAGGTCGGGGCCTCGGTTCCCTATGCCCGCGTGCCGCGGGCGTTCATCCGGCAGACCATCGATCTCGGCGGCGACACCGAGAAGGTGGAGGCCGCCGCCAACCAGTTCAGCGGCTCGCAGACCGCCGACCGGCTGATGCTCACGGTCGGCAAATTCTCCGTCACCGACGTTTTCGACACCAATAAATACGCGCACGATCCCCGCGGTGATTTCATGAATTGGACAGTCGCCGACACCGGGACTTTCGACTACGCCGCCGACGCGTGGGCCTATACATACGGCGCTGCGGTCGAGTGGTACAAAGATCAGTGGACTTTCCGCGGAGGCCTGTTCGATCTTTCGGTCGCGCCCAACAGCTCCGCCCTCGACCCGACTTTCGGGCAATTCCAATGGGTCGGCGAGATCGAGCGGCGCTACGAGCTTTGGGGTCAGCCCGGCAAGATCGCGGTCACCGGATTCCTCACCCGCGGCCGCATGGGCAGCTTTGAAGACGCCATCCAATTGGCCGCGTTGACCGGCGGCCCGGCCGACATCGCCGCCGTGCGTCAATATCAGAGCCGCGGCGGCGTGAGCGTCAATCTCGAGCAACAGGTCACCCAAGAGCTTGGCCTATTCGCGCGCGCGGGCTGGGCGGACGGCAACATCGAGCCCTATGAGTTCACGGATGTCGATCGGACGGTCGCGGCCGGACTTTCGCTTAACGGCAAGCAATGGGGCCGCCCGGACGATACCGTCGGCCTAGCCGGCGTCGTCAACGGCATCACTAAGATCCACGAGGAATTTCTTAATGACGGCGGGCTTGGCATTCTGGTCGGCGACGGCATGCTGCCGCATCCCGGGCCCGAACAGATCGTCGAGGCCTATTACGAACTGCCGGTTTCGTACTTCAAGCTGACGCTCGATTATCAGTTCATCGTCAACCCGGCCTACAACGAGGATCGCGGCCCGGTTTCGGTCATCGGCGCACGCCTGCACACGGATTTTTAGAAAGCCGTCACTCGTGATGTCGCCGGGCTTCTTGTCGTTTTTTCAGGACCGTCTTCCCGACACTGCGCAATTTCATCGGCGGTTCCAGAATTATGCCGGTATTGAGCGTGGGCGTACGTGCTATTTCGCCTCGATCACGATCGGAGCCTCGAGTTCGAGTCGCCTGCTGGAACCGAGTACTGCGCCAACCGTCACTGTCCAATTACCCGGTTCGGAAAGCTCAATTCCATCGACATGCCACGCGCCGTCGGAATCTTGTGACGCGACGTGCGTTATCGGCTTGCCTCCGGCGGTGGGAGCAGTCAGCGTGAGCGTTACTTCCCGGGCCTCAAGCGTTTTAAGATCGTCATTCCAAAGAAGGATCGTCGCACGCGCCGCGCCGACGCGGCCCGGCTCGATCGTGACATCTGCCATGCCCTGATCGGAATGGATGTGCTGGAAAGTGGCATCGGCGGGAATGGCCTCATCGGTCGCGTGGTGATGGGCGTGGCTTGCCGGCGGCAGAATGCCGAGCATGGCGACGATGCCGATGACCGTCGCGCCCGCCGCCGCTTCGATCAAGGCGTTCCTGCGCAATTGCCGCAGCGCCCGCTGCGTGGAGGCCAGGTTCCCGTTAAGCACGACGCGTGGGGTCAGGCGAAGCCGATTGACGGTCGCGATCGCAACCATGACGAAGAACAAAGCGATTTTTGCCAGTAGCAGACGGCCGTAATCGGTACCGAGCAAGGCGTCGATGCCGCCGGCGAGGTACCAAGCGTTGATACTGCCGGTCACGAGAATCGTGGCGACGCTGGCAATGCCAAGCGTCGAAAAGCGCAGTGTCGCCGTCCGCCCGATTGTCAGTGAGTCGACATCCGGTCCGGCCGCCGTCAGCAACAGCGCAAGCGGAATGAGCGCACCAACCCATGCCGCCGCGGCCACGAGGTGCAAGACATCGGCAGTCGGATGGACAATCCCCTCGATGCCTTGGCCGCCGATCGCGTGGCCGGCCCAGGCCAGTGTGCCGACGAGCGCGGCGGCCAAGATCATCGTGACCGCTTTCAGCCAAAGCGATGTCACGCCTTTTGCCGAAAGGAAGTGAACAAACAGGCCGCCGAGCACGCCTGCCAGTACGAAGCGCAAGAGCCAGTCATTGCCGAATTCGGTTTGTGTCAGCACGGTCCACAGCACGCCTTGCGACGCGAGGTTTCCCAGCGGCTGACCGCTCATCGACTCTGCGGTGAGGACAAGCCAGGGCACGCCCGACAACATGGCCACAGCGAGACTGATCCATGCAATCCAGGCGAGACGGATTCGAACAGCGAAGGCGCCGCGCGCATCATCCTTCGCGTAGCGGAACGCCGGTTCGCTGATGCAAACGATAAAAAACACCAGGCCCGCCACCGTGATGGTGGCGGCGAAGTGAAGCGCGCGCGCATAAAATAGCGGGTTGTCCACGTTATGGCCCGCCGACGTGGAAGGTGAAGCTGCCCTGCGTGGTGTGGGTGTCGACCGACAGCGCGTGCCAGTGCACGTGATAGGTCCCGGGGCCTGACGGCTTCAGCCCGACGCGCATCGTATTGCCGCTGATCTGCGGCTTGCCCTGGTCGATCCGGGCGCCGTTAGGCCCCGTCACTTCGACGGTGCTGAACGACGGCTCCAGATTTTGCGTGAACGACAGCGAGAGTTCATGTGGCGCCGTGCCCACGGTGGAGCCGACCAGCGGATTTGCATGATCGAGGAAGGCATGGGCCTGTGCGGCGGTTGCCGCCAATGAAATGAACAGTGCGGATGTTATCGCGATGAGCGTTCGCATGGTCTTTCACCCTAAAAGCTGATTTTGCGAGGAGCGGCGGTGGCGCCGCCGAGGAGCGGTTGACCGATCGTCGACGGGAACATGTCGTCGAGATAAAGATGCAACTGGCCGAGCACCCCGACGCCGGTGCCGCTGGCGCGATTGACCGGAATCTGGGCCTCGAGGCCGACCTGGAAGTAGCTGCCGACCCAGATTGCGCCCGGATTGATCGTGCCGGTGGTGACCGGGCTGTTGCCGAAATTGTTGGCGACCGGCGTTGCGAATTGCGCTTCGACGATCGGAATCAGGTGATTGATGAAATCGGGCAGTTGATAATCTTGAATCTCCGATTTCAGATAGGGCATGCTGTATTGAATCGATCCGCCATAGACCAGCACTTGAGGAATGTAAGCGTTCTGCGCCACCTCATAGGACGTGGTCGGGAACTGATAACCGACCTGTCCGGTGACGGCGAAAGCGCGCAGCCACCCGGCGTCGTCGGGCAGGTCGCCGAAGCCCTTGCCAAAGTAATATGTCGGGGTGAGCAGGCTGTAGGGCGTTCCGATTCCAGAATTGATGGCGCCGGTGCCGCCCCAATCGGCAATTAGGCCGAGCAGCATCGCCATTTCATGCGTATCGTCTTTGAGGAGCTGATATTGCAGCGTAGTTTCGAGGTCGCCGAAGCCCGCGGCGGTCGGGCCGCCCGGCGGACGGATTTGGGACCAGATGTCGCCGACCGAAAGGCCCAAATCCTCGGTGATGCGTTTCGAAATCTCCGCCGAAACGTCCCATTCGCTCGCCGAGGGAATGGCCCCGGTCTTAAACCAGTCCACCGTCGGCAGCGACATCTCATCCGCTACGCATGGGTCGTCGATGGCAAGCGTTGCGGGAAAGAACCGGGCGCCGACAAAGCAATGAGCGAAGGCGGCCGAGTAGGGCAGGCATACGAACAAGATCGCGAGCGCGAATGCACGCGAACACCTCCAATGGCGGGGCATAATAATTCTCCATCACGGCGCGAAAATCATTGCGACCGCCGCGAAGCGGGCGGCCGCGCCTTAGGCGCCGGATGGAGGTGCTCGGGAGCGGTGGGATTTTGCCGCGCGCGCGCCGGTGAGAGCGGCTATCGCGACGGGTGCGACGCGGTGGCTGATCGCGTGCAATGACGGCGCGGCGTTTGCCGGCGGCGGCGGCAGCGCGGCCATCGGCATCAGGCAGCCGACGCAGCAACAGTCGACGCAGATTTTGCTGTTGCTTCCCCCGGTGAACGGGGCGGGCTGTCCCGCGAGCGCGTTGTGGCAGAGGATGCCGAGCGGATTAATCGTCGCCTCGGCCGCGGCGCGGGCGGCGCTGAAGCTTGCGCCGAGACTTGACAGCGCGATTGCGTAAGCCGCCGCCAGCGCGATGATGCGCCGCCGCCAAATCTGCGTACCGGTCCGCTTACCGGAAATTCTGCGCACAGCCGATCCCCAGTACGGAGGGTGCTGAGTGAGATAACACCCTAGCCGCAAATAAATTCCCCATCTAGCTCAAAAACCAGGCGGTCCGCGGAACCGCCTAAAGGGTGAGCGCGTTGGCCTCCCAAACAAAAGCCCGCCGGGGAGGTCAGCTTGTTCCCGTACTATTTTGAGGTCCGCGGCTACGGCGAAGCGCACGAAGATCACGGCGGCACGCTGATGCCGAACGACAATGCCGCGCTTATCCATGCCCGCCGCATCATCCGTGAGCTGCGAGAGGCCGGCGGTTACGAGGATGCGGCATTGACGATGATCGTGCGCAATTCCGCGGGCAAAACCGTCTATTCAATTCCGTTTTTGCAGCAGTGACTTCGCTTAAAGTCGGTGCCGCGCCAGCACGTCGCGCACCGCTTCGACGAGCTTTGCTTCCGGCACGGCGCGTTGCGCCTGCGCTTGTTTCTGCAAATGCTCCTCGCGGCCCTTTTCGAGCTTGGCGAGTTCGGCGCCGACGATCAGGTCCTTGATCGTGACTTCGCCTTTGGCTTTTTCGTCGGAGCCCTGGATGACGACGCAAGGGCTGTTGCGCCGGTCGGCATATTTCATCTGCGGGCCGAATTTGCCTGAGCCGAGATAAAGCTCGGCGCGGATACCGGCATGGCGCAGCGCCGCCACCATGTTCTGATAATCGGCGATGCGGTCCTTGTCGAACACGGTGACGACGACCGGGCCGGCTTCCGTTTTCAGGTCGACCTTGCCGAGAAATTCCAGCGCGGCGAGAAGCCGCGACACGCCGATGGAAAAACCGGTCGCCGGCACCGGCTCGCCGCGAAACCGCGACACCAGTCCGTCATACCGCCCGCCGGCCCCCACCGAGCCGAAACGCACCGGCTTGCCATCGTCGGTGGTGATTGGGAAGGTTAAATCAACTTCGAAGACCGGGCCGGTGTAATATTCGAGGCCGCGGACGACGGAGCGGTCTACCAACACACGCGATTCATCATAGCCTGCGCCTTGCGCGAGTGCTGTTATATCCCTGAGCTCTTGGTCACCCTGTTCACCAATCGGTCCGTATTGGACGTTATTTTTCATCCAATCTAGCCGCGCGACATTGTCGTTGGTTGCTTCATTCAGTGTAGGATCAAGACGGTAAATTGCATGACCTGATGTGGTGTCCTGCGAGTAGCCAAGAAATCTCATCACATTGTCAGCTTGAGCGGACGAGAGGTCAGCACCCCTGGTAAAGTCGCCGCTCTCATCTTTGCGGCCAGTTGTAAGAAGCTGAAAGGCGCCTTGCGGGCCTAAGCGGTCAAGCTTGTCTATTGAGCGCAGCACGGCGAGCCATTTTGCTTCACCTATCGGCTGCACGACGTCTAACGACTCCTTCAAGCCTTCTAACAATTTGCGATTACTGATCTTCACCACATAACTTCCGCGCGGGATGCCCAGCGCTTCCATCGTATCCGCGGCCATCATGCACATTTCGGCGTCAGCGGCCGGCGAGGCGGAGCCGACGGTGTCAGCATCGAACTGCATGAATTGGCGGAAGCGGCCGGGGCCGGGCTTTTCGTTGCGGAACACATTGCCGACGCGGTAGCTGCGATAGGGCTTCGGCAGCGTGTCGAAATTTTCCGCGACATAGCGCGCGAGCGGCGCGGTCAGATCGTAGCGCAGCGACAGCCATTGCTCGTCGTCGTCCTGGAACGAGAACACGCCCTCGTTCGGCCGGTCCTGGTCGGGCAGGAATTTGCCGAGCGCATCGGTATATTCGATGGCCGGCGTCTCCACCGGCTCGAAGCCGTAAAGCTCGAAAACGGCGCGGATTTTCTCGATCATCGCTCGCGTCGCGGCGATCTCGCCGGGCGTGCGGTCGGCGAGCCCGCGCGGCAGGCGCGGCTTAAGCTTGTTCGATTTTTCGGATTTGTCGGCCATCTGCGGTCCATGCGTCGCGATGGCGCGGTGGTAGCAGCCGCGCCCAAAACCGGCAAGCAGGAGCGCAACGGAGCGCGCTTGGCCGCCGGCATTTCAGACGGCGGACGGCGGCCAAACCAAAGGGCGGCTAATCGTGCAGAACCATGTTCAGCAATGAAGCGTGGACTTCAAGGCCGCCGCCATTGTAATCGATGAAGCCGAGGCGGCGGAATTTGTTCATGAAAAAATTGACGCGCGATCGGGTCGTGCCGACCATCTCGGCGAGCGTTTCCTGGCTGATCGGAGCAACGACGAGGTCGGGTTTGCTTTCCTTGCCGAAATTCGCCAGCAGCAGCAGAATCCGCGCCAGGCGTTTTTCGCTGGAATTAAACAGCTGATCGACCAAATCTTCCTCGACGCGGAAATTTCGCTGCAGCAGATACGTAATGAACAGCTCGGATAATTTCGCTTCCTCGTGGAGCGAGCGAATCATTGTTGCTTTGTCGACCCGCATGATCGAGCAATCCGTCATTGTCGCGGCAGTGGCCATTCGCCGCGTATGACCGTTCAAGCATCCCTCGCCGAAGAAATCGCCGGCGTCGAGGATCGCGAGCACCGCTTCCTTGCCGGCCTTGGACAGAACGGTGATCTTCACCTTGCCGTCCAGGATGTAAAACACGGCATCTGCAGGATCGCCCTGCGCGAAGATGATGTGATTTTGGCGATATTTCGCTATCGTTCTCCCCTCGCCGAGATGGGCGAGAAATTCCTGGGGATCGAACGAAGTCTTCTTCTTTTTGCTTGCTATCGTCGCAGCGGAAGCCATCGAACCGCCTCCCGTCGGCGCAATAAAACCATCGAACGGCTATTTACAGGGTCTTGGCATGCGCACACCAAAGGTTCCGCATCAATCGGGTGCGGCAACGCGCCAAATACCATTCATAACATTTCGTCAAATCAGTCTAACCTTATGTTGCGATTCGATATGTCTCTTTTCGGACAGTGCGGCGCCAGCCTGCAGGATGACCCGGGGCATGACAAAGACTTCCGCGTACACATTGGCCGCCGTTTGGGATGTTCAAAATTGAACACTTCGAAAAAGCATTCGGGTGGATGTGAATAACCCGAGATGACTTAGTCGCGGCTGAAGACGGCGGACAGCGACCGACGCACAACGAATTTGCCGCCGAATTTGCCGGAATATTCAATCATGCCGCGCCGCCGGAATTTGTTCATGAAGAAGTTCACGCGCGTACGCGTGGTGCCGATCATCTCTGCCAGGGTCTCCTGGCTGAGGCGGGGCAGTGTCACCGTCAACTCGCCGTTCCGGTCGGCCTTCGCCAAACGAAATAGTGTGCGCGCCAGACGCTCTTCGGTGGAATGAAAATGATAATCGCTGACATCCGCTAGATATCGGCGATTTCGCGTCACCAGAAAATCCATGAACGCTTTCGCGAATGCCGGGTCGTTACGAAGCCTCCGCCACGTCTCCGAAACGTCAATGCGCTCGACCGTGCATTCGGTCATCGTGGTCACGGTCGCCACGCGTCGGGCATTATCCAACATAGCTCCATCGCCGAAGAAATCACCCGGACCGAGTATCAGCAGGACTGCTTCCTGTCCTGATTTTGACAGGACGTTAATTTTGGCATTCCCGGTGTGGAGATAGTAAAGGGCGTCGCAAGGCTCGCCTTGCACGAAAATGTTTTGACCAGGAGGAATAGTCGCAGTCGAAGCGCCCGCCCCGACGATGCGAGGAAAAAGTATTGCGTCCCTGGCTGGGGCTATGTTCTTTCGCTTCAGGTTCCTTTTCTCTAGCGCCCTCGCCATCGAGCAAAATTCCCCATCCAAATTCCCCATCGACGTAAGCTGCAAATTCAGGCCCAGCTGGAAAGTTTCGTGTAACCTATCTATTTGATAGTAGGTCACTGATGGCAAAGTTGCAATTTATCCCACAACGTGACTCTTTGCCTCAAGGCCGGCTGCACGCCGGGCTCGAGCGATACTCATCCGGGAGGCGATCACCCATGACAACCTCCGGACCGAGAAAAAACGCTGCAGGTTGTATCCAGGTTCCCAACGATCTCGAATCGTTTTGGCTGCCGTTTACGCCCAACCGCGCGTTCAAGCGCGCGCCGCGGCTGATCGCGCGCGCCAAGGACATGCACTATTACACGCCCGAGGGCCGCGCCGTGCTCGACGGCAGCGCCGGGCTGTGGTGCAGCAATGCCGGGCACAACCGCGATCCGATCGTCGCGGCGATCCAGCGCCAGGCCGAGGAACTCGACTACGCGCCGGCGTTCCAGTTCGCCCATCCGAAGGCGTTTGAGCTGGCGAGCCGGATCGCGGCTTTGGCGCCGGGCGATCTCAACCGCGTCTTCTTCTGCAATTCCGGCTCGGAGGCGGTCGACACCGCGCTCAAGATCGCGCTCGCCTTTCATAATGTGCGTGGCGAGGGCAGCCGAACCCGCCTGATCGGCCGCGAGCGCGGCTATCACGGTGTCGGCTTCGGCGGCATTTCGGTCGGCGGCATCGTCGCCAATCGTAAATTCTTCGGCTCGCTCCTTGCCGGCGTCGACCATCTGCCGTCGACCTATAGCCGCGAGCATCAGGCCTTCACCAAGGGCGAGCCGGACTGGGGCGGCCATCTCGCCGACGAACTCGAACGCATCGTCGCGCTGCACGACGCTTCGACCATCGCTGCCGTCATCGTCGAGCCGATGGCGGGCTCGACCGGCGTGCTGCCGCCGCCCAAAGGTTATCTGCAAAAGCTGCGCGCGATTTGCGACCGCCACGGCATTCTCTTGATCTTCGACGAAGTCATTACCGGCTTCGGCCGTCTCGGCTACGCTTTTGCCGCCGAGCGCTATGGCGTGACGCCCGATATGATTACCTTCGCCAAGGGCGTCACCTCGGGCGCGGTGCCGATGGCCGGCGTGATCGCGCGTGACGGCATCTACCAGGCGTTCATGCGCGGGCCGGAACACGTCATCGAACTGTTTCACGGCTACACCTATTCGGCGCATCCGCTCGCCTGCGCCGCGGGCCTGGCGACGCTCGATCTTTATCGCGATGAAAAGCTGTTCGAACGCGCCAAGGCGCTGGAGCCGCGTTTCGCCGACGCCGCGATGGCGCTCAAAGGCCTGCCGGGCGTGCTCGATATCCGCACGGTAGGGGTGACGGCCGGCATCGACCTCGCCGTGTGCGCGGGCTCGCCGGGTTTGCGCGCCTATGAAGCGATGCAGCACGCCTTTGCGGAGGAAGGTCTCATGATCCGCGTCACCGGCGAGACCATCGCACTGTCGCCGCCGCTGATCGTGAGCGAGGCGCAGATCGGCGAGATTTTCGACAAGGTGGCGCGGGTGATTAAGGCGGTGGCGTAAATGCTGCCTCTGCCCGCGTGCGGGGAGAGGGTTGGGGTGAGGGGGCCTGGCCGCTGGGCTCAGACGATCCAGCCGATCAATCCGGGCTTTGGCGCGGCGGCGGGCGCCGAAAGCGGCGCCGCAGCACGGGCAGAATCCAGCATGCCACCGACTGTACGTCAGTTTTGGGATATAAAGTCGGCGCATATGGTTAGGCATGGATAGCAGCGCTCTTGCAGCGGTCCGTCGCTTGTGGACACTGCTAGGCTTCGGGCGCGAATCGGGAGTAGAGCGGCATGGTGCGGATCAGCGCCATCTTCATTGCGGCCTGCATGGTGCTCATCGCCGGCTCGATCGGCGTCGTGGTCTATTTGCGTTTCGGCTTTACCGGCGCCGAGTCGGCACTGGTGGCGCTCGGCGTGCTCACCGCGCTTGCGGTCTATAACGCCATCGCCGCGCGCAAGCACGATCGCGCAGAGGCGAGCACTCAGCTCGCCAACTTGGCGCGCGGCTCCGGCGATCTCGCCCGCCAACTGGCCGAATTCGGCCGCCGTCTGAGCGCGATGGAAGGCAAGGTCGACACCGTGATCGATCGCGCTTTGGCCACCGCCCAGCCGCTCGCTGCCGAAATCGAGGAACTCTCGACGCTGGTCAAGGAGCTGGCCGATTCAGTCGCCGCACACGACGCGGCGCTTAGCGCCGAGCGCCAGCCTTCTGCCGCCGCCGCTGAGACGCCGGTCGGAGCGAACGGCGCGGTCATCGCCGCGGCTCCGGATTCCGTCATTGCCGCGCCGGCCGCGCTTGCGGGGGCCGTGGCGCCGGCTGTCCCTGCCGCGCCCGCCGAACGTAAGATTGCAGCCTTCGCCGGTCTCGACCGCGACGGCATCATCGCGGCAATCGCAAGGGCCATCGACGCGAGCAAAATCGAGCTCTATCTGCAGCCCGTCGTGACGCTGCCGCAGCGCAAGGTGCGCTATTACGAGGCCTTGTCGCGGCTCAAGGCCGACAACGGCGATCTCGTCGCCGCTGGCGATTTTCTGCCCTATGCCGAAGCCGGGTCGCTGATGCCCAAGCTCGATCAACTTTCGGCATTGCGCTGCGTACAGGTGGTGCGGCGGCTTCTCCTGAAGAACCGCGAGATCGGCCTGTTCTGCAATCTGTCGGGCGCCGCGCTCACCGATTCCGGTTTTCCGAAATTTCTCGAATTCATGGAGGCCAACCGCGCCATCGCGCCGTCGCTGGTGTTTGAATTCACCCAGAGCGCGGTGCGCGCCATGGGGCCGATCGAGCACGAGAGCCTCGCCGCACTCACCGAGCGCGGCTTCCGCTTTTCGATCGACAACCTCACCGATCTTCGCGTCGAGGCGCGCGAACTGAACCAGCGCGGCTTCCGCTTCGTCAAAGCGCCGGCGACGCTATTGTTCAACCGGGTCGGGGTTGCCTCGACGGATATCCATCCGGCCGATTTTTCCGACCTGCTCGGTCGCTTCGGCATCGATCTCATCGCCGAGCGCATCGAGAACGAGACCACGGTGGTCGATCTGCTCGACTACGACGTCCGCTTCGGCCAGGGCTTCTTGTTCTCGCCGCCGCGTCCGGTGCGCGCCGAAGCGCTGCAAGGGGTCGCCGGCGACGCCAGGGAGGCCGGCAGGGATAGCGGGCCGCCGCCGCAGGCGATGAGCGACGCCGCCGGGCCCGGCGGCAATCTCGCCCAGCTCGCGCGGGTCGGCGTGCGGCGGAGTTGAGTCGGCGTCATTGCGAGGAGCGTAGCGACGAAGCAATCTAGATTTATTGATCCGATCCTGGATTGCTTCGCTTCGCTCGCAATGACGCAAATGGCCCCTTTCATCGAAAGATTTGAGCCGCTGGCGCGCGACTATGACGTGCTGCTCTGCGACGTCTGGGGCGTCGTCCATAACGGCCTTGCCGCCTTTCCGGCGGCCTGCGACGCGCTCGTGTGCTTTCGAAATCGCGGCGGGACGGCGATTCTTATCACCAATGCACCGCGCTCCGGCGATGCGGTGGCGCGCATTCTCGATCGGTTCAATGTGCCGCGCGACGCCTATGACGCGATCACGAGCTCGGGCGACGTCACCCGCGGCATCGTCGCGTCGCGGCTTGCGCAAGCCGTGTTTCACCTCGGTCCCGAGCGCGACCTTTCGATTTTCACCGGCCTTGAGGTGAAGTTTGCGCCGCTCGAGACCGCCGACTACGTGGTGTGTTCCGGTCTATTCGACGACACGACGGAGACGCCGGACAGCTATCGCGACATGCTCGCGGCAATGCGCTCGCGCGCGCTGTTCATGGTCTGCGCCAATCCCGACGTCGTCGTCGAGCGCGGCGACACGCTGGTTTATTGCGCCGGCGCCTTGGCCGACGCCTACGCGGCACTGGGCGGTGAAGTGCTTTACTGCGGTAAGCCGCACGCGCCGATCTACGATGCGGCTTTGGCCAGGGCTGCGGCGTTGCGCGGCGCAACCGTGCCGGCGCGTCAGCGCGTGCTCGCCATCGGCGATTCGGTGCGCACCGATCTCAAGGGCGCCGCCGCCTTCGGGCTCGATTATATTTTCGTGACCTCGGGCATTCATGCCGGGGAATACGGCTCGCGCGAAGCGCCAGATCCGGCCGCGCTCAACGCGATCTTTAACGCCGCCGGGGTCGCGCCGAAGGCGGTGATGCGCGGACTTGTCTGGTGAAGTTTAAGTGCCCGTCGTTGAGCGCATCACAGGGTGTTGCGCTGCACCCGGGCCCCGACAAATGTGGCAGCGTTGGCCTGCTCGACCGCCGTGGTGAATTCGGCCTTCTCGGCGAACACCGCTTCGATCTTGGCTTTGAGCGTTTGCGCGTTGAACGGCTTGACGATGTAATTGTTCACGCCGGCCTTCTTCGCCGCGATCACGTTCTCGGTCTTGGATTCCGCCGTCACCATGATGAACGGTGTCGTCTCGATCTGCGGATCGGCGCGCACGCGCCGCAACAGGTCGTAGCCGGTCATCGGCTCCATGTTCCAATCCGAGATGACGAGGCCATAACGTTTGGCGCCCATCTTCTCGAGGGCGGAGCTGCCGTCGGAGGCATCGTCAATGTCCTCGAAGCCGAGCTGACGTAACAGATTGCGGATGATGCGCACCATCGTGCTGTAGTCGTCGACCACAAGCACCGGCATTTTCGGATCGAGCGCCATGGCTCTGCTCCCAAGCCTGCGACCGGCGCGAGTCTGGCGCGCTTGGCGCGCAAGTATTTGCCGTGTCCGCTAACGTTGCGTCGAGGGCAGAATTCCACCCCGACCGTCCCCTACACCGGCAGCGAAATTACATCGTGTGTTTGAACGTGGAGTTAACCGCTGTGGCGGACCGCAACGGCCGGAACCCGCTTCGTGCCGGCGGCGGTCCCTTGACTTTGCGGCTCATGCGACGGCACCACTTCGGGATCGTCCCGTAAACCGGTTGTTAACCATCGTAGCCCCGATGCCGACGAAGAATTTCCGCGTCGTGCGCGATTTTGCGCCCGGCGCCGCGCCACCTGAGGCGCTCGTTGGCGCGGTCGTCGCCATCGGCAATTTCGATGGCGTGCACCGCGGCCACAAAGCGGTGATCGCTGTCGCGCAGGCGCGCGCCAGGGCGCTTGGTCGCCCGGCCGCGGTGCTCACCTTCGAGCCGCATCCGCGCGCGTTCTTCAATCCCGGCGAGCCGCTGTTCCGCCTGACCGACGAGGCCGCGAAATTGCGGCTCCTTGCCGTCACCGGGCTCGATGGCGCGATCGTGCTCACCTTCGACGAAGCGCTGGCGAGCCTCACCGCGGAACAATTCGTTGCCCGTATCCTGATCGAACGCTTCGCGGTGGGCGGGGCGGTGATCGGCTTCAACTTTCATTTCGGCGCCCATCGCTCCGGCTCGCCGGACTTTCTCCTCGCCGAAGGCAAGAAACTCGGCTTCGCCGTCGATGTGGTGCCACGCTTCGAGGACGAAGGACGCCCGGTGTCGTCCGGGCCGATCCGCGCCGCGCTCGAGAAGGGGCGGCTCGGCGAGGCCGCGGAGCTTCTCGGCTATCCGTGGTTCGTGTCCGGAACGGTCATCCACGGCGACAAGCGCGGCCGCGAGCTTGGCTTTCCCACCGCGAATTTGCAGCTCGACGCGGCTTGCGGTCTGCGCCACGGCATCTATGCGGTGCGCGTCGCGGTCGGCGGCCGCCGCTATGACGGCGTGGCGAGCTTCGGCCGGCGGCCGATGTTCGATGCCGGCGCCGTGCTCCTCGAAATCTTCCTGTTCGATTTTTCCGGCGACCTTTATGGCGCGACCATCGACGTCGCCTTCATCGCCTTTATTCGCGACGAAGCGAAATTTGCGTCCGCCAAAGAGCTCATCCGGCAAATGGGCGAAGACAGCCGCCTGGCGCGCGAAGCGCTCGCCTGCGCCCCCGGCGCGTTCCCGCCGATTTAGAAATTCTGCTCGTCCTTGCTGTGCCGCTGGCGCGCCCATTGCGCCGCCAAAAAGCCGACCAGCGCGATAGGCACGATGCGTTCCCAGCCGAATTCGCGGCCGACTTGCAGGGCGGTGGCGAGAACTCTCGGATCGAGCAGCCATGGCGGCGCGTGCGCCTTGGCGGCGCGGGCAAGAATGGCGCGCTCGCGATTGCGGCGGCGGATCAATGCGCTGACGATCGCGGCAATGATCGCGACCGCAACGAAGACGCCCGCCATGATCAGCCCGGCATGGACGCTGCCATAGGCAAGGTCCAGCCACTCATAGCCGGCGACACAGAGAAACACGAAGGCTGCCAACAGCGCGAAGGTCACGACAGCGAGCCAGACCAAAACGGCGGCGCTTATGCCGTTTTTGGCCTGGATCGCCAGCGCGATTTCGCGCATCAAGCTTTTCAGCATGGCACTCCGTCCGGCGGGCAAGCTCATTCGCCGATCAGCGCCGCCACGTCAGCCCGAACAGAAATCCAAGGCCGGCGACAATCGCGAGCGTCGTGTAAGGCCGCTGCTTGAGCGATTCGTCGATGGTGCCGATAACGTTGTCGGAGACTTCGCGCACGGCATCCATGGCTTCTTGGCCGGTATCCTGCGCGCCGGATATGGCATCGTCGACGCTCGACTTGACACCCGACTTGGCGCGGGCCCAGGCGGCGTTGCCTTTATTGGCGAGAATGTCGGTAACCTGTTCGGCAAGCCTGGCGAAATCGTCGCGCAAGGCCTGCAGATCCGTCTCCACGCTGCTTGACGCGTCGGCGGCGGCTTTGCCGATTTCACGGATGCCTTCGCGCGCGTCTCTCGCCGTTTCCTTGGCGGCGTCGCGAATGCCGTGCGAAGCCGATGAGGCACTGCTCATGGTCTAACTCCGTCATGACAGAAAAATGCTTGGCTTTAGAGATAATAGTCCGCCCACCGCAAAAGTTCCATTGATATAGATCAACCCCGAAAATCCAGTTCAATCAAGACGTTTTGCGTTGACGGACGCCCACACTTTGAGGAGCCCGCGCGTTAAATATCCCCGTGAATTAACGCGGGGTCGGAGGGCCGGGTTCCTTGGGACCTCTAGAATGGGCCGGCGAATCGCAGACCCTTTCCGCACCGCACCCGGCTTGTTAGAAGCGCCCGCATGACCGATAGCAAAGCGCGCGACTACTCAGAGACGCTGTTTCTGCCCAAGACCGATTTCCCGATGCGCGCCGGTCTGCCGCAGAAGGAGCCGGAGATTCTGGCGCGCTGGCAGAAGCTCGATCTTTACGGGCGGCTGCGCGCCGCGGCCAAGGGCCGGCCGCGATTCGTGCTGCATGACGGGCCGCCTTACGCCAACGGCAACATCCATATCGGCCACGCGCTCAATAAGATCCTCAAGGACGTGGTGACGCGCAGCCAGCAGATGCTTGGCTCCGACTCGAATTACGTGCCGGGCTGGGACTGCCACGGCCTGCCGATCGAATGGAAGATCGAAGAGGAGAACTACCGCGCCCAGGGCAAACCGAAGCCGGATCTGTCGAATCCGGCCGCCTTGGTCGAATTCCGCCGCGAGTGCAGGGCCTTCGCCGAGCATTGGATCAAGGTGCAGCGCGCCGAATTCGAGCGCCTCGGCGTGACCGGCGACTGGGCGCATCCCTACACCACGATGGACAATTTCGCCGAAGCCCAGATCGCGCGCGAACTGCTGAAATTCGTCGCCAACGGTACGCTCTATCGCGGCAGTAAGCCGGTGATGTGGTCGGTGGTGGAGAAGACCGCGCTCGCCGAAGCCGAGGTCGAGTACGAGGATTATACGAGCGACACGGCTTGGGTGAAGTTTCCGATACTTACCGGTCAGGTTAACTCTTTCTCAAGCCAAGAAGACGCAGCGAAAGCACTCTCCGAAAAGCTGTCACGCGCTAGCGTTGTCATATGGACCACAACGCCTTGGACAATCCCGGGCAATCGCGCGATCTCCTATTCGCCCACAATAGAGTATGGCCTCTATGAGGTGACTGATGCGCCTCTTGAGAACTGGGCGAAGCGCGGAGACTATTTAATTCTTTCAGACAAGCTGGCTCTCGAAGTTTTGCGTACCGCACGGGTAACTGCGTACAAAAGAATTGCCGGCATAGAATCTCGCACAATTGGCAATTTAATTTGTACCCATCCTTTGAAGGGATTTGGTGGCGATTACAATTTTCAAGTTCCTCTCCTCGCAGGCGATCATGTCACTGACGATACCGGTACTGGCTTTGTCCACACTGCGCCTGGCCATGGGCGTGAGGATTTTGAAGTTTGGACGACAAATGCGAACGCGTTAGAAAATTCAAAGATCAACACCGTTATTCCCTACACCGTCGATGCCGACGGCCGTTTCACCGATCAGGCGCCGGGCTTTACTGGCAAGCGCGTGCTCACCGACAAAGGCGAGAAAGGCGACGCCAACGAGGCGGTGATCAAGGCCTTGATCGAAGCCGGCATGCTGCTCGCGCGCGGCCGGCTCAAGCATCAGTACCCGCATTCTTGGCGCTCCAAGAAGCCGGTGATATTCCGAAATACGCCGCAATGGTTCATTGCGATGGATAAGGAAATTGACAAGCCGCACGATACACTCCGCCATCGCGCGCTCGCCGCGATCAAGGCGACGCGCTGGGTGCCGGCGCAAGGCGAAAACCGCATCAACGGCATGATCGAAAGCCGCCCCGATTGGGTGATCTCGCGCCAGCGCGCCTGGGGCGTGCCGATCGCACTGTTCATCAAAGAAAAGCCGGACGGTTCGGTCGATATTCTCAGCGATTCCGAGGTGAATGTCCGCATCATCGAAGCGTTCGAGGACGAGGGCGCCGACGCTTGGTACGCACCGGGCGCGCGCGAACGGTTCCTCGGCAAGCTCGCCAAGGGCGGCTGGCAGAAAGTCGACGATATTGTCGACGTCTGGTTCGATTCCGGCTCGACGCATGCTTTCGTGCTCGAAGACCCGAAGCACTTTCCGAGCCTGGACCATATCCGGCGCAAGGCCACAGGCGGCGACGAGACAGTGATGTACCTTGAAGGTTCCGACCAGCATCGCGGCTGGTTCCAGTCGTCGCTTCTGGAAAGCTGCGGCACCCGCGGCCGCGCGCCATTCGACGTCGTGCTCACGCACGGTTTCGTGCTCGACGAGGACGGGCGCAAAATGTCGAAGTCGCTCGGCAACGTCACCGCGCCGCAGGACGTGATCAAGCAATCCGGCGCCGACATTTTGCGCATGTGGGTGTGTGCGGCGGATTATGCCGACGATCTGCGCATCGGGCCGGAAATCCTCAAAACCACGGTCGACACCTACCGTAAGCTGCGCAACACGCTGCGCTGGATGCTCGGCAATCTGGCGCATTACGAATCAGCCGACCGCGTCGCCGCCGAAAAAATGCCGGAGCTCGAGCGGCTGATGCTGCATCGTCTCGCCGCGCTCGATCCGCTCATTCGCCAGGCTTATGCGGATTTCGACTACAAGCGCATCTTCGCCGCGCTGAACGCTTTCATGACGGTCGACCTGTCGGCGTTTTACTTCGACATCCGCAAGGACGCGCTTTACTGCGATCCCTATTCGTCGGCCACGCGCAAGGCCTGCCTCACCGTGCTCGACCAATTGTTCCGCGCCACGGTGTGCTGGCTCGCGCCGATGCTGTGCTTTACCGCCGAGGAGGCGTGGCTCGCGCGCGAGCCGAACGCGCAGTCGGTTCATCTCGAACCTTTCCACGCCGTGCCGGCGGAGTGGCGCGACGAGGCGCTCGCGGAGAAATGGCGCCAGTTGCGCAATGTGCGCCGCGTCGTCACCGGCGCACTGGAACTGGAGCGCGCCGCCAAGCGCATCGGCTCTTCGCTCGAGGCGCATCCGATCGTGCACATCGCCGACCCCGACCTCTTCGCCGCGGTCGTCGACGCCGATCTCGCCGAAATCTCCATCACTTCGGGCGCGGCGCTGGTCGAAGGTGAAGGCCCGGCCGATGCCTTCCGCTTGCCGGATGTGCCGGGCGTTGGCGTCGTTCCGCAAAGGGCGGAAGGGCGCAAATGCGCGCGCTCGTGGAAAATTTCTCCGGCCGTCGGTCTCGATCCGCAATTTGCCGACGTGACCCCGCGCGACGCGCAGGCGCTGCGCGAATGGGAATCCATGCACAAGCAAGACTCGCGCAAAGCGGCCGAGTAGGGGGCGACCTTGGCGGATGCGGCGCAAGACCAGCCGGGCGGTTCCTATATGTGGGGGCGTCTGAGCGCGTTCGGGCTGACGATCGCCCTCATCACTTGCCTCGTCGATCAGGCCTCGAAGTTTTGGCTTCTCAACGATTTCGATCTCGCCAGCCGCGGTTCGGTTGCGGTCGCGCCCTTTTTCGACCTCGTGCTGACCTGGAATACCGGCATCAGTTACGGCCTGTTCCCGCAACATGGGACGGTAGGCGCCTGGGTGCTGCTCGAATTCGAGGCGGCGGCGGTGATCTTCCTATGGGTCTGGTTGACGCGGGCGCCGTCGCGGCTGACGGCCGCGGCGCTTGCGTTGATCATCGGCGGCGCCTTCGGCAACGCCATCGACCGGCTCCACTGGCCGGGGGTCATGGATTTTGTGCTGTTTCACATCGAGACAGCCGGTTTCAGCTTCCGCTGGTACGTGTTTAACCTCGCCGACGTGGCCATCGTTGCGGGGGTGGTGGGACTATTGTATGAATCGCTCGTGGGTGGGGGTGCCGCAAAAGCGCCCTGATCGGGTCTATAAACCTACCCCTGGGTGTGGAATTATGCTTCCCTTCAAGCGGTGCATCGGCAAAGCTTGATGCAGGCAAGGCTTGATGCAGGCAGGGTTTGATGCAGGCAAGTCGGGGTGAGGGCATGCCGCAAGATCGAACAGCCGGCCGCGTGATTGGCGGCCGCGATATTCGCCGGACGAAATTGCTTCACGTTGCGCTCGCCGGCGCAGTGGCCGCGCTTGCCGTGTGCGTCACCTATTCGGCGGCACGCGCCGGCGACGACAGCGTGTCTAATCAATCCTTCACCGACAAATTCATGAACACCCTTGGCCTGCATGATCCGCTCGCGCCGCAATACGGCATCAATTACAGTGAGCGCTCACCTTTGGTCGTGCCGCCGAATCGCGATTTGCCGCCGCCGATAACATCGACTGCGCCGCCGGCGCCGAATTGGCCGGTAGATCCGGAGATCAAAGCGCGCGCGGCGGCGAAAGCAGATGACAGGGTTAGCCCACATGGCGACTACGTCACCGAACTCTCGCGTCCGCTGCGCCCGGATGAGCTCAATGTCAGGTCCGTCAATGCTCCCGGCACCAGCGATCAGAGCACGCCTTCCGAGCTTGGCACGAAGAAGCCCGGCATATTCAACCTCGACTGGCTCAAGCAGGAAGACTACGGCACGTTTACCGGCGAGCCGCCGCGCGTGAGCCTGACCGATCCGCCGCCCGGCTATCAAACGCCGTCGCCGGATCAGCCCTATGGTATTGTGCCGGCGAAAAAGATTTACAAGCCGCCGACGCTCGGGGAGCGTATGGAGCCGGTGCGATAGGCTTGGGGAGCGAGCTCGGATCATCCGGTCCGGCGCGATCATAAATCCCATCTGGACCCGACCGGGCGACGACGAGTTCCGATCCGCAGCGAAATGTTGGTTCTTGTTCGGGACGCGCGCACAGCTCGCGGAGATGATGTGTTGTCGAAAATATTGATGCTCGCCCTCGCACTTGCCGGCGCCGCCGCCGGCGCCGCGCGTGCCGCTCCCGGCCCCGACGTTGCGGACTTCACCTTAGCGAACGGGCTTGAGGTCGTCGTCATTCCCGATCATCGCGCGCCGGTCGTCACGCATATGATCTGGTACAAAGTCGGCGCCGCCGACGAGACGCCGGGCAAATCCGGCCTCGCGCATTTCCTCGAACATCTGATGTTCAAAGGCACGGCAAAAAATCCCGGCGCCACGTTCTCCCAGGACGTCGCCGAGATCGGCGGTCAGGAAAATGCTTTCACAGGCAGCGACTATACCGGTTTCTACCAGCGCGTTCCGCGCCAGCATCTCAAAGAGATGATGGCGTTCGAAGCCGACCGTATGATCGGCCTCGTGCTCACCGACAATGTGGTGGAGCACGAGCTTAAGGTCGTGCTCGAAGAACAGTACATGCGCGTCGCCAACAATCCGGGCGCGCGGCTCGGTGAGCAGATGGACGCCGCGCTTTACCTCAACCACCCCTACGGCCGGCCGGTGATCGGCTGGCGGCATGAAATTGAAAAGCTCGACCGGGATGACGCGTTGGCGTTCTACCGGCGCTTCTATTCCCCGAATAACGCCGTCGTGGTCGTCGCCGGCGATGTCACGCCCAATGAGGTCAAGGCCGACGCCGAGGAGACCTATGGCAAGGTCGCCGATCGTGCCCCGACAAATCCGCGGCAGCGGCCGATGGAGCCGGTGCCGGAGGCGCCGCGCACCGTCACGCTCGCCGACGCCCGAGTCGAGCAGCCGAGCGTCAGCCGCGAATATCTCGTACCCTCGGAAACCGCCGCCAAGTCCGGCGAGAGCGAGGCGCTCGACGTGCTCGCCCATGTGCTCGGCAGCGGCGAGGATTGCCGGCTGTACCGGACCTTGGTCGTCGATAAGGGGATCGCGCTCGATGCCGGCGCCTTCTATTCCGGCACTGCGCTCGATTATGCCGAATTCGGCGTCTATGGCTCGCCGAAACCCGGCATATCGCTGCACGACGTCGAGGCCGGCATCGATGGCGTCCTCAACGATGTGATCGATCACGGCATCAGCGCGGACGAACTCGACCGCGCTAAGACGCGGCTGATCGCGGATGCCGTCTATGCGCAGGATAATCAGGTGACTCTGGCGCGCCTGTACGGTTCGGCGCTGGCGACCGGGCAGACCGTCGACATGGTCCGCACCTGGCCCGACCGAATCCGCGCCGTGACCGCGGATGAAGTGCAACAGGCCGCCCGCACCTGGCTCGATCGCCGCCGTTCGGTGACCGGTTATCTCGTCCAGAGCCTGCAGCCGCAGGAGAGCCACTCGTGAATGCGTTTGCGCGCACATTATCTTGTTCCGTTATTCGGCGCGTCTTACCGATGCGGGTCTCGGTGGCGACGGCGCTTGCATTTGCGCTCGCAGCGACTGCGCTTCCGGCGGAGGCGACCACGATCCAGCGCGTGGTGAGTCCCGGCGGCATCGAGGCATGGTTGGTGCAAGAGCCGGCGGTGCCGTTGATTGCGGTCGACTTCGCTTTCGTCGGCGGCTCGGTTCAGGATCCGCCGGACAAGGGCGGCACCGCCAATCTTGTCGCATCATTGCTCGACGAGGGCGCGGGAGAGCTCGATTCGGAGGCCTTTGCGGATCGGCTCGAGCGCAAGGCCATCGAGATGAACTTTTCTGCCGGGCGCGACAATCTCGGCGGGTCGCTCCGCACGCTTACGGGAAACCGCGACGAGGCCTTCGACATGTTGCGCCTGGCGCTGACCGCGCCGCGCTTCGATCCTTCCGACGTCGAGCTTGATCGGGCGCAGATTCTGTCGATGTTGCGCCGGCAGACGACGAACCCTGCCGATATCGCAAGCCGGCGCTGGTGGGAGACCGCCTTCCCGGGCCATCCCTATGGCCGGCCGGTCAGCGGCGCACAAGAAACGCTGCCGAACATCACCATCGACGATTTGAAATCCTATACGCATCGCGTGCTGGCGCGGGGAAATCTCAAGATTGCCGTGGTCGGCGACGTCGACGCTGAAACCTTAAAGCCGCTGCTCGACCGGGTATTCGGCGCACTACCGGCAAAACCCGACCTTGCGCCGGTCGCAAACGTCATGCCGCAAGGCCTCGGCCGCCAAATCGACGTCGGCCTCGACGTTCCGCAGGCTGTGGTCGATTTCGGCGGTCCCGGCATCGCGCGCAAAGACCCCGACTTCATGGCCGCCTATGTTATCAATCACATTCTCGGCGGCGGCTCGTCGGACTCCCGGCTCTATCAGGAAGTGCGCGAGAAGCGCGGCCTGGCCTATTCGGTCTCCAACAGC
>Ga0210394_10000893_pt1 | contig 53872 bp, 50 predicted proteins | sample IncBWC12MmetaG_FD_160121 | JGI IMG/M metagenome (GOLD analysis project Ga0210394, IMG submission 160121) | Forest soil microbial communities from Barre Woods Harvard Forest LTER site, Petersham, Massachusetts, United States - Inc-BW-C-12-M | ecosystem: Environmental > Terrestrial > Soil >...
AAAATAGCACCTTTGAAACTCGGAGCGCCTCGTCCACGCGAGCAACGGTAGCTCCGCTTCGGGCTCTTGAAAATCGCGCCAACGTTGACGGCGCCTACGCAACACCAAGGCGTGGGGTCTCTAACCGTTTCGAACAGGAAAAATCTACCCAAGTGTAATGCACATCGTCAGGTTAGAATTGTAGTGCTTTTTCCGTGGTGAGTTGACATACAGATGATTAAGAAGGTGACGGCTCTCGCCGGAGCGGTTGCTTGTTCCGGCTTAGTTGTGATGTTCGTTCCCGCGTTCCCTCGGGAGATTGCGCGGGCGGCTGTTGTACTCTCGACGCAAACATCAATTACGGATCGGGTGTTCGGGCCGTCGGAGCCAATCTGTTCGCAGGCTCCATGGCCATATGGATGTGACTGGCGAGCGCCGATAGTGCGGAAGCGCGTTGCAAGAAAAGGACACGCGCGCCATCACCGCTACGCGCGAATCGAGGAACACAATAATCGTTTCACCACGGGCGAAATTTTCGTAGTCACGCGTTCCACGCAGCAGTAGCCAGCAACTGCCAATGACTGCTACGGGTCATTAGCTGCCGTGGAGCGGTCAAATTGGGATGTCCGCTTTACCCCCGAAAGCTGCCGAGGCTGTCACCGACCAGAGCGTCCGCTAAGGGCCAGAAACGGACTTCAATCGTTATTGCAGAACCTCTATCTCCAATTTTTCAATTCACTTCGGCAAGCACCTTTGTCAGATCGCCGACCTGGATATTCTCAAGCGACCGCACGGCGTTCTTGATATCCCGGCCCAATTGCGCGCCGACATGGCCTGCTGCGAGCTTGTCGAACTTGGCGCTGATCTCCTCCCAGCCGAATGGTCGCGTCGGGAATCCGGGATAATTCGATACCTCGTGGCTGAACGACTGACCGCTTTTGAGCCGCACGGTTATCCGGCTGGGGAACTCGGCAGGAAAACGGGCCGTGAAGCTCTCGTCCGGTTTCACGCTGACCTTAAGGAGAAGGCTTTGGACGTCCGGCTTCGCAATCCGTTCGGGGTTGAGCTGTGCCGTCTGAACATCGCGATCAAACAAGGCAACCGCAAGCAGATAGGGGAGGCTATGATCGGCGTCTTCCTTGGTATGGACGTTGGTCTTCGGACCGAAGCGTCCACCGCCAGTGAAGTCGTAGGTGTCCTGGACCACGTCGGCTTCGATGCTGACAACGTCGGCCGGATCAAATGGGTACATCTTGTGTAATTCAAGGATGCAGAAGATCGCCGATTCAGTAGGGACTGCGCTGTTGTAGCTTTTGAGAGAGAGATGGTCGAAGCAATCCAATTTTGTTTGCTCCCAATCGATGTCGACCGGCTGGTCGAGCGCCTGAGCCAGGCCACATGAGCCTTCAATCACGTACTTCGGGCCGGTCACTCCTCGCGACGCCAGGAACACCGCGTTGACACAGCCGAAAGCCAGCTGCGCCGAGGACAGGCCTTTCCATTGCGAGATCGGAGTGGTTCGTGCAACAAGCAGCTGGAATCCAGTTTGACCGCAGATTTCTATGGCAGCCGCTGTCTTTGTCTCGTCCAGGCCGAGCGCCTTGGCGACTGCTGCGCCTACCGAATAGGTGAGCGCCGTCGTAATGTCGAACCCGCGCTCCATAAATGGGGCGGACGAGGTCAGTACCGTCTGGACTTGGTAGGCGATCGCCAGCGCGGTCAAGAACTCTTTACCTGATCGTCCGGTGTGTTCGCAGGCAGCGAGCACCGCGCCAAAGTTATCCGACGGATGACACAGCTCGGGTCCGGCTAGGTAACTGTCCATAAAATCGATGTAGCGAACCAGTGCCGTATTGCACAAAGCTGCGTAGAGGACGTTGGCTTTGCCGCCGCCGATCAACGTGCAGCGGCCATTCGGGCCGCCGAACTCTTTTGCCTGAGCCAAGCACGCCGCAGTCGGTGGTGCTCCAAGGGCATTAATGGCGCACGCCAACGAATCCAGGATGCTCACCTTGAGCCGTTCTCGCCGCTCAGGGGCGAGATCTTCGTACGTCACCCTGTGCGCGAATTTCGCCATGCCCTCGGTTTGGCTTTCACCGCTGATGATCGCCTGGGGTTTCTCCGGACAGCGGTTCCCAGTGGCGGGCTTGCTTCCCATGCCCCCCTCCTCAGCAAAAGCGCCGCGCGGGACTGCGGCGCAAGCCGCCGAGAGTCCGGCTGTTTGCAAGAATTTTCGACGAGCGTCGTTCATGTTGCGTGTCCTTCATGGTGCGCATTGTCGCGCTCCGGTGCTCCCCCGGAGAGGAGCACTCCCGCTAGATCGGATTCTCCGCGAACAGCCGGGCGACGAGCGCGGAGTCGAGATACGCTCGAACCTCCACTATCGTGCGATTTACAAAGCGGCAGACCCAGCAATACCGGTTGTCGAACTTGAGGCCATTCTTCGCCGTGGCTAAGGAGTGAAGTTCCACGACGGCCTGATCATCCTTCACGATTAGATGCTCGACGACGAGTTGAGCCCCGTTAGGTAGAACCTTGGCGAGCTTCGCAAAGGTCCCCGCCACGAAGTCAGATTTCGATTTATAGTGACCGGCGAGCGGATGCGTGCCTTCGACGATCCAGTCGACTTTATCATCCACATGCTCGAAAAAGCTCGCGCCGTCGCCTTGCTCGAGACCCTTGAAGATCTTTCGGACGTCGCCTTCGGTAATCATAAGCTCCTCCTGTCTTTACGCGAGCAACTCCGCTGCTCGACGTTCGTTCGGACGAATTGTCTTACCCCAAGACCTAGACCTGCGCGCCTCATTGGTCCAATATATGATACAGGCTTTTGTGATCTGTTTTGGAGATGACAATGGAGCTGCGCCACATCCGAATTTTCTGGCTGTCGCCGAGGAAAGGCATTTCACGAGGGGCGGCAGCCAAGGTCGGAATTGGCCAGCCCCCGCTCAGCCAGCAGATCAGGGACTTGGAAGCAGAGGTCGGTGCTGCGCTGTTCCATCGCGTGGCCCACGCCGCGGAGCTCACCGAGGCCGGCAAGGTGTTCCTGGCCGGCGTGAAGGAGATGCCGTTGACCGCCGAGCCCGCCACCATACCGCGCAGCGCGCGGCGAGACGAGATCGCTGCGTGTCGGATTCACGGCGACGGCGACGTTTAACGTCGTCGTACCGTCGGCGATCCGCACCTTTCGCCGCGCCTATCCGGAAATCCACCTCACGCTAGAGGAAGCGAATACAACACGGCTCCCGGCCACTGCCGATGCCTTCCAGAAGCTTCTGGGCGATAGCCGATGTTACGCTGATGGCTCATCATCTGTCTCCGCGATCTGATAAGCCATCAGAAAAAGCTCGTCTCAGGACGCGCGGCGGCGACGGGCCATAAGCGGATATGCCGCGTTCTCCACGTGTCGAGCCTATACACGGAGCCACATCGGCGTTCTGCATTGGCGCAGCGCCGAAAATGGCGTCCCAATTCAAATTCGTCACGTCGACGCCTTAGGCCGTTCGATTAAGGGGCGCCGCTCTACCTTTTGCAGAGCTTTACCCAGCAACTGAGCCACTTCCTGTGTCGCTGCAAGACAACGCCTGGAATGCGCTGTCATTTGAATAAAAGCGTGCGACAGCTCCGGGTAGTGCACGTACGTGATATCGTTTCCCTCCTTTGCTAATTTCTGGGCGTAGTGGTGTGCAACATCGCGGAGCATATCGAATCCAGCCGTTACCAGGATCGCTTTCGGAAGCCCAGCATGGCTCTTCGCGTTCATGGGTGTGATGTACGGTTGTGAGTAGTCGACGCCCTGCGGCACGAGGCACCATACGAAAAGCAGGACTCCTGCCGTATCCACATAACCGCCGGACACATTTTCAACGCCCGCGCGGGTGAAAAACGGCATCTCGGCTTCAGGGTAGATCGGCATCTGCAGCGCCAGCTTGGGACCATTTTCATCTCGCAGCTTGAGACAGACCGTGCAGGTGATGTTGCCACCGGCCGAGTCCCCACCCAGTCCGATGCGGTTGGGATCGACCCCGCGTTCGGCGGCATGCCGGAAGAGCCAGCGAACTACAAATTCAGTCTCCTCGATTTGGGTCGGCCACTGGTACTCGGGGGCCAATTTGTAATCCACGTTATAAATCTGGGCTCCGCTTATCTCGCAGAACAACCGCATTGCGGTGTCAAACTGATCCAGCGTACCGACGATGAAGCCGCCACCGTGAACGTAGACGAGCGCGCCACCCTCTGCCGGTCCCCGCTTGGATGGATGATATACGCGTACCGGAAGACTGCCGTGAGGCCCATCCAAGACGAGATGCTCAATCTTTCCGATTGGAGGCTTGACCTTGTCGATGAAAGCGTTGTGTTCCACGCGTTGCTCATGAATGGGTTTGTGGGCTCCGAGCACAGGCCCGGTTTTCAGAAAGGCCGCGACCTCGGGATCCTTGGTGCTGCTGTGAACTTCTGCCGGAATGGATTCAGCGTCGAAGATTGGCATTGCTGTTCTCCTGTGTCGTCGGAAATAAGACGGTTTTTGTTGCTTAGGCTCTACGTGCTCGGTTCGTTAATCTTCCTGTCCTGCCGCTTCGAGGATCAGCCGCGTGATTTCTTCGGGATGGGAAATCAGAGAGAGATGGCTGGACTTCAGTTCGATGGTCTTGGCGCCCATCCGCTTGGCCATGAAGCGCTCAAGGTCCGGATTGATGGTGCGGTCTTCCGTTGATACCGCATAGAAGCTCGGCTTCGATCGCCAGGCCGCGTGCGTGGTCTTGCCGGAAAGCAGAGCCTTGTGAAACGGCCACTGGACCGCGTAGAGCACCTTTGCCTTTGCTTCCGGCAAGTCGCCGGCGAAATCCCGCAGGAAAGCCTCCTCGCCCAGGCGTCCTTCATCGCCATCGAATATGACGCCGGCCGACGCAGGCGGCGTCGGAACGTTCTTGGACAAGGCTGTGTAATCTTCGCCGGCATCCGGCGCTCGCGCCGCCACATAGACAACCGCCGAGACGTTCGGATGCACACCGGCGTCTGTGACGATCATCCCCGAAAACGAATGTCCGACCAGAACCGTCGGCCCTTCTTGCCGGGCGAGTACACGCAAGGCTGAATCGACCGCTTCGGGCAGCGTCGTCAGGGGATTTTGGACGGAGGTCACGTTAAGGCCCGCCGCCTGCAATCGCGGAATGACTTCGGACCAGCTCGAGCCGTCGGCAAACAGCCCGTGCACAAGCACGACGTTGCGCGCCTTCGCTGGAGTTGAATTTGCGGCCATGCCTCGCGCGGAGATCAGCGAAGCTGCAGCAGCATTCGCTAGAGCAGCGGAAAAAACGCGCCTGTTCATGATCATGGTATGCCCTCCTTCAAGGATCGGTGGGAAAGACCTAGGCCTGCGCGTCACATTGGTCCAATATATGATGCAGGCTTTTGTGATCTGTTTTGGAGATGACGATGGAGCTACGCCACATACGCTATTTCCTCGCCGTCGCGGAGGAACGTCACTTCACGCGAGCCGCCGCCAAGATCGGCATAGGTCAGCCCCCGCTTAGCCAGCAAATCAAAGATCTGGAGGCCGAGATCGGGGCGCCGTTGTTTCATCGTGTCGCGCATGGCGCGGAGCTCACGTCTGCAGGTGAAGCCTTTCTGCAAGCCGTCAAAGAAATGCCCACGCTCGCTGAACGGGCGACAAAGGCAGCGCGACGGGCGGCTCGCGGCGAAACCGGCTCGCTTCGCCTCGGCTACACCCCATCGGCTACGTTCAACGCCGCGGTACCGTCGGCGATCCGCGCTTTCCGCCGTGCCTATCCGGAAATGCACCTCACGCTAGAGGAAGCGAATACAACACGGCTCATTACCGGCTTGCGCGAGGGAACACTCGACCTCGTGTTCCTTCGGCCAGGCACGTCCGGTACCGAAGAGCTACAGCTGCGTCGGATCTCAGATGACCCGATTGTGGTCGCCCTTCCCAAGCGGCATTCTGCTGCCGCTCTTGAAAAGATCGATCTCGCACGTTTGGAGAACGATCCGTTTCTGCTGTTCTCGCGGGAAATCGCTCCGGGGCTCTACGATACGGTTGTCAACGCATGCCGAAAGGCCGGCTTCGAGCCGATCATCGGCCAGGTCGTGCCGCATATGACAGCGATCCTTAATCTCGTGGCCGCAGAGCTCGGCGTATCGATCGTCCCGGCGTCGATGATGCAAGTGCGCGTGACAGGTATCGCTTATCGGCAGATTGCGGGCCAGTCGCCTACGACCCGCCTTGCTCTCGCCTACCGGCGAGGAGAGACGTCGCCGGTAGTGCGCAATTTCGTCGCCCGCGCCGTTTCGTGATGCTCTCAGGGCTATGTCCGAGGTGGGTCATTAGCGGACATGCCAGCTCCAGTTTGTGATGTCCGCTTTAGCCCTAAAAGCAGACTTCCCTCGACTCCATCTCGACGTTCGCTAAGGGCCAGGAAGAGACTCCTGCACCGCAGCAAAATCGGACCCGTTTTGAATTGCTTCATCGATTAGGCGTGCAGCTCGTCGAGCAGCGCCTTGGCCTCCTTCAGATCGAGCGTGTCGAACCCCTCGGTAAACCATCCGTAGACCGGAGCGAGCAGTTCGTGAGCTTGCTGCGGCTTGCCCTGGTCGAGCCAGAGTCGCGCCAGCGAATTGGCTGAACGCAACTGGGCGCCTTTGGCGGATTGCGCCGCCGCAATATCGACCGCCGTTCGCAGGCTAGCCTCCGCTGCGTCGACTTCGCGCAACCTCTGGAGTAACCGCGCGCGGATCGTATGAATTTGAGGCAAGCACCAGCGATCCCCAATCTCTAACGATGTCTTGACCGCCAGGCTCGCCTGCTCCATGCCTTTTTCATATTGTCCGGCCATAAAATAGGTTTCTGCCAAAAGGCAAATTGTAAGGCATAGATTGCTCCGTACTCCGAGGCGATTAAACATCGCGAGGCCGTCCTCAAGCCCTCGGAGGCCGCGAGCGACATCGCCGGCCTGACCGATAGCCCAGCCAAGGTAAACCAAAGCAAGGGCGCGGGTCTGAGGTAAACCATGGTCTTCAGATAGCGTGAGCAATTCATTGGCCGTGTTAATAACTGCACCCGCATCACTACGAGCAACTTGGGCCTGACAAACGAAATACAATGCGTGAGCCAATGATGGGACGTGCTGCAAACGCCGCGCCAAATCGATCGCATCACGCTCTAACAATACTCCTTGCGTCGGATGGCCTAAGTGCCACTCCAAAACTGCCTTAATCGACAACGCACAGACAGCTGGATCGTGCCCAAGGTACAAGAAGCGGTGTCTTGCATGTCGGACCTCATCATACAGTCCTAATCCGGCGTCGGCCTGAGCCTTCGCCTCTGTCAAGGCCCCACGATACGCCCGAATTGGCCAGGCGCAGTGGTGTGCTTGGAGCAAAATATCTGGATCACCAAGTGTGCGCGCAACATTGAACAGCTCATTGGTGATTTCATCAGCGCGAGAGAACTGACCTCGCGCGACATGAAACCGCCACAACCCCGCAAGTGGCGGCGCCAAATCGACGGAGGTTTCAAGTTCCCGTGCTAAATCTTCCGCGCGTTCAAAGGCAATGCCCCCCTCCGGTGCAGACCAACCATGGACGGTCATCAGTGCGGGACCGAGCTGAGATAGGATGGCGAGTTCGGTGCGCGAGCGCCCGATATGCGGAGGCTGCTTTTCGTTTAGAGCCAAAGCCTGGCGGAAATGCCCAATGGCCTCACGGTTGCTCGCCCGACGGACGGTCTGCTCCCCGGCCGTGCGCCAGTATCTTATCGCCTTTTCGTTCAATCCTGCTTCCGCCGAATGCCTTGCTAATATCTCAGGTTGTATCTCGATAATTTCTGGAAACTCTTCTTCCAGGGTGGCGACAATTCGGCCATGGAGTTGCTGCCGGTGGCTGCGCAGCAGCGTACCGTAGGCTGCGTCCTGCACCAGAGCGTGCTTGAACAAGTAGGTCGCGTGCGGCGACACGCCTTGCCTAAAAAGCAAACCAGCTGCACCGAGACGGTCGAGCGCCGATTGAAGTTCAGCTTCCGGTTTGTCCGCCACCGCAGCTAACAGTGCATGAGAGAACTCACGCCCAATGGCCGCCCCGATCTGCGCCACCTCCTTCGCTGGGCCGAGCCGGTCGAGGCGCGCCATCAGCGATGCGTGTAAGCTTGCGGGCACTGCCAGGGCCGGGGACGGAACCGCCCCAACGGTGTGCCGGGCCACGCCCTCGCTCTCCGCCTCGAGTACCGCCTTCGTCATCTCCTCCACGAACAGTGGGATGCCGTCGGTGCGCTCCACAATTTCCGCCATAACATCCGCCGGTAGCTCCTTGTTGCCAACCAGGCGCGCAATGATGGCTTCCGCTTCACGCTCTCCAAGCCGGTTGAGCGTCACGCTCGTCACACCTGACTGTCCCACCCACGGCGGGTTGAATTCTGGGCGGAAAGTTACGACGAGCAGCGCCGAAAGAGTTTTAATTTGGTCCACCGTCCGACCGAACACCTCGAGACTCGTGGGATCGATCCAATGCGCATCTTCGACGATCATCAGCACCGGTCGCTGCATAGCCAATCCAGCAAGTTGTGAGGTCAGCGCTTCCAGGGTTCTTTGCCTGCGCCGTACCGAGCTCAACGCGAGCGCGGGATAGCGTCCATCATTCGGGAGCGACAGCATCTCAGCGAAGAGTGCGATATCCTCAAGCGAGGTCGAGGTCTGTGCCAGCACCGCATCGAGCTTATCGAGCCGCGCCTGCGGGGTGTCGCCGTGGGCCAGTCCGGCGGCCCGTTCCATCTGGCCGATGATCGGATAAAATGCGCTGTCGGTGTGCTGCGGCGAACAGAAATAGCGCAACCGCGTGTGCGGCTCCGTGGCGAGGTGTTCCAGCAGCGCGGCTGTGAGCCGCGATTTACCGATGCCTCCCTCGCCGGAGAGCAGCACCACCTGACCTTCGCCGGTCTTGGCCCTCGACCAGCGCCGAACCAGCAATTCGAGTTCTTCTTCCCGCCCGACCAGCGCGGTCAGGCCGGTTGAGTGCATCGCCTCAAAGCGGCCTTCCACTGAACTCGCCCGTATCGCAGCCCAGGCCCGCGCCGGCCCTGCGATACCCTTGAGGTCCTTCGCCCCAAGGTCCTCAAGCTCGAACAGACTGCCCAGCAATTGTCGTGTGCTCTCGGCAATGACCACCGTGTTCGGTTCGGCCATCGCCTGAAGCCGCGCAGCAAGGTTCGGAGTTTCGCCGACAATCCCGCGTTCTTGCGCCTCTCCCGATCCGATCAGGTCGCCGACCACCACCAGCCCGGTAGCAATGCCTACGCGAGTTTGCAGCGAAACGGGTAATTTGAGCGCAGTCACTGCCGCGATCAGCCCCAATCCCGCTCGGACTGCCCGCTCTGCATCATCCTCGTGCGCCTGCGGATAACCGAAGTACACGAGTACACCGTCGCCCATGTACTTTGCGACGAAGCCACCAAAGCGAACCACGATCTCTGGGACGCATTTCTGGTAGGCGGAAATGATTTCCCGTAAATCCTCCGGGTCCATGTGGGCTGAGAGCGCCGTCGAACCAACGAGGTCCGAGAACATCACCGTAACCTGACGGCGCTCGGCGGCGTCGTGCGGTTGTTGGACAACCGATGCCGTAGCAGCAGTCGCCGGAGTGTCTTGCTCGGCGCGGCTAATTTCTGCTATCGCGCCTAGCAGCTGACGCCGATGACCGAGCGAGGATACCCCGAGCTCTTTCAGGTCTTGGTCTGACAGATCGGACAGTATGGCAAAATTGATGTCATTCTCAGCAAAGCACTGAGCGTATTGCGCGAGACCGAGCGTTTTGAGCCAGTCCGCAATCTGCTGCATCGCGGCCGCCTCCGGCTGAGTAATCTTGGCCGGACCGAACTTCTGGTCCAAAGCGACAGACAGGTTTTCCGACAAATTCACGGCACGGTACACCGCCGGACTAAACAGGCCAAGCAAGTGTCGTCGGCGCTGCTGCGTTGCACCAAAGTCTTGCCGCCAACGGTCGAGTTGGGTCAAAAAGCGACACAGGCGGGGTCAACTGCACGTCCGCTTTACCCCTTAAAGCAGACATTCGTCGACGCCATCTCGATGTCCGCTACGGGCCAAAAGCGGACTCATGCACCGCAGCAAAAAGTGTCGTCATTCAATCACGTCGTCGGCGCGACTGAGCATCAGGGGCGGAACGGTGAGATCCAGCGCCTTGGCTGTCCTGAGATTGATGACCAACTCATACTTGGTCGGAAACTGCGCCGGCAAGTCGGCGGGTTTTGCGCCCTTGAGGACGCGATCTACATACGACGCTCCTTGCCGCCAGATGTCTATCGGATTGGTCCCGTAGGACACGAGCCCGCCAATGGTGGTGAAGTTACGAAACGCATAAACCGCGGGAAGGCGATAGTGCGCCGCCAATGCGACAATGAGGTCGCGATTTGCAAACGTGACGGCATGCGGCGCGGCGATCAGACCACCATTGGCCTCTGCCGCAAACGCCGCCACGGTGCGCTCGATCTCAGCTGCATTGTGCACGCCGAGCGCTATCAGCTTGACCCCTGATGGCGGAGCGGCCTCGGCCGCACGCAGTAACCCGACATTGGCGGGTGTTTCCGGATGTAGGATGAACCCGACCCGGCCGACCTGAGGAGCAATCTCATTTAATATTTCCACCCACTTCCCGGCGATTGCATTCTCCAAAACAGCGAAACCAGTAAGGTTGCCGCCGGGCCGCGCCATCGTCGCAACATAGCCGCTGCCGATCGGATCGCCGACGAGTATGAACACGATCGGTATGGTGCGTGTTTCCTGTTGCACGATTGTCGTCACCAGGTTCGAACTGGGCACAATCACGTCCGGTGCCTTGGCGATCAGCTCTTTGGCGAAAGTTCGAGCCTTGTCGGGGTCGCCGGCGGCCCACCGAATGTCGAACCGGATGTTGCGGCCTTCCGTCCAACCGAGATCCTTAAGCCCACGCTGAAACGCGGCAACGACGGCCTGTCCTTCAGCATCGCCCTCGGCATAGGGAATTAACACCCCGACCCGCCGCATGGGCTCGCCTGCTGCGAGCGCCGCGAGCGGCCACGCAGCCATCCCGCCAAACAGTCCGATAAATCTCCGTCGCTGCATGTTCGCCCCAAGCCCGAGACAGTTACCGTAGCACATCGAAACGTGCTGTGCGGCGCGGCGTAAAGGTCTGGGCCATATCCGCTTTGGGTCATTAGGCGACATGCCGGGATGTTCGCGTCATGTCTGCTTCACCCCCGAAAGCTGATATTGATCCGCGGCTCTTGCATGTCTGCTAAGGGCCAGGAAGAGACTTGTGCGCTGCGGTAAAAACGACGCTATTCGATCATCTCGTCGGCGGTAGCGAGCAGCGTTGCGGGGATGTTGAGGCCGAGCGCCTTGGCGGTCTTCGCGTTGATGACCAACTCAAACTTGGTCGGTTGCTGGACCGCAAGTTGGCTCGGCTTTTCACCCCGAAGTATGCGGTCGACGTAGGAGGCTGCACCCCGAAGCAGATCAGCAACGTCGATCCCGTAGGACATCAAGCCGCCCTCAGTGACAAAGAAGCGATACGGATAGATTGTGGGCAAGCGGTAACGCTCGGCGAGCGAATAAATCGTTTTCCGATAAAGGTTCATGGAGGTGTCCGACATGATCACAAGGCCGGCGCCGGCTTCGCGACCAAGTTTCGTCATGAAGGCTTCGACTTCCTCGGTGCTCTGAACAGGGGCGTCGATCGCCTCTATCGCGAGCGCGGCCGCAGCTGAACGGAACGTATACAAATAATATTGAGCAAAGGGCGCTGTCTGTGGATTGAACAGGAAGCCGATGCGGGAGACCTGAGGTGCAATCTCACGCATCAATGTGAGCCATTTTCCAATAACCGAGGCCTCAATATTGATGAAGCCGGTAATATTACCACCTGGATTTGCGAGGCTTGAGACAAACCTGCTGCCGACCGGATCGGACACCCACGCAAACACAATCGGGATTGTGCGGGTTTCCGCCTGCAACGCCGCGGTAGCTGGAGTGCTTATGCTGAGTAATACGTCCGGATTTAGTCGGACCAACTCTTTTGCGAACAGTTGCATACGATCGACGCTACCGGCGCCCCAGCGATAATCGATATGAACGCTGCGACCATCGATCCATTGCAGTTCAATAAGCCGCTTGCGGAATGCAGCATCCCAAGCCTGGGCCTCCGGATCGGTCTCGGCAAGTGAACTCAAGACGCCAATACGCCGCATCCTCTCAGGCTGCTGCGCACGCGCGACCAGCGGCCATATCACTGCTGCGCCACCAGCGAGCGAAATGAAATCGCGCCGTCGCATTGCCTCGCCCCCAAGGCTACACCAAGATGGAATTAAAGCAGGGATTAGTAATCAGCGGAATGGGGCTCAGTGGTCAATGTGCGCTGCAAAAATTCTTGGCCGCACATGTCGCCTACGGGTCATCAACGGACATTCCGTGAAGTCTGCGTCGCGTCCGCTTAACCCCCGCAAGCAGACATCGTTTCGCGGCCCTTGCACGTCGGCAGGGCCGTTGGCGAATCGCTGCTTCGATCCGTGGTGTCTGCTTCAGCCCCGAGCGCCTTACTTCCCTGTTATCGGGTCACAGTTTCCCTGTTCTGCCAAAAGTATTCCCTGTTAATTCTCACAGGGAAATTCGCTAAAAAGCCCCATGGCTACTGCGTTAAGTGATGGTGGCGTTGCGACGTTAGCCCCCAATTTCGCGATTTTCCCTGTTAATTTCCCTGTTAGCAGGGAATTTTGTTGTTGAGACGCGTTCGACATAGACTGCGTCCGCCACCACGCAGTCCCAGTCGAACGGAGATTTCCCGGCTTTTGGCGAATAGGCCCGAATTAGCGGGCTTGCGCGCGGGCGCTTGGTCTCTGCGAACGGCCAAGTGGATCCAACGGGCTATTTGGCGCCTTTGTCTCTGGCGGCAAAATTCCGTTGCCCGGAAACAGAGACAGCCGAAGCCTGAGACTCGGTTTCGAATGCAGCGCCTACTGCGGAGGAAGGCCGAGCATCTCGTGCTGCCGGGACCATTCCGAAGGCAAGTCGGCAAGGCGAACAACGCCCATGCCGTGAGGCAGCCGCCCATCGATCGCCGCTGTGACGAGATTGGGTGCAAGGAAGGCGAGCGAGATCGTCATGTTCACCTTGCGGATGCTGCAGCGCTCTCGTTTGGCGACGGTTTCGGCGGTTGCTGTTGCATCAGCTATAAGTTCATCCAGCCATCGGCGTCCGCGGGCGATCGACGCGACCAATGTTGCGCGAGTTTCCGAACGTATCGGACGAACCTGCTGGGGCGTGGCCCCCTTAGGCAAAAGGACCTCACGGCGCGGGGTTGATGTTGTCTTTTGCCACGGCACATGAAGGACGCCGCTGGCTTCCGTCTGCTGCGAACCGGCGCCTGATGCTCGGGCGAGTTGGATGATTAGCCGTTCCGGCTGAACCTCCACTCGCTCGACATGAGCATTGGCGAAACTGCGATCATCGATCGGCTGCAACGGGTTGAGATGCTTACGAACCGATCTGACGACCAGTGCCTCGATTTCAGCAGCCGGGACTCTGCGAACCGAACCAGCGCGCTCGGCCGCGCCCTGAAGAAGGGCGGAGGACAGATAATAGCGGTACTTGAGGCCGCCTTTGCGGGCGTGGGTCGGGGTCATGCGATTGCCGCGGTCATCGAAGATGCGCCCGGTCAGCAGGGCCTCGGATTTCATCCTTTTGGCTTGGTGACTCCTTGCTTGTTCACTGAGCTTGGCTTGGACAGCATCGAACAAATCCCTGTCCAGAATCGCAGGTTGCTCGCCTTTCAGGCTCTCATCTTTGAAGACCACTTCTCCCACGTAGAAGCGATTACGAAGCAGGTGGGCGAGCGGCCCGCGTGTGAATGGAATGCCGCCGACCGTTTTCCCGCTTTTCAGCATGCGAACCTTGGTGACGATGCCGCGCCTGCGCAGGTCGGCCATCAACAGGTTGAGACTGCCAAGCTTGAGATAGCCGCGGAAGATGCTCCGGACCCGCTCAGCCTCGCGTTCATTGACCGATATCTTTCGATTCTTCGTCTCATAGCCAAGTGGCGCCATCCCGCCGACCCAGAGCCCCTTTCGCTTCGAGGCGGCGATCTTGTCCCGGATGCGCTCCGAGGTGACCTCCCGTTCGAATTGGGCGAAGGACAGCAGCACGTTCAGGGTTAGCCGCCCCATTGAGGTCGTGGTGTTGAACTGTTGGGTGACCGAGACAAAGGACACGTTGTGTTGGTCAAACAATTCGACCAGTTTTGCGAAGTCCGCCAGCGAGCGCGTCAGTCGATCGACCTTATAGACGACGATCACGTCGACCTTGCCGGCCTGCACGTCCTGCAAGAGCCGCTGCAGTGCCGGCCGGTCGGTGTCTCCGCCCGAAAATCCGCCGTCGTCGTATTTGCCTCGTAGCAGCGTCCACCCAGCGTGGGCCTGACTTCGGATATAGGCCTGCGAGGAGTCATATTGGGCATCGAGCGAGTTGAAATCCTGTTCGAGGCCTTGGTCTGTCGAAACCCGAGTGTAGACCGCACAGCGTACCGTCTTAGAGGCCCGGGTGCTCATGGGTTGGCCGCCTTCGGCGATTTGTCACGCAGGCCGAAGAACCGTGGTCCGTTCCAGCGGGTGCCGGTGATGGCGAAGGCGATGTTCGACAGGCTTGGATAGGTCTTCCCATTCCAGGCAAAGCCATCGGCGAGCACCGCCACGTGATGCATGTGCCCTTTCCATTCGCGACCTAACACGGTACCCGGTCTCAGTTCTGCGGTCCGGCGCCGCGAGTCCACCGCCTTCTGTCCTGCCTTCTCGGGCGACCCTGAGGAGTCGAGCAGACGCCGACTCGCACTATCCAGGTCGCCTAACTGATCGGCCTGAAGCCGGTAAGCCAGAACACGAAACAGGAGACGGCGAGGCAGTTGAGGGGGCGCTTGCCGCCTGAACGCGTTCTGCCAGCGACTTCGCAGCGCTACAACATCGAGATCGCGCAATCGCGCGATCTCGACGGCGAGTATGTTCCGGTCCGGCTCCGCAGGACCTATCCTGACGCGCGGCATTGCGTTCAATGCGACTGCTGTTCGGCTTCGCGCAGTTTCGGTTTGCCGGCCTCACCGCTCGCAATTTGGTACGTCCGGATGCCGTCCACTTTAGTTGAGCTGAGTTTCAGCTTAAGACGCTTACGCACAACACCAGCGAGGAAGCCGCGCACCGAATGCTGCTGCCAGCCCGTCGCTTTCGTCATCGCCGCTATCGTCGCACCTGCGGGCTGTCTAAGCAGAGCAAGGACCGCCTCCTGCTTGGTCCCGCTGCGGCTCGGACGCGCTTGAAGCTTCTTGGCCCTCATGGGCTCTTTGGCGCCGCGCTTGGAGCGCGCAGGCTTGACCTTTTTGCGGATTTTGCTGTGCAACATTTGAATCCCTTTCGGTCATGATGGCGCGGGGCGCCGTCACCACCGAAGCCCCGCATCGGCCACAACGCCGGCGGGGCGGGGATGCGATAGAACAAGAGGTCCTATCGACATGAACACTGACGCTCCGGTCGCAGCCGAAGTCCAGTCCTTTCTGCAGCGAATCTGGGGAACGGCCGGTCTTACGCGACCGCCGCCGCCCCTTCGGCAGGATTTTCTGTACCTCCGGATACGGCAACCACTACGGGGCTTTTCTCGACGCTTTCGATCAGCACCCTACGTTGCCTTCCGTTTTCGAGAGGAAGCTCAACCTCGTCGCCTTCCTCGGCTCCAAGGATCGATTTTCCGAGCGGCGAGCTCACCGCGAGGCGGCCCTTTTCAAGATCATTGGCCCCTTCGGTCAATCGCGCCGAAATCCGCTTGGGGTCGTCGGCAAACACCAGCACGACTTTGTCGCCAAGGCCAATTCCCGCCGCCGCTAGAGTTGCGTCCTCCGCCATCTCGGCAAGGCCGCCCATATCAATTCCGGCGACATCCGCCGGTGGTGGCGGTTCGGCCGCAACCCGTTCAATCGTCCTGTGCGCAGTAAACCGCCGCTCAGGTCGACTTGTTTTACTCTTGCTAACGGGCTCGATCCCCATTCGTGTCAGCATTTCGACAAGCTCGTTAAGCACGCCATCCGAGTCCCGGTAGAAGCTGGAAGCAAAGCAACGCCAGAAGCGCCAGCCGACCCGTTCGAGGACGCGTTGCCGCCGCATGTCTTGCCGCCATTGCTCGGGACCATGGTAGCGGTCGCCGTCGCATTCCACGGCGAGACGCCTCCGGTCGGAGCCTTCCACGACCATGTCGATCCGATATCCGATTGAGCCGACCTGTCCCTGCACCCGGTATCCGCGCTCCAGCAGCTTTTGCATCAGGTCGCGCTCAAAATTCGACTCGCATACCGCCAAGGTGTCCTCAATCTCCTCCAGCTCCGGCATCGGGTTCTCAAAGTGAGCGATGAGGCGGGCCTTGAGATCGTTCGGATTCAATTCTTCGCGCTTCACGGAGCGGACCAGAACGACCCGATCGCGCGCCCGTGACACCGCAACATTGAAGCGCTGTTCGTAGCGCAGCATCGTAAGGGCAGTCTTGTTCGCGGAATCTGCGACCATCGACAGGTACACGATATCCCGTTCGCTCCCCTGGAAGGTCGCGCTATCGCCGCACAGGATCGAATGGCGCTGCATGATTTCTTCTCCAATCACATCCGAGAGCCTCGATCGGATATGCTCGGCTTGTTCCGCGCCGACCAGTGAAATGATGACATTGGTCGACGGCGCGGTGGACAACACGCCGCATGTTGTCGGCATGGGATACAAGCCGACGGAGTTTCGCGCGGCAGTAGAATTCGGGTATGAAGAAGCAAGTCTCGCGGAACTCATCGAGGTCGCTGGCACTACACTCCGCCCAGTCGCGCAGATGGCGGATGCCCAGTCTTCCTGCGCGCTTGCGGGCCGCGTCTATGTATTCTGTCCCGGCGAGCAGTCCTATACCCTGCGCGTCTTTATGGGGCGATCATTGGACAAGGCTTACGAAGATTTTCACTCTCATTGGCTCAACCACCACGGCTGGATCGTCAAGCCGCGGGTCGACGCGCGGGGTGGGGCCTATCGACAATTCCACGCTGATCCGAAAGCAAGCTTTTTCGCCGCACGTGCGGCCGGTATCGGTCGGCATGATTTTGAAGGCTGCGCCGAAGGTTATCAGCCCGACCCTGCGACCTTTTTGCGCGTAATGAGCAAGGTCGATAATTCCGTGCTGGAAGACGAGAAGAGGTTTCTCAGCTCGCCGGACACTGAAGTCGGTCTCTATAGGATCGTGTTGGACTTGAAATAAGTCAACAGGCGCCGACGTTGTGGCCGGAGTGAGCGACAAAGCTTAAGCATTGTATTTGGCCGGACCTTAGGGCGAAGGCGGGTTTTGACCTATGGGCGGCATTGGCCGTGCGCTGCGACAATCGTTTTGATGGCTCTTTTAACCCGTACCAAAGCACGCGCCCGAGCCGATAGGATGCGGTTTCCTGAGCTTGGGAACTGGCAATGCGAGGGCGCCAGTTCATCAGGCACTCGGTGCAACGGCAGCGGCGGGCGCCCAAACTCAACCCGACCAGTTACTGAGGCTGCATCGCCCCGGGCTGCGGTGGGTATATTTCGTTTCGCCGTGGGGAATGACGATGGAGCTCACGAGGCTAGCACCAAGGACACTCTCTGGCGACTGGCTGAGGCCTAACGCCGCTTGTTGATTTCCTTTTGTGTGTGTCGCCTACGTCGACAAGAATGAGCGACACATCCTGCGCGGCGAACGGCTCTGCGCATTAGTACCAACGCCTCCGTCGCCGGGCGGATGTAATCCGGGAATGAAGCTCACTGCAGAATCATTCCGCCGTCGATCATAAGGATCTGACCGGTCATGTAATCGGAGGCAGGCGAAGCCAAGAACCTGACCGTGCCAACGACGTCACCGGGTTGGGCGACGCGACCGAGTAGGATCGATCTGGAAAAATTCTCAATGGCCTCGCCGGGCGCCGAACTGGCGCCCATCGCCATAAGATCCTTGTCGAGTTGATCCCAGAGCGGGGTAGCCACCACTCCTGGAGCAAAGGCGTTGACGGTGATTCCCCGGCCGGCAAGTGCTCGCGCGCCAGCGTGAGTGAGCGCGACGACAGCGAATTTGCTGGCACAGTAGGGAGCAAAGTCGGCATAGCCGGTACGGCCCGCAATCGAGGCTGTATTGATGATCTTGCCTTTGGTTCCTGCGGCAATCATCGCCTTAGCGGCTTCTTGGGTGCCGATCAGCACTCCGAGGGCGTTTACATCCATGATCTTCTGCCAGGTTGCCACGCTTGCTTCGAGGAACGGCTCCGGCTTGTTAAAACCTGCGTTGTTGACCATCACCTTGATCGCGCCGAATTGGTGCGTGCACGCATCAATGGCCGCGCTGACTGATCCCCGATCCGTCACGTCGACGCGTTGAAATATCGCCCTATTTTGGTTTGAAGCGGCGATCTCCTTCGCGGCCGCGCGGCCATTCTCTTCGTCGAGATCGGCAACTACGACGGAAAATCCGTCTGCAGCCAGGCCTGCGGCGATTGCCCGTCCGATGCCGCTGGCCGCGCCGGTAACAACCGCTCCATCGCTTTGATTCGATGACATGGTGTTCCTTCCGGCGTGGTGCCGCTCTTGGCCTTACGCTTCGTTGGTCAGAGTCACCTTGATGCACTCGTTCGGATTCTTTCCGAATTCGAAAGCTTCGATGCCCTTTGTCAGATCAAAGAAGTGCGTCTGAATCGGCGAAAGATCGAGCTTGGTTCGGGCAAGGAAGCGTAGAGCCGCTGGCCAAACGCCGGGCGAACCGATCGTTCCTTTGATTGTCAGCGACTTTCCCTGAATCTTGCCGAGTTCAACCGGCACCTTGCGACCGATGCTAATGCCGACAAACGTGACCCGCCCACCGATGCGCACGTAATCGAGCACCGCTGCCAAAGACGAGTCATGCCCTGAGGCTTCGATGACCAGATCCGCGCCCTTGCCGCCGGTCAGTTCAAGCACGGCGGCGACCGCGTCGCCCGCGCTGGGATCGACCGTGGCGTCAACACCTAGTTTCTCGGCCGCCGCACGGCGCAGTGGCAGGGGATCGACCAAGATCACGCGCGCACCCATACCCCGGGCCGCGGCCGATGCGCACAAACCGATATTCCCACCGCCGGAGACGACCACGGTCTCGGAAGCGTTTGTTCGACCGTTGGCATCAATGGCGTAGTATCCGCAGGTGAATGGCTCGACCAGCGCACCGGCTTTGAAGCTTACCCCACTGGGCAGCTTATGGAGCCATTCGGGACGGGCTTTGAAGACCTGTGAATAGGCGCCGTCGATACTGAAACCGAAATGATCGACCTGCTCGCCGCTCTCGATCACGCATTCGCCCACCACCCGATCACGGAGATTGAGGCCGCTCACGGCCTTGCCAGTCTCGACTATTTCTCCCGACCATTCGTGGCCGGGGATTACCGGATAGTCGATGGGGATGATGTACTTGCCGCTATAGAGTTCGTAGTCCGAATGGCAGATGCCGACCGCGCGCATGCGCACGAGCACTTCATCCGCTCCGATCGTCGGCGTGGGCAGGTCCTTGACCTGAAGTTCGCCCGGCTTGTTGATCACCAATGCCTTCATATCTCATCTCCTCTAAATGGGCGGCGGCGAGCACGTCACGCCACCTTGACTAGTACCTTCATCTGGTTGCCGGTGGGGTCGAGCAGAGTCTTGAACCCCTTCTCAACAACATTGTCGGCCGTAATCTGAGCGGATATCACCTTGTGCACCGGATAGACGCCGCGCTCCACCATGCCGATGATCCGAGGCCACATCGTCACGTGGTAGCACCAGGTAGCTTCGATAGTGATGTCCTTCAAAGCCCATAGCGCTGGATCGACGCTGGCTTTTTTTACATGCAAGCCGACCTGCGCGACCGTGCCGTGATTACGCACCGCCTCGCAGCAAGTATTGAGACCAGGCTCGCTGCCCGAGCACTCGATGGCGGAGTCGACCCCCACGCCTTCCTCGGTTTCCTCGCGCAGCATCTCGACTACGTTAACTGACCTGGGATCAACGACCCGAGTGGTCACTCCCAATGCCTCGATCTGCTTGCGCCGATTTGAATTGGGCTCGCTGACGAAGATCTTCGAGGCACCCAAAGCCGCGGAGGCGAGCACAGACAGCGCCCCGATCGGTCCCGCTCCGGTAATCAGCACGGTGCTGCCGCCACCGACCTTGGCACGCTCGACGCCATACAGCGCCACAGCCGCCGGCTCTATCAGCGCGCCTTGCTCGTCGTTGACACTGTCGGGTAGCGCGTTGGCATTGTAGTCGTTGACGATGGCGTATTCGCCCATGCCGCCCCAGGCCCAGGACAGACCGATGCAGCCCATCCTTGGGCTCAGATGATTAAGACCACGTCGGCTGTAATAGTCGTCGAGCGGCATCACCAGCGGCTGGATCGATACGCGCTCTCCCTTTCGAAGACGAGTCACATCCTTTCCGACCTCGATTACTTCGGCCGAGAATTCGTGGCCGAGGATCTGCGGCAGGATGGCCCCGGTGAATTGATGCTTGTGAATTGGCGTGACAATCGGGCCGGCCGCGTACTCATGCAGGTCGGTGCCGCAGATGCCGCAGACCTTCGGTTTGACCAAGATCTGTTTCGGTCCTGCACCCGACGGGGCCGCGACCTCCTCGACCCGAATATCCTCCTTACCGTAGTAACGAACGGCTTTCATATGGGTCTCCCGTTTGCTTTCCCCGAAATCTTTCTATTTGCACATAGAGCACCGGTTTCGGATTCTCCCGATCCTCAGACTCCCGAACGCCTGCGGAATGTTGAATAGATGAGCGCTGCGCTCACGATGAGCGCCCCCTGGAACGCATACTGATAGGTCTGGGTAAATCCCAGGAACGAAACAGCGTCCAAGACTTCGGTGAGCAGCACCGCACCCAGCACAGTGCCAATGAATGTGCCGCGCCCACCGCGGAGGCTCGTCCCGCCGAGAACGACCGCGGTTATGCTTGAGAGCGTGTAACTTATTCCTTGCCGCGGATCACCGACCCCAATTTGAGACATCAGCATCACTGCGCCGACCGCCGTCAGAAGAGAGCAGGAAATGTAACCAAAAAGGAAGGTGCCATCGACCCAAACGCCCACCCGGCGCGCAGACTCTTCATTCGAACCGGTTGCCCGAAGTCGCCAGCCAGGCCCGGTCTTGCGCAGCAAATATTCGCTTGCGACCGCGACTGCGACCAAGGCGATGAACGCCACGGGGATTGGGCCCCACTGCGAAGTGATAATTTCCACGATGTTCGTATTGATGTAGCCACCCGGATTTTCACGAAGAAGGAAGCTCATACCCTGCAGGCCAATGTACATGGCCAGAGTTGCCGCTATCGGCGTGAAATTCGCGAAGCGGATTAGGATTCCGTTGATTCCTCCGACGATAAACGCAACAAAAAATATCAAGACGAAACCAACCGCGATCATGGGCGCGGATTTGTCGTCGTTTATGAAGAATGAGGCCACCACGACCAAAAACCCGGAAAGCGGGCCGACCGACAAGTCGATGGCCCCAAGCAACAGTGCAACAGTCTGCCCGAGCGCAATGAATCCTAAGGCGGTAGCCAACGACAGGATATTGTTGATATTGAATGCAGACAGGAAATTTTCATTTTGGCTGAAGACATAAAGTCCCAGCAGTATAGTGACGAGCGCGAGAGGAACCGCGGGCGCGTTATCTGACTGCAGAAAATGACGCAGGCCACCCGCGGCGGATCGGGTCTTTTCCAGCAGACCGCTTGTTCCCACATGCGCCGTGGCACTCACGGCAGCGGCGATAATCCGCGTTTCTGAAACATCAGCCCCAGTCAGCGTCGCGACGGTGCGCCCACGCGACAGGACGATAACCTTGTCACACAACCCCTCAAGTTCGGCTGCGTCCGACGAGTTTACAATTATCGGCGTGCCGGAACTCGATACCTCACGCAAAATACGGTAGATTTCAGAGCGCGCCCCAACATCGACGCCCTGCGTGGGCTCATCGGCAACGATCAAGCGTGGCTCGGATAGCAGAGCACGCGACATGACAACCTTTTGCTGGTTGCCGCCTGAGAGCGAAAGGATTGGCGTTTCGATGCTCGGCGCCTTGACAGCGAGTGAGTTGAGCGTCGCGCCGACTTGGTTCAGCTCCTTCCTCGCGCTCATGATCCCGAGCGTGGAAAACTTGTCGAGCGCGGCAAATGATGCGTTTTCGCGCACGGTGAGGCTTGCGGCCAAGCCTTCCGAATGCCTGTCCGAAGGGATAAAGGCCGCCTTTTGCAGAAGCTCCTTGGCCTTCAGGAGACGCCCCTGAAGGTTTATGGCGCCTTCGGATGGCTGAAGTCCGGCAAGCGCCCGCATCAATTCAGCCTGGCCATTGCCTTCAACTCCGGCCACGCCAACGATCTGCCCACGCGCGACTTCGAAAGATACGTCACTAAATCCTTTGCCGCTCAGCGACTTCACCAAAAAAACCACTTCATTCGAAATGTCATCCGGCTTTGGCGGGAACGCCGACCCTAGCGCCCGGCCAACGATCATGCCCAACAGTTCGGCATCCCCGATCTCTTCGACCAGTCCTCCACCCCGGACCCGCCCGTCGCGAAGTACAGTGACGCGCTGAGCGATCTGGCGAAGCTCCGCCAGCCTGTGCGTGATGTAGATCACCGAGGTTCCGGTCTTAACGACGCCTCGAATGCGTTCGAAAAGCATTTCGGTCGAATCTTGGTCGAGCGAGGCGGTAGGCTCGTCAAGCAGTAAAATCTTTGGCTTGATCGCCAGCGCCTTGGCGATCTCGAGCAGGTGCTTCTGCGCGACCGTTAACGCACCAGCTCGCGTGCGTAGGGGAACGTGCAGGCCAACTGCATCCAACATCCCCTTGGCCGCGATTTGCGCCGACTTTCCGGCGAACACGGATGCTGGCAAAGCAACCTGAAAATTTTCAAGTACCGAAAGATCGTCGAGGATGGCCGGATGTTGAAACGAAATTGAAATTCCCAAAGATGTGGCGATCTCTGGCGACATGCTGGAAATTAGACGGTCGCCGAGCCTGATCTCGCCCAACTCCGGATGAACGGTCCCGGAAACGATGTTCATTAGCGTCGATTTGCCAGCCCCGTTTTCGCCGAGGATGGCGTGGACTTCGCCGCCGTAGAACTCAACGCTTACGTCGCGGAGCGCGGGAACGCCGGAATAAAATTTTGAAATGTTCGACAGCCGGATCGTCACGTCACCATGCGCCGATGCGCCGGATAGACTAGGTCCGTTGTCATGAACATTCACGGCGAGGATTCCGGCACCTGCGAAAAAGTCGTGCCTCGAAGGCTATTTGCCTCCGGGGCACGCACGACGCTACTTGGTGTTGACCGCTTTGGCTTGATCGTCCGCGGACAGCTGGGCTGACAAATAGATCTGACCGGGGAGATCCTTGCGGCACTGGACCGAGTGTGGGTTGCCCGTCACGGAGTTTTCGAAAACCGGGCCCTTGAAGATGTCCTCTGCAGGCGGCTTACCACCCGTCGCAGCTGCGACCGCCCATTGCACGGCCAGGCGGACGTTGTCGTTTTCGGTTGAGACGGTGAATAGTTTGAAGTCCGGGTTGTCCTGGTGGACGTCAGTCCAGAAGCAGCCCAGTGAATTGCCGTCAGACGTGGCAAGCGCCGGGATCGACCGACCGGATTGCTTGAACAGCGGAAGCGCACCGACCAGCGACGGTCCGAAATCGGAAACGATGACGTCGATCTTGTTGTTCTTGGCGATTTCAGCCGTCAGAACTTTTTGCGTCAGCGCAGGATCCCAGTTCGTCACATCGAAGGGCTCGGGGTTGATGAACTTGTATTCGGGCCCAAGCACGGACTTCAGCCCCGTAAGCTCATCGAGACCCTGGCTATTGCCCGCAGGGCCGCTCAGGAACAAAAGGTTGCCGCCTTGAGGCAGCACGCTCTTGATCCAATTGGCCCAGTTCTTGCCGTCGTTCTTGAAATCGGTACCAATGAACTTTGTGTAGTTCTCGCCGGGCTTGCCCCCGGCTTCGACGCGGTAAGGTACAATGACCTTGCCCGACTTATAGACACTAGTTATCGCGGGCAGCATCGCCGGTCCGGCGTCAGGGAAGACAACCAGGGCATCAATGCCCTTGGCGGCCATCGCCTTGATGTCGGAAATTGACTTTTGGGTGTCGCCCTGGCCGTCAGCATACTCGTACTTCGTGATGCTGGGGCATTTAAGGGCTTCTTGCTTGCCGGAAGCGGTTGTCACTTGGCGCCAGCTGTTGCCGCCGTAGCCATCGAGCAAAGCAATCGACGCTTTCTTGGGGCCGCACCACGATGGCGTTTCGGCCTGAGCCAAATTTGAGCACCCGAGGGCCATTATTGTCGCCGCTGCGGCGAGCGCTAGTTTCTGTTTGACTGAGAACTTCATTTTTTCCTCCATTCACGCTGGTTTAGTTTGCTTAATCCCGTTTACCGTCCACCTGACGGAGTAAACGCCGATACCAAAACCCAAGGCCAAAGCTTGGATGATGGTTTGAGCCGAGTACGGCACACCCACTGCGAGTGCGAATTGGCTCAACTGGTTCAGGAAGAACGCGGCGATGACGGTCGAGATAGGAAAACCGCGACCACCAAGAAGCGACGTTCCACCGAGAACGACGACAGCGACGGACGGTAAGAGCAGGGAGTCGCCTTGGAATGCTGTGGGTTCACGAGTGACACCGGCCAGGAGCACGCCAGCCATGCAATAGAGGAGCTGGGCGTAGACATAGGCCAAGAGTTGATGAAGGTGCGCGCGAAGTCCCACCGCGCGGGCAGCTAATGGATTCGCGCCGATCGCTTCGAAGCGCCTTCCGGCCGCAGACTTTTTCAAGACGAATGAAACCACCAGCATGGTGGCCAGCGCGAAATATACTGTATTTGGAAGCCAGAATGCTCGACCGCCAGCGATTGCGGCCAACAAGGTAGTTGTTGTTTTGGGCACGCCGCCGGAAACAGCGAACACGGCCCCATATAGCAGAGCGTTCACACCGATCGTCGCAACGATAGCATTGAGCCTGAAAAGGCTAACCAGAATCCCGTTCGTCAAGCCGGCCAAAATCGCGCAGGCGATCGCCATCAAGACGGCCGTCAGGAGCAGAGCATTGTCTCCCTGCGGATAGTGAGTCGATATGACGACGGCGAGTGAGACGCCTCCTGCTAGCGAAAGGTCAAAACCTCCTTGCTGGACCACCAGCAACTGTCCCAGGCCGACAATTGCAATTATGGCCGCGAAGGGCAGGCTTCCCGACAAGGCGCCCCAAGTCACGCTCGATGGGGCGAATAAAAGACACACGATGATCAGTGCAAGCGTGGAGATGACGACCGTCACGAAACTTCTTGCCGGCGGCACAAAGAACACGTGCCGTAGTTGTGGCAAGACGACAGTTTGGTTCATCCGTTATTCCTCCACATTCTCCAACTGGCGCTCAGGGGAGGACCTTGGCCGAACGGAACATGTCGAAGGCATCCGTGAATGACCGCGCCGAGTTTTGGTAGGCGGTGAAGCCCATTTCCCGGCTCTTGGTCATATCGTTGAAGTTCTCAATGACCCGCCCCAGGTCGGCATCGCTATGCCACCACGAAGCCACCGCATTGAGAGGGTTTTTCTGAAGATCGTGCTTGGCGACGATCTTGTCCCAGACCGGCTCCATACCGGCCATCTGTTGCTCCAAAGGCTGCGCGTGGCCGGGATATTCGGCGGAAGCCACGCCAAGGTGTTCGGCAAGTTTCGGCCACATCCAGCTCCAGCGGAACACTTCACCATTGACGATGTTCAAGGCGTTGTTTTGAGCAACCGACTTCGTTGCCGCCCAGAGCAAATGCTTGGCGATGATGCGCCCGTCGGTGATGTCCACGACGGCTTCATACTGTTGCGGCGAACCGGGAAAGGCGAAGGGGCGGCCCGTTTCCTTGCAGATCTCTGCATAGGCCCCAAGCGTAGCCGCCATGTTCATCTGATTGCCGACCGCGTAGCCGATCAGTGTATGAGGGCGGTGAATAGTCCAGCTGAAGCCCTGCCTTTCCGCGGCCGCGAACACTTCGTCTTCTTGATCGTAATAGAAGTTTTGATAAGGCAGGCGGGGTTGCTCCTCGCGGAATGGCGTCACCGCTTTGGTTTTGGCGTAGGCCTCAAACGGGCCCATGTAATGCTTGGCGCCTGTTACCAAAGCGACATGCTTTATTTTTTTGCCTTCAACCGCATGTAACAGATTGCGAACCATGCCTGCGTTCACGCGGCAGTTCTCGGCCTCTGTGGGCTGGCGCAACCAGGTAGTGATGAACACATGCGTGACATCCGCACGCTTCAGCGCGGTTTTCACCTCATCGCCAACTTGAAGGTCGACGGAAATGTGCCTTACGCCTTTTGGTAGGTCATGTTTGTGGCGGGAAATACCCGTGACCGTCCAGCCATTGGTCGCGATCAAATGCTCAGCCAGATGGCGGCCAATGATGCCTGAAACACCGGCGATCAGCGCATGGCGATCCATTAATTCAGCCCCGGTGTTGACTGCGTGACATTTATCGGGAGCATCGGAATGTCCGCGATGATTGACTGTTGTGCTTTCATGTCTTGCATGGTCGGGATCAAAGCTTCACCACCTCGCCGTCTCGGGCAGCCGATGTGATGATGGCTTCGAGAATGCTGATGTTGTTGATGAGGTCTTCCCCTGTGATGGGATAGGGCGCCTCGCCCCGAATCGCCCGGGCGAACGCAATCAGATTGTCTTTGACAGGTTCAGTAGGTGGAACTTCCGTTACGGTGATTGGGCCGCCGGCCATCGCGGAGGTTACAGACCAGCCGGCCGGCGCTTCGACGTGCGCCTTATCTCGAATATCGATCCAGCCTCGCGAACCATAAACCGCGAAGCGCGAGACAAACGGCATGGCAAGTGAAGCAGACACATAAGCCGTGCCCCCGCCACTAAAACGGATATGTACGCTCATGGTGTCGCCTTGCGGAATCGTGGACGAAAGGCTTTCGCATGAAACGCGAAGGTCACGCGCTTTTCCGAGAAGGGCCGTGGCGAGGTCGGTCAGATGAACGCCTGTTGCCGTCATGCCGCCGACAGGCGCTTCTGACGCGTTCAGCCGCCAATTGCTTGGATCCAACGTGGTGAACTTGTCGTGGCTGAAATTGCCCTCGACTTGTTGGAGTCTTCCAAGCTGCCCCGAACGCGCCATTGCCAGCATTTCAGCTACCGGCGGGTCCCAGCGTCGTTCATGGCCCATGCCGAGGACGAGCTTGTATTTGGCACAGGCATCGACGGCGATTTCGGCACTCTTTTTGGTCAAGGCCAAAGGTTTTTCAGAAAAAATATGCTTCCTTGCGGCAACGGCACGATCGATCTGCTCGGCATGAAGCAAATGCGGCGTGGCAAGGATTACGGCTTCCACGCCGGGGTGCTGGAGGGCTTCCGTGTCGCTGCGATAATGCTTGAGGCCGTTGGCCTCGGCGAATTCCTTTCCTGCTGGATTAGGCTCCGCGGCGCAAACGATCTCTATTTCATCCTTTGCCTTCTGCAGCACGGCGGTCATATTCTTGCCCCACCAGCCCAGGCCGATCATCGCAACTTTGACGGGCTTGATCTCACTCATCTCAAGGTCTCAAACTGAAGTGCCTACCAATCGCGATGGTGTGGCGTGCAGGATCGCTGACAGGGGCGTTATCCGCGAGCGGCGCCCAGCCGATCCTTGGATCCGTTTGGGCGCCTCGGCCTGGTGAAGTTGGGTTTTCAGTTCGTTGACCGGATCATCGACGACGTTTTCCGTCCTCAGATGTTCGGGAAGCACGTCGGACGTACAGGTCTCGATCTGAACCTGTTCCAACAAAGGATCCGCCTTCACTGGCAGTCACTCCTCCCTGGCCGCGGGTTCTTTTGCCCGGCGGATGGCTCGCGCGGGCTTTGACCGCTTGTGCATTCGGGGTGCGGAGGCGTGCGTCACCCCCGCGCCGTCAAAACGCTAAACCGGGGTGCTACCAGGCGACTATATTCCAAATTTTCCCTTCACTGGGGAATTGCATGCCCCAATCGTACGGTTATCTTTGTGCGGCTAGCCGAAGCGGGTTGGGCAATGACAATCGAACGAATAAGGGACATTAGCGCTTTCGTTCACGTCGCTGAGGCGAAGAGCTTCACCGCGGCGGCAGAGCGCATCGGTCTGTCGAGGTCAGCGGTGGGCAAAAGTGTACTGCGCCTCGAAGACCGGTTGGGCGTCCGCCTGCTGCAGCGAACGACGCGAAGCGTCTCGCTAACCGGGGAGGGCGCTGTATTTCTTGAGCGTTGCATCCGCATCCTCGCCGATCTCGACGAGGCGGAGATGTCGATGCTGAGCCATTCGCAAACGCCCCGCGGGCGATTGCGTCTCGAGCTTCCGGTATCTTTCGGACGGTTGCACGTACTGCCCATCGTGAATCAATTCATGAGCAAATGGCCCGAGATCGCTGTAAACATCTCATTCAATGATCGATTTGTAGATCTGATAGACGAGGGAATCGATCTGGCCATCAGACTCGGCGGAAGCGACGACAGCCGGTTGATGACGCGTTTGCTGGCGCCCCACCGCCTAATTACCTGTGCCTCGCCAGCCTATTTAAGTAGTCACGGAGTTCCGACAAATGTTGAGGAACTCGCGCGCCATAGCTGCCTTGCCTTCGTTCACGGAGGACGCCCAGTCGATTGGCGTTTCAGCATCGACGGGCACATTCGCACCGTTGCTGTCAACGGTCGTTTCAGCGCGACGAACGCAGAGGCCTTGTGCGATGCCACTCTTGCTGGATACGGCATCGCGAGACTCGCTACCTTCTTGATCAGCGACGATCTCCGTGCTGCGCGTCTGGTACCGATTCTCAACGAGTACTCCGCCGAGGGTCCCGCCGTGCGCGCCGTGTATCCGTCGAGTCGCCATCTTTCACCCAAAGTCCGTTCTTTTATCGATGAACTCTTGACTGCGTGGCGACCTGAACCGCCCTGGGATCGGCCGTGACCATAAATGTCTGCGTCTGCCCCTCAGCCGACTTGTCGATGCGGCCGATTGATGTCCGCCTTCAGTGGCAAAGTGGCCCCTTTCGGCTCCATACCGGGCGCCGGCATCGCATCTTCGCGCAGGCAGTTACGCAACCTGACCCACAAACCAAGTCTTTTAGTCGCGATTGATCGCCAAGGTCAGTGTGCTGCTGGACGGCTAACCACCGTAATTATCGCTGAGCTGCCCATACTCTTTGTTCATGATTTGTGCTATGCTTATACATAGATTCGGGCATCGAGGGCATGCAGCAACATAGCGATCCGCACGAAATCCCAAGCGCGAACGCGCCTTATCTCGCCGAGCTCAATCTCCAACAACGCCGTGCCGTCGAACATGGCTCCGATGTATTGGACCAAGCGCCGCCCCTTCTGATCATCGCCGGCGCGGGCTCGGGCAAGACCAACACGCTAGCGCATCGCGTCGCGCATCTCATCGTCTGCGGCGTCGATCCTCGACGTATCATGCTGCTGACATTCTCGCGTCGTGCCGCCGTCGAGATGCAGCGTCGCGTCGAGCGTATTACAGCCAAAGCCCTCGGGCCGAAAGCGGGCGTGATGACCGAAGCGTTGACTTGGTCGGGCACCTTCCACGCTGTCGGCGCGCGGCTATTGCGCGAATACGGCCCCAGCCTCGGCATGGAGGTGAACTTTACCATCCATGATCGGGAAGACTCTGCGGACCTAATCAATCTTGTGCGACACGATCTCGGCTTCTCGAAGATGGAGAAGCGGTTTCCGATGAAGGGCACCTGCCTCGCAATCTATTCACGCGCGGTCAATGCCGCGGCGCCGCTGGCGGAGGTGCTAGCGGCTAGCTTCCCCTGGTGCATTGAGTGGGAAACCGAGCTGCGCCGCTTGTTCGCTGCATACGTTGAGGCAAAGCAGAAGCAGAACGTTCTCGACTACGACGATCTCCTTCTCTACTGGGCGCAGATGATGACAGAGAGCAGTCTCGCCGATGATCTCTCCAGTCGCTTCGACCATGTGATGGTGGACGAATATCAGGACACCAACAGGCTGCAGGCATCCATTTTGCTGCACTTTAAGCCGACCGGTCGCGGGCTCACGGTCGTAGGCGACGACGCGCAATCGATCTACTCATTTCGCGCGGCAACCGTACGCAACATCCTCGACTTTCCTCACCATTTCAGTCCGCAGGCTGAGCTTATCACGCTCGAGCAGAATTACCGTTCTACCCAGCCGGTGCTTGCAGCCGCCAATGCTGTGATCGACCTCGCCTCCGAGCGCTTCACCAAGAACCTCTGGTCGCACCGCGTTTCCTCCGACCTCCCGGCACTTGTGAATGTCGCGGACGACAATGCTCAGGCGGAGTACATCGTTGAGGCGATCCTCGCCAACCGGGAGGCGGGCAGTCGCCTTAAGGACCAGGTTGTGCTGTTTCGTACTTCGAGCCACAGCGCAACACTCGAAGTCGAGCTGACCCGCCGCAACATTCCTTTTGTGAAATTTGGCGGCCTCAAATTTCTAGAAGCCGCGCATATCAAGGATGTCATGTCGATCCTACGTTGGGCGAACAACCTACGCGATCGCGTTTCGGGCTTTCGAGTAACCCAACTACTGCCGGGCATCGGACCTGCCACGGCCGCCAAATTTCTGGACCAGGTTGCGCGAAGCAGCGGCATTACTGGTCTGGAGGATTTCATACCTCCCGCTGCTGCGGCGGTTCACTGGGATGATTTCATCCGAAGCGTAAACACGTTGCATCTAGGCGCGGCTGGTTGGCCCGGCGAGCTCGATCTCGCCTGCCGGTGGTATTCACCTTTTATGCAGCAACGCTACGAGGATGCTCAGCAACGCGAAGCCGATCTGGTCCAATTGGCGCAGATTGCCGCGAGCTATCCGACGCGCGAGCGGTTCCTGACCGAGCTGACACTTGACCCGCCGGATGCGACGAGTGACCAAGCAGGGCCGCCGCTTCTCGACGAAGACTATCTTGTTCTCTCAACTATCCATTCTGCTAAGGGCCAGGAATGGACCTCGGTCTTTGTGCTCAATGTCGTGGATGGTTGCATTCCCTCTGATCTCGGCGTCGGCTCGACGCCCGAGATCGAGGAAGAGCGGCGGCTGCTCTACGTCGCAATGACGCGAGCCAAGGATCAGCTGCATCTTATGGTGCCGCAGCGTTTCTTCGCCCATGGTCAGCGTAGTCTTGGCGACCGCCATGTCTACGCTCAACGCTCGCGTTTCATTCCGAACGGCACGATGAAACATTTCCAAAAGTGCCATTGGCCACGGGTGGACAGTGCGGCTGGCGCCACCGTCAAGCCTCGGAGCAGCATCGACGTCAAAGCCAAGATGCGCAGTTTGTGGGCCTAGCTCAGCGCCTTCGCATAATCACCGATTACGGAATAACGTCGCTAGACTAAGTCGCGACGGCTTTGCGGGATCGAGCCTTTGCAGGTTAGACAAAAAGCTACTTCCTGCGGGCCTTTTTACCGAACGCGGCCTTCAGCTCGGACTTTTTGATGCGTGCCGCCGGATTTCCGCGCTCATTGAGATTCTGCTCCTCGGTGCCATCACCCATCATGCCGGGATGGGAAATGTCAGTTTGTTTTTTGCTGACCTTAGGAATCCGGACTTTATTCTTCATATTAAACCCTCCAAGCGCTCACGCGCCTTTCCAAATGGCGATTATTAATGGACCCACTAGCTCTATGCTAGGAGGCTAACTGATAACATATGTCCCGTTCGAAATCGCGAGCCTCCTTGGTCATAGAGCGAAGTGAACTGGGCGTCAGATCGCAGCTCCTCTTGCAATTTACCCGACCGTGCAACCATGACAATACGTAATGTGAAAGGGAGTTGGAGCCCATCATATGGGGCGTGCCCCAGGCAAGTTTCCAGCGCCTCGCCAGCGATTTCGCAGGTTAGGGTACTTGACGCGCATCTTGGTTCCAAATGAGCCGACCGTCTAGACCAATCCTCATTTGACGTCGCGGGTTCGATAAGAACGGGTTTGCTCATAGGTCCTTGGCGCGTTTTTTCAATTGGGCAAACGCGCGACCGGCTATGCGACCAAGCTTGGTCGCAGTGGCGTCGAGCTCGTTGGCGTGGTCGGTGCGGCCGGCTTCGAATGCGGTGAACCAACGACGGAACCGGATGAGTTGATCTGGCGGCAGCTTGGCTACAGCTTCGGCGATTTCTTCAACTTTCATGTGGCGCAGTATAGCACCGCCGGGTTCGGTTGAGCGCTGAAAAGGGATTGGTTGCTCCTGCCAGTGCCATTGGTTGGCAAGAGCACGGGGAAGTTAGAGTCGGTCGGGCGAGCGGCGGGAGCTGTGGTAGACGCGAGCAATCTCGATCCGCGGGCCGCGCACGCGCTGGGATAATGTAGGGCGCTTGGGCGGTGTCGGTCTCTAATGGGCTCAATTTAGTTCCGCTGACGTAGGTCGTGATGCCGATCACGCCACCTTGACCTTGCCAAGCCCTACTGTCTGGCGAACCTCGAACCCCTCGAATTGCGGGTGTCCTATATAGAGCGGCTTGTTCTCGCCCGCTCGATGATGCGCTGCCCGGAACGCTTCGGATTTGGTCCATGCTTCGAAGACGGTGCGATTCTCCCACACCGTGTGAGACGCATAAAGCGTGTGATCTTCGGCTTCGGGCCCTTTGAGCAAGTGGAACTCAACGAAGCCCGGCACCTGGTCGAGATAAGTGTCGCGCGACAGCCAGACCTGCTCGAATGCGGCTTCGCACCCCTTGGTGACGCGAAACCTGTTCATGGCGATAAACATCGGGCGAACTCCTGATCTTTGATGACTACGATATCGTACAGAAGGGAATGCAACAATCTAGAGATGTTCGTTCCAGGTGGGCGGTTGTAATTTTTAGCCAGCATGGCGCATGGGCGAGCAATTCCACCAAACCGAAACCGGACGGAGCTAATCCGCATTAGCCGTTAGTCGGTGAGTTCGTAGCGCATGATCGGAGGCTCGGTTTGGTAGCTTGAATTACGCGCCGGCCGATACCATCAAGTTACAAATCCCGACGGGGCAATTCGATCACTTGGCGCGGATTTTTAGAAGGGAAGCGGAGGAAGGCAGGCCGGCGGCGTGCCCGAGGGCGCACCGTCAACCTCCTAGGCTGTCCGGTTCCATTACCGCGCGGGCCCTTACTCCAGCGCATGTGCGCGGATGTTTCTCATGCAGATAGATGGCGAGGCGAGGCCTGATCTTTTCGTCCCGATAGGTTACGGCCTCGTTGAATAGACGGTTTTGTAGGTCGGCGGGCAAACCGCCCCAAATTCTGACCACTGCCTCGCCCAACGCGCGCGAGAGCTCTTCCGAAGTTTCATAGGAACGCAGGGTCATGGCAAATCCCTCCCGCTGAAGTAATGGGAGTAAACGCTGACCGAGGTGCTGCGGTTCCCCAAGGGTGATTTTTTCGGATGGCAAATGTGGCGTCGGTTCGTCAAGCGCGCGTGTCGAGCGAGAGCCCCATGCTGAATACTTTTTGTCGTGTCGCGCCTTCAGTGCGCTTGAGCTTTTTAGCTATTTTTCGCGCCGGCGTCTTCTTGCGCGCCATCATATTCGCCGCGATTGTCTGGTTCGGCCTTGCAACGCCGGTCAATCTGTTGCTATTCACCTTTCTCCCCGGTGTGGCGGGCGCGCTGGTGTCGCCCGCCTGGCAGGCGATCGTTCCTCCAGCAGTAGTCCACCAGATCGAACAAGTAACATACTTGCATAGTCTATCAGAAAAATTTGATTGCCATAGCGTATGAAGAGAACGCGGTCGGGGGCGCGAATCTCGCGCGCGTGTTGGACCGCGTTTTTACGGCTCATGTCAGCCGCTCGCCGATTGGGATCTTCGGTGACCTCTCGAGTGACGAAGGGTTTACGTCTTCGATGGCATCATGCCGTCGGGTGCCGAGGAGGTTATTCTGTCGAAATGGCAGGAAGAGAAGGCCGAGAGAAATCGGGGCTCGCTTGCGCGCCTTACCAAGGCATTGCCGCGCATCTTCCCATCGATCGTTCTGTCACGGGCGCTCGGCCGTCCGTTCGTGCCGCCGACGCCGCGGCTCGCGATTGATTCCTATTGGGGCGCCCATCCGTTTCGCGCCGATCGCCTAGCGCGCGCGCTTGCCGCCCGTAGCAGGGCGCCTAGCGGCTGGAATTGGCGGCTCAGCAATAACCTCGAGGATGGACTACCAGCCACATTCCGGACGCCACCAGCGCCCTATCGCGAAAGCAACTACGCGCTGGGTCCGGGATTCTGCTGCGTGTGTGGGCAACCGGTTTATCGGTTCGGCTGGCATATCGATCTGTGGGATACTGGGCCTAACAAGAATGCGGTATGGCACTGCGCCTGTGTGATCGCATGGCAATTTTGGAATGCACCAAGTAGTCAAGCCAGGCTTTTGCGCCGCCTGCAAACGCGGCGCTGCGGCGAAACCGGCGCACGCCTGTGGAAGAGTGCCGAGGTTGACCATCGCGTCCCGCTGTTTCGGGTGTGGAACGAATATCGGGATGCTCCCTGGGCGGAACTGCTCGATTATTGGGGCTTGCCGAACCTTCAGATGATCAATCGCGACGTCCACGCCTCAAAATGCGCGAGCGAGGCGCGCGGCCGACGCGCCGCGCGAGCTGACCATCAGCGACCCTAGTTTGCCGGAATTATCACTCGCCCGCGCGCGCAGAAAAAGTGCGTGAAATTCAGTCGCTGGCGCCCTTACTCAGGAATGCCTTTAACGCGCTGACATCCTTCCCGTCTCCGGAAAAATCCTTGGCGATACGCTCATAGAAGTGTGCGGCGCCCTCATAGAGTTCGCGCGCAGCAAGATCATCGCCGACGAAACCAGCCACTTCCTGCATTTCAGCGATCCATCGGTACGCCTTCGCCGGCATCATCGGTAGTTGCTGCTTGAACTGGGCGAGCATCTCCTTCTGGCTGAAGGAAAGCTCGTCGAACAAGGCCGGGGCTGAACCGCCACGAATCGCGGTCAGCATCATCGCGGCGGCTATCGCCTGCGTGCCCTTAGTAATGCCAGCATAGGACATTTTCAGTGCCGATGCCGCGCTCGGCGGCCCTTCCAGGACTCGCACGTCGAGCCCGTACTCGCGCAGCGTGGCGAACCGCGGCGCTGCGGCGCCGGACGCATAAAGGCGAGGACCGACATCTTTTGCCTCCGGCGGCGCTCCGATGATGCCGGCATCGACGAATAGGCAGCCGGTCGGCGAAATCGCGGCGGCGACACACGCGACCGTCGCCGGATTGACGGCATTACAGTCGACATAGATCGGCTTGGCGTTACTGGCTGTCAGGATTGGCGCGAAATGTTGCGCCAGTGCCAACGCTTCGCCCGGCGGCAAAATGGAGAGAATGAAATCCGTGGCGGCGATCTCTTCGTCGCTTGCCGGGGCCATGCCGGCCTCGCGCGCACGCGCTATCGTCGCTTCGCTGCGGCCGGCAAGCGCGGTGAGAACGCGCACACCCTGGCTGGTTAATCTTTTGCCGAGCCCGGCGCCCATGGCGCCGGGGGCGATGATTGCAACGATGGTCACGGCTTCCTCATGTGCAAGGTGTAGGGATCTGAATGAGTCCTTTACCTAATGGACTACAGCGTTCAGAGAAGGGGCAGGCGGCCGAGGCCGTTTACGCATAAAGTAAGTCGTCCGCTGCGTCCGCGTCTGGATTTTTGACCTTCACTCCTTGATCAAAGGGATCGCAGCCGGAATGTGTTTCCTTTTATAGACCGAGCCGAGGTCGATATTGACGGGCCTATAGAATATTCGGTTCGATGTAGCCCGTGGGAGGCAGTAATGGCAGTCGTGCAGATGTCGGCGATCCCTCGGTTTCACTCCGCACGCAAAGGCGGGGGCGCTGCCGCATTGACGCACGACGGGCGCACGATGAGTTGGGGCCAGTTGGAAGCGCGCGCTAATCGCCGCGCCCGACTGTTTGCTTCATCTGGAGTGAAGGCCGGCGATTTTGTCACCATCGCGCTGCCGAACGGCAACGAATTCTATGAGACCACATTTGCGGTGTGGAAGCTGGGTGCCACACCGAACCCGGTGCCGTCGAAGCTGCCACGCAACGAGTTTTCAGCCATCATCGACCTGGTGAGGCCCTCGTTGGTCGTCGGCGGCGAAGAGCATGCGGTTGTCGGATTCAACCGTCTTCCAGTTGAAGCGGATGCTTCGAACTTCTCCAGCGAGCCAGGCGAGGAGCCATTGGCACCGTCGTGGAAGGCGATGACGAGTGGCGGTTCGACTGGCCGTCCCAAGGTCATCGTCGACCGTGCGCCGGCAGCTTGGGATACCGAAGCTTTCATTCTTCAGCAGCAGGCGGATGAAGTGGTGTTGAACCCGGGGCCGCTTTACCACAACGCGCCATTCTCAGTGACGCACCTGTCCCTGATCTTTGGGGGCCATATCGTCGGCATGCGTCCCTTTGATCCTTTGGAAGCCCTTCGTCTGATCGAGGCGTATAGGGTGAATTGGGTCAATCTGGTGCCCACTATGATGCACCGCATCTGGAGCTTGCCCGTCGAAAAGCGCACAGCGTTTGACGTCTCAAGCCTGCGGATTGTCTTTCATATGGCATCGCCGATGCCGCCGTGGCTCAAGGAGGCATGGATCCAATGGCTCGGACCGGAGCGGATCTGGGAGCTCTACGGCGGCACCGAACGCCAAGGCGCCACGATTATAAACGGCGTCGAGTGGCTGGCGCATCGCGGCTCGGTGGGCCGCATCCAGGGCGAGGATCAGCTAAAGATTTTCAACGAGGAGGGGAGAGAATGTAAACCGCACGAAGTAGGAGAGATCTTCTTCAAGCCAGCGGGAGGGCGGGGCTCGACTTATTACTATCTGGGTGCCCAACCTAAAGAGCGAGAGGGCGGCTGGGAATCAATCGGCGACATGGGTTGGATGGACGAGGAGGGTTACGTCTACATCGCCGATCGCCGGACCGATCTGATTCTTCGTGGCGGCGCCAACATATATCCGGCCGAAGTAGAAGCGGCACTTGACGCGCACCCGGACGTCGGATCGTCCGTTGCGATCGGCTTGCCGGACGTGGAGATGGGTCAGCGCGTGCACGCGATTGTGCAGCCGAAACCGGGCGCAGCTGGGCGACTGACCGCGGCGGATCTTCAGGGCTTCCTCGCCGATCGTATCGCCAGATACAAAGTTCCTGAAAGTTACGAATTCACTAATGATTATTTGCGCGACGATGCCGGAAAGGTGCGGCGCTCGGCGCTGCGCGACGAACGCGTCGCATGGCTGCGCGAAGGACGAGCGTCCCGATCTAGACTACGATCAGCGCCCCCGAATCCGGCCAATCCCGATCGCGGCTGAGCCATTCTTGATGTGCTGATCACAGGCTCGAAATTGGGACTTTCCGAATGAGCGCTTCGAAGGACAACGAAGCCGACGAAGCGATGAAAGCGCTTACGCGGCTATTTCTGACCCAAAATTTCCCCAAAGCGCATTTCCGTTGCTGCGTCGACGGGCCAACGGAATTGGATTTGTTTTTCGAAACAATCCTCGATGAGACGTTCGGTTCATGACCCAAACAGCGAATACAAGCGTTGGGTCCGACGCCTCTATCGCCTCGGCTTGATTCCAAGAAATCCTCGGAGAGTGAAGCAACTCGTATTCGTGGTTTAACACCGTTCAAGGGAATACAAGGATGGCGGAAAAGATTCTCGGTTTCATCGGCGTGGGGCGCATGGGCAGCCACATGTCAAGACGGCTTGTTGCGGCTGATCACAAGGTAGTGGTCTTTGATGCTGATCCACGTGCCCTACAGCGGGCGACCGAAGCGGGCGCCAGCGCGGCGCATTCGCCGGCCGATGTCGCGTCCCAGGCCCAAATCGTGATGGTCAGTTTGCCTACGCCCGATATCGTTAGCACAGTCGCGCTTTCGTCAAACGGCGTTGCGATGGGAACGGAGATCAAAACTTTCATCGACTTATCGACGACCGGCCCTCGCGTCGCGATCGAGGTCGCCAAAAGTCTGGCCGCGAAGGGAATCGTTGCTGTGGATGCGCCGGTGAGCGGCGGGCCCTCCGGCGCCGAGAAGGGGACGCTCGCGGTCATGGTCTCCGGGCCAAAGAGCCTGACCAACGAGTTGACGCCCATTCTCGGTGTCATTGGAAAGGTATTTTGGGTCGGCGAGCGCCCCGGTCTCGGCCAGACGATGAAGCTCTGCAACAATCTTCTTTCTGCCGCCGCCATCGCAATTACATCGGAAGCCCTGGTGATGGGAACGAAGGCCGGGCTCGACCCTGCAGTCATGCTTGACGTCATTAACGCTGGCAGCGGTCGTAACACGGCGAGCGCTGATAAGTTTCCGCGCTGCGTGCTGCCGCGGAAATTCGATTTCGGCTTTGCGACCGATCTCCTCTATAAGGACGTGCGGCTTTGCCTCGAGGAGGGCGAGCGACTTGGCGTACCTATGATGGTGGGCAATGCGGTGCGACAGCTCATCGGTATCGCTAAAGCACTCAACGGACCGGATTCTGACATTACGGAGATCGTGCAGACCGTTGAGCAATGGGCCGGCGTTGAAGTGAAATCGAACGAACGTTGATTGTCATGGGTGTTGACTGTCATGGGCGACGAAGACACATACGAAATTCATGCGATTCACTACGGGCATCACGATCGCCAGTCGGGAGAAAATTACATCGGCGGCGATCCGCATGACGTCTTGCAGCCGCTTGACTACTACGTCTGGGCAATCATTGGCCGGCGCGGCACTTACGTCTTCGATACCGGCTTTGACGAGGTTATGGGCAAGAGGCGCAACCGCACCCTGGTGCGACCCATCGCCGACGGCCTCAAGGCGATCGGAATAAAGCCCGATAGCATCGAGCACGTCATCGTGTCGCACCTGCATTACGATCACACCGGGAATTACGGCCTTTTTCCGCGCGCAAAATATCATTTGCAGGACACCGAAATGGCATATGCGACGGGCCGTTGCATGTGCCACCAATTTCTCAAAACACCGTTCGAGGAAGAAGACGTCGTCGCGATGGTGCGGAAGCTGTTTGCAGGCCGGGTGGTATTTCATGAAGGCGCCGAAGAGATCGTGCCGGGTATCACGGTCCATAAGATTGGTGGGCACTCCAAGGGGTTGCAGTGTGTGCGAGTGAAAACGCAACGAGGTCATGTCGTTCTCGCGTCTGATGCGACGCATCTCTACGATCATGTTGAACAGAACCGCGTGTATCCGGTCACCTATAGCCCTGCCGAAGTCCTCGAGGGCTACGATCGTCTGCGGAAGCTCGCGAGCTCTGAAGCTCATATTATCCCAGGTCACGATCCCGCGGTGCTGAAACGATATCCGGTGACGCGACCTGGTCTCGAAGGTTGGATAGTGCGTCTCGATGCCGATCCGCGTGGATGAGCGGAATGCGTCTTGCTCAACACGATTGCGCGCTGGGTCAAGGCGGCGGTCACATGGCTAGCCAGCCGCCGTCCACCGGCAGCGCCGCGCCGGTGACGTCGCGGCCAGCGGGACCGCAGAGGAACGCGATCATGGCAGCAACATTCTCCACTTCGATGAAGCGGTTATCCGGCTGGCGTCCGGCCAGATAGCGTCTGGTCGCCTCGGCTTCGCCGACGCCTTCGGACGCCGCTTTCTTGCGGATGCGCCTCATGATGTCCGGCGTCGCCAGGGTACCAGGGCATATGGCGTTGCAGGTGATGTCCATGTCGGCGTTTTCGAGCGCGACCGCACGCGTCATGCCGAGCAGCGCAGTCTTAGTTGTGACGTAGCCAATGCGCTCCTTGCCGCCGCGGAAGCCGTAATAGGAAGACAGGTTGAAGATGCGCCCCCAGCGGCGCTTCCGCATCATCGGCAGGGTCAGGCGGATGATATGGAACGGTGCCGACAGATTGACCGCAAGCGTCTCGTTCCACTGAGCCGGCGTCGAGTTTTCAACCCGGCAGAAATGGCGCACGACCGCGTTGTTCACGACAATATCGATTGCGCCGAATTTTTCGGCGGCGTTGGCGATCAGGCGTTCGATCTGTACTGGATCGCCGATGTCGGCCTCCTCGTAGAGTACGCCGACGCCGGATTTCTGCTCGAGACTGTCCCGTGCCGCGGCCGCGCTCTCGGGCGGCACGATACCGTTCAGCACGATGTTGCAGCCGGCAGCCGCAAGGGCTTCGGCGATGGCGTAGCCGAGACCCGCAACCGAGCCGGTAATGAGGGCGCATTTCCCTTTCAGCATTGTAACGTCCCAGCGAAGCGATGCGGCTCAGATATTCCGTCAATGTCCGGTCGGCACTGCCAACCGCAGCAGGGCTGACGCATCCTCGGCGCCGTCGAGAGCCCAGACCGCATCGATGAGGGGCCGCACGTCGTGGTCCGTGCGCCAGCCGGCCGCCAGCGCCCGAACCTTCTCCTCGATGTCGCGGTCGCTCATCGGCCGGGCCACACTGCCGCGCGCATGGGACACCATGACGCTGCGTTCCTGCCCATTCGTGGTCCAGATACGCACGGCCGCAGCATCGATGGCAATCGCCGAATCCTGCTCCACCTCGACCTTTGCGCGGAGCGCTAGCACGGCCGGGTCACGGACGCAGGCATCGGTAAACTGGGCAAGACCCGCCTGCCCGAACAGCAGGGCGGCTGCCACGCTATGCTGCACGCTCACCTGCGATTCTCTTCCGGTCGTCACGTGGGGACGATCCGTGCGCGCGGCCAGGAGCGGGTGACCGCGAACCACGATGCGCGAAATGGTCGATAGCGCGATCACATGCTCAGCGCGCAGTTCCAGCACAGCGTCGATCGCGGGATGGACAACGACCCCGGCGGGGTAGGGTTTGTACGCATTCTGCAAGAGTTCCCAACTTTGGCCTAGTCCGTCGGACAGCGTGGCCCAATCGGGCGGCGCGCCCATAGCGGCAAAGTATCCCTGCCGTCCTTCGATTGGCGCGGCGGGTCCCTTGAGGCCGCGTTGCGCGAGAAGTGCCGACCACAGTCCCTGACGCGCGGAGTTTCCAACACTGATACTTTTGGCGGCAGTCCCAAGGCATTCCACGAGCCCGGAGGATTGCGTCGCCGCAATCCCGATTGCCCAGATCATTTGTTCGGCGCTGAGGCCCAATAGCTTGCCGGTGGCTGCCGTCGATCCGAAGAATCCGCATGTGGAAGTGATGTGCCAGCCGCGCGCATAGTGATCCCGCGCGATGGCGTTGCCGATCCGGCATTCGACTTCCACGCCGAGAATAAAGGCGAGCAACAGATCGGAACCGGAGATACGCCGCAATTCGCCGAGGGCGAACAGCGCCGGCATAACGGGTGCCGTCGGATGGATCACCGTGCGCAGGTGAGTGTCGTCGAAATCGAACACATTCCCGCTCGCAGCATTGAGGAAAGCCGCGCTCAGGGCGTCGACTCGCTCGGTTCGGCCGATCACAGTCGCTTGTCGGTTGCTTGAAAGTTCCGCAAGCGACGCCAGCGTGATTTCAATCGGCTCCTCGCGGCACCCGGCAAGCGCGGTGCCGATGAAATTGAGGATGGAACGTTTTGCCTCATGGCGTACGCGCTCCGGAATATCGTTCCAGCACGCTTTGACAACGAAGCGGGCGAGCGTGCTCGTGATCCCGGATTGATCCGTCATGGTTTCGAATCTCGCGCGCGTTCGCTATGGTGCCGGCACGAATTTCCCGTCCTTCACCGTCATGATTACGCCTTCATAGAGCGCGCCTCGGTCGGCGTCGAAGTTGAACTTACCGCCCCCGAGGATGACGGGAAAATCCTTGATCTTGAGTAGTCCTTCGCGCACGGCGTCAGGCGAGGGGCTCGCGCCCGCGCTCTTGAGCGCCGCCGCGGCGAGCTTAGCCGCAGTGTAACCCAGCGCCGCGCCATTGTCGGGGCTGCGGCTGTACTTCTTGCGGTAGGCCTCGACGAAGTGTTTGTTCTCCTCACTTGCCATGCCGGCGAAATAGTCGGCGACGTAGACGGCGCCCTCGACCGCCTTTCCGCCGATAAGGATGAACTGGTCGGACCCGAAATTCGGCACGCCGAGGAACTTCACCTCGGGATCGATACCCTGCTGGCGCGCTTGAATGATGAAGTTCGCGGACTGTTCGGCCACTAGAGCGAGAAAGACGGCGTCCGGCTTCGTGGCGATGATCTTTGTGACGACGGCCAGGAAGTCGGTGTCGGACGTGAGCACCGATTCCTCGGCCAAGATTTTCGCGCCGCCCGCTTTGAACACTTCGAGCGCTGCGTTCTTCTGACCGATCTGGCCGTCATTGTTGCGGCCCCATACCATGGCGACGCTTTTGACGCTCATCTTCTCGAGGGCGTATCTCGCTACGTCGCCGATCACGAGCGCGGGGCTCGCCGGTGTTTTGAAGACCCACGGGCCGCTCTTGTTTATCGTCTGCGAGACCGCGGTGGTGCTGAGCAGCGGAATTTTCAGCTCATTCGCCACCGGTGCGATGGCAACTCCTTCCGAACTCGAGCTCGGCCCCAGAACCATCAATGCCTTGTCGCGTGCGCTAAAGCGGTTGATGAGCGAGATCGCCTGCGTCTTATCGCTTGCGGTGTCCTCAATCAGGACCCTAAGGATGTTTCCGCCGAGCACGCCGCTGGCGTTGGCATCCTCGATGCCGACGTCGAGGCCCTCGCGGCTCGGCACGCCGACCCACGCATAGGTGCCGGTGAGCGCGAGCTCCGCGCCGACGACGTAGTCTTCGGCCAACGCCGGTCGCGCAGCGGTTGCGACGCATGTCGCCGCTAAGCAGAGCCACAGCACGTTCGGTATTATCCTTCTTCTATCCATGACACTTCCCCCTGATGCGCGGATTTTACCCTCGTGTTTACGACAGAGTTTCGGCGGATGTCTGGGCCAAAGGCGAGGCGATGCCGAGATAGTGTGACTGTATGTTCGGATCGCGGCGCAGCCTAGCGCTCTCGCCCTCGTCGACGATGCGGCCGCTCTCCATCACGTAGACGTATTGAGCAATGTCGAAGGCGCGCCGCGCATTCTGCTCGACCAGCAGGATGGTGAGACCCGAGGCATTGAGTCGCGTGAGCGCTTCGAACACGGCGGACACGACGATCGGCGCAAGGCCAAGGCTAGGTTCGTCGAGCAACAGGAGTTGCGGTCCTCCCATCAGCGCGCGGGCGATTGCCAGCATCTGTTGCTCGCCGCCGGAGAGCGAGCCCGCGATCTGCTTGATGCGTTCTGCGAGGCTTGGAAACAGCTCGAGCACCGCGTCGAGGCTCGCATAAGGCTCGCTCGGACGCGCTCCCAGCGCAAGGTGGCCCAGTTCGAGATTCTCGCGTACCGACAGCGGCGCGAGAATCTGGCGGCCTTCCGGCACCAGCAGGATGCCTCGGCGCGCCACGCGGTAAGCCGCTTCGCCGGCGATGTTCGCATCGTGGAACAGAATGCTTCCCGACACCGGCGGCATGAGGCCGCATACCGCGTGCAGCAGCGTCGTCTTCCCGGCGCCGTTGGAGCCGATCAATGCGACGCATTGGCCGGGCGCGACGGTGAGACTCGCGCCGCGCACGGCAACGATGCCGCCATAGGCCGCTGTGAGATCCCGTACCTCTAGCATGCCTCGCTCCCGAGATAAGCCTCGATGACCCTTGGGTTGGCGCGCACTTTGTCGGGGGTTCCGTGGTCGATCAGTTCACCGGTCGCGACTACGTAGATCTCGTCGCACAGTGCCATGACGAAGCGCATGTTGTGCTCGATCAGGAGAATGGCGGTGCCGCGCGCTGCGAGCTTGCGGAAGATGCGACCGAGCGCCTCGGCCTCGGTGTCGTTCATGCCGGCTACCGGCTCGTCAAGCAACAGCACTGTCGGCTCGAGTGCGAGCGCGCGCATTATCTCGACGCGGCGCTGGTGTCCATAGGACAACTCGCCGGCAAGGTGGGCGGCGTATTCGTTCATTCCCATTTCTGTCATTAGCGCATGGGCGCGTACGATCGAAGCGGCCCGCGCGTGTCGCATCGCGGGGAGGCCGAGCGCCTGCGAATAGAGCGGCACCGCCTCCTCCTGCCGGCAACCGGCGACGATATTATCCAGCACACTCGCTTCCTTGAGCAGGCGGACGTTCTGGAACGTGCGCACGACGCCGAGCCGCGACACCTGGTGCGGTGGCAGTTGGTGGATATCGCGGTCGTCGAGGCGAATGCTCCCGGTGGTGAGCTTCAACAGGCCGGTGATCAAGTTGACGACAGTGGTCTTCCCGGCGCCGTTGGGGCCGATCAGCCCGGTGATCCGGCCGGGTCCGACGGTCATGGAGAGATCCTGCACCGCTTGTACGCCGCCGAACCGGCGCGATACCCCGGCAAGACTAAGCGCGGCCATCGGCAGCCTCCGGAACGGAAGCATGGGCGCCGGGCGCACTGGCCGCGCGACGGCGCGCGATCACAATCGAATCTACGATGCCGTGCGGCAGATAGATGATGGCGAGCATGATCAGCGCGCCGAGGAGGATCATCCGGTTGTCGGCGAGTGGTCGCGCGATCTCGGGCAACACCGAGAGGACCACGGCGCCGACGATCGGTCCCGCGACTGATTGGCGGCCGCCGAGCACCACATAGGCGAGCACGGTGGTGAGCATGTCGAAGCCGAATTCCTCCGGCACGACGCTATGGTTGTGGCACGCCATCAATGCGCCAGTCGCGCCCGCGATGATGCCCGACAAAGCGAAGGCAAGCGCCTGATAACGCCCGACCGAGATGCCGAGCGAGACCGCGACGGTCTCGTCCTGGCGGATGGTATCGAACGCGGCGCCGACGCGCCCGCGGCCGAGACACCATAGCCCGTAGATGCAGATGCCGATGAACAAGACAAGCGCCGGCGTACCGACGAGCCGCGGAATGCCATTGAGCCCATTAGCGCCGCCGGTGATGTCGTCGGCGTAGAGGGCGACCGAGAGGATGATCTGCACCATCGCAACGGTCGCGATCGCCTGGAATACGCCGCGAAGCCGCGCGAGCGGCAGCGACAGGATCAATGCCGCAATCATGGCGCTCAGTGCGCCGCCGAGCACCGCAACGAGCGCCGGAACGCCGGCACGAAGAATCAGAATTCCCGCCGTGTAAGCGCCGATCGAGGCAAGGCCCGCGGTCGCGAGCGAGAACACGCCGGCACGCAGCACGGCGTACTGGCTCAGCGCCAGCCCGCAATTGAGGATGACGAGATTGACGAGAGGAAGATAGGCGACGACGAAATCGGTCATTCGCGCGCCACCCGCCGTTCCTTCCGCAAGGTGCCGAAGAAGCCGGTCGGCCGCAGAAGGAGCGCCACGAAGAGGATGGAGAAGATGATGGCATCACTTAGCCCCGACGACACGTAGGCTATCGTCAGCGTCTGCACCAGGCCAAGCAGGAGGCCGGCGATCAACGCACCCATGATGCTGCCGAGACCGCCAAGCACGATCACCACAAATGCGCGCAGCATGTAGGGGTCGCCCATGAGAAAATGCACGGAGTTGAAGGCGATGCCGATGAGCACGCCAGCCGCACCGGCGAGAGCGCCGGAGATGAAGAAGGTTTGGAAATAGACGAAATCGGGATTCACACCGAGCAACGTTGCCGTGCGCTCATTCACGGCGACAGCGCGGATCTGCCGGCCGAAACGCGTGTAAAACAGATAGACGAACAATGAGCTCACGATCGCGGCCGCGCTCACGACCATGAGCGCTTGGATTAGTGTCATGCGTAATCCAAACAACGTGTAGATGCCAACCGGCAGCGTGCCGAACGGATAGCGAAGTACACGCGTGTCGGACACTCGCTGTGCGATATTCATGAGCACGAGGCTGGCGCCGATCGAGGAGATGATGGCGGAGAAATCCGACGCGCCACGTTTGCGCAAGGGACGGAATGCGACCCAGTCGAGCGCGACACTGAGCAAGCCCGCGAGCACGATCGCTATCACGAAAGCGAGCGGTAAGGGTAGATCGAGCCGCGTCACCGCGAACAATCCGAAGAAGGCACCCCACATGAACACCGCGCCGTGTGCCATGTTGAGGATGTGGTGCACGCCGAAGATCAGCGTGAAACCCAGCGCGAACAGCGCATAGACGCTGCCGACGACCAGGCCGTTGAGAATCTGTTGCTCGATCATCCGGGCTCCGAACCTTGGCCGAGACGTGGCGGCGGCCACCGAAACGGCAGCCGAAGCAATCGTTGAGATTTTAGGACGCAAGACGCCGCTCGCGCTACAACCCGAGGCGGACGCCGCGCTCCCACGGTTCATCCGTTAGGCAATAGCCGCAACGCACCGCCAAAGGGTGTGTAGTAGGCAATCGCTGAGAGGGCCGCGGGCCGTCAGCGTCCTTGTGGCGTTTGCGCCACATATCGCCGGAACCTTGTATCGCGGGCAGATCAGGACGGTAAGCGACGCCGAATGTAACGCCCGTGACCGACCGCGTCATTTACCGGCGTGTCGTCGCGCAACACCGGGCGGCCACGCACGAAAGCATCGCGAATGCGGCCCTTAAACCGCTGACCCTCATAGATTGAGTAGCCTGCGCTTGAGATCACCTCACTGCGCTGCAAGGTCCATTCGGCGTCGAGGTCGACGAGCGCCAAATCGGCATCGAGCCCGGGCGCTATCCTTCCCTTAGCATGGCCAATCCCCATTATACGGGCTGGGTTCGCAGCTGCTACAGCCACGATCCGCTCAAGCGGAAGCGCGCGTTTGTGATGTCCCTCGGTGAGCAGAACGGGAAGCATCGTTTCAAGCCCCGGACAACCGGGCGACGCCGTCCAGATGCCGCCGGCTTTCGCGGAAATTTCGCGGTGAACGTGGTCGGTCGCGACGGTGTCGATCTCCCCGTCGCGTAGCGCTTGCCACAGCCGTTCACGATCGGATGCTTCTCGGAGCGGAGGGTTAATCTTGCCGATGTCGCCGCCCGGCCAGTCGACATCATGCGTCAGGTAATGCGGGCAGGTCTCAATATGCACATTAGCGCCGGCGCGGCGATGACGGAGCGCCGCCTCCAACGCTTCGGCCGAAGAGGTGTGGACGACATAGAGTGGCGCGCCTGCGGTATGCGCAATGTAGGCGGCGCGCTGCACCGCGTCGGCTTCGACGAACGGCGGACGCGTTGCATTCCAGGTTTTGAGGGCGCCGCGGCCCTCGGGATCGCTGGCCTTGAGCCGGTCGCGCAGCACCCAGGCGATCTCGATGGTTTCCGGATGCGGACATACTATGCCGCCACCTTCCGCCACCGCCTCGCACAGCCGGAACAGAAAGCCGTCGTCGATATCGGGCAACCCGAGCCGCGCTCCCTCGCCACCGCGGTTATTCATAAAAATCTTGAAACTCGGTACTCCGTAGTTTCGGATGTATCCGGCGACGCCGGCGAGCTGTGCCTCAGTCGAAATGATAAAGTGATAGCCGAAATCAATGCGCGCACCCCGTTCGGTGACGGCAACGACCTCGTCGAAAATCGTTTCAAACGGCTCTGTCGCCATTAGGTAGGGAATGAAGGTGGTGACCCCGCCCTTCGCGGCCGCCGCCGTTTCGCGGTCGGCGTCCGCTGGCACGCGCGGCCGCGCGATGTCTCTTCCGTGGCCAAGGTGTAAATGGACGTCGACGGCGCCCGGCATTATTACGAGGCCGCGCGCAGAGACCTCCTGGTGAGCCGGCGCCGGTTCGCCGGGTACCAGAATCGCCTCGATTATTCCCGCGTGGATCCCGATGTCGCAGGCGGTGCGTCCGCGACCGGGAAGGATGGCGTCTCCGCCTTTGATCACTAGGTCGAAAGTTTGCATCGATGTCGATTATGCGATTGCCTCAATCGATCGCGCGAAGAGCGGTCAGTACGTCGGCCGTCGGAATGACGTCGGCGTATTTCGAGGCCATATCGAAGAGGTTGACCGCGTGCGAGGTGGCGGAACGGTCATAGACTGCATCCTCAGGCACGAGAACACGAAAATTATAGGCAAAGGCGTCGACGACGCTGCCGCGGATACAGCCGCTCGTTGTGCATCCGGTCACAACGAGCGTATCCGCGCCGAGATTGATCAGATAGCTGGCCAGTGGTGTGCCGAAGAAAGCGCTCGGATGCTTTTTCGGCAGCAAAACGTCTTGTTCGCGCGGCGCGACCTCCGCCACGAACGCGTAACCCTTGGCCGCCACCGTCATGATCGCCGGAACCTTGTCAGAGAGCCGCCCGTAGTCGAAGCTCTCCTTCGGCGACACATGCGGATAGAGTACCGGCCAACTGCGGTCCCGAAAATAACCGAGGAGGCGCGCGATATTGTGCACAGCCGCCCAGCCGGGCTCGCCGCAGGCGGTGGGAAATTCCTTAATCGCCTCCCAGAATGGCTTTGGCGTCGTCCCCACGGTCCGGTATTGGACATCGATGATCAGAAGCGCTGGCCGCTTGCCGAGACCCGACGTTCGCCCGAAACCGGCGACGCTGTAGGCGCGCTGCTCATCCGGGGAGATGATGCCGTCCCACGGGCGCGGCGGTGCACTCTTTGTCATTTCTGCCTCCTCTACACCCGATAACGCGCCTCGCGCGCGTCCCATTCTTCTTTGGCGACGGCACGCTGGCGTTCTTCGAAAGAGGCGAGGCGATCCGCGACCGACTGAAGTGAACCTTCGGATTTGAGCACTCCCAATACGTCATAGGAGGCCTTAAGCGCTGCCTGCAGTGCCGCGTTGGCATAGAGTACGATGGAGAAGCCGAACTCGGCGAGCTTATCGCGGCCTAGGTCGGGCGTTTCGCCGCCAAACACGATGTTGGCGACTTGCGGTACATGAAGAGCTTTGGGGATGCGTGCCAGCTCCTCAAGGTTGGTCGGCGCCTCCACAAAGGTGGCGTCGGCGCCGGCGGCGATATAGACCAGCGCGCGATCGAGCGCCCGCTCCAAGCCTTCGATCGCGCGCGCATCAGTGCGGGCAATGATTTGCAGCGACGAATCATGGCGAGCGTCTACGGCTGCCTTAATCTTCTGCACCATTTCCTCTGCCGCGATTACCGCTTTGCCCGCGAAGTGTCCGCACTTCTTCGGAAATACTTGGTCCTCGATCTGGATCCCCGACGCACCTGCGCGCTCTAACGCACGAACCGTGCGCAAGACATTCACCGCGTTGCCGTAGCCGGTGTCAGCGTCGACGATGATCGGAAGCGACACCACATCTGCGATTGCCGCGACCGTCTCACTGATTTCAGTCAGGGTCGTCAGCCCGATATCGGGCACGCCGAGCAGCATATTGGCGACGCCGGCGCCGGTGACATATACGGCCTCAAAACCGAGGTCTTCAATGACGCGGGCAAACAATGCGTTCGCAGCGCCCGGAACCGTGACGGCCGCCCGACGCGCCAACAGGTCCTTCAATCGCCCGGCAGATTGCATCGCCTTCCCTTTGTGCGCGTTTCCTCGTCAATGCGACCCTTACGACTTTTCCTCGATCGAGCCAAATTCGACGGCTATGAGGATCGCTAAGGTCGCAAAGTTGCGAAACGCTGAATTTGGAAGTGCGACCAAAAACGCGCGGCTTAAATGACCCCCGTCTAAGCTCGCCAGTTGGTCGCTAGTTAGCGTCAAACACAGCACTTGCCCAGATTCCTCCACACGGTGTGCGCCGCTCTGTCTACCTCCGGACACATTGTTGGTGTTGATTGTGGTCAATCGGGCCGGGGGGCGCGACGCGTGGCGTTTGACTTACGACAGAAACCGCGACGCTTTGACGTGGACAGTAGGCCGCGCTGTCCACTTTGCCATGAGCTGACCTCTCTAACCCGACGCAGCCCGGACGCTGATTACAGTTCCCACCACGAACGTCAGATATTCACCTGTTTCCGATGCGATCAGACGGTTGAGCGCGTCGTGAGTTATGACGAGAATTCCTCTTCCTAGCGGGCGGCTCTTTGGGGCCTCTTCATCGACTTCCGATGCCCGCTTTGGGTCAAAAGCCGACATGGCGGCTCAATTTTGTGATGTCTGCTTCTCCCCCGAAAAGGGACATCCCCGCGCGTTTATCAGTACATGCCCTAAATCACGGACTTTTTGGGTCGCTTCGTCCTGGTCTTCCGCCGATTAGCTTTCTTGAGCTGTGCGTGCTCGCGGTCATTGCTGCTCGCAATGTCGATCGTGAGCTTGGCGAGCTCGTGGGGGCGCTTGCGGTAGGATGCCTTGCCCGCATTGCACCACAGAGAGAGGACTTGTGCACCGTCGGTTTGGAGATGGGCCATATCGGCCTCCGTCTATGACGCTCCTCACTTAAAAATCGCGCAGGAAGACCCCAGCTATGTAAACTACGGCGGGGGTCTTTTACTCGCGCGTACGCGCACGCACACACATACAGGCACGAGCGCTTCGGGGCTGGGGGGTGAGGTAAAGCGCCCGGCACCTGATGACTTTGAGCCGGGCACTTTTCTGAATCTGTATAAGATAGCTCACTCTGAATCGACGGTGGATAAGTGGATACCGCGCGGACAAAAACAACACGCGACAAATTAGGACAGTGGAAAAATCAAATTAGGACAAAGGGCTTGGAATTAGGACAGCACCAAAATCCGGCCAATGACTTCGGAAAGCGGCGAGCCGTTGGCCGCCAACCGAGGCGGCCTATTCCTCGTCTGTACCTAATATTCTTCCTGTTTTCGGGTTGACCAAATGCAGCGGCCGCAGGCTGCGCAGGTCATAGCGTCGTAGGCGTCGTCGCCGCGATCAGTCGGGTCGTCGGCGATCCAACCTTGCACCGATTGCCTGGTGTTCGGACAGCGATAGAGGAACGGGGGCATCCCCAACCCTTAACAATAGGAACGGCCAAAACCGGAGCCTATTTGGTTCGGTCATTGGCCGCCCAGCCCTAGTCACCCCTGTGGCTTACTTAGGGCCCAACATAACCCTAAGCATCACGGTGCCGAGTATCCTTGATCTCAATCAAAACCGGCCAGCACCCGCCGCCGACGGGCGGCGTGATTCCAACCAAACGCAACGTCGCTTCATATTGCTGTGCGCCGCGACGCGGGGCACCGCCGGGCGTGGTCATCGGAACAATCCGATGAATGGAGAGTTTCCCTGCAAACGGGAATCACAGCTATGCCCGCGCAATTCATACGGCCCTACGATGCCTTCGAGATTCTGATGCTGGCAGGTGGCGTTGTGCTCATCGTTGCTATCGCATTCGCGTTCTGACGCGTCCCGTAACCTTAATCTCAAAGCGCGGTGGAATGTTGGGAAGTCGCGTGCTCCGGCTCACCCCCGGGCAGCGCGTCTTAGTTCTGCGTATCTGACGTCTGCCTTCGGGCCCAGGCGCGTTAGGGAGCCCTTCCGCGCTTGGCGTTCCACTTTGTCGCTTAAGGGTTGGGCCGGCGCCACCCGGTCCTGCCATCGGCCAGGCTCGCCGGAGAATTGGTCCAAGCGGCCAAGGGAAAAGCGGCTGTGCCGCTCGCGGGCGCCGAATAAACTTACACCGCAACATTGGCGAGGAACGCCTCGACATTGGCGCGCAGCTTGGCGATGTCCTTCGTCACCGTCTCCGACGCGTCGAGTACGATCTGCGCGGACGAGCGCGTCTCAGTAGTGGCACCGGCGACCTCTCCGAGCACGGCAGCCACGGCATTGGTGCCGTCGGCGGCGCTGGTGACGTTGTGCGTGATATCGCCGGTGGCGGCGTTCTGGTGCTCTACCGCCGCGGAGACCGCCGACGTCGATGCGTTGATCTCCTGCATGCGCATGGCGATCCTATGGATCGCCTCGACAGCACCACCGGTCGAGGTCTGCACCGCAAGGATGTGATTGGCGATCTCTTCCGTAGCCTTCGCGGTCTGCACCGCGAGTGACTTGACCTCGGAGGCGACCACGGCAAATCCGCGGCCGGCATCACCCGCCCGCGCTGCCTCGATGGTGGCATTGAGCGCCAGCAGATTGGTCTGTTCTGCGATGGCGCGGATGAGCTTGACTACCTCCCCGATCTTCTGCGCGCTGTCGGAAAGCCCAGCGATCTCGCGGTTGGTCGTCAGTGCCTCGTTGGTCGCAAGCTGCACCACGCCGCTCATTCGCACCAGCTCGTTGCTGATTTCGGCGATCGAGCGCGACAGCTCATCGACCGCTTCAGCGGTGGTCTTGACGTTGGCCGAGGCCTCGTCGAAGGAGCGGACCGCGTCCGCGGCGCGCTCCGAGGTCTGCAGCGAGCTGCCGAACAGCGACGAGGCGGTGCCGTGCATCGCGCTCGCATTGCTGCTGACGCTTCCGATGAGGTTTTCCATCTGCGGGCGAAACGTGGCGATGGCGGAGTCCACCACGGCGCGGCGCTGTTCCTGATCGCGGATAGCGGCACGCTCCTGCGCGACCTGCAGCCGTTCTGTGATGTCCTCGTGCGTGGACACCCAGCCGCCGCTTGGTCGTGGCTCGTTGTTGACCGCGATCTTGCGCCCGTCGGATAGCTCGAACACGTGCGTGAATTTCTTGCCGGCCTTGGCCGCTATAGTGGCACGGCGGGCAAATTCGTCCGGATCCTCGGCCAACGTGCCTACAGCGATCCGCTCCCGCAGAATATCGCGCAAGGTGAAGCCGATCCGCAACCGGCCCGTGAGCCTATAGATCTCGGCGAAGCGCTTGTTCCAGAAGACGAGCCGCCCCGGGCCGTCGAACATGCAAAGACCCTGGGTCATGTAGCTGAGCGCGGCGTCGCGCAGGTCCTGCTGCGCGCCTCGCGCCGCGCTGGCTAACCAGTACAAGCCGGCGCCAAGGCCGAGGCCGATCACCGCGCCCGCGGCGATTAGCCCAATGCCACGGGCCTGCTCCGCAACTACCTCGATCGCGGTCGACGCACAGAGGAAAGCGACGGCGCCAGCGACGATCCACATCGTTCGGGCGCCCCCACTCGCCTCCCGGATGCGGGCGAACAGACTAGCGGCGGCAACGGCGGCGAGCAGGCAAACGCCACCCGCCAGGATGGCGAGCTGCCAGTCGAGTCCAATCGTCAGGAGTGAAAACATCGCTGTCGCGGAGTTCGCGGCAGAGTGAGCCCGCAGGGTGAAATTTTCATTAAAGCTGAAGTCACAGCAGAAGCCTACTCGCCAAACAAAAAGGGCCCCGACGTAAAACCCAACGCGTGCCGTGACAATTCGCGTACGTCATTGGTGCCAAAGCGCGATCAGGCGCTTTTGATCTTCCGGCCGAAGAGCGAATTGTTTGATCGCTAGCTCTTTCGCCTTGGCTTCATCCGGCGCCTCTACAAGACCAACGAACGCGGCCGGTGATGCCGTCAGGCGGCGAATTTCCCAGGTACGTTCTCTCTTCTTTTTACTCACTCTACGCATAGACCAAATATAGCTATTCCGGCCGTTTTGGCCAGTTTGTCGGTGACGTGTTTGCTCCGGGCGGCCCGCGCTAGATCAACCCAATTCGATAGCTGCAAGTAATCGACGATGCTTTTTGCCACGACCCTGCGCTCCAGGTCTGTGAGCGGGCGCAGAGTGCGGCCGACCTTGAAATCCGACGCAAAGGCCACGTCGAACGTCACGGCCTTCGCGATCTTGTCGGGCCAGGGGGCATAGTCACATTGGAGAACAGAGCGGGAACGGGAGTCAAGTCGGCTGGCTGCTGCCCCTTTCCGAAGCCACTGGTCCCTTTTTGATTTTTGGCGCAAATGTTGCTTTAGCTGTGTTTTGGGGAAAGGGGTGCCGGGAGCTGTGGAGTAGGCGTCATGGCACTGCTTTGGGGAAGCTTTTTCGCGATTTTCATCGCAGGTATAGCAATCGGCTACGGCGTGCGCGCCGTCATCTCCTCACGTCGCCGAGCCGAGGTGCGCCGTCGCTTCGAAGTTACCGGGTCTTATCGACGACCT
>Ga0210394_10000894_pt1 | contig 53798 bp, 49 predicted proteins | sample IncBWC12MmetaG_FD_160121 | JGI IMG/M metagenome (GOLD analysis project Ga0210394, IMG submission 160121) | Forest soil microbial communities from Barre Woods Harvard Forest LTER site, Petersham, Massachusetts, United States - Inc-BW-C-12-M | ecosystem: Environmental > Terrestrial > Soil >...
GGGCCGGCGCACGGCAGGCTGGGCGTTGCGGTGGCGAATCTTGTAGATCTGCAAAATTTGTTGGGCTTAGGATTGGCAGGCAGTCTGCAAGGAAATATCGAGCTGCAGCCCGATCAGCAGCGCACCCGCGCGGCTTTGCAGCTCGACGCGAAGGATGTCGCTTGGGCCAATCTCGTCGGCGATGTTCACGTGAGCGGGGAAGGCTTCAACGATTCCTTCGGATTCAACGCCAATCTGCGTGTGCCGGATTTGCGCGGCGCGGCGGCGACGCTGGCAGCAAAAGGAATTTTGAACCTGGCCGCCGGAGAGGTCTCAGCTTCAAGCGCGCTGCTCAATTATCGAGGCCAGGACGTTCGCTTGCTATCCCCGTTGCGAATCGATTTTGCGTCCGGGGTGTCCATCGACTCGCTCAAACTAGGAATCGAGAAGGCGGAACTCGTCGTGCAAGGGAGAATTGCTCCGGTCTTGGCGCTGCGCGCCTCGCTGCATGGAGTCGCGGCGCCGCTCGTCAACGAATTCGTGCCTAACCTGCTGGCGGCCGGGTCGATCGAAGCGCACGCCGACCTGCATGGGAGCGTGAGTTCACCTACGGGTGAAATCGAAGTGAATGCCACCGGCATGCGCAGGCCGGACGACGCAGCCCTCGGCATACCGCTCGCCGATTTGCACCTAACCGCCGCGTTGCGGGGACACACGGCTGACATCGACGCTCGATTGGACGCGGGCTCCGCATCACGATTGCACGCCGTCGGCGCGGTGCCCATCGCCTTTGACGGCGCGGTCGACATGAAGGTGGGCGGAACGTTCGACATCAGCATGATCAATCCCTTCCTCGAAGCGCGGGGGCTGCACGCGACCGGACAACTCGACATCGATGCCACAGTCGCCGGCAGCGTCGCGGCACCGCAAATCGCCGGCACCGTGAATCTCACGCGCGGCAGCTTGCGCGACTACGGGCGCGGCCTCAGCTTCACCGACATCGCCGCGCAATTGACGGGCAGCGAGGGGATGCTGCAAATCAAGAGTTTTACCGCAGCGGCGGCTCCCGGCGAGCTATCGATGACAGGAACGATCGGGGTATTGCAATCCGCCATACCGGTGGACTTGAGAATTACGGCGCGCAAGGCGCAACCCATCGCCAGTAATTTGGTCACCTCGAATCTGGATGCCGACCTGCATGTAAGCGGCACCGCGCGGCAGCGCCTCGACATTTCCGGGACCGTGCATCTTAATCGCACGCTGATTGGAATTCCGAATGGATTGCCGCCCAACGTCGCGGTGCTGGACGTGCGCCGGCGCGGCCATACGGCGGCGCCCGTAGCCGATAAACCGCTCATCATCGGTATGGACGTGACCATCAAAGCCCCGCAGGAAATTCTGGTGGAGGGCCGTGGTCTCGACGCGGAAATGGGCGGCGAGCTGCATTTCGGCGGCACCACGGCGGCGCCCTTGGTAAGCGGCGGATTCGATCTTCAGCGCGGCAGTTTTTCGCTCGCGAGCAGCAGACTCAATTTTACCGCCGGGCGCGTCAGCTTCAACGGTCTGGGGCTGAAAAATAAAATTGACCCGACCTTGGATTTCACGGCGCAGGCGACCGTCGCGCTGGCCACCACGGTCACCATGCACATCACGGGTCTTGCCGACGCGCCGGTATTCGAGTTCACCAGCACGCCGGCGATGCCGCAGGATGAAATCATGGGCTATCTGATGTTCGGTGAATCCGTGGCGCAGCTCACGCCCATACAAATGGCGCAAATCGGCTTGACGCTCGCGTCGTTGAGCGGGGTAGGCGGCGACGGCGGCCTCAACCCCTTGGTCATGTTGCAGAGAAGTCTGGGGCTGGACCGCCTGACCATGGGTGCGGCCACCACCACCAATACCGCCACCGGTACCGAGAGTTCGGGTGCCAGCATCGCAGCCGGCCGATATATTGCCAAGCATGTTTATATCGAGGCCAAGCAAACCACGGCCGGCACCAGCCAGCTCGGGGCAGTGGTGGACCTGACCAAGCATTTGAAGCTGCAGACCCGCCTGGGAAACGGCACGGCCTCGATTCAGGGAACCACTCCGGAAAGTGATCCGGGCAGCAGCATCGGCCTCCTGTATCAATTCGAGTATTGAGCCGGCGCCGAACGCATACAATGCCCGCCATGAAGGAAATGTTCAAATAACGCGGGGGCATCCAATGCGAACTGAAATTATCGCGACTGCCATCGCTGCGCTGATCGCTACGGCGCAGATCTTCGCGGCGCCGGGTGCCGTTGCCGGCAACAAGGACTGGCCGGCTTACAACCGCACGCTGACTTCCGATCGATACGCCAATCTCGAGACCATCGATACCAACAACGTCACCGGTCTGAAAGTGCTTTGCAGTTTTGATACCGGCGAGCAGATGGCGTTTCAGACCGGGCTCGTGCAAGTCGACGGGGCGCTGTTTGCGACCACCGACCGGGATATTTTTTCCATCGATCCGAATAACTGCAAGCAGAACTGGCGCACCCATGAGGACATGGCCGCCGGAGATCTCAAAGTTAATCGCGGACTCGCCTGGTTCGAGCATCGCGTCTTCAGAGGAACCGCCGACGGCAGGGTGCTCGCTTATGATGCCAAGACTGGCAAGCGCTTGTGGGCAACGGTGATCGCCGACGCGGCGAAAGGCGAGTCGGTCCCGGCGGCGCCCATCGCCTGGGAGGGTTTGGTTTTCATCGGCAATGCCGGAGGCGATAACAAGGGCGTCAAGGGTCGAATGTACGCGCTCGATGCCAAGGATGGCCACATTGTGTGGGAGTTCTACCTGGTGCCGAGGTCGCCGGGCGATGTCGCGCGCGGACCGGCAGGCGCCGATCCCGGATCGCGCACCGCCTCCTCGTGGAGAAACGCCAAGGGTTTCCCCATCACGGGCGGCGCCACCTGGACTTCTTATTCGTTGGATCCCTCGACGGGGCTTTTGTTCGTTCCGGCCGGAAACCCGGCGCCCGATTTCATCAAGGACACGCGCCAGGGCGAGAATTTATTCGCCAGCTCGATCGTGATCCTCGATGCCAAAACCGGCGCATATCGGCGGCATTTTCAATTGGTGAAAGGCGACTTCCACGATTGGGATGTGTCCTCCGCCCCGGCGCTGTTTCTCAATAGAAAGGGTCACCGCATGGTGGCGGAGGCGCCGAAGGACGGCCATTTGTACCTTATTGATCTTACCAGCGGCAGTCTCGTCTACCGTAAACCTGTCACCACCGTATCGAATGTCGAGCTGCCGCTCACCGCGCAGGGAACGCGGTTTTGTCCGGGTTCGCAGGGCGGAGCGGAATGGAATGGAGCCGCGTTCGACCCCGCGGAGAATCTCATATTCACGGGCGAAGTCGATTGGTGCACGACGGTGCGTGCGGTCGCTCCGAATGCATTGAAGAGCGCGCCGTCCGGCAAGCCGTGGAGCGGGGCGACGCAAGATTTCGGTACTCAGGACGATCCGAAACTATGGTCCGGGTGGCTGACCGCCACCGACGCCGATAGCGGTGAACGCAAGTGGCAGTTCCATGCGCCATTCCCTTTGATGGGAGGCGTGACGCCGACCACCGGACGATTGGTATTGTTCGGCGATATGGGCGGCAATTTCTACGCGTTTGATGCGGGCAGCGGCAAGAAGCTCTGGTCGATCGATCTTGGCGGCGCGATCGGCGGCGGAGTCATTTCCTATGATACCGGCGCCGGACAAAAGATCGCCGTGGCTGCCGGCATGACTTCGCCGATCTGGCCCACGCCCAAGGTCAACGGCAAGATCGTGATCCTGGGACTTTGAAATCCTCGGCGCATACGATGCGCAGCGAACTCATTTGTTCACCCCACCAGAGGCCGATCATCCGGCTGAATTCCGCCCCCTGCAATCCGTGCCGGGCAGGGTGATCCGCGCGCAGCGCCGCCAGGCCGCTATGCGTGACGGTCACGAGAGTACCGGATGCGGTGGGAGCAAAATCGACTTGAACCTCGGTTTGCTCGTGCGGCGCGAAATTCGCGTTGCGCCAGGTAAAATTCAGGCGTCGAGGCGGTTCCCACACGTGGACGCGTCCCACCTCGATGACCTGCGCTGTTCCATCGCTGTCGAATGACTCGAACAGGCGGCCGCCCACGGCGGGCTCCATGCATATCAGACCGCTGCGCGAACTCGAGTGACGAAATTTGACGCCTCGCCGCCACCATCGGTCAATGTCGGCCGTGAATATTTCGAACGCCAGGGCCGGGGGAACTGCGACCGACACGCTGATGCGCGCACTATCGCCCGTCATGGCTTGTGTCTGCCCGATCGGCGCGGGTTTTCGGCATAGATTTTGAAGGCGTGCAGCTGGCGCCGCCACAGATCTTCCGCCTGCGCCAGCCACTGCTGCACCGGCTGAAAAGCCGCGGGATGCACGCTGTAAACCCGCACGCGCGCGTCTTCCTCGATGCCCTGTTCGGAAACCAAACCTGCTTTGCGCAACACGCGCAGGTGCCGGCTGAGTGCTTGGGGACTCATGGCGATGCACGCCGCCAATTCGCCGGCGCGTCTCGGCTTCTGCAACAGCACACGGATCATCTCGCGCCGCGCTGCGTCGGACAGGGCGGCGAACGCTGCATTCAACTGAAGATTCGGAGCACGCGGATCCATGCAGGGGACGTCCGGCTAGTGCGCGGGGGAGTTGCGCAGCCGCTGCGTGATCCACCACATGTGGCCCTCCGGATCGAGCGCGCCGTAGCTGCGATCCGACCAATAATCCGCGCCGTAATCATGGGTCGCGGGTTCCTCGACGATGCGTGCGCCGTGCAGGCGCGCGTGCGCGCAGTGCGCGTCCGCGTCGTCGACGAAAAACATGATGCTTTGAGTGCTGGCGCCGTTCAGGGACTTTGGGCTGCGCATCGTGCTTTTCCAGCGCCGCGCGGACTGCGGATCTTCCTGGGCGACCATGATCAAACCTTCCCCGTAATTCAGTTCGCTGTGCTCTATCCGGCCGTTGTCGCCCTCGACTTTCAAGCGCACCTCAAAGCCGAATGCGTTGCACAACCAATCGATCGCAGCCGCGGCGTTTTGGTAGAACACCGAGCTCGAGAGGCGCGGCCAATCGCTGGGAGCGGGTTTCATGAGGACCTCCGGTTGACACAATATAAACGCTTTAGGAGAAGGTTAACGGACGTGTTAACTAATTGCAAGACGATGCAGCCGAAATTCGCGAGCGACGCGGCGGTCAGTGCGGACGCAGCGAGGCGGATGTTAATATTTTAAAATATGCAGTCATTTCCTCTGGCGCTCATCGTCACGAGCTTTCCCTTTATGATTTCCATGGGCTTCACACCCGGCCCAAACAACATATTGGTGGCAAGCTCGGGGGTGAATTTCGGTTTTCGCGCGACCATTCCGCACATTCTCGGCGTCACGATCGGCTTTCCGCTCATGCTATTGATCGTCGGCCTCGGTCTGGCGAAGATTTTCATTGCCTTTCCGTCCGTTCACGCGGCGCTCAAGTACATCTGCATCGCGTACATGCTGTACCTGGCTTGGCGAATTGCGCGGGCTTCCGGCATGGATGAGGCGCGCAAAACCCGCAAGCCCTTGACCTTCATACAGGGCGCTTTAATCCAGTGGGTGAACGGCAAAGGCTGGGTGGTGGCCTTGAGCCTGGTGACGACGTACACGGTGGTGGATCGTACGCTGCCGCTGCAAATCGCCGCGCTGGCTGCGATATCCCTCCTCATCACCATGGCCAGCGTATGCTGCTGGACTTATTTCGGGTCGCTGCTGCGAAAGTTTCTGCAAACAGAATCGCGGCGCCGCTGGTTCAACTACTCGATGGCGATTCTCTTGATTGTGTCGATCATCCCGGTTATTTGGGAATAACGCGCAGCTGTGTCAGCGCACCCAATCAGGGCACCCAATTCACTCCCCGCACTGTCTCGACTCGCGTCGATTGCCAGGAAGTCGGCCGATGTAGCGAAAATCCAACAATTTCTCTGTTCTTGAAGGAACCGAGATTTATATTTCAAATTTATGAAATATATGGATTTATTCGACCAAAACCCCTTGATTCGGGCATCCGCCGCAGGGTGCGCATTTCTCCGGTTGTATTTTGTTGCATATTGGCCTACTAATTGCACCTAGGCTAGCGCCGGGACGCGACGCATTGAGACCAATGCCCGCGCAGGCGAGCCATAAAAAATAACGGGGTGCCCAAATGCGGATTTTGAAAAATCACCGAGACGGTTACATGTCGTGGATTCGAATCAGGACGCGGTCCGTCACTTTCTGGACGGTCGTCGCCATGCTATGCGCGGCGGCAACTCTGCCGACATCGCCGTCGCGTGCGGCGGAGGTTTCGGACACGTCTCTCAATGAAATCATCGTGACCGGTACGCGCGAGGTCGGCATCAAGGCCGCGGACAGCGCCGCGCCCATTCAGATCGTCAGCGCGGCGGAATTGAAGTCGGCCGGCGTTCCCGATCTGATGTCGGCCCTGGCGGCCACGGTACCGTCGCTGCAAATGCAGGCCTTCGGCTTTGACATGTCCGGCCAAACGCTGCAGGCCAGATTGCGCGGCGTCAGCCCCAATGATGTGCTGGTAATGATCAACGGCAAGCGCCGCCATACGACCGCGAATCTCGCCATCGATACGGGTTCGCCCTTCCAGGGCGGCGCCGGCGTCGACCTCAACTTCATTCCGCTGGATGCCATCGACCACGTCGAAGTGCTGACCGAAGGCGCGGCGGCGCAGTACGGATCTGATGCCATCGCAGGCGTCGTCAACATCATTCTGAAGAGGAACTCCTCGGGAGGCGAAATCGGGGGTCTCTACGGTCAATACGGCAACGACGGCGGCGGGCGTACCGAAGACGTCAGCGCCAATGCGGGCGTCGAGGCCGGCACCGGCGGGTTTCTCAATATTACCGGAAACTTCCGCGATCACGGCCACAGCGATTTTGGTGCGATCGATCCGCGCTTGTTCCCCGCCGCGGTGGCCGGCTACGCTTATCCGGATTACAACGTGGCCCTCGTGCCGGGATATCCCCACCTAAACCGCATCCAGGGCGATGCGGCTGTGCAGACGAAACTTCTGGTCGTGAACTCGGGCTGGGATTTCGCGGGCGGGACCGAGCTCTATATGACAGGCACCTACGGCCACAAGTATGCGGCTTCCTACGAGAATTACCGCATGCCGAGCAAGACCAATTACACGCCGATTTGCCCCGCTGGTACGTTGCCCGCCGATTGTCCCGCCACCGTATATCCGAATCCCATGGGCTTCAATCCGCAAGAGGCGAACGACGAGGACGATTACGAGGGCACCTTGGGGCTCAAGGGGTCGATTGCCGACTGGGATTGGGATCTGTCGAGTTCGTACGGCGGCGATCACGCTAAGTTGTACACGTTGTCGACCGTCAATACGGGCGCCTACGGTAGTGCGCCTACCGCGCAAACCCCCAACCCATTTTTCGGCAACCCCGCCGCCGCGGTGGTCGGCAACATCTTCGACGGCACCCTGCAGGCCACCCAGTGGACCTCCAACGTGGATGTCCGGCACAGCTTCGATGTGGGGTTGGGGTCGCCGCTCAACGTGGCCTTGGGCTACGAACATCGCCGTGATACCTATACGATCGGTGCCGGCCCGCCGATTTCCTATATCTTCGGTGGTGCTTCTTCATTTCCCGGCTTCACGCCGCTCGATCAGAGCTCCAACTCGCGAACGAACGACTCGGGTTACCTCGATTTCTCGGCGAAGCCCGTCAGCGCCTTGCGGCTCGATGCCGCGGTGCGCTTCGAGCACTACACCGACTTCGGCAATGCGACCGTCGGGAAACTGACGGGACGCTATGACTTTTCGCCCGAGTTCGCGATCCGCGGCACGGTCAACAACGGTTTCCGTGCGCCGACGCTTGCCGAAGAGTACTACTCCGCGACCAACGTCGGACCGCTCACGGCCTACGTGCAGTTGCCTCCCAACTCGCCGGCCGGGAAATTGCTGGGCCTCGGCAACGGACTGCAGCCCGAGAAATCGATCGACTTCAGTTTGGGCTTCGTTTGGCGCCCGATCGAGCACATGGCCGCGACCCTCGACCTCTACCAGATCAGAATCAATAACCGCATCGTCGGCAGCGGCACGGTTGCCGGACAGATCAACGGCGTGCCGACAGCGGCCTATGCCGGCATCAATGCGGCGATCGCGGCGTACGCGAAAGGATCGCAGGTCATCGAGCCGGGACTCCTCGGCACCTGTCCTCCGGGGCCCAACGCAATCATCGTTTGCGGCTCGTACGGCATCAGCGTCTTCGCGAACGGCATCGATACCAAAACGCAAGGCGCCGACCTGGTGTTCACCTTCCCGTTCGAATACAGCTTCGGCAACATCGTCTGGTCGGTCAGCGGCGCGTATAACAGTACGTCGATCACCAAGTACGCATCGACGCCGCCGCTGCTGGCGGGGGCGGTCTTGTATGACCAGACGGCCTACTCGGAACTCGTCACCGCGAGCCCGAAATACGTCGTCAATCTGGGCGCCTTGTGGACGCTGGACAAGTTGACGGTCAATCTGGTGGAGAAGATCTACGGACCATCATCGGATTACTTGAATGACGACGGCGACAATCCGACCGGCAACTTCCAGTACTACGAGAATAAGATCAATCTCACGGCGATCACCAACCTCGATGTGGGGTACCAGTTCACGGATGGGCTGAAGCTCTCCGTGGGTGCGCAGAACCTATTCAATCGCTTCCCAAACAAAATCAACGCCATCATTCGGGACCATGAGAACAGGTCCGGCGATAACGCGGCCGTCGCCCAGTACCCGCTGTTCTCGCCCTTCGGCGACAACGGCGGGTTCTATTACGTCAAGGCGGTGTACAAGTTCTGAAACAACAACAATAATAATTGTTGAGCGCAAGACTTAAGGGCGGCAGCGATTCAATCGTTGCCGCCCTTTTTAATGGGCGCCCGGCAGGGTGCACTCATTAACGTCCACTGGTGCGGAAACTCGACCTCGATCTAGGATTGCGCCACAATCTAGTTTCACGTGAGTAAGCCATCATCGCTGGTACTGGTGTCGCTGCTGCTGCTCGGCGGTTGCGCAACGCGCCCGATCAACCCCTCGATCACACAGGTGGACCTGAGCAAAGGGTATCGGTTCCAGACCCGCGAGGAGCATCTCCATGAAATTGATCCGTCGACCCTGATCATCCTCGCCTTCTCAGGCGGCGGCACGCGGGCGGCCGCGTTCTCCTACGGCGTTCTCGAGGCCCTCCGGCGCATCCAGATCGCCGGGCCCCAGGGCAACAAGGGTCGCCTGCTCGATGAGGTGGACATCATCACCGGAGTGTCGGGTGGCAGCTTCACCGCTCTCGCCTACGGTCTATACGGCGATAAGTTGTTCGACCTCTATGAGACGAGCTTCCTGAAACGCAACGTCCAGGGCGAACTCATCCGACGCGTCCTGAATCCGGCTCACTGGGGAGGGCCTGGGTCAAAGGGTTGGGCCCGCTCCGAAGTGGCGGCGCAGCTCTACGATAAAATTCTGTTCCACGGCGCCACATTCGCCGATCTTGACCGCGGCGACGGCCCGCTCATCATTGCAACGGCCACCGACATTTCGACCGGCGGAGGCCTGACATTCCAGCAATCTAATTTCGACTATCTTTGCGCGGACCTCAACGCGGTGTCACTGTCCCGCGCCGCTGCCGCATCGTCGGCTGTGCCGCTGCTGCTCTCAGCCATCACGTTCAACAACTACGGCGGCAGTTGCCAGTTCGCTGCGCCGCTGTGGACTCAGGCGTTTAGCGATCCGGAGACCGCGCCGCGGCCTGCGGCTCGTGCCGTCAAGACGCTGCAGCAGCTGGACGCGTATCAAGATGGCGTGCACAGGCCGTACATTCATCTTGTGGACGGCGGCCTGGCCGATAACCTTGGCATTCGCGGCGTGCTCGAGGCGCTGGAGGAACTCGAAGCTCTGAAGATGATCGGCCAACCGACGCCGCTCGACTACGTGCGCAGGATCGCCGTGTTCGTCGTCAATTCGCTCTCCTCGCCGAAGACCGATTGGGACAAGTCGGCGCGTCCGCCAGGTGACTTGGCGATCATGGCCAAGGCGGCCGGCGTGCCGATCGATCACTTCTCCTACGAGGGGATCGAGCTGTTGCGGGACACCATGCAGCGGTGGCGGACCATGCGCGAGATTCGGGAAAAGGCGACGCTTGCGGGGAACAAGGATCCTGACTTGGCACGCCTGGTGGACGGACCAAACGTTGATCTCTATGCCATCGACGTGTCCTTTGCTGCGCTCGAGGACAAGGCGGAATTTGAGTACCTGAACAACCTGCCGACCTCATTTGCATTGCCCCCTGAGGCGGTCGACCGCTTGCGCGCTGCCGCGGGAACCATCATCCTTTCATCGCCGGAGTTTAAGCGGATGGTGAAGGATGCCGACTTCGATCTGGCGACGGATCCACCGGTTACTGGAAGTCATGGCGAAGATTCCACCAGCAGTCACTAAGATTGACCGACGGCGCGCGTAAAGCTGATCAAGGATGGCTGAGTGGCGCTTCGGGCTGGCGGGGAATCACTTCGGGAACAGGAAGGTCAGCTGGAACCTGTAACCCCAGCCCTTGGGACCAAACCCATCGGGACTGTCCGCCCAGTAGCGCGTGCCAATTTGTATGCTCAGCGGCTGGTTTCGGATTTTGAGAATCTGCGTGAGCGTTAGATTCACCGGTACCGACCATTGGGTAGTTTTCCAGTTGTAGGTGGATTCGGTGTTGATGCCGGCAGTCGTGTAAGTCTTGGTCGTATAAGCCAGGAATGGCTGGGTGTAAAAGACGCTGTAGTCGCGCTTTTGGCTGTCACTGGAAACCGACCAGATTTGATTCACGAGGACGCCATAGGTCCAGCCGTTCTGCTGCTTGAGGGCGACGGCGGTCGGGCCCGCGCCCCACTTGCCGGCGGTCATCTTGCTGCCACCCGTGGGCAGCAGAACCTGCGGGCCCGCGCCCCAGATCCAGCCCGAGTCCGTGGGCTTTTTGGGCGAGAAATAGAATTGTTGCGTGATGTCGCCGAGTCCCTCCTCGGTACCCGAGCCCGTTGCGACATCGCCGAGTCCGTCCGGTGTACCCGAGCCCGGCCGGACATCGTGGTTGCTGATTGCCGGGATAATCGTCCGAGAAATCAGGTTCCAGTCCGCGCCTATTGAGAGGGGGATCACCGGCTGGACGGTCAGAGTTGATTGGTTGCCCTGCTCGGTCGGCCCGATGTTGCTGTTGTAATCGTATTTGATTGGTAGGCTGATCAAGGCGGCAACCGGGTTGAGCGCCTGCTTGGCAAGTTGGGCCTCGCTCTCCTGGGCGAGGGCAAGCGAAGGAGCAAACGCCGCCGCTACGACAAGCACGCAGCCGCGAAAGATTGTGAATCTCATGCTACTTTCCCGGAGCCGGCACGCGACCGCCAAACTGATACCCGACTGAGACCATCCCTGGAACGGTTGAGGCGAACGCCCCCGTGTCGCGGCCGCCGCCAAAACGCAGGCGGATTACTGGCGCGCCAGGGCGATGCGGATGGCGTCTTCCGGCGAGATCATGTGATCGGCGCTCACAGCGTCCTCCTTGATGGCCAGCTGCACGCCTTTGACCCGACCATTGAACTCATTGCCGCGGGCGCCATAGTCCGGTGAAACGGGAGATCCCGTATCTACGCCCACGTCGCAACCATCGTCGGCGGAAAAAACAATGGGAGCCGTGGCGCCGACTTTTCCCTCGCCGACCTTCTTGCCATCCACGTACAGAGACACGGTGCCACCCTTGCCCATGCCACCCCCCGCATAGGCAAACTCCATGCGCACCTGGTGCTCACCCGCAGGCAGCGCGCTTGCGGATTCGGCGAAGAAGCACTGGAGGCCGAGGAAGTTGTAGCAGTATTTGAGCTTGCCGCCCTTGGCGTAGAGACTCCAGCCGCCAATATTGCCGCCTTGACAGACGATGACGCCCTCGGCGCCCTTTGCGGGTACCACGATCTCTGCGGTCACTGAGTGGGACTTGTTCTTGATATTGAGCACGGAGTTTTCTGAGAGACGTCCCATGCTGCCAAAGAGCAGCTGGGTATTGCCCTTGATCAGCACCGGCCGCCCCGCCAGATCGGAGTTGATCCGTTCCGCGCCCCGGTCATCGAGGGGCAGTACGTTGTAGCGTGCCGCCTCGATCAGCCACAGGCGCTGCAGCTCATGGAGCTTGTCCGGCATCTGCTTGGCCAGGTTGTTCGCCTGGCTCCAGTCCTTGGTCGTGTCGTAGAGCTCCCAGTTGTCGTCGTCGAACGCCGGGACCTTCTGGCCCAGGAGTAGCCATGGAGTCTTGTGCTTCGTCACTGCCGTCCAACCCTTGTGGTAGATGCCGCGGTTGCCGAACATCTCGAAGTACTGGGTCTCGTGGCGTTCCGCCGCAGTGGCATCGTTCAGCGAGTACGCCATGCTGACGCCCTCGATCGGGTGCTGTTGCACGCCGTTGACGTAGACCGGCTGTGGCAGGCCCGCCAGCTCGAGGATGGTCGGGGCGACGTCGATGACGTGATGGAACTGCGAGCGCACCTCGCCCTTCGCCTTGATGCTCTTCGGCCAGTGCACGATCGTTCCGTTGCGCGTGCCGCCCCAGTGCGAGGCGACCTGCTTGGTCCACTGGTACGGTGTGTTCAGGGCGTGAGCCCAGCCCACGGCATAGTGGTTGTACGACTCCGGCCCGCCCAGCTTGTCCAGCTTGGACATCAAGAACTCCGGGGTCTCCAGGGCGGCCCCGCCGTTGAAAGGGATCATCTCGTTGTAGGTGCCCTGCAGCGTACCCTCGGCGGAGGCGCCATTGTCGCCGATGATGTAGTAAATCAGCGTGTTATCGAGCTGATTGATCTTCTGCAGTGCATCGATCAAGCGGCCGACGTGATGGTCGGCATACTCCAGGAACCCGGCGTAAACCTCCATTTGACGTGCCAGCACGGGCTTCAGCGCTGCGGGCATCTCTTCCCACGCGGGGATTTCGTTGTGCCGTTGCGTGAGTTGACATTCTCTCGGAATGACGCCTAATTTTTTCTGGCGGGCGAAGATCTCTTCGCGCAGCTTGTCCCAGCCCTGATCGAACTTGCCCTTGTACTTATCGGCCCATTCCTTCGAGACGTGGTGCGGAGCATGGGCCGCGCCCGGCGCGAAGTAGACGAAGAACGGCTTGTCGGGTATCAGCGCCTGCTGTTGCCCAATCCAGTTAAGGGCCTTATCGGTCATATCCTCCATGAAGTGGTAGCCCTCTTCCGGGGTGCGCTTCTGCTCGACCGGCGTCGTACCCTCATAGAGCGCTGGGTACCATTGATGGGTCTCGCCGCCGATGAAGCCGTAGAAATATTCGAACCCACCACCTCCCGTAGGCCACGCATCGAAGGGACCGGCTGGACTCGTCTCCCAGACCGGAATTTCGTGACACTTGCCGAACTGCGCCGTGGCATAGCCATTGAGCTTGAGGGTCCGTGCGAGTGGTGAGCAGGTGTTCGGCAGAATCGAGTTATAGCCGGGCGCCCCGGTAGCGATTTCGGTGATCCCGCCCATGCCGACCGTGTGGTGGTTGCGACCGGTTAGCAAGGCCTGTCGCGTTGGCGAGCAGAGCGCCGTCGTGTGAAAGCGATTGTATTTCAGGCCACCCGCCGCCAGGCGCTCTGCTGTCGGCATGTTACAGGGGCCGCCAAAGGCGCTCGAGGCGCCAAAGCCCACGTCGTCAATGAGGATCATCAGCACGTTGGGCGCACCCTTGGGCGGTCGCAGCGGTGTGATCGGCGGAAACTTGGTATCCGGGTCCTTCGCATCGTAGGTGACCAGGCCAGTGCGAGGCTGATGCGGGATTGGAAGCACAGTTCGTTGAATGCTGTCTTGTGAACTCATATGCCCCTCATTATGAAACCCAGCGCCTAGCGCCAGCCCCTGGCGCGTTGCGTTAAAAAGCCCTTCCCAGACAAGGGAAGCGCCAATTTATTGTTGAACTGCTGATCCCGCTATTGGACTTAGGGTGAACTCGACGGCGGCCGCGGGCATTGCTCGACAGGTAGTCCGCGACCGTCTGCGTTGTATTTGCGCGGGGTTGCTCAAAAGTGGAAAATAATTCCTCGTAGGTGGTAAAGGAGTCCCGATGTACGTGCGTTCACCTTGTCTCGAGCGACTCGCGCGGACCGCGTTTGCGGCAACGCTCGTCCTGGCTGTCCTCTGTCCCTCGCTCGCGGCCGGCGATTCGCCGAGTTCGCCATTTCCGGGCCTCGACCTCGTACCTTCAAAGAATGTCGGCACACTGTATCGCCGTCCCGACGCGGATCTCAGCACCTACAACAAAATATTGATCGGTGAACCCGCGGTGGAGTTCAGCAAGAACTGGAATCCGCGCAACTATGGTACCTTTGGCCTCTCGGCTGCGCAGCTTACAAAGATCCGGGTCGATCTCGCGGCCATGGCCAGAAGCGTTTTTTCGAAGACCCTCGGTGATGGCGGATATGAAATCGCCACTGAGGCCGCCGACGGCGTGCTCGCGATCACGCCGAACATTGTCAACGTCTTTATCAACGCCCCAGATGTCCAGAAACCGGGACGGTCCAGAACCTACACCATGGATGCCGGATCGGCGACCCTCGCTCTACTAGTCAATGACGCGGTCACAGGCACAATGCTGGCTGCGGTCTTCGATCAGCGCCGGGGCGGGCCTTCGACCATGCAGTGGACCACATCGGTGTCCAATCGAGCGGCGGCCGAGCAAATGCTCAAGGGCTGGGCCGAACAGCTAAAACGTGAGTTGGACGGCGCACGCGCCAAATAAAAGCGACCAGAAGCGAGGTCCGCCCGAACCTGCATGGACGAACCCTATGGCCGTTGGCCCGCTATCTACTAGCGGATCCAGCGCAGCGTCAGGTCCACCCCGATGGCGTAGTTGGTGCTGAACTGGCCGGACAGCGTGCCCACCATCGGAATGTTGGTACTCACCGGTGCACTTCCCAGGTCGTAATAAGTGAGGTTCACGCCGACAATCCGATTCCTACCCCAACGGTACTCGGCGCCTGTGCCCGCACCGATGATCCTGTCCAGACGGAAACTGAAGCTGCGATTCCGCATATCGACACCGGAGTTCGCGTAGAGCGCGCCAAAGCGCAATGTCCACTTTTCATTGAGCGGCCAATTCATTCCTGCTGATGCGGCCCAGATGTTGTTGTAGCGACTGTTGTTCACGTCAATCGACGTGCTGCCGAGCGTCGCGCTTGAAAGACCAAACTGGCTGAAATCCACCCAAACCACATCGAGGGTCGCTGACTTGCCATCGGCAAACTCGTGCCAGGCCCCTGCCGCCACGTGTTGCGGGAATTCGCTCCGCAGCGTGACTTCCATGTTCCGTATGCCGATCGGGAGTAGCGCCTCGCGTTGCGGTGTCAGGCCTGACAGCTCCGGCGTGCTCGAGAAAGTGGAAGAGCTGGAGCTTGTGTAAGTCAGGCCGACACGAGTCATCGGTGTGAGCTCGTAGAGCATACCTAGCTGAAATCCCACCCCAAAGGCACTGTCACGCAGCTCCATCCTGCCATCCGGCTGACCTGGGCCATTGAACACCGCGGTCTGGTAGTCGTAGAGCGAATAGTTCAAATTCACCCCGACACCCAAGGAGAACTGTTCGTTCACGCGGTAACCCGCGGCCGGCGTCAGGCTCACGTAAGCCAACGTCCATTTCTCGAGCAAGTAGCGGCCCGGTGTCGCATCGCCAGGGTCCGAACCAAAGCCCGACGGGACGGTCAGGGACATCCCAAAGGTGATGTCCTGATTAACTGGCCGTGCGTAATAGAGCGAGGGAATCGCCAGCGAGTTGCTGCTGGAATTCGAGAAGGACCCGCCAACACTTTGGGCCGTGGTTGTGAAGTCTGAGTCGGCATAGAACGCCCGAATTCCGCCGACCCACTCCGATTCGTGAAGCCGCGTGAGGCCCGCCGGATTCGTGGCAGCCGTCACTGCGTCGTCTGCAGTGGCCGTGAGGCCCGTCATCGCAGGTCCGTCCGTGGCGGAAACCTTCAGTGGCAGACCTGCTGCCAATACTGCAGCGGCGTACAACCCCAAAGAGAATATGGAATCACGATGGACCGCTGAAGTTGGATTCAAGATGAGCTTCATCTCCGCGTGTCGAATAGGTGCTATCTGACCGCGGCGGCCAGCGGCGCCATCATGTTAGCGACCAGCGTGTCGATCGCTGAGCCCGGATTGTTAAGGTCAGCGTTGGAGACGCGACCTTCGGCAGTTGCCGTCCACGCCAGAACCTTTCCGTTTGCGGCGACGAGATCAATGGTCAGGGTTCCTTGCTTGTAATCGACGGTCTCGAGCGTGGCGGTATTGACTCGGTAGTAGCCCCTGCGGTAGCCATAGTAGCCCCCGGTGTAGCCCACATAGGCCGGCGACCCGGGTGTCACGCGGACATCCTGTTGGTTCCGAATGTTGACATAGAAATTGAGCAGCAGATCTGGCGAACTGTTGGTGAGTGCGTAACCCTTGGATTCCATCGCCTGACGGGTGGCATCCTTCAGGTGCTGGGTCAACAGTGATTCATAGGGGAATTTGTCGGTGGCGAGCGGTGAGAGAAATCCGAATGTTTTGTAGCTGCTGATGCTGACCTCGGGATTGGTTTCACGGTGGATCGACGGAGTTGATGCGCAAGCGCTGATCAAAACGGCGGCCGCCGCGGCCAGGGTGCACATATACAAGTGGAGTGGGACGATACGCATGAAAGTCTCCTGAAAAACGATAGCTTGGCCTGCAAAAGTTGACACCGCGAAGCCGCCGCCTGCCAATTGGACTTTGGTGGCGGTTGTGAGTTTTCCTTGAAGGTGGAAGAGGGGGGACGCGGGTTACCCGAGAAGAAGACCTCGGCTATAGCCCCGTATGAGTCTTCGATCCGCAACTACGAGCAGCTACTGTCTGAGCGCGCGCCTCCATAGGGCTCTTACCAAACCAACGCTTGAATGCATGAGTGAATGCACTGATCTCCTGATAACCAAGGAGCCAGGCAATTCGCGATATCGCTAAGTCCGGGTCCGACAAATACTGCTCCGCTAGGTCGCGCCTCAGATGCTGAAGAACCTCCGTGAATGTCACTCCCTCCAATGAAAGCCGGCGCGCTGAGGTTCGCCGGCTAGAGCCCAGTCTCGCAGCAATCTGCGACGCGCTGACCCTTCCGTGCGGCAACAGCGGGACAATGGCATTCTCCACTGCCGCTCGGAACCCGCCGCGGCTTCTCCGTCGATGAGCAAGAGCTTGTTCGAAATTGGCTACCAAATACTCGTTAAGATACGGGTCAGCACTCTTGACGGTAATGCCATTGACTGTCTCAGCGAAGGTCAACTCATCCGCACCCGCCCCGAAGGTGATGTTGCGGCCAAAGTAAGCAGCCAGTTCGGAGCCGCTTTGTTTACTGCGGGGATGGGTGATTCGCACCCGACTCGGCGTCAGACGCAGGCCGGTCAACTGCCGACATAATCGGATCAGCAGAGTCATCAGAAATTCCAACTGATGCCGATCCGAGTGGCGGGCGACACCGACATACTGGAATACCATCCGAATATCTCCGTCCTTTAGATATTTTAGCGCCAAGCCCTCGTTGGCAATCGAGCTGTATCGCGCAGCGCGTTGCAGCGCGTCGCCCAACGTTTCTGAAGAAGCGGCAACATAAAAGAGCAACCCCATCTCTCGAAGATCGGGTGATTGCGCAAGATGGAAGCCGAGACATTCATCCCCCAGCGTACTTGCAACGATGTTTAGGAACTTGATCTGATGGTGGACCGCGAATCGTCCGCCCTGATCTTTGATTTGTTGAGCGGTTAGTCCTGCCTTCTTCAAAAGCGGTATTACATCGATACCAGCCCGTTGTGCGCGTCCATAGGCAAGTCGAGCGATCCCACCTGTTGCGGTAGGGAGCGTGCCGAACCGACTAGTGTCGAGGGCATTCACAATCTTCTTGGTCAATGGCTGCGGCTGGCCTGCGTCGACAACGGCTTGGCACCGGATAGCAAGACGTGCATCCGAATTCGCACATATAAAGTCGCCCGCTACACCCTATCTCGAGACGGCGCTCGAGCTGTGACAACACCCGGGGGCGAAAGCCGCGTACCCGTATTCCGGACCATTCAATGACAACGAAGCGTAACGTTATCGCCGTAGTTGATGATCACCTCGGTGTCCTTGGTGCTATCGGCCGCTTGTTGTCGACACTCGGGTACCGCACAGAGCTCTATGCTTCAGCTAAGGAGTTTCTCGACGCGGCGGCGACGAGTGAAGCGATCTGCCTCATCCTCGATATTGAACTTGGCGAGACCTCCGGAATTGAACTTGCGCAGCACCTCGCAATCGCGGGGTTCAACTTTCCCGTTATTTTCATGACAGCGAACACCAATGAATCGGTCCAAAAGGGCGCGCGGGAGGTCGGGTGTATCGATTTTCTTATCAAGCCATTCACCTCTGGTGCCCTGATTGAAGCGTTGACCAATTTATCTCCCCGCTCGTCGCCCTAGCGATGCCGATCGGGCAACGCCTACCCTAGCTTAGTTGGCCCTCGTTTCAGCGATCACCCGGTCGTTCAGCGGTTGCGTCGGGCGGACGTTGTGGGCGTAGCGCGCTTCAAACTGCTTCAACTGCGCCTCATTTGCCTCAGCCGGGGTCTTGAGGACGAACCACCGTACGTTTTCACTGCAAGGCGGCGTAGTTAGAGAGCCGTCGAACGTGTAGTAGCCCTTGTGCTCAGGTAGGAGGTTGCCCATGTTGACGGTCTTGCCCGCCACGTCGTTCCCGGCGCTGCCCTTCGCCGGAAAGTTGTCAAAGATCGGCTTCAGGAATTCGTTAGTCTTGCCCGCGCGGAACAGTACCGCGACGACAGCGAGTTCGCCCTTGGCATTCCTGTGCACGATGTGCGCGACCATCGCGTATTGCTTGCCGTCGACGCGCTCTTCGGAGGGCTCGTGGAAGTGCACCTGCAAGAAGTCGTAGTGATCGCCGCCGACTGTGAGGCCGCCGCTGCCGATCGGGGCATTGACCTGGAAGGAGTGGCCGGTATCGGCAACCTTGAGCGGCACATCCTTGTAGTCAAACTTCAGTTCAGGCAAATCTTTGATGACGGCTTTCTCGATGTTGATCGGCGACTGGTGCTTGCCAATGCTACAAGTCGCGAACGAAGGGTCCTCGGAGCCCCAGTGCTCTGGACCGGTCTCACCGGCGTAGCTCCAGTGCGGTGCTGGGGCCTCCGCGGCACGCGTGGCGACGCCGTACAGTGCAACCGCGCAGACGATCGCCCGCGTGAGTAGGTTGGTTGAAGCAGATATGGTATGGGTCATGGTTACTCCCTGATGGCTACCAAACTGGGCGTGATCCTAAGTCGTCATATCGATTTCCGGTCAAATCTGGTCGGTTTCCAATGACAGCCAAAAGGGTGACTACAGCGTCTTTCGGTGCCCGTGAATCTCACGCTTGGACAGATTCTCAAAATCCGAAATCAGCCGCTGAGCCTAGTGTTTCCGTTATCCGCTGATCCAGCTATTGGACTTTGGGTGAATTCTCCTAGGGACCGCGGCCAAGGGTTCGCCGCGAACTCCCACAGGATGCGGGTCCTTCCCAAACACCCACGACTTTAGTCCAATTGCTGCGACAGCCTCCGTTGGTTGAGTCTTCCGATTGCCCATCCACGTGCTTGCGAGGACTGGAGGGGCGCTTCCAAGAAATTAGGAGTTTGCCAATGATTAAAATCAAGGTGCTGTTTCTCTCTGCGCTCGCGCTGCCGCTCTCGATTGGCATCGCGCACGCCGTCGTCAATCCCGATAAGCTTCCACAGGTGGAATGCAGCGATTTTAAGTGGAGCGAAGCGTTTCTTGCCAAGTACCCGAAGGCTCCTGCAGCTTGCCTCGATGGGCGGGTGTACAAGGGCCAGCGCTACGGAAAGTTCGAGGCGAAGGTATATATCTCGGACCCGGCGTTCATGACGGTCCAGATCTTGAACAAGGCGGGTGACATGGTGACAACGTTCAGCTTCAAGCCTGGACCGAATCAGCACGTCCTAGTGAACGGAGAGGAGAAAGCCTTTCACGATCTGAAGGTTGGGGAAAAGATAACCATCTGGGTACCCGAAAAGCGCCTGCAAGCCGCAGAGTTGCCGGGCTCGACGAAAGATCGCTGGGCGGTACTGCCACCAATCTCCAAATAGCCTACGTGCGGCGTCGAGACCGGGAGTCGATGCCCTACCGGACTTGGGGAGATTCGCAGCCCGCAAGCGTCGTGAGGAAGTCCGCGACCGCCGAGTGACAGCACTGATATGACAGGAATGCTGTCTGGGTATCAAAAGCAGTGGCTGCGCGCAGATGCGCTGGCCGGTGTGACGACGGCGGCGGTCGTCGTGCCGAAGTCCATGGCATACGCGAGCATTGCCGGGTTGCCCGTGCAGGCGGGACTGTATGTCGCTCTTGTGCCGATGCTCGTCTACGCCATGCTCGGGTCGTCGCGGCTCTTGAGCGTCAGCAGCACCAGCACACTTGCGATCTTGACCGCCGCCGAATTGACGCTGATCGTGCCGGGCGACGATCCGTTCGCCCTTATGGCCGCAGCTTCCGCATTAGCGTTGCTCGTCGGCGGGATCTTGGCCGCTTCAGGGCTGTTGCGGCTGGGGTTCCTTGCAAACTTTATATCCGATCCGGTCCTGACTGGTTTCAAGGCTGGCGTCGGGCTGGTGATCGTAGTTGACCAGGTGCCGAAACTATTGGGCGTACACATCGGCCGAGGTAATTTTCTTCGCCAGGTGCTGTCTATTCTGCAGCATGTGCCGGAGACGAGCCTCGCCACGCTAATTCTGGCGCTCGCGACTCTCTCGCTGCTCGTCGGTATAGAGCACTTTCGCCCTAAGGTGCCCGCACCTCTGCTGGCAGTTGTGTTCGGCGTCGCAGCCGCCGCTTTCTTAGGGCTGCGGGAGTCCGGTGTTGCGCTCACCGGTCCGATCCCGGCACGGATTCCCACTCCGTCACTGCCCAACCTCTCGCTCCTCTCAAGCCTGTGGCCGGGCGCGCTCGGGATAGCGCTCATGTCTTTCACCGAATCCATCGCGGCCGGACGCGCGTTCGCGAGGCACGATGACCCGTCTCCCGCGCCAAATCGGGAGCTGATCGCTTTGGGGGCCGCTAATCTGGTGGGAAGTCTCTTCCAATGCTTTCCTGCAGGTGGCGGAACGTCTCAGACGGCCGTGAATTCACGGGCGGGAGCCCGTACTCAGGCAGCCGCGCTGGTCACGGTGGCAATGGCGGCGGCGACTCTCTTGTTTCTCTCGCCGCTCATCAGCCTGCTGCCGCAGGCTACGTTGGCGGCGGTGGTTGTCGTCACTACGGCGCCACTGCTCAGCACCAAGGACTTTCGTTCGATCCTGCTCGTGAGACGTGCTGAATTTCTTTGGGCTCTGGCAGCTTGCGCAGGAGTGATAGTTCTTGGAACGCTCAATGGTGTTCTGGTCGCGATCGCCATTTCGGTCCTTACGCTCATCTATCAGGCCAACCATCCCCTCGTGTACACCCTGAGACGCAAGCCGGGCACGGACGTATTTCGGCCGCATTCTCAAGTCCACCCGGAGGACGAGACCATCACAGACCTGCTGATCATTAAGACAGAGGGTCGCATGACCTTCGCGAGCGCACCTCAGGTGCGCGAACGGGTGGCGGCGCTGATCGATGAGGCGCATCCCCAGGTGGTGATCTTGGATTGCAGTGCCATTCCGGATTTTGAGTACACGGCGCTCCGTACGTTGATCCGGGCAGAGGAGAGGATGCGAGAGGGCGGAATCTCCTTGTGGCTGAGCGCGCTCAACCCGCAGGCACTTGAGGTGGTCAGGCGCTCCCCATTGGGGCAGGCTCTCGGACCTCAACGCATGTTTTTAAATCTTGCCGATGCCGTGAAGGCTTATGAGACTGGCAGCAATGCTATGCGCCGATCGCAAGCTTCAGGGCATTGAGCAGGATGCCTTCGTCCAGGGGTTTGTATAGGTAAGCGACCGCGCCTTCGCGAATGCATTCCTCGCGCGCACCGGGTCTGTCATTTGCCGTGATAATAACCACCGGGAGATGCGCTCCGGCGCGGCGAAGCGCTTGCTGCACATCCGTGCCTGAAAGACCAGGCATCTGCAGATCTAACAAAACGCAATCAGGTCTATCAACTTGCCAGGACTGCAAGAATTCGGCGCCGGAAGCGAACCCGCGCGCAGCATGGCCGGCGGCATGCAATAAGCGCACCACGGCTTTGCGAACCGATTCTTCGTCATCGACGACCGCGATCATGAGCACAAACGCCGTGCGGGGGAAGATAGCCTCCTTGTACCAACCTTGGCGGCGCCTCACTATTGGACGTTAGGCGTGCTCCGGGTCATGGCTCGCCTTTCCATTTGGGGATGGTGAAGTGAAACACCGCCCCGCCTGCCGCCTGATTCTCCGCCCAGAAGCGCCCATCATGCGCGAGCACGATCGAGCGGCTCAACGATAGCCCCAGTCCCAGTCCCTGCGGTTTGGTGGTGTGGTAGGGCTCAAAGATCTTCTCTTCGTCACCGGGCAAGATGCCACAGCCAGTGTCCGCTACGGAGATCTGTATGTTGCTCTCGACCTGCCTTGAGCGCGCGGTGAGAACACGAGGCTTTTCCGTGGGTTGCGACATGGCGTCGCTCGCGTTCAGAATCAAATTGATCAACACCTGCTGGAGTTGCACGCGATCGCCGTGGATGGACGGCAACTGGTCTGCGAGTTCGGTGACCACCAGCACCCCGCGGGCCAGCAAATCATTTCTCATCAACTTGAGCACGTCGTTGATCAGTTGGTTCGCATCCACTGCAGCCCGCTGGAATTCACTCTTCTTCAACAACAAGCGCAGCGCGCTAATGATATCGCTGGCGCGCCGGTCGGCCGTCACAATGTCGCGCAGGATGTCGCGAATTTGTTCCAAGTCATAAGTGTCGCGAGCGAGAAAAAGCTGCGCTGCTTGCGCGTTGCTCAAAATGGCAGTCAGCGGCTGTTTCAACTCATGCGCCAGCCCAGATGAAAATTCGCCGAGGCTCGCCGCTCGCGACAGACGGGCGCCTTCGTTCCGGTGCGCCTCGACCTCCAGGTCCATCTGTTTTACATGCGTGATATCGAGTGAGACGCCCCGTAAGAGAATCGACTTTCCGTTGCGGTCATATTCGATGCGGCCTTGGGACGCAATCCAGCGCATTCGTCCGTCCGGCAGCAATACCCGGCATTGTGTCTGGTAGCGACTGTTGTTTGGGTCCGGCTCGACGAGCGCCTGGCGTGTAAGTTCACGATCATCGGGGTGAAGATGTTGCAAAAAATAGTCCAAATCCAACCGCTCCGCTTTAGCAATGCCGAACAGCGAGCGCCAATGCTCGGTTGACCAAAATTCCTTCCGCGCGAACTCCCAGGACCAAAAGCCGAGGCTCGCCGCGTCGACCGCGAGCATTAGCTCCTCTTCGCGCGCGTGGAGGTCGCGGGCCAATTGCGCCGCACGCAGCGAGTCACCGGCCAGCTCGTAGGCCATCGCCGCAATTAAGCCAACGTAGAACAAACTCGGAATGAGCGGCCACTGGACCACCCCCCAGAATACCAATGCGTCCTGTACCGCTCCACCCATCACAAACAACAGGATGCTGCCGCCGACGAACGCCGCCAGCCGCCGATCACCGCGTCGCCAAACGGTAATCGCGGCGTCCGCGACGAAGATCACCATTGCCAATAGACTTAGCTGACCAACCAGCATCCACGGGTTCGGCACACCTACCGCGATCGGAACCGATTCGCCAAGGAAAGAAACGTGGCGGAGGCCAGTGATTTCGCGGTAGTTAAGGTTTTGACCCGTCAGAAAGTTGAGAAGCAGCGATACTGTGCGCAGACCGCAGACGGTCCAAAGAAGCCACGTCCGGCCTGCGAGAAAATACAGCCGCACAAAACCCACCAATGCCAGAACGATGACCCAAACCGGCACATGTGCCCAGCGAATCACCGCTGCAAAGCCTGCCGGCGATTCCGCCCTCATCACCGCCAGGTTGAACCCGGCAAGAGCCGCAGTCCCGAGCGCCACCAGCGAGAACAGCAGGTTTACCCACGCATCCCGTTGCCGCCACCAGATGAATCCGTGTATCAATGCGAGCGTCAGGCTCGCCGAGGCGGCCATGGAAAAAACGACGGTGACCCAACTCATAGGACAGACAGGCTAGCAAGCTGCACCCGACATGACTAGCCTTACAGCCTTAGGCCGCGGCAACGTGATCTACGTGCTAAGCCGACGATACATACTCACGCTTGTGGTAGCCCAGCGCGGATGCGGGTGGAAAAATCCGGAGAGTCGCCGCCGGCTTTTGCTCTTTCTGTGATGTTGCTGCGCGCTCGAAGCTCATCGAAGGGCAGGCGCGTGTCTATCTGCCCGCGCTCGTAGAGGAGTTGATCGAGATGACCGTTGGCTAGCAGCCTCCAGTCCAATCCCCCGATGGCACCGACATTTTGCGCATGCCCACGAATCGTGGTCGTGCAGTTCTGCGTCAGGGCATTGTACCAGCGTGGATGGTCGGCGAGGTGATTGACCTCGTTGAGGTAATCAACCAACAGCGCCCGCGCTTGTGAGCCAGAAGCGCGGATGTGGTACAGGTATACCTGCTCATCCCGGTAGTTTGTCCGCAATCCGACAAGATCGCGCTCGTCGGCAACTGCGTAATAGAGTTCATACTGGCGGAAGAAACCGCGAAGCGCTGAATATGATTCGCTCTTTTCTCGGCGCGCCTCGATAGAGATCGCGAGGTGTTGTCCGTCTTCAAAATCCCAGCTGATAATTGTGTGCGCGATTTGGGTCGGTCCCCAAAACGACAGGAACAGATCGACGCCCCGAATACGATCGAGGTTGTAAGTGCGCGTCTCCCAGAGCGGATCGTAATCGGATTCGGATCGATACTTGAAATTGCGCACATTCTGGATGGTGATGAACGGATCGTCAAAAACCGCCCGTGCTGCGCGAGCGACGTCGGGAGTCCAGTCGCGCGAGTTGCTTGGCGCAATCGACAACCACCATGCGGCGACCAAAACCACGGGCAGAATCGCAGCGAGGAGCCCTCTGAAGAGCGGCCGCACCCGTGTGGCCAACAGCAGACTGGTAAAACAAATCGCCACGCTCATCGTTCCTGCAAGTGGGCGCGAAGCCGGTCCATCGAGCCACACCGCGAGCGCGCTCCAGGCGACGCCGGCGATGACGATCACGGATAACAATACCGTCACAATCAAGCGAAGAGCGGCTTGGACCATCAGTGAATTCCCGCTTGCTCATAGAGAATGCGGCGGACCTCCTCGATGGTCTCGGGGGTGGCTTGGGTCGAGTGACCGGAGCGCACGACGAGTTCCGACTCGACGCCTTCAATATGTGCGCTTTTGTACTCGACGACCCCGTCATTGGCGTCCTCGAACGGCCCGGTACCTTGCACCGCAATGATCGAATTGGCCTGCACGCCGGCGGCAATGGGCAGCGACGCGAGGGTCTTCAGGAAGGGATTGGAAGCATCCATGTTATCGAGCGCGGTCGGAATAGTTAGCGGAGTTCCCAAGAGACTGGGCTCGCGAAGCTTTCCGAGTTCAACTGCGGCCTTGGCGAGACCCCCGGGCAGATTGATGAATTTGTTGGCGAACTTGGCGATGGGATTACTCGCCAGAAAGCTGCCGCGATGGGGCGTAGCGATGAAAATCACCCGCTTGACGAACGGCAGCGGTTTGACAAACAACGCGCGGTCGAGCAAATCGCGAGTCTTCGGATCGAGATTGGCATCGTCAAACGGGACCTTGGAAAAATTGTCCCAGAAGCGAGTGCCGCTATCGACGACAGTCATTTTTGTCAGGAGACCGCCTTGGCTGTGGCCGATGACGACCATCTGGTCGAGCGCTGGGTCTTTGCCTTCGGGGTCGATATCTTTGCGATATGCTGTGAGCGCTTCTCGCAAGCGCATCGCAGACAGCGCGATCGGATTGCCGCTGTTATAAATGAAGCCCCAAATCTGATAGCGAGAGCTGATCGCCGGATCGCCGAGCAACTCGTTGGCCATCTCCGCCCAGCGGGCGGGGCTCGACGCCGTTCCGTGAACCAGCACCACCGGAATCATGTTGGGATGGTACGGATGCAGCACGAAGAGGCCGCTGATGTCGTCGCTCTTGCCAACGCCCAGAGACGAAAAGTCTCCCCGGCGGAAGCCGGCAATCTCGAAATCCCAAACCGGCGAGCCTTCGAGCCGAAACGCCAGGGCGGCGCTAGGATCTGACTCCAGCGGCACGGAGTAAGATCCGACTTGGACCACAGTCGTCCGATCATCGTCGTAGAGTTCAACGGTGCCGTGCAGGCGTCCCTCGCTCATCGCGCGGCGAGGATTGTCAAAGCGCACGAAGGCGGTGATCGGGACTTTCGCACTCGGAGGTATCCACTGGTGAGAGGTGTCATTGGACGCCGGCTCGACTCCTGCCGAGAGCGCCGCGCCGATGCCCGCTTTGCGATATGTGTTGCGCAGCCCCCGCACCTTCAAGTCGGCGAGCGACACGAATTTCGTCAGATGATTTCCGCCATAGTTGAATCCGGCGGGGTCAGCCGCCAAGCTGAGCAGTCCGAAAGGCAAGCTCAATTCACGTTCGCTGAGGTCCACTTCCTTGCCGTCTGGTGACGCAAGACCCAATGCGATGCCGCGGTTGTAAAGGTCAACCGCGAGCCGCAGGCGTGGATCATACGGCCCTGGCGCATCAGCGCGGTCGGCTGGAAACAGGAAGACATATGCGTATGCTGCAGACGCCAGATAATACGCTCGATTCTGCAAGACCATGGCATTTGCGAAAGACAGTTCGGACAGGGCGAATAGCCGGTCACGTTCGTCAGGTCGGCCAAGTCCGGCATGCAACTCTGCAAGCACTGCTTCTGGTTCTCTTTGGTAGCGCTTGCTAAGTGCTGTGCGCTCGAGGATCTGGGTCGAATAGGCGCTCGGTCTGCCCGACGACAGCACGCTCGCATTGAGCTTGCGATGGGCTCCCTGCTCGTCGAGGCGAGAGACTCCGACGGGAGTCGCACAGCCGCTCGCAAACAGGGCGATGCTGGCGACAGCGACCGTCCAGCTCCTGACCGATCTCGTAATCGACACCAGTAACTTCTTGGAGCCGTGCGCACCGGGAAAGTTTGTCACTTGCGCGAAGGGAGTCTGAGTCTCATCTTCGCTCTCTCTCATTGCTCTCGAGGCCGCCGCTATTGTCGAAACAACACCGCGAACAACGCGACAAGCCCAAGAATTGAAACTAGTCCTGCGAGTATCCCCGCGAGCGTTCGATGCTCACCGGGATATTCCGCGCGTAGTGCCTTTAATTCCCTGCGATGGTCTAGCGTGGCAAGCACGAGCGAGAGAATTCCGATGCTGATCATCAACAGCGCAAACTGGCTCGGTCCGATCAGCCGCTCTGGACGGGGACCTTCCAGACGGGCCAATTCAATCTGAAAGAACTTGTAGATCGTGAAACCAAACGTGATCAACGATGTGGCCGTCCTCACCCAGGCCAACAGGGTCCGGTCGTAGGCAAGCCGGGTGCGACTCACGGCAAGCATCGTGGCGTCGACAGTTTTCTTTTTCGCTTCAGGCGGGTCGATCAACGAAAGTTTCCTCTTTGTTACCAGCGAAAAGTCGCTCCGAGGACCGGGCCCGTCATTCGTATCTTGTCCAAAATCGGCCTGTCGGATAGTTCATAAGTAAGATTGCGGGCGGCGAGCGATATGTCTCCCCAGTGAAAGTGATAACCGACACCGAGCATTGCGTTGTATTGCCGGTTCTTATTGCCATCGCCGAAGTCTGCCTCATAGGGCAGATACCACTTGCCGTCGCTCGATAGCCGGAGGGACCCCTTGATGCCGATAAGACCGTCGGTTGAATCGGCCGTCGGCCAGAACCCGCCGCCTTGCATCAACGCGGTAGGGGGAGCGGTAAACTGGTAGGCGAGGGAGACTCTTACGCTCGTGTAACGCAATCCCACCAAGACATCCAGCGTCCCAATGTCGTTGTTCATCACGGTGTATGTCGGTGCTAGAGTCCAAATTGCAGCCCGAAGCCCGCTGTCGATTGTGCGTATCACCGGCAGCGTAATGTTGCCGCCGGGGAGACCGATCTGCCTGGTACTGAAGGAACTAGCCTGTAAGTTCATATACACCAGGTCGGTCCAGAGACTCCAATCACCCTTTCGTATCGTGCCATCGAAAAATCCGCCCAACTCCACATACTTTAGGTATTGGCTCGGCTGGGTGTCGATGGTCTGACTGCCTCCGCCTGCGATCGGCGGCAGCTGCACCGTCGTATACATCCAAGGTACCCAGGCGTACATCGTGGACTCGAAATGCCACTGGCCATCCCACATATTGACGCCCTCATTCGTGACGGACACGTCCGCAGCTGAGACGCGGCTCGATGCCAGCGCACCGAGACCGAGGATGATCGCCAGGATTCCGAGCTTGCGTAATCTCATGTTCTGCATGGAACAGCTTCTCCGCCGGGCAAAGTTTTGACGGCTGATACCCTATCGGAATGCACACTCGCGCAAATGCCGAGGCTTTGGTATGCGGCGAAAGGCGTACTCGGACTTAACAAACCCGTTACCCGCCAGACGGGCCCGCAATGCGCTGACGCGCCTGAGGGCAGCTCGGACTGCCTTGAAGTCACGCGAACCGAGATACGCAGCGATGCGATCGTGCGCTAGCTGGCTGATGTATATTTATCCAGTGCATGGTGTGAATAAATCTCGCGCGATATTGCGCGGAACCCCTAGCTTAGCTAGCAAGGGAGAATCCTTAGCTATAGTTGCACTGTCATAATGCAAGAGTAAGCTACCAATTCGAGCGGTACCCGCGTTTGACGGTGGCCGGCGCAGCCGGGATGGGGAACGACGGCGCATGACAAAACGCTGCTTAAGGGGATCTATTGCAAAGAGCCGCGAGAAGCTCGCGCTCATCTCATTGATTGGCATCTTGGGATCTGGCACGTAGCCCCGACGATCTGCGCTTCAGTGCAGATCCTGCGAGGCAGTGGAAACGGAATTATAAGTGCCAGGAGGAAAGCACCATGACTGCCGAAATACGTACTGTATTCCTGGTCGATGACACTCGAGAAGTTCGCGTGGCGCTCTCGCGCGTCTTGAGTGCCGCCGGCTACCAGGTGCGCTCATTCGAATCGGCCGAGAGTTTTCTAGAACAACAAGACTGTGAGATGCCAGGCTGTCTGCTGCTCGACATTTGTTTGCCGAGAATGAGCGGACTCGATGTGCAGCGTTCGCTCGCAAGTGCGGCCGATGGTCGCCCCATCGTGTTTCTCACGGGACATGGCGACCTGCAGAGTGGAGTACAAGCGATGAAAGTGGGTGCGGTTGATTTCCTCACCAAGCCGGTCGAGGAAGCGCGCCTTTTCGCGGCGATCGATCAGGCGCTGGAGCGAGATTTCATAGCTCGTAACGAGCGGGCGATTCGAAGGATTATCGAAAGGCGTCTCGAGTGTCTAACGCGCCGCGAGCGGCAAGTGATGGATCAGGTGATATGCGGTCGGCTCAACAAGCAGATCGCTTCCGACTTAGACATCGGGGAGAAAACGGTGAAAGTTCACCGCGCTCGTGTCATGGCAAAAATGGATGTACGCTCCGTTGCGGAGCTTGTGCAGCTGGCGTCTAGGGTCGGGCTCATCCAGCAAATGGACCATGGTCCAATGGTTGTCGCACGCGGTATTGCAGACCATGATCTACGATGCAGAATGCCGGTAGCTGCGGCGCTACATGGATCGCGCTATCCCTAGCGGGCATGTACGCGACAACCACGCACGCGCAGAATCCCTCGGTGCCTGAGTTCAATTCCCCCGCGGCACCGGCCGCTACGCCAGGATCTGCGCGAGCTGAGCTTGATGGTAACCAAGACGAGACGCCAGATTCGCTAGAGCAGGGGCAGACACAGATGCAGGAGAGTTTCGAGCGCAGGCCCATCGAAGCTCTTTTACGTGAATCCCGGCTCGTCGGCTTGCGAGATACTACCTTCAATGCGCAGATCCGCTCCTTTTACCTCGACCGCGACAACTACAATACTTCGCAAAGCCAGGCATGGACTCTTGGGGGGTCGGCGGGATTCAAGACGGGCTACTTTGCCAACTTCGCCGCGTTGGGTGGAACCGCCTACACCTCGCAGCGCCTCGAGGGTCCGTCCGACAAGGACGGCACCCGGTTATTGCAGCCCGGGCAGCAGCCCTACACCGTAGCGGGGGAGCTCTACGGTGCGTTCCGCTTGACCGACACGCTCTTGGCAACGGTGGGCCGCCGGGGAATCGACACGCCGTTCATCAATACTCGAGACTCTCTCATGACGCCGAATACTTTCATGGTCTATGCCGTGCAAGGGGAGACGGGCACGACGGATGGCTCGAACTCTTTACGCTTCGGCGCGGGCTTCGTCGATAAGATCAAGCTCCGTAATGCCCAGGATTTTCAATCCATGGCCACCGCAGCCGGCGCACCCGCCGGCGTAGAACGGGGGGTATATGTTGCCGGTGCAAATCTCAACGCCGGTGATCTCTCGATCGGCGCGGTGGGGTACCACAGTGCCGACATCATCGACATCATTTACACCGAAACCAAATACACTGTCCCGCTCAGCGGCCGCGTCAGCCTGCGTTTCGGTGCGCAGTACACCAACCAGCACAGCAACGGCGATGACTTGCTCACCGGCAAATCGTTCACGACCGACCAATACGGTCTCAAAGCAGAAATTGGCCTAGGCCCCGCGCTGCTGACGGCGGCACGTACGCTCACCGCCACCGGAACCTTGAGCCAGGGCAGCGGCACCGATATACGTAGTCCCTGGGGCGGTTACCCCGGCTACACAGCCGTACAGGTCGAGAACTTCAATCGAGCGGGTGAAAATGCGACGCTGCTGCGTTTCGCGTATAACTTCCCAAAAATCACGGGCCTGAGCGTGTACGGGCTTGTGGTGGATGGGTCCACTCCAACCGTTGTCGGGCAATATGCCAGGCGAGAGTACGACCTCAATGTGCAATGGAAAGCCGTGAAAAAACTCACACTACTCGCGCGCTATGGACACATCTCGGAGCAAGATCCTTTGGACCGGCACGAGGATGAGTTGCGCCTTGCACTTTACTACCGGCTGCGCTGATTACTCATCCCAATGGCAACAGGATCAGTCCATAGGCAAGCCCGCCGAACATGAACGGCAGGAATCGGCCTTTACTTTCGGTGGGCAGTTCCGTGATCGAACTTGTCATGATGACCGCTCCCGAGATGAACGCAACCATCAGCGCGAGGATCGCCCGCGGCAGAGTGAACAGCATGCCAATCGCCCAGCCGAGCAGCGACATCGCGGCAAGTACGAACCGGCCAATCCGCTTATAAACTGTCCCGTACGCCTCGTGCAGCGCATGATCTACGCCCAGGAAGTGCACAGCGATCGCCAAGGCGAATAGTGCGACCGACCTAGGGGTGTCTTCGAGGTTATGCACCAAAAGATACGCCATCAGACCAACATAGCTGGCGAAGCCCACGATGCTGATTATGAATGATTTTCCCACGCGCTCCCTCACCGAAGATTGGTGCAAACGCTTTCGCAGATGATCCAGGCCGTAGAACAACAGGAAGCCTATTAGCGAAACATAGAAGATTGACATTCCTTCATAGCGCAATGCCAGCGAAGTCGATTCCGCGAAAGCGCGGCGGGCACTGTTAAGCTCCGGCACGACGTGCACAAACACATAGGCGATCGCCACTCCGGCACCGAACGAGACAGCGGTACGTTCTTCACGAGCAAACCAGCGAATTGGCCGCAGTATGCCGACCAGCAGGAAGATGACGCAGAAGAGCAAAGCAGCGGCAGCGGATTCGTAGTTCAAATCAATCCGCATTCTCGTACGTGACTGCGCATGGCAATCGCTGTCTCACGCGACGCAGGTCCGCATCGACTTACAATTGGCCTTGTCTTGGCTACTCGTCGGCCGCAGCGCCCGGGCAGGCTTGCTTGATCTCGGCGATCTTGTCGTCAATCATTTGGTTGTACTTTCCGGTAGCTATTCTGTACTTCGTGCCCGCAGTTCCCGTAACAACGCCAGCGACCAGCCCAATCGGCACCACGCTTCTCACCCCTGAACCTATCCTTTGCGCGGTCGACTTTTTCTCTTCGTCAAGCATGCGCAGGTCGCCGTCGGCAGTTTCGCATTCGACGGACATCCCCTTGATCCGTGCCTCGGTTTTCTTATCCTGCATGGAACACCCACCGGTGGTGAGTATCGCCAAGCCAATCAAGGAAACACCACATATGCTGATCTTAGTCATCTTCGCTCCTCTAAATGGTGAAATCCAGGACGTTATTCGTCGAGGGTTACCGGTGGATCCTGTACTCAAGCGCGAAAAGAAGCAACTGGTGGCCCCATCGGAAAACGGTCCGCCGGAGCTGGCGAGCCAGTAAATTCATAGGATGGACCTAGGTCCAATTGGCCCGTTACGAGGTTCTGAATAGGCTCCCGCGGTTGGATCTACGCATTGCCCATCAAGGTTCTCGCCATGCTCACTTCGGTAACCGGTACCGCGGATTCCTCACCGGCTGATTCTCCTCCCGCGTTTCATCTGTTAGCGAAACCCAGCGGGTCGACCTGCAATATTGATTGCACTTATTGCTTCTTCCTGTCGAAGGAAGCTCTCTACCCGAACGAGAAGCACCGGATGTCGGCGGCGACGCTTGAGGCCTACATTCGCCAGCTGCTCGAGTCGCATCGGGCACCCGAGGTCACGGTGGCGTGGCAGGGCGGGGAGCCGACGCTGATGAAGGTCGAGTTCTTCCGCCGCTCCGTCGAGCTGGTCGAGAAGTACCGTCGGGCAGATCAGACCGTGCAGCATACCTTTCAAACCAACGGCATCCTCTTGAATGACGAGTGGTGTGCCTTCTTCAAAGAACACAATTTTTTGGTCGGCCTGAGCGTCGATGGACCACGCGAACTCCACGATACATACCGCGTGGATCGCCGCGGGCGAGGCACGTTCGATCGTGTCATGCAGGGTTGGCGGGCTCTACGGCAGTATGGTGTCGAGTTCAACATCTTGTGCACGGTCAATGCTGCCAACCAGAACCACGGCCGCCGCGTGTACCGTTTCTTCCGAGATGAGATGGAAGCCAAGTGGGTACAGTTCATTCCCATCGTCGAGCGCGCCAGTGAAGAGACGCTGCAGCTAGCCAACAAGGGGTGGAGCGAACAGTCCGGCGGCAAGCGTCTGCTCTATACGCAAACGGGGAATTTGGTCACCAAGCGAACTGTAGGCGCGCTGCAGTACGGGCGCTTTCTGGTCGACGTGTTCGAGGAGTGGGTGCGTCACGATGTGGGTGCGGTGTACGTACAGCTTTTCGATGTGACTCTCGAAGCATTTTTCGGCCGCCATCTGCTCTGCGTGCACGCACCTACTTGCGGCTTCGGCCCCGCTCTTGAATACAACGGTGATCTTTATTCCTGCGACCATTACGTCGAGCCGCGATTTCGGCTCGGAAATATTCATCAAACGCACATGCTGAAGCTGGTGGCATCGCCCGAGCAGCGTAAGTTCGGCGAGGACAAGCGCGATACGCTAACCGCCCAGTGCCGCAGCTGCCAGGTTAGGAACTGGTGCAACGGCGGCTGTCCCAAGGACCGTTTCGCGATCTCGCGCGATGGTGAATCGGGTCATAACTACCTGTGCGCGGGTCTGGAGCATTTTTTTATGCATACGGGGCCTGCATTCATGACCATGGCCAAGCTCCTGCGCAGCGGACGCGCGCCGGCGGAGTTGATGGCATCGGTCGCTGCCGATGATGCCAAACGCGGACCCTACCATCCCTGTCCTTGCGGGAGCGGTCAGAAATTTCGTTTCTGCCACGGTAGCCCTGCGACTAATGAGGATCACATTGCAGCGACGAGCTCTGCGGCGCACATCGGCGAGCTCGACGTTACATAAACCTGAAGGCAAGGGCGTCTAGGGGAAGCGAGCCGAGCTGATTCCATGCAGTGGATCTACAGTGAATTTTACCAACTGATCGACCATCCGGCACTGATCTTCGCGGTGTCCTTCGTCGTGCTCTCGCTCGCGACCTGGCTGGGTGCAGCGGTCAAGCGGCAAGGACACCCTTTGGATGAGCAAACCCGCGACCATTTTAAAAATATTCTGGGTTCTGCATTGACGTTAAATGCACTCATCGTCGGCTTCACCTTTTCCATGGCCGGTAGCCGCTTCGCGGAGCGCAAGAACTATGAAGAGGTGGAAACAAACTCCATCGGTACAGAGTATCTACGTGCGGATCTCTTGCCGGGCGCGTACGCTGCCAAGGTGCATTCATTGCTCAGAGACTACCTTGACGAACGGATTGCGTTCTACAAAACTCGCGGCGAGCGAGAACTGCGGGAGGTCCATAGCCGCACCGCCGTTTTGCAGAGAGAACTGTGGGCGGCAATTCGCGACGCCGGCGCAACCCAGCCGACGCCGACCGTCACCTTGGCTATCATCGGGATGAATAATGTCTTCGACTCGAAAGGCTTGACGGAAGCGGCCTGGCTGAACCGGATCCCGCTCTCAGCCTGGTTTTTGATGATTGCGATCGCGGTCATCGGCAATTTGCTGCTGGGTTACGGCGCTGAAGGGATCAAGGCGGGGGGGCTTCTGCTGGTGGTACTTCCCGGTGTCTTGTCGATTTCGTTCTTGCTCATCGCCGACATCGAAAGCCCCCGCGGGGGTATCATTCAGGTCGAACCTAAGAACCTCACGGCCCTGGCTGAGTCGCTCCAGTCATCCCGATCCGATACCGCAACCGAGTGAAATACGCCTTGAATATTCGGAACCCTCACTTGATGCGACTAAAGTCTCATAGGCGCGAATTCGCGGACGTGCTGTTATAAATGCCATGCGTTTCGTGACTCTCCTTGTGTCGATCGCCGCAGCGGGTGTTGTCTCCGTATTGCATGCGCAAAGCTCCATCAGCCCGCCGAGTGGAACAAAAACGCTGGCAGCCACCCTCAAGGTTTACGCCTTCCCGGGCGCCGGTCAGGCCGCTGCGCAACAATCGGTTGACGAGACCGAGTGCTACAACTGGGCGGTGCAGGAGACGAGCATCGACCCGTTCCATGTCGCCAACCAGGCCGCAGAACAGCAGCAACAAGCCGCACAGCAACAGCAACAGGCGCAGCAGTCGACCCAGGGTGCCGCCATCAAAGGTGCCGTAGGAGGAGCCGCCGGCGGGGCGATCATCGGCGCCATTGCCGGCAACGCGGGCAAGGGTGCGGCGATCGGTGCGGGTGTCGGCGCAGTTGGTAATACTGCGCGGGCCCAGGGCCAAGCGCAAAAGGCCAGTCAGCAGGCGGCGCAGCAGTCGCAGGCAGCCGCTAAGACCTCCGCCACCCAAATGACTGAATTCAAAAAGGCCTTCTCCGCCTGTCTCGAGGCGAAGAAATACACCGTCAGATACTAAAGTTGCGCGGCCCGTGACGAGATCCGAGCTGGTGCTGCGCTTCGGCGGCGCACTTGTGTGCTTGGCACTTGTTTGCGGATGCGGCGCGAAGAAAGAAAATCAAAGCGCGAACGAATCTCAAGCGCTCAAAGAAACTCAAGCATCAAAGTCGAAGGAGTCTCCGCCCGCCCAAGAGGAGCAGGACGCGGCGTCTGCGGAGGACTGGCCTCGTCAGATCATCGGGGACGGCAACCGGCTGACCTATTACCAGCCGCAAATTGATTCATGGACAGCAGACTATCGCCAACTTGATGGGCGAGTCGCCGTTGTGCTCACTCCATCTGGAGGGGAGAGCGTCACGGGTTTGATCACTTTGCAAGCGCAGACCGATACGGACCTGGAAGAGCGGACTGTGGTCATTCACGATATCCGCGTGACCGACGCGCTCTTTCCTTCACTGGACGAGGCGACGCAACAGAAAATGCGCTCACTATCGGAGGGACTGCTGCCTAACCAAGCGGTACCGATCTCCCTCGATCGGATGCTCGCCGCTGCGGAAGACCAGGCACCGTCCGGCAAAAGCGCGCCGCTCAAATCGACGGCGCCCAAGATCTTCGTGAGCACCGAACCCTCGATCCTGCTCCTCGTGGACGGCGAAGCCATCAAGGCGCCGATTCCTCAGTCCTCGATTGAGATCATCGTCAATGCCAACTGGGATCTCTTCTTCGATAAAGCAGGACGCCGCTTCTACCTTTCGCAGGCGCCGTTGTGGCTGCAAGCGCCTTCGCTCGACGGTCCTTGGATCCTCGCGAAGACTCTGCCCGCCGATATGGCGAAGTTGCCCGAAGAATGGGCCGAGGTGAAGAAATCGATCCCGCTTCGAGTTCCGCCGGACGCACAGGTGCCCCGAGTTTTCTATAGCAACAGCGCCGCGGAGCTCATCGCCTTCGATGGGGAGCCGCAATGGGCGGCAATTCCGGACACGAACCTGGCATACGCCACCAATACCGACAGTGACTTCTTCATTGATTCCTCGACAAATCGTCTCTACTACCTGACGTCCGGCCGTTGGTTCACGGCGCAGCAGCGAACCGGGCCTTGGGTCTTCGCGAGCGATCGACTTCCCGCTGATTTCGCCACGATTCCCGCAGACAGTCCTGTTGCGCGCATCTTACCCAGCGTGCCGGGCACCGACGCGGCCCGCGAGGCGGTGATGATGGCGCAAATACCGACCCTGGCAGTGGTGAACAAGGACGCCGCCGCGGCCGCCGTAAAGGTGGGCTATCAGGGTGAGCCAAAGTTCAAGCCGATCGAGGCCACCCAACTCTCCTATGCCGTCAACACAGACAGTAAAGTCATCAAAGTCGGCGACCTTTATTATCTATGCTTCCAAGGCGTTTGGTTCATGTCCCGCAGTTCCAACGGGCCTTGGGCAACAGCCGCTACGGTGCCGGCATCGATCTATCAAATTCCGCCGAGCAGCCCGGTCTACAACGTCACCTACGTGAAGATCTACGAGTCGACCCCTCAGACGGTCACCTGCGGTTACACTGCAGGCTACACCGGGACGTTCGTACTTGGTCTCGCCGTCGGTGCCGTAATCGCCTACGGCACCGGCTATCGGTATCCCCCGTACGTGTACTACCCGCCGAGACCGTACCCCGTGCCGTATTACGTCGGCTACCCCCGCACCTACGGCGTGGGCGTTCATTACAATTATTACAGCGGCGGCTATTACGCGCAGAAATCCGTCTACGGTCCGTACGGTACGGCGAGCCGATCCGCCTGGTACAACCCGTCGACAGGGTTTTACGGGCGGGCGGCGACGGTACAAACGGTTGCGGGGGGAGCGACAGTCGCCCAAGCTTATAATCCTTGGACCGGAACGTACGCCGCTACACGCCAAGGCTCGAACGCCTATTCGCAGTGGGGTAATTCCGTTGCCGTCCGCGGTGACCAGTGGGTTCAGACCGCCCACCGATCCACTGCCAACGGAACGATCGCCGGAGCTCGGACCTCCGGAGGTGCTGGCGTCGTGGGAGGTGTGGGTCGCGGCGGCTCCGGGTTCGTAGCACGCGACCAAAACAACAACGTCTATGCGGGTAAAGACGGCAACGTCTACAAGAAAGACTCGAGCGGGAATTGGCAGAAGTATGGAAACGGCGGCTGGTCGAGTGCCAACCCGCCCGCTACGCCATACAAGCCGCCCGCTACGCCTTACAAGTCGTCCCAGACGACGCCACAGCGGGCCGCCACTCGAGCGCCGCCGACAACCCAACAACCCGTGGCGCAGACACGACCAACTGACGTAGCCGGCGGCTCCTCGCCGCGGCCGGCGCAGGCGCGTCCCGCCGGAACATTGCCATCGCCGCCCACACCGACAGGGAACAATCCCCAAGCTCGGCCGAGAATGGCGCAGCAACCAGCGGCTGCGGCGAATCCTATTCAGCAACTCGACCGCGATGCGGCCGCGCGCCAGCGAGGATCGCAACAAGCTCAGCAATATCAGAGGAACCGCCAAAGCAGCGCCGCAGGGACGGCCGGGCGCCGTCGATAATACAGTCGCCAAAGTCCGATAGCGAGTACCGGATGGTCTGCGGTGGACCTATTTCCTGGAAGCTATTCTAGTGACTAACCCACGCAGCACGAGGTACGGGACGATCGCGAGGAGGAATGCGACCACGACCGCTTCTCCCGGGTACACGAAGCGCAACTCCATGAACTGGTACACGACATCAACCGCGATCGCAGCTATGAACACTTTGCCGACGCTCTTCCAGCCATCCTTGATCAGCTCAGCTCGTTGAATGCGGTCACTGACAAGGTACCAGAAGTACGGCGGCTTGCCGGACTTTGCGTCCTTCAGCCCCGAGCGAATCGCAAAGAGCGCAGCCATCGCCGGCTGCAGCAGCAGTCGGAATTTCATCGGACCGCTGACCCGCCCGACCATGTTCTCCGCAAAGCGCATCCAGATATCATCCATGGCAAATACCCTCTGCCAGCGACGGCTCCTATCATGGGCGGAATGGGTCGCCCCTGCAAACCCACCCCTACCTAATTCTTCAGCCGGTATCCGGTCTTGAATATCCACGCCACCAGACTTAGGCAAATCACGAAAAACCCCACGGTCATCAGCATGCTCACGCCGACGCTGACATCGGCGCTGCCGTAGAAACTCCAGCGGAAGCCGCTGATCAGGTACACGATGGGATTAAAGAGACTGAACGTGCGCCATGCCGGCGGCAGCATGTCGATCGAATAAAACGCGCCGCCCAGGAAGGTAAGCGGCGTAATGATGAGCATCGGAATGAACTGCAGATGCTCGAAGCTCTTGGCCCAAATGCCGATGATGAATCCGAACAAACTGAATGTGGCCGCCGTCATCAACAGGAATCCGATCATCCACGCCGGGTGCATGATCTTGATCGGCACGAACAGCGATGCGGTTGCCAGGATGATGAGCCCGAGAACCACGGATTTGGTCGCCGCGGCGCCGACGTAGGCAATGACGATTTCGACGTAGGACACCGGTGCGGAGAGAAGTTCGTAGATCGTGCCGGTGAACTTGGGGAAATAAATTCCGAATGAGGCGTTGGACAGGCTTTCCGTGAACAGCGCCAGCATAATGAGGCCCGGCACGATGAATGATCCGTAGTTCACGCCGGCGGTGCCGGCAAGCCGCGAGCCGATGGCCGCGCCGAACACCACGAAGTACAGCGACGTGGTAATGACGGGCGTGACCAGGCTCTGCACCAGGGTGCGCAAAGCCCGCGCGATTTCAAACTTGTAGATCGCCCAAACTCCGTGGCGGTTGAATGCGGCCGGCGGCATTGGCTGGTTCATGCCCGCTCGCTCACCAGACTGACAAAAATATCCTCCAGCGAGCTTTGCTGCGTTTGCAGATCCTTGATCACGATCGACAACTCGCTCAAGCGCTCGAGCAGCTTGGAGATATCGACGCCGTCCGCGCTCTCCGCCGTGTATATAAGATCCATGCCCTCGGTCTTGAGTTCGAGATTCCAGGAGCCCAATTCGGCGGGGATTCGCTCAAGCGGTGTCTGCAGATGCAGGGTCAATTGCTTCTTGCCGAGTTTTTTCATCAGTTCCTTCTTGTCCTCGACCAGCACCAGCGTGCCTTTGTTGATGACGCCGATTCGGTCGGCCATTTCCTCGGCCTCCTCGATGTAGTGGGTGGTCAGGATGATGGTGACGCCCTTGTCGCGCAGGCCGCGCACCAGTGCCCACATGTCGCGGCGCAATTCGACATCCACGCCCGCGGTCGGCTCATCCAGGAACAGTATCTGCGGCTCGTGGGACAGCGCTTTGGCGATCATCACGCGGCGCTTCATGCCGCCGGACAATTCCATGATCCTGGTACGGCGCTTGTCCAGCAGCGACAGGTCGCGCAACAGCCCCTCGATGAACGCCGGATTCGGCGCCCGGCCAAACAGCCCGCGGCTGAAGCTTACCGTCGCCCAAACCGTTTCAAACGCGTCGGTGGAGAGCTCCTGCGGCACCAAGCCGATCATGGAGCGGGCGGCACGATAGTCGCGCACGATGTCGTGGCCATTCGCAGTCACGCGGCCGCTGCTGGCGATCACTATGCCGCAAACAATGTTGATCAGCGTGGTCTTGCCGGCGCCGTTAGGTCCCAGAAGAGCGAAGATCTCGCCCTTGTCGATATCGAGGTTGATCTGCTTCAGGGCTTGAAAACCCGAGGCGTACGACTTCGTGACATTGTTGATCGAAACGATGGGCGGCATGCGTTATACCTAACAGTGCGCTGCGCAGGGGGGTCGTAGCTTAAGTTTTGCCCAGACGCTTGATCAGGGCGCGGGAAAACTCCGCCGTGCTTGCCTTACCGCCTAAATCTCCGGTGCGCACGCGGTCCAGGTTGAGAGTTTGGTCAATACCCGTTCGCAGGCGCGCGGCCATGTGCGGCAAGTGGCAGTGCTCGAGCATCATCGCCGCCGCGAGCATGAGGGCAATCGGGTTCGCGATTCCCTTGCCGGCAATATCCGGGGCCGAGCCATGCACCGCTTCGAAGATCGCTGCGTTGGCCCCAATGTTGCCGCCGGGCGTCATTCCCAATCCCCCCACCAGCCCGGCCACCAGATCGGAGAGAATGTCGCCGAACAGATTGGTGGTCACCAAAACGTCGAATTGCCAGGGGTTCAGCACGAGCTTCATGGCGCAGGCATCGATGATGACGGTATCGAGGATAAAACGGCCCTTGTACTTGCGTTCGTACAACTCCAGGCCCGTTTCCAAAAAAATACCGGTCAGGGCCTTCATGATATTGGCTTTGTGTACGATCGCGACTTTCTTCCTGCCCGTGGCAATTGCGTGCTCAAACGCAAATTCCAGCAGGCGCCGGCTGCCTTGCCGCGTGTTGACCCCCGTAGCCATGGCCACCGCATGCGGGTCGTCGTCGATTTGGATGTAATGCTCGTGCCCGATGTACAAACCCTCCAGATTTTCACGCACCACAATCAGGTCGATATTATCGAATCGACCGCCCGGTATCAGCGTTCGCGCCGGGCGCAAATTCGCATACAGCTTGAATTGCTCCCGCAGGCGAACATTGGAAGACCGGTAACCGCCTCCCGACGGAGTTTCCAAAGGCCCTTTAAGCGCCAATCGGGTACGCGTGATGCTGTCGATCGTTGCCGGCGGCAGCGGATCACCCGCGGCTTTCACACCCTCCAAACCGGCAAGCTGCGTGTCCCACTGAAAGGGCGCGCCGAGAGCCTGCAGCGCGGCCAGCGTCGCGTCCATGATTTCGGGACCGATCCCATCTCCGGGGATCAGCGTGGCGGGAATCGGTTGCGACATTCGATGTACTCTAGAGTTGAGGCTAAGCGGTGATTAGGATACTCGAAAGCGGATCGGGACTAGCTGTGGGAGTTGCTCATCGATAACGACGAAGTCGTCTCCGCCACGCGCCGCTGGCTGGAAAAATCCGTCATCGGCCTCAACCTGTGCCCATTCGCGGAGGCCGCGTACCGCGCTGATCGCGTGCGCTTTTTCGTCAGCGAGCAACGATCCGCATCTGGTTTGTTGGCAGAGCTGCGAGCGGAATTGATCGGCTTGCACGAGGCGGATCCCCTGCACTGTGAAACGGCGCTGCTCATTCATCCTTGGACGCTCAATGATTTCCTCGAGTACAACGATTTTCTCGACGTCTGCGACGCAACGGTCGGCGAACTGGGACTCGAAGGCGAGCTGCAGGTAGCCAGCTTTCATCCGCGCTACCAATTCGCGGGAACTCAATCCGAGGACATCGAGAATTACACCAATCGCTCGCCCTTTCCGATGCTGCACCTGCTGCGCGAAGCCAGCGTCGAGCGGGCGATCGCGGCGCTGGGCGACACCGATGAGATATACCGCAGGAACATCCGCACGCTGCGCGATTTGGGGCATGCAGGCTGGCGGCGGCTATTCTTAAGCTAAGGCTTTGCGCATGGGGATGAATTCGATGCTCTCGCCGGACCCGACATCGAAATGAACCACAGCGGCCCCAACATAACTGCGCGCGGCGTACAGCTTCACGCCGGGGAGTGTCGCCATGAGCTCCACCTGCGAGAAGCCAAACCTGCGCGCTTCATTCTCGCAATGCTCCAGCAGCATTGAGCCGATACCGCGGCGTGCGTGGTTGGGGTCGACGAAGAATGCGCGAATCTTGGCCGCTTGAGACTTAGGATCGAGGGGGGAGCAGTCGCGGCCGGCGCGGGCGTCGCCGCCGAACAGCGTCGATCGAAAGCTCCAACCGCCGCAGCCGACGAATTGTCCTGCCTCTTCGACCACGAAATAGGTTTGGTCGGCCAGCAGCTGGGTATCCACACCGAAGGCGCCTTTGAGCGCGCCTTCGATCTGGGCGGGACGATAGTCCGCCGTGCTCAGGCCCCGCGCAGAGCGGGCAATCAGCGCCTGCAATGCAGGAACATCGGCCAGCGTGGCCTTGCGCAGGGATAAGGGCACGAAAACCTCGCAACTGCGGCATATCAAGTGCAAAGTGTAGCCCGCCGCCGGCTCACGCGCGATTGCGGCGCGTTCTCGTGCTAACCTTTGCCGGCATAAGAAGAACGCCGCCATAGGATATTCACAGACTTCAGGGAGAGTCGAAGTGTACGTAAAACCGACCGCACCGCGCAGCATCGGCGGGGTACTCGACGACGGGCTTCGTCTATGGAGGGACAGTCTGCCCACGACCTGGCAGTTGGCTTTTTTGGCGCAGTTGCTGGTGACGGTCCCCCTGGTCCTGTTTCGCCTTCAGCTTAAAGACATGCCTGTATTGCCGACCCCGAGTTCCATGTCTGCGGCGAACGCGCAGCTCATGTTGTCTTTGATGAAATCGCCGATGTTTTGGTTGACATACGCGGCGGTTGTATTGGCAAGCATCGGGTTTTACAACGCCGTTCTCTTGCGGATTGCGGCGGTCTCGACCAATAGTGCCATCTCCGTGGGCCGGTCTTTAGCGTCGGGCTTTCGCCTGTTGCCGCGCGTGATTTGGCTATTCATCATCCTGGTTCTTGCAGTATTTCTCATCGGTATTGTGGCCGCCGTCGTGGGTGCGGTCGCGGGCCGGATGGGGGGTCAAACTGGAACGGCGGCGGTGCCCGTGACGATGATTTTGCTGCTGTTATTTTTCGGTTTCCTACTGGGCCGGATTGTGCTCGCCAGCATCGCGTTGATCGTCGAAGATGCGCGTGCGATCGAGTCCTTAAAGGCAAGTTGGGTACTGACACGAGGACACTGGTGGCGATGCGCTGCGATATTGACGGTTTTGATCATCATTGGTGTGGTGCTCTCAATTGTGGTTGCTTTCGTCAACGGTCTGGTTGCGGTCAGTCTGGGTCCAACGAGTGCGGTTTCGATCGCGCTGACCCAGATATTATCCATCCTCACGAACACCGTCCTCGGGCCGCTGTACCCGGCGGTTTTATTGGCTATCTTTGACGATCTGAAGTTGCGCAAAGAAGGCGGCGATCTCGCGAGCCGGGTGAGTGCCTTAGCCCCGCCGTGAGCGCTTCTCTTGCGGATCTGCGGGCGCGAATAGTGCTGGTGCTCGCCGGTTTGTTCGCCACTACCTGGATTGCCGCCGCGCCGCTCGATGTCATGCGCGATTGCGCACAGACGGCCTCACCTGTTTTGTCGGGTATCAAGAGTCTGGAAGCCGCGTGCCCGCAACTTGCGGATGCGCTCGCCGCTCTCGGTCTCGATGAGGTTTTGGCCGACGGTTGGCGGGTGCGCATGAGCGCTTATGCCCTGCGCGATTTGATTGGATTGCAGGAGCGATACACGGGGTCGAAGTGGCGGGCGTCACCCAACACCGCATCGCTGCCCGAGATTCTCGAGGCTCTGAAACGGGAGCAAACGCCCATACCTGAATCGTGGTGGAGTTCCATCACGAGCTGGCTGAAGGAGTGGCTGGCGCAAAGCGATTCTTCTTTGGCGCGGTGGCTGAATCGTTGGCTGGATTGGGTGGCGCGGGCGCAGCCTTCCAGACCCTTGCTGACGGTGATCACGTATTGCTTGGGGCTCTTGGTCGTGTTTGCGGCCATCGTTGTGGTACTGCGCGAGCTCAAAGCGGCTGGTGTGTTGCGGCGGGGTGCGCGTCATGCCGTCGCCCGTTCGCGGACACCGGCCCGCGGGGCCGCGGGCACCGGAATGGTGCAAATGCCGATGGCAGACAGCCTCGCCGAATTGCTTCGGCTGCTCGTCGCGCGACTTTTGCAAACCGGACGCCTCAAAGCTGATCGTAGTTTGACTCACCGCGAGCTCATAGCTCGCAGTGCCTTCGACAGCGAATCACAGCGAAGCGCATTCGCGGGCGTGGCCTCCGCCGCCGAACGCCTGCTTTATGGGCCAAAGGGTGCGGCGCCGGAACTGGGTCTTGTTATCGAGCAGGGTCAATCGCTTCTGGCGCAATTGTCCAATTCAACGAGCACATCTTGAAGGAGCGACTCGTCACGCTGGTATTGGCAATCGGCGCCTTGGCTCTATGCTACGCATTATTTCTGCCGAAGCCGCCACGCGAAGAGCAAGCCCCGCCGAGGCCTTTGAGCACCGAATTAGGACCAGCCGGATATCAGGCCGCCTGGCGCTGGCTCAAGGCAGAACGAGTCCCGATGGCCGTATCGCATGAGCGCTACGCCAGCTTGAACGCCAACGACAAGTCGCCTGGTTCCACCGGCAACCTGTTGCTGACGACCATGCCGCACCAGCTGCCGGTGCGGCTGGACGAGGCCTCGCAGCTCGATGCATGGGTGGAGCGTGGCAATACTCTAGTCGTGGCGGCGGCGCTTGACGACACACCCCTATGGGCACTTGCCGGCGGGGCAAGGCTGGTCAAGGACGTCGGTCGTTTGACGCGGCTGAAGCTGGAAGTGGCCGATCCGAAGAAAGAGGCATCCGAATCGACGGGCAGCAGCCCCGACCATGCTGTCCCAAAGAGCCGCACTCTTGACTCGACATTCGGCGCGCTGTTCAAACCGCAGGTGATCCTCATCGAACCGCGCGGCGCTCATCCATTGATGGAAGGCGTTCATTCGATCCGCGTAGAGTCGGATTTGCCGGCGTCGCGATGGCGAGCCACGCCGATGGACCAGTCAGGCGTACTGCGCGTTGGCCAAGTAGCGGGTGCCAACGATGCGGCCATTTGGATTCGCCGCCAAGGCAGGGGCCAGGTGATCCTATTTGCCGTTGCAGGCCTATTTAGTAATAAAGATCTGGGCACAGGGGACAACGCCAAGCTGCTATCGAACACAGTCGCGTGGGCCTTGGGGCCAGGCGGCGCGGTCATATTCGACGATGCTCACCAGGGGGCCGTGAGTTACTACGACGCCAAGGCATTTTTCGCGGATCCACGCCTGCATCGGACCATCGGCTGGCTGGTGTTCCTCTGGTTTGTGTTTGTGCTCGGTATTCAGCGGCTTAGAATCCACTTCAATGCGTGGCATCCGGTGGACGTCACGGCCTTTATCGGCGCCAGCGCCCAGTTCCTTGCGTCTACCCTGACGCCAGTCGCGGTGGGCAGCCGGCTGCTGGTAAATTTCTTCAATTCCATTCGCCGCCGTCTAGGCTTGCGCGAAGATGGCACTCCGCTGTGGGAATGGCTGTCGCAGCAGGCCGCGGTTTCGAGCGGTGATCTTGGGGAATTGCGCCGCCTTCACGAACTCACACAAGCCGGCCGGCGGGTCGATCTACTTCGATTGCAAAATCTCTTGTCTCGATTGCAAGGAAAAATCTTATGAGTACAGCCTTGGTGGGCCTGGAACAGCGTCTGCAGGAGGCTTTGGGGATGTCGGTCATCGGCTTAAAATCCGTCATCCGTTTGTTGACTATTGCCATTGTCGCTCGCGGCCACGTGTTGTTGCAGGGACCGCCGGGGCTGGGAAAGACGCTGCTCTCCAAGACGCTGGCGGCCGCCTTGGGAGGAACGTTTAGCCGCGTGCAGGGAACCGCGGATCTCATGCCCTCCGATATCATCGGCGTGCATGTCTTCGATGCCATGAAGAGGGATTTCGAATTTCGCCCGGGTCCCATATTCGCCGACATTCTGCTGGTCGACGAAATCAACCGTGCCAGCCCCAAGACCCAGTCGGCACTTCTCGAGGCCATGGAAGAGCGGCAGGTATCCGTCGAGAGGAACACGTACGCGCTTCCGGCGCAGTTTCTGGTGATTGCGACGCAGAATCCCGGTGATTTTGCCGGCACGTACCCGCTGCCCGAGTCGCAGCTGGACCGATTCATGCTGCGCATCGACATGAGCTATCCGGTACGTGAAGATGAGCAAGCGATACTGCTGCAATATGCGAGCTTGGCTGTGCCGGCGCAACCGGGTTCACTTCCGGTGATTTCCGGGTCCATCCTCGATACCGTCAGAGCCGGCGTCGACGCAGTGCACGTCGCGCCTGAATTGTTCCGCTATGTCCTCGATCTGGCGCAGGCGTCGCGTCAGCACGCGCACCTGGCTTTGGGCCTCTCGACTCGCGGTGCGTTGGCGGTGCTGCGCGCCGCGCGCATTGCCGCTGCATTGCGGGGCGCCGCTTTTGTCGCGCCCGACGATGTGAAGGAGTTGCTGCCAAGCGTCATTTCTCATCGCCTGGTGCTGGCGCCTGAAGCGATGCTCGAAGGCGTGACTACCCATGCGATCGTGCAGCGCTTGCTCGAGCAAGTACCGGTACCTCGATGAGCGGCGCAAGCCTGCGAAAAAATGCGTTTCTATTGGTGTTGCTGACGGCAGCCGTCGCGGTCCTGAGCGATTGGAGCCGCGATCAAAGTCTTGCCGGCTTATGGCGGATTCCGGCTGTGCTGCTGCTGCTGGGTCTTGCCTATGAATCCTGGGTGGTGGCGCGCAGCGGATTGGCATTTGATCTGGAAATGCCCGAGCAACTCTTTCTCGGGCGCAGCAGCTGGATTCGGATCGTCTGCAGGCATGCCCTGCGCCGTACATTGGCGCTCGAAGTGGCGCCATCCGCGCCCGACGACATCGAAATCGAAAACCAGATCACGCCGCTGCTTGTTCCTGCCGGTGAGTCCGCCGCGCTCACGCGCCGCGCCAGTGCGAGCCGGTTGGGCGATCATTCGTGGCCGTCCCTGAAAACTCGGGTCGCGGGGCCGCTTGGGCTGGCCTGGTGGCCCAAGGAACTCATTTGCCGGAAGCGCGTCCGGGTCTTGCCGGACCTATTTCGCAGCGGCGACGAAGTCAAAGGCCTCGCTGCATCCGGAAGCCAGTTGGGACTCGATATCGGCGCGGGCGCCGAGGTACTGCGATTGCGCGAGTATCGAGACGGCGATCCGCCGCGGGTCATCGACTGGAAGGCCACAGCGCGAGCTGGTCGATTGATAAGTCGCGATTTTGCACAGGATCACGGTCTGCAGATCGTCATCGTCGTCGATGCGGGGCGTTCAAGCGCATTGCGGGCCGGTGCGCTCGACCGCTTCGGTCACTACGTAAACGTTGCAGCCCGCCTGGCTCAGTTTGCCGCTGAACGCGAAGATCTGGTGGGGTTGGTGATATATGCGGATCGTCCTCTCGCGGCGCTTGCGCCTGCGCGCGGCGCGCCGGCGGTCGCCCGTTTGCGGGCGCTGCTTGCCGCCTCACGCGTCGAACCCACAGAGTCCAACCCCTTGTACGCGGCGACGCGAGTGAGGGCATTGGTTCGTCACCGCAGCCTCGTCGTGCTGCTCACCGACATCGATGATGCTTCCGCCGAGAGTCAGCTGGCGCAAGCAGTGCGATTTCTATTGCCTACGCACTTGCCGTTCATAGCGGGGTTGTCGAGCGCCGCCGCGCAGACAATGGCGCTCGCACCTGCGCAGCATTGGTTGGATCCCTATCGGTCATTGGCTGCTCAAGAATACTGTGTCGGTCTCGATCGAAAGGTCCGCGCCTTAAATGCGCTAGGCGCGCCTGCGTTGGTGGCAAGGCCGGAGCATCTGGAACGCGCGGTTCTCGCCGCCTATGCAAATTTCCGCCGCCGCCGGCGCGCGTAGCGGCCCGCGCCTGGCCCGCCGCACCTAAACCGGCGAGTTCTGCGCGAATAATCGGCCGCTCATCAGTGCCCACATGATCAGCCAGTACCCGGTGCCTATGGTGACGCGGCTGAGCATTGGAAAGCCCGGGTCGGGAGACACGAAGCCTTCGATGAGGCCGCAACCCACCAGCAGCACCGCGCACAACAGAAGCAGCGGCGCAACGCGGTGCGCGCAAGCCTCAAAAGAATCGCGGCGCGTGCCGGTGGTGGGGCGAATGATGGACTCGCCGAGCGTCACGCCGGTGGCCCCCGCGATGCAGATTACGGAAAGTTCGACGGGGCCGTGCGCGATGATGAATTCGAACAAGGCGCGCGTTAAGCCATGCTGGTGCACGAACGCGAATACGGCGCCAAGCATGAGGCCATTCATCGCGATCAGGTACAGAGTGCCGAGTCCTAGAAATATTCCGGCGCAGAAGGCCAGTACGCTGACCACGATGTTGTTTGCAAATATGTTGATGGACAGAATCGAGGACGGCATGATGTTCATGATCCCCTCCGTCCACAAGTGGCCTTGTTCGACGTGCTCGATCATCGCCTCGCTGGCGATCAAACTGATCAAGGTTGGAAACGTGGCAATCAGCCACCAACCGGCAAACGCGCTCGTTGTCATGAGCAGCGCCATGCCTGCGATGCGCGACCGTACTTCATGAGCGGCCCTTGGTATATCGATCCGCAATAGATCGAGCAGTCCCGCCGTGCCGCCGCGAGGGGTTCGGTTGATCAACGCGTGCAGCTGGCGGTACAGCGATTCGAGTCCCGCCGTAGTACGGCTGTTGGGCGCCACGCGGCGCGCAGTCGCGAGATCTCGGGCGAGCCCTCGATAGGCTTCCACGGCGCCCAGCGCTTGCTCCACGGTCGCAGCTCGCGCCGAGCGCAGCAAGTCGACGTTCTGGACCGTCGCGCGCCAAATGCCGGCGCGCGCGGTGATCCAGCGGCGGATGTCTGTTCCGTCAAACATGGCCCGCCGTTTCGTCGCGATCGCTCAGCAACGCTCGCAGCCGCGCATGCAGCTCGGCGTCGTTCAAACTCGCAAGCTCGGCCGGCTGGTTCGTCGCATTTATTCTGCCCAGCAAAGAGCGGGCAATCCGCGCGCGGCTGTTCTTGTCGAGCGACTCCCAGCGCTCAAGTATTTGATCCACCAACTCCAAGGCGTCGAGCGGCAGCCGTGAACCAACGGCGAGCGATTCGATGCGGACCAGGGATTTTTCGGCAGCGGCATCATCCAATACCAGCAACGTGCCCGCCGCCATGTCGCCAATGCGCACGCGATTGGCAGTGAAGAAACATGTGACCAGGCCCACCACATACAATACCGGCAAACAGTCGATCAGCCGAAAAATGTTGCGTATGGAAAGGGCCGTCATGCTTGGCGAACCGCCGTTGCGGTTGAGTATGCGAACGCCGGCCATGCGCTTGCCCGGCGTGCGCCCGCGCATGGCGAGCTCCAAAATCGGGTGGTAAAGAAAGTATATGATCGCCGCCGGCAGCACGCTGAACAGCGCATCGTGCGATCGCACGTTCAGCGTCATTTGCAGCGCGAACATGGCGACCAGCAGCCATGCGCCGGCGAGCAGCAAGCGTATGTGCCAATCGATCACGAAGGCGTAGCTGCGGGTTCCGGGGCCCGCGATGCTCAGTGTCAAATCGACGCCGGTCACGCTGTGCACGGTTATTTGATCGTCGCTACTCGAAAGCGGCAATTCGCTACTCGCGTGCCCGTTCGGGCGCCGGCTGCAGCGGTTCCGCGAGCGCCGGATTGCGCGAATCGCGGCCGTAGTAGTTCGGATAATCGGCGCTCAATCCCTTGAAGCGGCGGTGTACCCAAAAATACTGTTCCGGTACGCGGCGAATCTGTTCCTCCAACAGGCGGTTATATCGTTCGGCATCCTCGATGACATCGCCGGGGAAGTTCTCGAAGGCAGGTCCAATATTCACCCGGTATCCCGCATTGCCCGGCAGCCGCTCGGCAAAATAAGTCATGACTGCGGCGCCGGAAATGCGCGCCAGACGCGAAGTGGCGGTATTGGTGGCGGCCGGAATGCCGAAGAAATTCACCATCGCCGCTCCTTTGTTGCGGTAGCTCTGGTCCGGCGCATACCACACCGCTTCGTTTTTTTTGAGCGCTCGAATCATGGCGCGAATATCGTCGTACGCAATCGGATACCCGTGACGGCAGAAGCTGCTGCGCATGATGTGCGACAGAAGCGCATTTTTCATCGGCCGAAATACCACATGCAGCGGCACCACGGTGCCCAGGATGCGGGTGGAGATTTCGATGGTGGTGAAATGGGCGCCCAGCAGGATGGCACCGCGGCCCCTGGCCAGAGCCGCCTGCAAATGCTGCAGCCCTTGTATGTCGGCGAGCCTATTGACCCTGCGATTACTGCTCCACCAGGTGTTGGCCGTCTCCAGGAGTGCCATTCCCAGACTGCGGAAGTGCCGATCGACCAGATCGGCGCGCTGCTGCTCTGCAAGCTCTGGAAGGCAAAGATCGATATTACGTCGCGCGATCCTCTTAAAGTGCAGCGGCAGCAGCTGCAAAAGTGCGCCGACCGCGTTACCCACATGGCGCTGGGCGGGGAAGGGCAGCAATTCCAGGCTGCGCATGATGCCCAGACCCACCCAGGTGATCCAAAACTTGGGCCGTAGAAACTCTAGCCGCACATTCAAGCCCCGCCCGCGAACAGGCCGAGAGGATAGCCGCGTTACGCGACCGAAGGCCAGGCGAATATCGAGGCGCGGTCGCGCGCCGGAGCCAAAGCTGCCGGGCCGGATATATTGCACCGCAGTATATCACCGCGCAGAGCGTATGCCATTGATTGGGAGCGCATTGCCGGTGACCGCACCCCTTGGGCCTTGGGGTGAGATATTCGTGTTTATCCGTAATTTGCTGTAGTATCCGCGCCGGTTCGTGATTTCTACTTGGTCCGTTTTTGGTCACCGCGCCGCTCCGGCGTCACCTTGGCCACAACCCACAAAGCAGGTTTCTTCGATCCAGGTGGCTGGCATTCCGCTTCAACCGAGGCACGCGTGACTAGCCGATAGTTTCTTTTGTAGTAGGTATTCTTCACATGACGAAAATGTATGTTGGCAATCTCCCGTTCTCAATGGACGAAGCCGCTGTTCGCGCACTGTTCGAAAAGCATGGCGCGGTACAGTCGGTGGCGTTGATCAATGATCGCGACACCGGCCGGCCCCGCGGTTTCGGCTTCGTTGAAATGGCTAGCGCAGACGCTGCGCGCGCTATGCAGGCGCTGAATGGCCATGATGTAGACGGGCGAGCGCTGAAGGTAAACGAGGCCCAGGAGCGCACCGGTGGTGGTGGCGGCGGCGGTGGTGGTGGCGGCGGATCGCGCGGCCCGAAGCGCTGGTAACAGCGTTTAAGATTTGAGCGATTACTTAAGGCCGCAGAGATGCGGCCTTAAGTTTTGACGAGCGCAAGCACGAACAGGGTTTACGCCCCGGGCGGCTTTGCCTATAATCGCGCCCCTCGGCGGGGGCTGCCAGGCAAGCGTTGCAGTTGGTGGAAACTTTCCATTAATTTCAATGGCTCCGCGCTTTTCGGTTGGGCCCCGTGAGGGGCTTTTTATTTGAGGATTAAGGGGGCCGATGGTCCCCTTTTTTGTTTTATAAGATTGGGGCTGGGGAACATGCGTGACGCCTTGATGCGCTTGCTGGAGCCGCCTATCGAGGCGTTGGGCTATGAACTGGTCGACATCGAGTTTGTGCGCGACGGACGCGGCGGGATCCTGCGGATCTACATCGACAGGCGCGCCGCAGACTCGGGCGGCCAAATTACGGTGGATGATTGTGCGCGCGTGAGCCATGCGATTGGCCAAGTGCTCGAGGCTCAAGATCCGATCAAGGGGCATTACACGCTGGAAGTTTCTTCGCCGGGTTTTGATCGGATTTTGCGCACCCGCGAGCACTTCGAACGATTCAGCGGCGAGCGCATAGCGGCCGAACTGAAGCTGCCGATCGACGGCAGACGGCGATTTATCGGAGTCTTGAAGTCGGTTGCCCCCGACACGATTGTAGTGGAAGTCGACGGCAAGGCGCATAGCCTGCCGCTCGATCGAATTCAGAAGGCAAGATTGCGGCCGGAGTGAGTCAGGAGTCGTAAGGTTTATGAACAAAGAAATTTTGATGGCCGTCGACGCGGTATCCAATGAGAAAGGCGTCGACAAGGAAATTATATTCGACGCGCTGGAAGCGGCGCTTGCCTCTGCGACTCGCAAAAAACATGGCGAGGAGATGGACGTGCGCGTCGCGATCAACCGCAAGACCGGGGGCTACGACACGTTTAGGCGCTGGAAGGTGTTCGCCGACGACTCCACCGAGCTCGAAGTGCCGGAGCGCGAGCTGCGGCTGGATGATGCCCGCGACATCGATAAGGACGTCGAGCCGGGCGGTTATGTCGAGGAGCCGATGGAGTCGGTCCCATTCGGGCGCATTCTGGCGCAGACCGCCAAGCAAGTCATCGTGCAAAAGGTGCGCGAGGCCGAACGCGCCCAGGTCGTCGATGCCTACAAGGACCGCGCCGGAACCTTGGTCAGCGGCATCGTCAAGCGCGTCGATCGCAACGGCGTCTATGTGGATCTGGGCGCCAACGCGGAAGGATTCGTTGCGCGCGAAGAAATGATCCCGCGCGAGCCAGTGCGCTCGCAGGACCGGATCAAGGCCTACTTGAAGGAAGTGCGCACCGAGCCGCGCGGCCCGCAATTGTTCTTATCGCGCACCGCCCCCGAGTTTTTGATCGAGTTGTTCAAGCTGGAAGTGCCGGAAGTCGGCCAAGGACTGATTAACATCCTGGCGGCGGCCCGCGATCCCGGTGTGCGCGCCAAGATCGCGGTGCGCAGCAACGATCCGCGTGTCGACCCGGTCGGCGCGTGCGTCGGAATGCGCGGCTCGCGCGTGCAAGCCGTTTCCAATGAAATCGCCGGTGAGCGCGTCGACATCATTCCGTTCGACGACAATAACGCCCAGTTCGTCATCAACGCCATGGCGCCCGCCGAGGTCACCTCCATTGTCGTCGATGAGGACTCGCATTCGATGGACATCGCGGTGTCCGAAGACAAACTCTCGCAGGCCATCGGCAGGGGCGGTCAAAACATTCGTTTGGCGAGCGAATTGACCGGTTGGGAATTGAACGTCATGAGCGAGTCGCAGGCGGAGGCGAAGAGCGAAACGGAGTCCCTGGCATTGCGCGAGACCTTCATGAAACAGCTGGATGTCGACGCCGACGTGGCGAGCATCCTGGTGCAGGAAGGTTTTTCGACCATCGAAGAAATTGCCTATGTGCCGGCCAGCGAATTGAACGGCATCGAGGAGTTCGACGAGGAAATCGTCAAGGAGCTGCGCACCCGGGCGCGCGATGTGCTGTTGACTCAGGCGATCGCCAGCGAGGAAACGATGGATGGCGCGGAGCCCGCGCCCGACCTGGTCGAAATAACCGGCGAGACCTTGGGCAAGACGCTGGCGCGCAAGGGCGTTCGCACGCGCGAGGACTTGGCGGACCTGGCTGTCGATGAACTGGTGGAAATGGGCAGCGTGGACGAGAAGAAAGCCGCTGAACTGATCATGGATGCCCGCAAGCACTGGTTCGCGGAAGAAGCAAAGGTTTAGGAGCAAGTATGGCAGATGTAACCGTCGCTCAATTCGCTGAGGTGCTCAAGGTACCGGTCGATCGGCTGCTGCAGCAGCTCGATCAGGCGGGCATCAAAGT
>Ga0210394_10000895_pt1 | contig 53677 bp, 41 predicted proteins | sample IncBWC12MmetaG_FD_160121 | JGI IMG/M metagenome (GOLD analysis project Ga0210394, IMG submission 160121) | Forest soil microbial communities from Barre Woods Harvard Forest LTER site, Petersham, Massachusetts, United States - Inc-BW-C-12-M | ecosystem: Environmental > Terrestrial > Soil >...
GAGCTGGCCGTCGAAATCGTAGGTCCACTGGTGATAGGGGCAGGTGATGCGGCCGGCCGCGACGCCTCCGGGGAGGGGCGTGGCGAGCGGCGGATCTTCCGGGTCGCGGCACAGGCGCGTGCCGCGGTGGCGGCAGACGTTGTAGAAGGCGCGCAGCGCTCCGGCGCGGTTGCGGGTGAGGATGAGGCTCTCGCCGAGGACGTCGATGACGCGCCAGGCGAGCGGGCCGGTGAGCTCCTCCTCGCGCGCAACGCAGACCCACTCGCGGCAGAAGATGTGCTCCTTCTCCAGCGCGAAAATGCGCTCGCTGGAGTACCAGCTCGAGGGGAGCGTGGGCTCGAGCCCGGCCAGCCGCGGCGGCAGCGGTGCGACGCTCACGCCGGCCTCGCGAGCGGTGCATCACGGCGCAGGGCGAGGGTCGCGGGATCGGCATCGAGCTCGCGCGCGAAGCGATGGCCGCTGTAGATGGCGTGCACCAGGGCGCCGGGCGCGAGCGCATCACCGATGCGCGTAACCGAGCGGACCCCGGCAGCGGCGAGCTCGGCGGGCCGCGCGGTCAGCGCCGCATACAGGCCATCGTCGGCGAAGCGCGCGCCGACGATCACGAGCGAACGGCATTCGAGCCGCGACTCGATATTGGTGAACTGGCTCTCGAGCGTGACCGCGCCGCCCTCGAAGCCGGTGACGCGTGTCAGCGGTTGCACCGTGACGCCCGCCGCGGCGAGGGCCCGGTGAACCTGCGGCTGCTCATTGCTCATGATGGTCCAGGCGGAGGCGTGTCCGGCCGGTGTGACGTAACGCACCGAGTGTCCGCCGCGCGCCAGGTGTTCGGCAAGCACGCCGCCCATATAGTAGTTATCGAAGTCATACACCACGACCGGGTCCTGCGGCTTCGTGCCGGCGGCGATGTCGTCGGGAGTGAGGACACCGGGTCCCGGGACGCTGCCGGCGGGTATCTCGAGGGGTGACCACAAGAGCTTCGCCCAGCGCGCGCCGGTGGCGAGGACGACGTGGGTGTTGCCGAGACCCAGGATCTCGTCGGCCGAGAGGCGATTGCCACGGTAGATGTTGACGTTGCCGAGCCTGCCCAGTTGCCCGCGCCGCCAGTCGAGTACACGCCCCCAGGCCGCAAGTCCCGGCAGGCGCGTCTCGAAGCGCAGCCGTCCGCCGATGTCCTCGGCCGCCTCGGCCACCGTCACCTCGTAGCCGCGCCGGCCGAGCGAGAGTGCGCACTCGAGACCGGCCGGCCCGGCACCGACGATGAGTACCGAGGCGGAGCTGGCGGCGGGAGCGATGTGTTCCGGGTGCCAGCCGCGGCGCCATTCCTCGCCGATGGTCGGATTCTGGGTGCAGCGCACCGGCACCGAGTCGTGCCAGCTCGAGATGCAGATATTGCAGCCGATGCACTCGCGGATGTCCTGCTCGCGGCCCTCGTCGATCTTCTTCGGCAGGAAGGGATCCGCGATCGAGGGGCGCGCGGCGCCGATCAGGTCGAGCACGCCGCGGCGGATCTGGCCGACCATGGTGTCGGGGGAGGTGAAGCGGCCGACGCCGACCACGGGCTTAGGTGTCAGTCGCTTGACGAAGTCGATGACGCCCTCGTGGCTGCCTTCGGCCGCGAAGCGCGACGGCGCGCAGTCCGTCGGCGAGGAGTCGAGCTTCACGTCCCAGAGGTCCGGGAGATCGGCGAGCAGGGTCACCAGCTCATGCGCTTCGGAGGGGGCGTTGGCGCTCGGCCGGGCGCGCAGCTCCTCGAGGCTCACCCGGAGTGCGACCGCGCATTGTCCGCCGACCGCTTTATGGGTCACTTCGAGGAGCTCGCGCACGATGCGGGCGCGATTGACGAGGCTGCCGCCGTAGGCGTCGGTGCGCGCATTCCATTCCGGCAGCAGGAACTCGTAGGGCAGGTAGCCCATGCCGGCATAGACGTACACGATGTCGAAGCCCGCCTGGCGGGCGCGGCGTGCCGCCGCGGCCTGCGCGCCGAGCAGTGCGCGGATGTCCTGCGTCTCCATGACGCGTGGCCGCTGGTTGCCCATGAAGCCGACATGGGTCGCCATCCACGAGGTGCCGGAGGGCGAGATGGGCGGGGTGCGGGTCAGGCGGTTCATGACCGAGCCGCCGCCGTGCCAGAGCTCGATGCCGGCGAGGGCGCCGTGCCGGTGCACGGCCTCGGTCATGAGGGCATGCGAGCGCACGTCGTCGTCGTCCCAGAGCGTGGCGTAGGGAAGAGGCGCGTCATCCGAGCCCGGGTCGATCGACACGTAGCCGGTGCACACCACGCCCCAGCCGCCTTCGGCCTTGGTCTCGCGGAACGCCGCGCGCATGTGCGGCATGGAGTTGGTCATGCCGGCGGCGTGCGGTACCGCGTAGAAGCGGTTGCGGGCCGTCACCGGGCCGATCTTCACGGGCTCGAACAGCAGGTCGTACCGCGGATTGCGCGCCATCGTCGGAAGTCTGCCTCTCGTTGAGCGGATGTTCAATAGAGAGCCGCCAGGGCGGGGCGCTATACTGCCGCGCGTCCGCCGTCAGGGAGCGCAAACGCCCATGCCTCACAAGTGGCTCGTCCCCGCGATCCTCATGAGCCTTGCGCCGGGGCTCGCGCCTGCGCAGAGCGTCGCGCCCGACACGGCGGAAGCCGGCTCGGTCGAGGAGATCGCGCACGCCACCACCGAGCCGCGCTTCCTTTCGCCGTGGGTGGCGTACCTCCCGGCTTCCGCCAGCGTGGTCTCACCGCGCGCCTTCCTGCACCGGATCCCCGGAGCCCCCGGGGAGCTGGTGGACTCGGCGGCGGCTTACGGTTATTGCCGCGCGCTCGCGGCCTCCTCGCCGCGGGTACGCCTCTTCACCATCGGGCGCTCGGAGGAGGGCCGCGATATCGTGCTGCTCGCGATCGCCGACGAGCAGGGCATCCGCGACCTCGAGCGCCTGAAGGCCGCGACCGCCGCGCTGGCCGATCCGCGCCGTACTGATGCGGCGGCCGCCGAGGCGCTCATCGCTGCAAGCCGCCCGATCTACTACCTCAACGCGGCGCTGCACTCGGACGAGACCGGCTCCACCGAATCGGTGCTCGAGCTTGCCTATCGGCTCGCGGTCTCCGAGCAGCCGATGATCCAGCGCATCCGCGCGAGCCTCGTCGTGCTCATCAACCCGGTGTCGAACCCCGACGGCCGCGACAAGCAGGTGGAGTGGTTCTACCGCTACCTCAAGGGCAAGACGGACCCCGCGACCCTGCCGCGCCAGGCGCCGCCCTATTGGTCGAAGTATGCCTTCGTCGACATCAACCGCGACGCCCACCAGCAGGTGCACGCGACCACGCGCGCGGTGTTCCACATGATGTTCGAGTGGCATCCGCAGGTGATCCACGACCTGCACGAGAGCGTGGCGCTGCTCATGACCTGGAACGGCACCGGCCCGATCAATGAGCACGTCGACCCGATCACCTATGCGGAGCGGCTCGAGCTGAGCTTCCATGAGGTCGAGACGCTCACCGGACTGGGCATGCCCGGGGTCTGGACCTGGAATTTCGGCGACGACTTCGCCCACCTCTATCTCGATTCCATCGCCACCAACCACAACGCCGACGGCCGCGGCTACGAGACCTTCGGCAACGGCACCGCCGAGACGCTGCGTCCCGAGCAGCCCTCGCAGGACGATTCGGTCGAGTGGTACCGGCCGTCGCCGCCGCCCGCGCAGGGGAGTTTCCTCTGGTCGGCACGCGACAACGTCAACTACAACGAGACGGCGCTGCTCGCAGCGCTCGATGACACCGCGCAGCAGTCGCGTGCGCTGCTGCGCAACTACTATCTAAAGGGCCTGCACTCGTACCGCCGCGGGCTCGAGCAACCGCCGTATGGTTTCCTCATACCCGACGGGCAGGGGGACCCTGAGCGCGTTGCGCAGCTGGTCTCACTCCTCATGCGCCAGGGCATCGAAGTGGCGCGCGCGAGCGCGCCGTTGACGCTCAGTGAGGGCACGTTCCCCGCCGGCACCTACGTCGTGCGGCTCGATCAGCCGTACCGCGACTACGCGGTGGATCTCCTCACGCCGCAGCTATACCCGAAGGATGCGGGCGAGGCCTACGACGATGTGTCCTGGGAACTGCCGGCGCACTACCACCTCGCCGTCGTCCCGACCGCGGACGCCCGCGTGCGCAGCGTCGCGCTGACTGCGCTCACCGCGGCGCCCACAGTTCAGGGCACGATCGATGGCGAGGGACCATCGTTCGTCCTGAAGGATACCGGGCAGGAAGGCCTGCTCGAGGCGCGCTTCGCACTGGCGCGCTTCAAGGTTGCGATCGCCGAGCGGCCCTTCACGCTCGCGGGCGTGGACTACCCGGCGGGCTCGTGGCTCCTCGCCCCGCAGGCGGGACTCGCGGCGGCGTTGCGCATTACCGCGCGCGACCTCGGACTCGAATTCGCGAGCGTCGCGACGCTCCCCGAAGTCGCGCGCCACGATGCGCCGGTGCCGCGCCTCGGGCTTTGGGTGCCGTGGGCCGACACGGACACGATCGGCTGGGCGCGCTACGCGCTCGATCAGCGACACATCCCCTACGTCTACGTCCGCGATGAGGATATCCGCGCCGGGCGGCTGCGCGAAAAGTACGACGTGCTCCTCTACGGGCACGTGGATCTCGAGCTCGCCGAGCAGATCCAGGGGATCCCGAAGGCCTGGGGCCCCATGCCCTTCAAGAAAACCAGCGCGACGCCAGCCTTCGGCACTCCCGCCGAATCCGACGACATCACCGGCGGCATCGGCTGGAGCGGGCTCGCGGAGCTGCAGCATTTCGTCGACTCGGGCGGACTCCTGATCACGCTCGGCAGCGGCTCGATGCTGCCGCTGGAAGGCGGCATTGTGCGCGGGGTGCGGCGCGAGGCGGGCGGCGTACCGCGCAGCACCCAGGGAGGCGGGGCGGCGGCGGCCGCGGCGGCGCAGTCGGCCGTGACGCGCACGCCCGGGGCGCACGTGCGCGTGACGTTCGCGCGGCCCGATCACCCGATCGCGTACGGCTATGCGGCGCGCACCTGGGTATTCCGCCAGAACTTCCCGCTCTATTCAGTCCCGCGGCGCTGGCTGCGCATGGCGTACTGCACCACCTGCCTCGACGGCCCGCTCGATCGCAGCGGCGTGGTGCTCGAGTGGGGCGACAAGGACGGCGCACCGTTGCTCGTCAGCGGCCAGGTGTGGGGCGAGGAGAATCTGGCCGGCCGGCCGGCGATTCTCGATCTGCGTGCGGGCGCAGGTCACGTCGTGGCATTCAACTTCAACCCGCTGCACCGCGATTTGAACCGTGGCGACCAGCGGATGCTCTGGAACGCGATCATCAACTGGCGGGCGATTCTCGCGGCGCCCTGAGTACGGCTTCAGCGGCGCACGGGCGGCAGGGCGTGCCCCGAGCGGGTTTCATAGAGCACGAACAGCCGCGGTGCGCCGATCTCTGCAACCGCTTGCCGGATGTTGTAATCGATACAGGAGTTGAATTCGGCACCGGAAGAGGTCCCTGTATAGGCGCTGCAGGCGCTCATCGCCGCGGCCTCGAGCCGCGCGTACAGGGTCGCGACCCCATCGTGCGTATCCAGGTTGAGGTCCGCAAACCTCACGACAACCCCGGTTGGCGGCGGATCTGCGCTGCCGAGCCCCGAGGCGCCGCAGACAATGCACGCCACGACCCTGCCAAGAATCCTGCGGCGGAAGGTGTGCATGAGGCGCTCCATTTGCTGCGGTCAAAACCCGTCCGCGCGAGGCACATGCCTGAGCTCGCGAAAGAGGCGCCCCGGAAGTCGAAGCGCTGACTTGTCAGTTCGCTGAGTGCTGGTCCGTTAGTTAGATGCGCCGGGACGCATCAACGGATGCAAGTGAAGAAAAAAGCGCGCCGGGTGATTACTTCGCCAGGCGGTTGTATTTCGCGAGCACCGCACGCAGCTCATCGTGCGGGAGCGCGCGCACGTGATGCCCGTCGATGCCGGTCATGTCGGTGGCGGCAACCATGGCGTTGACGATCGCCTCCTCGGTGGCCTGTACGGTGGCCGCGAACAGGGCGTCCATGGAGTCGTTCGGCAGCATCTTGAGATCCACCGGTCCGTGATCGATGTCGCTCGCGCCGGGATTAGCGGTCGAGAAGGCGATGAAGATGTCGCCCGAGCCGTTGCCGGCGATGCTGCCGTTGCGCCCGATGCCGAGCGACACGCGCCGCGCGATGCGCTTCAGCTGGTGCGGCAGGAGCGGCGCATCGGTCGCCACCACGACGATGATCGAGCCGCGCTCGGCGAGGTCGGAGGGCACGAAGGCGTACGGATCCTCGCTCTCGATCTCGCGCCCCACCGGAATGCCGGCGATGCGCAGGTTCTGCCGCGTGCCGTAGTTGCATTGCACCAGCACGCCGAGGGTGTAGCCGCCGGCCTTGTCGGTGAGGCGGCGCGATGCGGTGCCGATGCCGCCCTTGAAGCCGTTGCAGATCATGCCGGTACCGCCGCCCACCGCGCCTTCCTCGACGGGCCCGGAGCGCGCGCCGTCGAGCGCATGAAATACGTGCTCCGGCTTCACGTGGAAGCCATTGATGTCGTTCAGCCAGCCGTCCCAGGTCTCGGCTACCACGGGCAGCGACCACCAGGAGTCGGTAGCGTCCGCCGGACCGTGAGCGACGCGCCAGGCGATCACCGCGTCGCGCACCACGCCGACGCTGTGGGTGTTGGTGATGAGCACCGGGCTCTCGAGGAAGCCCGACTCCTCGACCCAGGTGGTGCCGGTCATTTCGCCGTTGCCGTTCTCGGAGTACCAGCCGGCGAAGGAGAAGCGCTGCATCGACTCGGCGCCGCGCGGCAGCACCGCGGTGACGCCGGTGCGGATCGGCCCCCGGCCGACGACGAGCTTACCGTTGCCCGAGATGAGCGTGGTCTGGCCGACGAGCACGCCGGCGACGTCGGTGATGGAGTTGAGGGGGCCCGGCGTGCCGTCGAAGGGCACGCCGAGGTCGCGTGCGCGGTCCTTGTGCGGGAGCGCATCGGCCGCGCCGGCCGGGCCGGCCGCGGCGGCCGCACTTGCGAACCACAGGACGAGGGTGAGAGTGAGGCGCGCGATGACGCTGAGCGGCATGGGAAACTCCTCGGCGAAGACGGTCAGGTCGCGAGCGCCGGCCGCCGCAGAACCGCGTACCACCAGTAGACCGGCACCCCGGCCGCGCACGGGACCAGCGCCCACAGCAAGGACTTGCCGCCGATGCCGATCGAGGCCCAGACGCAGTAGACCGTCGCGAGGATCGCGGCCGCGATCCAGCGCGACTCGCGCGCTCGCAACTGACCGAGCTCGCCGCGGCGCCAGAGGATCACCACGGCGATCGCACAGCCGAGATACACCGGGAGGTTCGAGGCGGTGACGACCAGGTTGAGGAACGTGAAGGCTCCGGCGGTCGAATCGTTGTAGCTCGAGAGCGTCATGAGGCTCGCGAGGATGGCGGTGAGTACGAACGCGCGCGTGGGTGCGCCGTAGGCGTTGACCTTGCCGAGCGCCGGCGGGAAGCCGCCATGACGCGCGAAGCTCACCGTGAGCTCGCCGAGGATCAGCGTCCAGCCGTTGAGGCACCCGAGTCCGCTCACGATCACGAACACCGCGATGAGCTTCCCGGAGGCGGGTCCGAGAAAGCGCGCGAACAGATCCGCGAACGGGGCGCTGGAGACCGCCAGGTCGTTCTGCGGGATGAGAACCATGGGGATCAGCGATACACAGACGTAGACGCCCGCGACGATCAGCGTGCCGATGAAGGTGGCGCGCGGGATGGTACGGCCCGGATCGCACACCCGCCCGGCCGGCATGGCCGCGCTCTCCACGCCGAGCATGGCGTAGAGCGAGAGGGTCGATGCGGCAATGACTGCGCTCAGCGAGAAGGGCGTGGTCGGCAGGTGGACGGGCGAGATCTCATGGGGCGCGAACAATGCCCAGGCACCGAGCGCCACGATCCCGACCTGCAATACGAGCTTGACCACCGTGCTCCACACCTGCACCCAGCCGGCGGCGCGCACCCCGCCCACGTTGATCACCACGAATACCCACACCAGCGCGACGGCGGTCACGGCCGCCAGCAGGTGGTTGGTCGCGAGCGCCGGAAAGAACGCCGACAGATAGCCGACCACGCCGGTCGCGAGCACCGCGTTGGTCACGACGGTGGAGATCCAGTAGCACCACATGATCACGAAGGCGACGCCGTGCCCGAGGGCGCGGCTCGCGTAGGCGTAAGGCCCGTCGTCCTGCGGGAAGGCGCGCGCCAGCCCCGCGAACACCCAGGCGACGAAGATGCAGCCGACGGTCGTGATCAGCCAGCCGGGCACGGCATTGAGCCCGTAGGGAGCGAGCGAGGCCGGCAGCATGAAGATACCGACGCCGATGGTGTTGCCCACCACGAGCGCCGTGCACATCAGGAGTCCGAGCGCGCGCGGTTGTGCCGCGGCGGTCATGCTTTGCCTCCCGAGGTTTCCGCGAGCGCTTCGGTGAGCGCGGGCTCGAGCAGCGCCAGCGCCTCATCGACGTGCCCGCGGTTGATCATGAGGGGCGGTATGAAGCGCACGGTGCTCTGGCCGCACGAGAGCAGCAGGAGTCCGTGATGGTAGGCGCGCGTCAGGACGGCCTCGCAGAGCTTCCTGGCCGGCGCGCGGCTCGCCGGGTCGGTGATCAGCTCCATGCCGATCATGAGCCCCTTGCCGCGCACTTCGCCGATCGAGGGGAAGCGTTTCTGCAGGTCCTTGAGCCTGCCGATGAAGTACTCGCCAACCGTGGCGGCGTTGGCCGCGTACTCGCGCTCCACCAGATCGAGTGTGGCGAGCGCCGCCGCGCAGCACAGCGGATTGCCGCCGAAGGTGTTGCCGTGGGCGCCGCGCTTCCATTTCTCCATGTGGGTGCGCCGCGCGACCACCAGTCCCATCGGCAGTCCCGAGGCGAGTCCCTTCGCGAGCGTCATGATGTCGGGCGACACGCCCCAGTGCTGACTCGCGAACATGCGGCCGCTGCGGCCGATGCCACACTGCACCTCATCGAAGATCAGGAGGATCCCGTGGCGGTCGCACAGCGCACGCAGTCCCGCGAGGAAGCCGTCGGGTGGCACCAGGTAGCCACCCTCGCCCTGGATGGGCTCGACGACGATCGCCGCCACTTCGGCGGCGGGTACGTTGTACTGGAACAGCATCTCGATGTAGTCGAGCACCGCGCGGCCCTGATCGGCGCCGGCGAACAGCGGGCGGTAGGTGTTGGGATAGGGGACGTGCGTGACGCCTGGCATGGTGGGAAAGAATCCCGCCTGCTGGGTGTACTTGCTCGCGGTGAAGGAGAGCGAGCCCATGGAGCGGCCGTGGAAGGCGCCGAGGAAACCGATGAAGCGCGGCCGCCCCGTCACGTAGCGCGCGAGCTTGAGCGCGCCCTCGACCGACTCGGTGCCACTCTGGCAGATGAGCACCTGAACCGGCTCGCCCATGGGGTCGAGCTGGTTGATCCGCTCGGCGAGCCGCGTCATGCGCTCGTGCCAGTAGTCGGAGGAGATGTGCAGGAAATCATCCGCCGCCGCCTTGACGGCCTCGACTACCTGCGGATGCGCATGCCCGGTGCTGGCGACGCCGATGCCGCTCATGAAGTCGAGGAAGCGGTTGCCGTCCACGTCCCAAGCCTCGGCGCCGCGTCCGCGCGCCATGACGAACGGGTAGTCGCGCGGATAGGAGGGCGTGGTGACGGCGCGGTCGCGCGCGATCAGCGCCTGCGCCTTGGGACCCGGGAGCGGCGTGCGGATATGCGGTGGGGCCATGGCGATTCCTCGGATCGAGTCTCTAAAGTGGGATGCGGATGGGGCGGGAATGCGCCGCGCGCGTGCGCGCTTCGAGCTCGCGCAGCGCCGCGAGCTCCTGCGGCTCCGGCGGCGGCAGGTTCTCGATGTGCGAAGTGATCCTGAGCGGCCAGCCGGTCGCCCGGCGCGCCGCTTCCGCCGTAATTCCCGGGTAGAGACCGGTGAGCTCGAGCTCCTCGCTCTGCGGATGCGGCCGCAGCATGCCGAAGTCGGTGATCACCGCGCGCGGACCTGCGCCGGGCGCACCGCTCGCCGCGCGCTCGCCCGCACCGCCGAGATAGCCGCACGAGGTGCGGAAGTCGAGCCGCGCGACGAAACTGCGCGGCGACTGCTTCATGATGATGAGCACTTCGCGCGCATAGGTGGCGATCTCGGGCGCGCCGCCGGCGCCCGGCAGGCGCACGGCGGGGTGCGCGTAGTCGCCGATGACCGTGCTGTTGAGGTTGCCGTAGCGGTCGATCTGCGCAGCCCCCAGGAAACCGACGTCGACGCGCCCGCGCTGCAGGTAGTGGGCGAAGATCTCCGGCAGCGGCACGATGCAGGTCGCGGTGTCGGCGAGCTCGCCGTCGCCGATCGAGAGCGGCAGGACGTTGGGCCTGACGCCCACGGTCCCGGATTCGTAGATCAGCACCAGACCCGGAGCATGGCTCAGGCGGGCGAGATTGCAGGCCGCGCTCGGCAGCCCGATGCCGACGAAACACACCGCGCCGTCCTTGAGCTGCCGTGCCGCGGTCACGGTCATGATCTCATCCGGGGTGTAGCCGGGCGCGCTCATGCCGCCACCCCGAGCAGGCGCAGCTGTGCGGCGTGATCCGGCACGCCGAGCACATGCCGCTCCATCCAGGCACTGAAGGCCGTGCGCTCGCGCGCGATCTCGTCCCAGCCGAGATAGAAGCGATTGTCGCGCGGGTAGCAACCCTGCGCGTAGGAGGGATAGGCGCCGCCCGGCACGAGACTCGCGCTCGCGATGAGCCACGCCGGCAGCACCACCGCGTTCATGCCGGCGCTGAGCGTCCCGACCCGCTCCTCGACCGTCACCAGCACGCGCCGCGCGGCCATGGCGGCCTCGCGTGCGGCGCCAACGATGCCGCGGATGAGCACGTTGCCCGCGGCGTCGATCTGCTGCGCGTGCAGGATCGTGACGTCGGGATTGATGGCGGGCACCGCGGTGAGCTCGCGCTCCGTGAAGGGGCAGCGGAGCGTGCGCACGCTCGGCCGTGCGAGCTTCTCGAGATCGGTTGCGGCGTGATGCGGCAGCACCGCGCAGCTCATGCCGCTCGCGCCCGCCTGGTAGGCGAGGGCGAGCTCGGCGTGGGTGAACTCGGTGAGGTCCAGCCGCGCAGGCCACTCGTGCTCGATCGCATCGCGTAAGCGGTGCAGCGAGCCGACCCCGGGGTTTCCGCCCCACGAGAACGTGAGCCGCGCCGCGCAGCCCATGCCGATCATCTGGTCGTAGAGGAGATCGGGCGTCATGCGGATCAAATGCAAACCCCGGCGCCGCTGACGGATGATCTCGTGGCCGGCGGCGAACGGAATGAGGTGGGTGAAGCCCTCGAGCGCCACGCTGTCGCCGTCGTGCACATGGCGGGCAATCGCTTCACTCAGCGGCAAGAGCGGCATGCGCCTCACTCGACTACGGTCTGCGACTGCTCGCGCAGGTACTGCGGCAGATAATAGAACGAGGCGATCGCCTTACCCGTCGTGCCCGAGCCCTTCCAGCCGCCGAAGGGCTGATAGCCAGGCCACGCGCCGGTGGTCGCGCCCTGCGGCCGGTTGGCGTAGGTGACGCCGGCCTCGATATGCTCCTGGAACCAGCCGATCTCGTCCGGTGCCCCGTAGAAACCGGCGGTGAGCCCGAGCGGGGAGGCGTTGGCGAGCTGCATCGCCTCCTCGTTCGAGGCCACCCGGTGCACCATCAGGATGGGGAGGAACATCTCCTTCTCCCAGAGTGAGTGCGTCACCGGCGCCTCGGCCAGTGTCGGTCGCACGTAGTAGCCGCGCTCGAGCGCCCCGTCCTTGAGCTGCGCCGCGCCGCTCAACACGCGGGCATCACCACTGCGCAGCTCGGCGCTGTAGCGCGCGTAGTCCTCGTAACCCGACGCGGTCGCGACCGGGCCGAGCCAGTGCTCGCGGCGCGCCGGGTCGCCGATGGCGAGGCCGGTAAGCTGCGCGAGGAGCGAGTCGATCAGGGGGTCCGCGACTTTGCGGTCGACATAGAGGCGCGACAGCGCCGAGCATTTCTGGCCGCCCATGCCGAAAGCCGAGCGCACGATACCCGCACCCGCACGCGCCAGATCCGCGCGCGCTGTGACGATGCAGGCGTTCTTGCCACCCATCTCCGCGATGCAGGGCCTGGGGTAGGCGCCGCTTTGCAGTTTGACGGCGATCTGGCGGCCGACCTCGTAAGACCCGGTGAAGGTGACTCCCGCGGTGAACGCATGATCGATGAGCGCCGCGCCGATCGCAGCGCTCGAGCCGGAGAGGTAGTTGAACACGCCGGGCGGCAGGCCCGCGTCGCGGATGCAGTCGGCGAGCAGCCGGCCCGCCCAGGGCGTCACGGTCGCGCCTTTCAGCACCACGGTGTTGCCGGTGATCAGAGCGGCGGCCACGGGGCCGGCGGCCAGCGCGATGGGGAAGTTGAAGGGCGTGATCACCACCCAGGCGCCGTAGGGCTTGAGCACGCTGCGGTTGTGCGAGGCGTGGCTCGTAAGCGGGTCGTCGGGAAGCGCTCGCTCGAAGCCGCCGGCGCGCTCGAAATCATCGCAGTAGGTCGCGAAGAAATCCGCCGCCTCCTGCGCCTCGCCGAGCGCCTCCAGGCGGTTCTTGCCGACCTCGAGCGTGAGGCTCGCCGCGATGTCGTAGACGCGCTCGCCGAGCAGCTGTCCGACGCGGCGCAGCAGCCGGGCGCGTTCGTGCGCCGGCGTGCGCTTCCAGGCGGGCCACGCGCCGTGCGCCGCGCGCAGCGCCGCGTCTGTATCGGCGGGCGTGGCGGCGGCGAAGTGGCCGAGGAGCTCGTCGCGATCCGCGGGGTTGTGCTTGGCGGTGCTTGCGCGTACGGCCCGGTCGGCGCCCGCGACGTGGAGCCCATGGGATGCGCCGAGGCGGGCGCGCACGCGCGCCATGGCGGCCTCGAAGCGCTCGTGCAGCTCCTCCGGCGGACTGAACATGGTGGCGTAGGTGAGTTTGAAGCTCATGAAGTTCGCTCCGCGGCGAGTGTCGTGGCGAGCTCGCCGAGCAACCGGTCGAGGAGGGTGAGTGCGTCGGCGAGCTCGCGCTCGGTGATCACCAGCGGTGGGGCGAGCAGCAGCAGATTACCGCGCGCCGCAAAGGACACGCCCTCCGCGAGGGCACGCTCGATGAGCGCGCGCAGTGCTGCATGCATCGCCGGCCAGGGGGCGAGCGGCTCGCGGCTCGCGCGCTCGCGCACCAGCTCCACGACTGCGAACAGGCCCTGGCCGCCACGCACGTCGCCGATCACGGCGTGGCGCGCCTTGAGGCGCTCGAGTTGCGAGAGCAGCGCGGCGCCGAGCCGCCGCGAGCGCTCGATGAGCCGCTCCTCGGCATAGCTCTCGAGGGCGGCGATTCCCGCGGCGCAGCTCAGTGGGTGGCCGCAGTAGGTGAGTCCCGTCATCAGCATCTGCGGCTCGAGGGCGCGCGCCACCGTGGCCGAGAGCACCACGGCGCCGAGCGGCAGGTGCGCACCAGTGAGCCCCTTGGCCAGGGTCATGAGATCGGGCTGGCCCTGCTCGCCGTAGCGCTGCCAGGCGAACCATTCGCCGCAGCGGCCGAAGGCGCTCATCACCTCATCGGCAATCAGATGCACGCCGGCCGCACGCGTCGCCGCGCGCAGCGCGGGCCAGAACGCGTCCGGCGCCACGATGCCGTTGGTGCCGGCGTTCGGCTCCATGAGTACCGCCGCGACTTCGCGCGCACCGCGCTCGCCGATCACCGCCTCGATACGGTGCACCGCGGCCGCCGCACACTCCCCGGCACTCGTGGTGCCGAAAGGGCAGCGGTAGAAGTAGGGCGGCGGCACGTGCAGCACGCGATAGAGCTCCGGCTCCGCCTGTCCCGCGGTGCGCGCGTCTCCCGAGAGCGCCATCGCCGCGTAGCTCGCCCCGTGATAGGAGCGCTCGCGCGTGATCACCCAGCCGCGGGGCTTGCCAGCGGCGGCGCGTGCGAATTTGACGGCGTGCTCGTTGGCATCGGCGCCGCCGAGCGTGAAGAACACGCGCCCGCCGGCGAACCCGGCGCGCTCGAGCAGCAGGGCCGCGAGGCGCGCGCGCGGCGCGGCGCCCCAGGCACTGGTGACGAAGCACAGTTCGCTCGCCTGGGCGCGGATCGCTGCGACGACGCGTGGATGCTGGTGGCCGAGGTTCGAGCACTCGGCGAGGCTCGACATGTCGAGAATGGTGCGGCCGTCGTCGGTGTGCAGGCGCGCGCCGGCGCCGCCGACGATGGTCGGCGCGTCCCAGTCGCTCTGCACGCACCAGCTGTGCAGGACGGTCTGCCGCTCGGGAGGCGTGCCGGCCGCTGTGATTGTATGCGCGGGCATTGTGCTATTATTCAAGGCCTATTCGCACGGCGAATCACATTAGACGCGCGTCGTCCCCTCGTCAACGCGACGTGCGTGCGAACAATTTCCCGACTCGCCTTCTTGCGCTCGCGCTCGTCTCACTCCCGCGGCTGCTCGGCGCGCAGCCGCCGCCGCCGCCCGCGCTCGATCTGCCGCATTCGTACTATTTCCGCGAGATGTACCTGCCGCAGCTCACCAGCGGCCCGAGCGCACTCGCCTGGTCGCCGGACTCGCGCGAGCTCGTCTACTCGATGGCCGGGTCGTTGTGGCGGCAGCGGCTCGACTCGGGAGTGGCGGTGCAGCTCACCGACGGCCCGGGCTACGATTACCAGCCCGACTGGTCGCCCGACGGACGTTCGATCGTCTACGTGTCGGCACGCGGCGAGGCGCTCGAGCTCGCGCTCCTCGATCTCGAGACCGGGCGGAGCACCGAGCTGACGCACGATGGTGCGGTCAACGTCGAGCCGCGCTTTTCTCCCGACGGCCGGCGCATCGTCTACGTCTCGAGTGCCTACCACCGCCACTTCCACGTGTTCGTGGCGCAGCTCAACGGCAGCACGCTCGGGGAGCCGCAGCGCCTCACCGGCGAGAACAAGAGCCCGCTGCCGCGCTACTACTACAGCGCCTATGATCACGAGATCAATCCCGTCTGGACGCGCGACGGGCGCGGACTCGTGTTCGTCTCGAACCGCGGCCGCATCCATGGCACCGGCGGCATCTGGAGGATGGCGGCGGTCGCGGGCGCCGAACCGACCGAGCTGCACTACGAGGAAACCAACTGGCGCACCACGCCGGATTTTTCGCCTGACGGGCAGCGGCTCCTCTACAGCTCCTACCTCGGGCGCAACACGCTGCAGCTGTGGCTGCTGCCGGCGAGCGGCGGGCAGCCGTTTCCGCTCACCTACGGTGACTGGGACGCGACGGCCGCCCGCTGGTCCCCCGACGGCCACTCGATCGCCTACGTGTCCAATCGCAGCGGCGGGCTGACGCTGCAGGTGCTGACGCTGCCAGGCGCGGCCGGGCGCGAGCTCGCGGTGAGCGAACGCAGGCGTCTGCATCCGGGCGGGACGCTGCACCTCACGGTGCACGACGAGCACGGCGCGCTCAGCGCGGCGCGCGTGGTCGTGACCGGCCCTGACGGCAGGTTTTACGCGCCGGCGCTCGCGTGGATGCACCACGCCGAGTTCGACCGTAACGCGCTGCCCTTCGAGGCGCGCTACTTTCATACCGCAGGCGAGGAGCGCATCGAGGTGCCCGCGGGTGCGGTGAGCGTCGAGGTGATGAAGGGCCTGGCGCGGTCCCCGGCACGGCGCACCCTCACCATCGCCGCGGGCGGGGTGCGTGATGTCGACGTCGCGCTGCCCGCCGATCCCTGGCCGGATGCTCCCGGGCGCCGCTGGGTGAGCGCCGACGTGCACGTGCACATGAACTACGGCGGCCACTACCGCAATACTCCGGCGCACCTCGTGCTGCAGGCGCAGGCCGAAGACCTCGACATCGTCGAGAATCTCATCGTCAACAAGGAGCAGCGCGTTCCCGACATCGCCTACAGCGGCCACGGGGTCGACGCGGCCTCGACGCCCCAGACGCTGGTGGTGCACGGCCAGGAATTCCACACCAGCTACTGGGGGCACCTCGGGCTCCTCGGCATGAAGGGCGGAACGCTCCTGCCAGGCTATGCGGGCTATCCCAACACCGCGGCGGCGAGTCTGTCTCCCACCAATGCCGACGTCGCCGATCTCGCCCATGCGCAGGGCGCCGTGGTCGGCTACGTGCATCCCTTCGAAGAGGAGCCGCAACCGCTCACGCATCCCGCCCACACCGATGCCGACGAGCTGCCGGTCGACGTGGCGCTCGGCAAGGTCGACTACATGGAGATCGTCTCCTTCGCCGACCATCAGGCGACCGCCTCCGTGTGGTATCGGCTGCTCAACCTCGGATTCAGGATCCCGGCCGCGGCCGGCACCGATGCCATGGCCGACTACGCCACGCTCCGCCGTCCGGTGGGACTCAACCGCGTATACGCCTCGGTGCCGGAGGGGCCACTTTCGAGCGATGCCTGGCTCGAGTCACTCAAGCAGGGCCGCAGCTTCGCCACCAACGCGCCGCTCCTCGACTTCTCACTCGGCGGACAGCCGCTCGGGGGGAATCTGACGCTCGCGCGTGCCGGGCGCGTGCCCTTCAGCGCGCGGCTGCGCTCCCTCGTGCCGCTCGATCACGCGCAGATCGTCTGCAACGGGCGCATGGTGCAAGAGCTCGCTCTCACCGGCGCCCGCACGCAGCTCGAGGCTCGCGGCACGCTGCCCGTCGGGGTGAGCGGCTGGTGCGTCCTGCGTGCCTTCAGCCGCGAGGCGGAGTACCCGATCCTCGACAACTTCGTCTACGCGACCACGAGCCCGGTGTACGTCACGGTGGGCGGCGCGCGGCCGCGCTCGGGCGAGGATGCGCGCTTCTTCGAGGCGTGGATCGATCATCTCGCCGCGACCACCCGCGCCTACCCCGACTGGAACTCGCCGGATGAGAAGGAAGCGGTGCTCGGCGAGCTCGCCAAAGCACGCGCGGTCTATCAGGGCCTCGAGTGAGGCGGCGGCCGTCTCAGTGCGGAGTGCCGAGGTATCTCGCCATCCAGTCGAGATAGCGCTGGTAGCGGTCGACCAGGAAGCTCGGCCGATCGAGCGAGTGATGCTCGCCCGGATACACGACGAGCTCGGTCGGGACGCCGAGCGTGCGCAACGCCTGGTACATCTGCTCGCCGCCCCCGATGGGCACGTTGAAGTCCTGGCTGCCGCCGAGGAACAGGGTCGGCGTGCGGATCCGGTCCGCGTGGAAGAAGGGATAGGACACCTTGATCCACAGTGCCGTGTTCTTCCACGGCGGGCCGAGCTCGGCGTCGTACTGCACCACGTACTCATCCGAACCGTAAGTCGCGGTCTGGTTGCCGCTGCCGGCGCCGCTGATGCCCGCCTTGAAGCGCGGGTCGCTCGCGATGAGATAGTCGGTGAGGAGTCCGCCGTAGCTCCAGCCGCCCACCCCTAAGCGCGCGGGATCCGCGATGCCCTGCGCGATCGCATAGTCGACCCCCGCCTCGAGATCCTCGACTTCGAGATGGCCCCAGTCGGCGAGGATGCTGCGGGCGAACTTCGCCCCGCGCCCGGTGCCGCCGCGGTAGTTGATCGCCAGCACCACGTAGCCGTGGGTCGCGAACAGCTGCCGCTCGAGCTGCGGCCCGTAGCTCTCGAGCTCCAGCGAATGGTCATCCTGGCCGTTCGGTCCGCCGTGGATCCACACGATGGTCGGATAGCGCCGGCCGCGCACGAACCCCGGGGGCTTGATGATCTGCCCGTGGAGCTGCGTGCCGTCGCGGCTCCTGAAGGCGATGTCCTCGACCGCGCCGAGCGAGAGCTCGCCGAACAGCGCCTGGTTGTGCGCACTCAGCGCACGCAGAGTGCCGTTCTCGAGCGCGAACACCTCGAACGGTGTGTGATCGTCCCCGGCGAGCACGGCGGTATGTCCGCCGCCGGCGACCAGCTCATTGACCACGCTCGGGCCGGCGAGACGCTCAACCGCGCCGTCCACGAGGCGCACCCGCGCCGGGTATTGGTAGCCGTCGTCCTCGACGGCGAACTCGATCGCGCTGCCATCGGCCGTGAAAGCGGGGGACAGCACCGCGCGGTCGAGGCTCCGGGTGAGCTCGCGCAGCTTTCCTGAGCCCACCTCGGCCACCGCGAGGCAATCCATGATGTAGGAGTTTAACTTCAGCTCATCGCCCTCGAGGAACGCGAGCTGCGTGCCGTCGGGACTGAACTCGAGCCGCTGATGATTGGGCGACCAGGTGCTGAGCAGCCGCCGTGGCGTCGCATGCAGCTCCGGGGCGATGAGCTCGATCTCATCGACGCCGGCGCCGTGCGGCCCGACCATCTCGTTGCTGACGTAGGCGATGGTTCGGCCGTCGGGGGCGAAGGCCGGCAGCGACTCCTCGCGCGCTGCATCGCCGGTGAGCGGCTGGCAGTCGCCGCTGGCGACGTCGAGCAGATAAAGGTGGGAGCGCGCGGCGGCCGTGAGATAGCCGCGGCCATCCTGCTTGAAGTGATACGCATCGATCACGAGCGGTTTCGGGCGGTGCGCAGCCTCATCGTCCCCCGCCGCGTCCTCACCGGCCCGCATCACCAGCACGATGCGCCTGGCATCCGGCGACCACTCGTAGCTCACGATCTCGCCGTTCACGTGCGTCAGCTGGCGCGGCTCGCCGCCACGGCGGTCGAGAGCCCAGAGCTGCGTCGTGCTGCCCGCCGGCCGTGCCGAGAGAAAGCTCAGGTAACGGCCGTCGGGGCTGAAGCGCGGCTCGCTGACGCCTTCACCGCGCGTCAGCTGCACGGATTCCTTGCCGCCCCAGTCGCTCAGCCACAGCTGGGCGACGCTCTCGTCCGCGTCTTTGTCATAACTCGTGACGAGGTAGGCCACGGCGGCACCATCCGGCGCGATGCGCACCGAGGTGACGCCGTGGAATCGGTACCAGTCTTCCGGCGCGAGCGGCCGTCCGGCGTGCGCGGCGAGCGGCGTGGCGGCGGTGAACAGGGCAAGGAGGATCGGCAACAGGTGTCTCACGATGCAGGGCTTTCACTATGCTGTAGGTGCGCCCCGGAGCGGGCGCGGGCCGCGCAGTGTAGCCTGAGCCCCCGCCGGCGGGGCAAACTCACGCCTGCTCGCAACATCCGATGAACACGCCGCAAACCATGTCCGGATTCGAAGCCAGCCTGCACCGCGCGCACGCGGCGCTGCGCGCCGGCCAGGCCGCCAGCGCCGAGCGCTCGCTGCGCACGCTCGAGGCGCAGCGCCCCGGCGAGGTCAATTGCCTGTGGCTGCTCGGCGCGGCGTTACTCGACCAGGGCAAGACCGAGGACAGCATCGCCATGCTCGAGCGCGCGCTGGCGAGCGCCCCTGGCTTCGCCGAGCCGCGCGTGGATCTGGCCCGCGCGTTGCGGCGTGCGGGCCGCGCCGCGGATGCGCGCCTCGAGGTGCGGCGGGTGCTCGATGCAAGTCCGCATCATCATCGTGCCTGGCTCGCCTACGGCGATGTGCTGGTCGATCTCGGACAGTACGAGGATGCGCGCGTCGCCTTCGAGCGCGCGCGGCTCACCGACCCCGAGCGGCAGCGCATCGAGGATGCGAGCGCGGCGCTCGCCCGCGGCGACCGCAGGAAATCCGAGGAGCTGTTCCGGGAGATCCTCAGGGGTGACGCGAGCCACGCCGCCGCTCTCTGCGGGCTGGCCGCGCTGTCGCTGGCGGCCGACGTGCCGCGGGATGCCGAGCGGCTGCTGCGCCATGCGCTCAATCAGTCCGAATTTCTTCCGCTCGCGTATCGCGGGCTGGCACCGGCGCTGCTGAATCTCGGCCGCCTCGGCGAAGCGGACGCGGCCGCGCGTCACCTCGTCCGGATCGAGCCGCAGAGTCCGCAGACCTGGGTGGCGCTCGCCGGCGTCGCCATCCGGCTGATGCGGCAGCCCGAGGCCCTCGAGGCCTACGAACGCGCGCTCGCGCTCAGGCCGGCGGACATCGGCCTGCAAATGTCGATCGGTCATGTACAGAAGACGCTCGGGAAGCGCGCCGACAGCGAAGCGTCCTACAAGGCCGCGCTGAGCCTGGATTCCGGTCGCGCCGAGGCATGGTGGAGTCTCGCAGATCTCAAGAACTATACGTTCGGCGATGCCGAGGTGGCGGCCCTCGAGCAACTGATCAAGAACGATCCGCGCCGCCCGTCCAACGAGGCGCAGCTGCATTTCGCTCTTGGCAAGGCATGCGAGCAGCGCGGGCAGTACCCGCATGCGTTCGCGCATTACGCCCAGGGCAACCGGCTGCGCCGCCTCGAGCTGCCGTTCGACATTGCGGAATTCGAGCACCGGAGCCGCCGCATCCGCGCGCTCTTTGATGCCGCGTTCTTTGCGGCTCGCCGTGGCTGTGGGGACGACAGCGGCGCTCCGATCTTCATAGTCGGTCTACCGCGCTCGGGCTCGACTCTCATCGAACAGATCCTCGCCAGCCATTCGGCCGTTGAAGGCACGATGGAGCTGCCGAACATCCTTAATATCGCCGCCGAGTTCGACGATCGCGCTCCGGGGCGCAACGGTTATCCGGAGATCGTGGGCGCGGCTTCGCCGCAGGAGCTCGCGGCGCTCGGCCGCCGCTACCTCGAGCAGACCGCGCCGCTGCGGCAGGGACACGCGCGCTTCACGGACAAGCTTCCCAATAATTTCAGCCATGTGGGGCTGATCCACGCGATTCTTCCCAATGCCACGATCATCGACGTGCGCCGTCACCCACTCGATGCCTGCTTCAGTACCTTCAAGCAGTACTTCGCCGAGGGGCAGGCCTTCAGCTACGACCTGGAGGATCTTGGACGCTACTACCGTTGCTACCTGTCGCTCATGGACCACTGGGAGACGATTCTGCCCGGCAGGGTGCTGACCGTACGTTACGAGGAGCTGGTCCGCTCACCGGAGGCCCAGATACGCCGCCTGCTCGAGCACTGCGGGCTCGAATTCGAGCCCGCCTGCCTGAGCTTCCACGAGACGCAGCGGGCGGTGCGCACGGCCAGCGCCGAACAGGTGCGCCAGCCGATCTACACCTCGGCGATCGGCCATTGGCGGCACTTCGAGCAGGAGCTGGAGCCTCTCAAGCGCGCACTGGGTGATTCATTGGAGCGCTTCCAGTGAGCCGCGCGCTGCCGGGTGCGGCACGCGATATTGAACGAACGTTTGACTAAAGGCTCGTCCCCGAAGGATGATTCCGGGGCGGCTTTCTATAGCATCATGCTCGTGACATAAAAAACGGGGAGTGCCGGATGTACGCACGGGGAATGCGCAATTCCAGAATCGGACTGGCGGTCGCGACGGCGCTCGCCGGGGCAGGGGGCTGGAGCGGGGCGCAGGCGGACGTGGCCGCTGCAGCTACCACGACCGAATCGAGTGCCACCGGCGGGCTGCAGGAAGTCGTGGTCACGGCGCGCAAGCGCGAGGAGAACCTGCAGGACGTGCCGGTCAGCATCGACGTCTTCAGTCAGCAGGACATGAAGAACCTCGCCATCAACAGCATGGACGACTACCTGCAGAAGGTACCGTCCATTTCCTATATCAGCACCGGTCCGGGTACACAGCTGTTCGTGATGCGCGGCGTCTCCGATGGCAGCAACCCCAATTACGCCAATACCTCGTCGACCGGCTTCATGGTCGATGACATGTCGATGAGCTCCAGTGGAGCGCAGCCGGACCTGCACCTTTACGACATTCAAAGTATCCAGATTCTCAACGGTCCGCAGGGCACCACCTACGGCGCCGGCGCGATGTCGGGGGCGATCCTATACGTCACCAACAAGCCGGACCTGCACGCCTTCAGCGCCGGCATCGACTTCGACGGCGGGCAGATCCAGGGCGGGCAGCAGAACTGGGGCTACCAGGGATTCCTCAACGCGCCGCTGATCGACGGCGTCCTCGGCCTGCGGCTCTCCGCCTTCAGCGATTCCCACGGCGGGTTCATCAACAACGAGCTGACGACGCGCACCTGGGTGAACGGCGCGGTGTCGGACAACTCGCAGTGGGCGCGCAACGATTACAACCGCGAGAACGTCGAGGGCGGGCGCCTGGAGCTCAAGGCGCAGCTCAGCGAGGGCTGGAGTGCGCTCCTGACTTACGGTTTCCAGCGCCAGAGCACCCATGGGGCCTGGGACGAGGATCCGACGCTCGCGCCACGCACCGTCGCGCGCTTCGGCCCGGAGTCGAATCTGTTCGAGACGAACATGCTCGATTTCCATGTCGATGGCGACGTCGGCATCGGCGACCTGGTATTCGCCAGCACCTACTGGAACCAGGAGCGCCGCCAGTGGGACGAGTACTCGCAGTACGAGCAGAACTACAACGCCGGCGCTGGCGTGAACCCTCCTTATCCCCCTCCGCCGCCGTACTACCCCGGCTATCCCGGCACGCAAGAGGGTTACACCTGCCAGAGCGACCCGTTCTACGGCGGCACCCCCTTCACAGGCTGCAAGCCATCACTGCAGTACTACTCGTACAACATCGATCCGCAGCGCTGGTCGAACGAGCTGCGATTATCCTCCAAGTCCGGCGGGCGCTTTCACTGGCTCGGGGGTCTTTATTGGGAGCGGACCATCGATCGCAATTACAACAACACGTACTACATGCCCGGACTGCAGTACAACGGCGCTGCGTTCCAGTCGGCGCTCTACTACTACGGCCTTACGAATGCGACGCTGCCGCCCGGCGTCTGGTACACGTACACCGAGACTTCCTGGATCCTGCAGACCAGCGAGTTCGCCAACATCAATTTTGATATCACGGACAAGCTCAACGTGGAAGCCGGCGTCGTGCACTTCCATGACGACGAGGCGTACAACACACCGGTCCTGGCGTTCGCCTACGCGCCGAACTCGCCGAGCTACTACACCACCAGCTCGCACAAATGGGACAGCAAGTTCGGCATCAACTACAAGGTCGCGGACCACGTGATGCTGTACGCCGACTTCGCCCAGGGATTCCGCCCGGGAGGCGCGAACTCCGGCGACCCGCCCGGCTGCTATACCTCAGGCGTCACCCAGCAGTACACGCCCGACACGCTCAACAACTACGAAATCGGCTGGAAGACCACCAGTCTCAACAACCGGCTGCTGTGGAACGGCGCCATCTACGACATGTCCTGGAAGGACCTGCAGGCGCTCATCTACGACGCGCTGGTATGTCCTACCTCGAGCTACAACATCAACGTCGGGGACGCGCACATCTACGGCGCGGAGTCCAACATAGACTTTCGTGCGAACGAGAACTGGTCCACGCAGGCCTCGGTGAACTACACGCAGTCGAGCATCACCTCGACTACCGACCCGAACTATGTCTCCTACGTCGGCGAGCGACTGCCGTTCGCGCCGTACTTCAACTGGAGCTGGAACGTGCGCTTCACGCAGCCGGTCGCGAAGGATCTGTCCGGTTACCTGCAGTTCGACATTGCGCATAAGGGCGAGATGTACAACGGTCTCGCTCCCGACGACAAGAACACCGGGCTCGGGCGCATCCTGCAGCCGTCCTACTCGATCATGAACCTGCGGCTCGGGTTGAATCCAACCGAGGGCGACCGCTGGCTGGTGGAGCTTTACGTCACCAACCTCGCCGACAGGAACGCGATCGTCTACAGCAACACCGGTAACTTCGATCTGCGCGAGACCACCAACGAGCCACGTGTCTACGGAATGCGCCTGAGCTACCGCTTCGGCAAGCAGTAGAATAGGCGTCCGGGATGAGGCGGCCGCCGGCGGCCGCCCGGACGGGTAGCACGTGAACGCCAATTCGCCTGGGGGGATTCCCGCCGACGCCCGCGCGGTGGTCGTCGGGGGCGGGATCATCGGCACCTCGGTCGCCTATCACCTGGCGGCCATGGGCTGGAAGGACGTCGTGCTGCTCGAGCGCAACCGGCTCACGTCCGGCACCACCTGGCACGCCGCGGGCCTGATGGTGACCTTCGGCTCGACCTCCGAGACCTCGACCGAGATGCGCAAGTACTCGCGCGATCTCTACCGCCGCCTCGAGAGCGAGACCGGGCAGTCGACCGGGCTCGCGCAGATCGGCTTCATCGAGGTCGCCGCCGACAAGGACCGGCTCGAGGAGTACCGGCGTGTCGCCGCCTTCAACCGCTACTGCGGCATCGACGTGCTCGAGATCTCGCCGCGCGAGGTGCGCGAGCTCTTTCCGCTGGCACGCGTCGATGACATCGAGGCCGGCTTCTACGTGAAGGACGACGGCCGCGTGAACCCGGTGGACGTCACCATGGCGCTCGCCAAGGGCGCGCGGCAGCGGGGTGTACGCATCATTGAGGGCGTACCGGCCACCGGAGTGCTCAAGGCGCGCGGGCGCGTCACCGGCGTGCGCACCGCGCAGGGGGACATCCGCACCGAGGTCGTGGTCAACTGTGCCGGCATGTGGGCGCGGCAGTTCGGCGCACTCGCCGGTGTCACCGTCGCCAACCAGGCCGCCGAGCATTACTACCTCATCACCGAGCCCATCAAGGACCTGCCGAAGATGCCGGTGCTCGAGGACCCCGGCGCCTACGGGTATTACCGCGAGGAGGGCGGCGGGCTCATGGTCGGTCTGTTCGAGCCGGTGTGCGCACCGTGGCGAGTGGAGGGGATTCCTGCGGACTTCTCCTTCGGCGAGCTGCCGCCCGACTGGGAGCGCATGACGCCGTTCCTCGAGCGCGCCATGGCGCGCGTGCCGATCACGGCGGAAGTCGGCATGAAGCGCTTCTTCTGCGGGCCGGAGAGCTTCACGCCGGACCTGCGCCCGATCGTCGGCGAAGCGCCGGAGCTCAAGGGCTACTTCGTGGCCGCGGGACTGAACTCGATCGGCGTGCTGACCGGTGGCGGACTCGGGCGGGTGCTGGCGCACTGGATCGTCACCGGCACTCCCGACGTCGACGTCACCGGGTTCAACATCGATCGGCTGCACGTCACGCAGAGCAATCCCGAGTACCGCCGCGCCCGTACCGTCGAGTCGCTCGGCATGGTCTACAAGTGCCATTACCCTTTCATGTCGCTCACCACCGCGCGCGGCGTGCGTAAGTCTCCGTTCCACGCCCAGCTCGCCGCCGCCGGCGCTTACTTCAGGGAGGTGAGCGGCTGGGAGAGCCCCGACTGGTACGCAGGTCCTGGCGTGCAGCCCGACCCCGGGCCGCTCGGCTGGGGGCGCCCGAGCTGGTTCCCGCGCTGGCGCGAGGAGCACCAGGCGGCGCGCGCGGGCGTGATCCTCATGGACATGTCGTTCATGGGGAAATTCCTGGTGCAGGGACGCGATGCAGGAGCGCTCCTCAACCGCATTTCCGCGAACCAGGTCGACGGCGCCGCGGGCGTCATCGCCTACACGCAGTGGCTGAACGAGCAGGGCCGGCTCGAGGCCGATCTCACCGTCACCAAGCTGGACGATGAACACTACTTCGTCGTGGTGACCGACACGATGGTGCGTCACGCCGAGACCTGGATGCGGCGCCACATCGGCGACGACCAGAAAGCCTTCGTCACCGACGTGACCTCGGCCTACGGGCAGCTCAACGTGCAGGGGCCGCGCTCGCGCGCGCTGCTGCAGCAGGTGACGAGCGCCGACCTCTCGAACGAGGCGTTTCCGTTTCGCACCGCGCGCGAGATCGACATCGGCTTCGCGCGCGTTCTGTGCGTGCGCATCACCTATCTCGGCGAGTTGGGGTACGAGCTGTACATTCCGGCCGAGCAGGCGACGCATGTGTACGAACGGCTGCTGGCCGCGGGGCAGCCGCTCGGGCTGCAGCACGCGGGACTGAAGGCCCTCGGAAGCCTGCGCATGGAGAAGGGCTACCGCGACTACGGGCACGACATCGACAACACCGACGTACCTTATGAAGTGGGCTTAGGGTTCGCGCTCGACCTGAACAAGCCCGGCGGCTTCATCGGCAAGGAGGCGGTGCTGGCGCAGAAGGCGGCCGGACCCCTCCAACGGCGCCTGGTGCAGGTACTGGTGAAGGATCCCGAGCCCCTCATGTTCCACGCCGAGATCGTGCGTCGCGACGGCGTTGCGGTCGGCTACGTGCGCGCCGCCTCCTACGGCCACACGCTCGGCGGCGCGGTCGGACTCGCCATGATCGAGCCGAAGGTGACGGTGGATGAGGCTTATCTCGGCGGCGGCCAGTGGCAGGTCGAGATCGCCGGCAGACTCTATCCAGCCGCGGTGTCGGCGCGGCCGTTGTACGATCCCGGCATGAAGCGCATCCATGCCTGAGGAGCGGCGGCCCGACCCGCGGGCGCCCGTGTCGCGCCGTGCCGCGGTGCTGGGTCTCCTCGTGACGCTGCTCCTCATCGTGCTCGGCCTCGTGCTGGTGAAAGTGCTGGGCGATTCAGCGAGGCTGCAGGACTGCGCCCTGTCGGGCCGCACGAACTGTGCTCCCATCGACGCTCCCAACGGAGACTCATCATGATCCCCGATTACCGCGATCACGCCGCCAACGAGCGCACGTTCCTCGCCTGGGTCCGTACCGGGATCGCGATGATCGCCTTCGGCTTCGTGATCGAGAAGTTCAACCTGTTTCTGCTGGCGATCGCCAATGAGGCGCTGAGCGCGCACACCCAGCAGCTGGCGAAGCTGCCGGGCAGGGGCGGACGCTACGACGGGCTGGCGCTGATCTTCGGTGGCATCGGACTGGTCGTGCTGTCGACCGTGCGCTTCGTGCGCACCACGCGGCTGCTCGATGACAATGCGCCCCACGATGCCTCGAGCGTGCGCACCGAGCTCGTTCTGTGCGCCTTCCTGGTGCTGGTGGTCGCCAGCTACGGGATCTACCTGGCGTTCAGCTGAGCGGCCCGCTCGATGAGCGGCACGACCGCGGCCAGGTTGGCAGCGAGCGTGGCCGGCAGCGCGTGGCGGTGCACGATGTACTGAGGGTCGTTCCAGGCGATCCAGGCTTTCCCCGCGGCATCCTCGAAGATCAGCGCCTTCACCGGCAGATCGAGGCCGGCCAGGGCTTCAGCCTGCATGAGCGGCGTGCCCGCTTTCGGATTGCCGAAGATCAGCATCTGCTCGGGACGCAGTTCGAGCCCGGCACGCGCGGCGTCGCCGCTGAAGTCGATGCGCGCGAAGATCAGCACGCCATGTTCCTTCAGGAGCGACTCGAGGCGCGCCGCGGTCTCGGGGACGGAGTGGGCGGAGGCGATGCGTGCCACGCCCGTGTCGCTCGCAGTAGGACTGCTCATGGAGGGGTCTCCGGGGCCTAAGCGAGCCGCATTGTATGCACTAAGCGGGGGGGCTCGTGCGTCTCTCCCGGTATCATGCCTCTCATGAGATCGCTGGGAAGAAAGCCCGCCGGTGCACGGCTCGAGCGCATGCGGGCCTCGCCGCGCTTCGCGCAAGACCGGTTCCGTAACCTGTACCCGATCCTGCCGGGGCTGCGCGATCCAAACGCGCCGATGCCCTCATTGCGCGAGTTCCTCTGCGGTGGCGAGCGCCGCCAGCCGCCGGCCGCGCTCCCCGCGGTGAGTCCGCTCGAGACCTGGAAGAGGCCGCCGGCGAGCGGGCTGCGGGCCACCTGGCTCGGCCACTCGACGGTCCTCATCGAGATCGACGGACGACGCGTACTCACGGATCCCGTGTGGGGCCCGCGCGCCTCGCCCTCACGCTTCGTGGGTCCGAAGCGCTTTCAGCCGGTGCCCGTGGCCCTCAAGGCGCTGCCACCGATCGACGTCGTGGTCGTGTCCCACGATCACTACGACCATCTCGATTATCCGACCATCCGGGCGCTGCGCGCGCTCGACGTGCCGTTCGTGACCTCGCTCGGCGTCGGCGCGCACCTCGAGTCCTGGGGCGTCAACCCCGCGCGCATCGTCGAGCTCGACTGGTGGGAGTCATGGACGCTGCCCGAGTCCGACCTCACGGTGGCCGCGGCACCCTCGCAGCATTTCTCCGGGCGCACCGTGCAGAGCCGCAACACCACGCTCTGGTCCTCGCTCGTCATCCAATCGGCGCGGCACCGCGTGTTCTTCAGCGGCGATACCGGGCTGACCGGTGAGTACCAGTCGATCCGCGAGCGGCTCGGACCCTTCGATCTCACCATGCTGGAGGTGGGCGCCTGGCACGCTTCGTGGGGCGACATGCACCTGGGTCCCGAGAATGCGCTCAAGGCGCACGCGCTCCTCGGCGGCGGCCCGTTTCTGCCGATTCACTGGGGCACGTTCGCACTCGCCATGCACGCCTGGGATCAGCCTGCGGAAGTGCTGCTGGCGCACGCGGCGGGCGCGCAGCTTTTGATGCCGCGACTCGGCGAGCCGGCCGAGCCCGCGCAGGGCAGGGAAGTCGAGCCGTGGTGGCGCATGGGGCCGGGCGAGCGCACGCGCACCTTGCGCGAGACGCTGGTGGCATCCGCGGTGCCGAACTCGATCCAGGTACCGATGGACTAGCGGGGGAGCGCTGCGCCCACGGCGTCGAACAGCCGCTCGAAACCGAAGGATACGTCGACGATCCGCCCGTTGACGAAGAACCCGGGCGTACCACGTACGTGGCTGCGCCGGCCTCCGTCCTGGTGTTCGCGCACGCGCTGCAGATAGACGTGATCGTCCATCTCGGCGGTGAAGGCCGCGAGGTCGAGGCCGAGCCGCTCGGCATGCCCGCGCAGGTGATGCGGCGTCAGGCGGTCCTGGTTGGCGAACAGCAGATCGTGCATCTCCCAGAACTTGCCCTGCTCGCCGGCGCTCTCGGCGGCCTCGGCCGCGCCCAGTGCCTGCGGGTGGGCCTCCTCGAGCGGGAAGTGGCGGAAAGCGAAGCGCACGCGGTTGGCGAAGCGCTCGAGCAGCAGCCGCACGGTCGGTGCGGCCTGCTTGCACGTCGGGCACTGAAAATCACCGTACTCGACCACCACGACGGGCGCGTGCTCGGCGCCGAGCACGTGATCGGTCGCGGCGAGCGGTACGGCCAGATCCGTGCCGTGGGAAGGATGCTCGGGCATGCGGTTATCTTAACTCGGGCAGAGCGAACCGGATGCGGAACGAATAGCAGGAGCTCACCGGCCGCCCGTCCTCGGTGGTCGGCTGGTAGTGCCCTGAGCCGGCGCGCGCGAGCCTCAGCGCTCCGGCATCGAGCCGCGCACTGCCGGAGGACTGCGCGATCGTGGGCGCGCTGGTCAGCCGGCCGGTATCGTTCACGCACACGCTGACGCTGGTGCCGCCCTGCTCATTCAAGCGAATCGCTTCCGCCGGATAGTAGTCGGCGGTGTTGGGGAAGCCGTGCCCCGGGCCTCCCTGGACCCGCTTCATCGCCTGCGCAGTGCCGGGCGACGGCGGCGCGGGCGGCTCGATGACCGAGCCCTCAATGCGGCTCGGATCAGGGGGCAGCGGGGGCAATAAATCGATGATCGGCGGCCGTATATGAATGGTCGTCGGCTCCAGCTTCGAAACGGGTGGTAGCGGCAGCGCAGTCCGCGGCTCCGTGGGCAGGAACCTGGCGACCAGGGAATTCGGCGACGCCGGTTCGATCATGTGCTGCAGGAGCCCGTTCGCGAGCGCCCAGATGAGGCCGACGTGCAGGCAGGCGATGAGGCCAAGCGCCAGCGCGCGGCGCGAGAAGAGCGGCGAGTCGGGCGGCCCGTAGCGCGTCAGAGCCCCGGCTCCCGCCGGCGCCGCCGCCGCGACCGTCACGGCGCCGTGCTCCCGGGCAATGATGGCGGTGGCCCAGCAGCAGCCGAGCGCATGGCGCAAACGTGCCCAGCCGCCGCCCCGTGCCTCGAAGTCCGCCAGCCATTCCTCGGTGAGCCGCTCCGACAGCGCGGACGGGGCGCTGCGCGCCGCATATAAGAGGAGAGATCGGGCCAGCCGCTCGGTGGTGCTCATGCGGGAACTCCCCGGCCGAAGCTCGCGAACACTTCGCTCGCGCGCGTGAGGCCATTCGGAGTGAGGCGATACAGCCGCCGGCGCGGGCGGCCGGCACTCGAGGGATCGATGCTTTCCCACCGGCTCACGAACCAGCCGGCGGACTCCAGGCGCAGCAGGATCGGGTAGAGCGTGCCGGAGGCGATGGCGGAGCGCTTCTGCACGTCGGCGCCCGAGAGCGCATCGGTGGGATTCTCGAGGAATGCCTCGAGCACCTTGAGCGTCTGCAAGGACATACGGACGTCGCGATCCTGCCTGCCCATAGTTGTAAGTCTACATAGGGGTCGGGGTGAGCGCAAGCGCCGCTCGAGCAGGGCTCGTTGCGGGGCGGAGGCGGTGAGCCGTGCGCCCGGCAGCGCCGAGGACTATGCTCGACGCCGGTTGGCAAGCGTCATAGGTTGCTTCGTGTTGGCCCCCGGGCGGGCGGATGAGGCTACGTTATGAGTAACACACAGAAGACCGTCGCCATCCTCGGCAACGGCGTCGTCGGCACCACCCTCGCGAAGGGTTTTGCCGAGCTCGGCTACCAGGTGATCTTCGGCACGCGCGATGTGCGCAGCGCCAAGACGCGGGCGGCGCTCGATGCCGTACCCGGTTCGCGCGCCACCGCCGGCGCCGAGGCCTCGAGCGAGGCCAGCATCGCGGTGCTCGCGGTGCCCTGGAGCGGACTCGAGGCGGCGATCTTCAGCGCCGGCCCGGACAATCTTGCCGGCAAGCTCGTGATCGACACCAGCAACCCGCTCGACTTCGCGGCCGAGATGCCGACGCTCGCCATCCCGGCCACCGACTCGGCCGGGGAGCTGGTGCAGCGCCTGCTGCCGAGGTCGCAGGTGGTGAAGGCGTTCAACATCGTCACCGCGGCGCACATGGTGCACCCAAGGCTCGCCGACGGCACGCCCGACATGCTGATCGCCGGCGACGACCCCGCGGCCAAGGCACGCGTGGCCGAGATTCTTAAGGGCTTCGGCTGGCGCACGCCGATCGACGTCGGCCCGATAGGCGCGAGCCGCCTGCTCGAGAACCTGGCGATGCTGTGGGTGACTTACGGGGTGCGCAACGACCACTGGACCCACGCCTTCAGCGTGCTCGGCCAGAAGCGCTGAGCGCTCACTTGAAGTAGGCGTGGATCACGTCGATCAGCTCGTCGGCGGCGCCGGCGCGCGCGCCGGTCGAGACGCGGCCGAGCAGGTGCTCGCGTACGTGATCCTCCAGCACCTCGGCCAGCAGGCTGTTGATGGCGCCGCGGGCCGCGGTCAGGAGGTGCATGACGTCGGAGCAGTCCGCCTCGCCCTCGAGTGTGCGCTCGACCGCCTCGACCTGGCCGCGGATGCGGCGGATGCGGTTGAGGAGCTTCTGCCGGTCGCGGACGGTATGAGCCACGCGCATCTCCTTGATACCTAACAGGGGTAATGTATAGCAATGCGCGGCGGCGCGGAATCGATGCCCGAGAACGCGTACCGCGCGGCCTGGCGACGCGCGCTCGAGGACCCGGAGGGTTTCTGGGGAGAGCGTGCCGAGGCGCTCGGCTGGGAACGCCGTTGGGAGCGGGTGCTGGATGCCAGCCGCGCCCCCTTCTATCGCTGGTTCGTCGGTGGACGGCTCAACACCTGTTACAACGCGCTCGACCGTCACGTCGAGCAGGGCCGCGGTGAGCAGGCGGCGCTCATCTACGACAGCCCGGTGACCGGCACGGTGGCGCGGCTCAGCTACCGCGAGCTGCGCGATCAGGTGGCGCGCTTCGCCGGCGCGCTCGCCGCACAGGGAGTGGCGCGTGGCGACCGGGTTATCATCTACATGCCGATGGTGCCGGAGGCCGTGGTGGCGATGCTGGCGTGCGCGCGCATCGGCGCGGTGCACTCGGTGGTATTCGGCGGCTTCGCGCCGCTCGAGCTCGCCAAGCGCATCGACGATGCGCAGCCGGTGATGGTCATCTCGGCGTCCTGCGGCATCGAGGTGCAGCGCCTCATCCCCTACAAGCCGCTGCTCGACGAGGCGCTCAAGCTCGCGCAGCACCGCGTCGGACGCTGCATCGTGCTGCAGCGGCCGCAGCTCGCGGCGACGCTCGTGGCCGGGCGCGATCTCGACTGGTCGGAGGCGGTGGCCGAGGCGCAGCCGGCCCCCTGCGTGATGGTGGACGCTACCGATCCGCTCTACATCCTCTATACCTCCGGCACCACCGGGAAACCGAAGGGCGTGGTGCGCGATCACGGCGGACATGCGGTGGCGCTCGCCTGGTCGATGCCGGCGATCTACGCCATGCAGCCGGGGGATGTGTTCTGGGCGGCCTCCGATGTCGGCTGGGTGGTCGGGCACTCCTACATCGTGTACGCGCCGCTCCTCGCCGGCTGCACCAGCATCCTTTTCGAGGGCAAACCGGTCGGCACGCCCGACGCCGGCGCCTACTGGCGGGTGGTCGCGCAGCACCGGGTCAATGCGCTCTTCACGGCGCCGACGGCGTTTCGCGCCATCAAGAAGGAGGACCCGGCGGGCGCGCTCATCCCGCGCTATGACCTCGCGAGCCTGCGTACGCTGTTCCTGGCCGGCGAGCGCTGCGACCCGGACACGGTGCTATGGGCGCAGCAGAAGCTGGGCGTGCCGGTGATCGATCACTGGTGGCAGACCGAGACCGGCTGGCCGGTGGCCGCCAACTGCCGCGGATTGACGCCGCTGCCGGTGAAGCCGGGCTCCGCGAGCGTCCCCGTGCCCGGCTATGACGTGCGCGTGCTCGACGATTCCGGCAGCCAGGTTGCAGCCGGCACCATCGGCAACATCGTGATCCGGCTGCCGCTGCCGCCCGGAAGCCTGTCGACGCTGTGGCAGGACGATGAGGGTTACCGCGACAGCTACTTGACACGCTTCCCGGGTTATTACCTGACGGGCGATGCGGGCTACATCGACGCCGACGGCTACGTGTGGATCATGTCGCGCATCGATGACGTCATCAATGTCGCCGGGCACCGGCTGTCGACCGGAGCGATGGAGGAAGTGCTCGCCGGCCACCCGGACGTGGCCGAGTGCGCCGTCATCGGGGTCGGGGATGCGCTCAAGGGACAGCTGCCGCTCGGGCTCGTGGTGCTCAAGGCCGGCGTCGCACGACCCTATGCGGAGCTGCGCCAGGAGCTGATCGAGCGAGTGCGGCGGCAGATCGGCGCGCTCGCCGCCTTCCGCCACGTCGCCATCGTCACCCGGCTGCCGAAGACCCGCTCGGGGAAGGTGCTGCGTGCGACCATGCGCGCGATCGCCGATGCCCGCAGCTACACCATGCCGGCGACCATCGATGATCCGCGCGCGCTGGAGGAGATCGCGGCGGCGCTGCGCCCGCTCGGCTACGCCGTCGCCAATCCAGAAGTCCGGCCGTAGAATGCGCGCTCCGGCGCGTCGCGCGCCGCAGCCACTTCCAGGGAGTTTGCACATGAAACGATGGCTCGCCGTTCTCTGCAGCGCTCTGCTCTTCACGGCCGCCGGCACGCTGCGGGCCGATGAGTACAGCGATACGACGGAGCTCTTCCGTAACGCCGGCGAGAGCGCCGATTTCTTCAAGCACTGCTACGGCTACGCAGTGTTCCCCACCATCGGCAAGGGCGGGCTTGCGATCGGCGGAGCCTACGGGAGCGGGCGCGTGTACCAGAAGGGGGTCTGGATCGGTGATGCCAAGCTCAAGCAGGTCAGCATCGGCTTGCAGGCGGGCGGCGAGGCCTACAGCCAGGTGATCTTCTTCGAGGACAAACGGGCACTGGATGAGTTCACCAGTGGCGACTTCGAGTTTGGCGCGGATGCGAGCGCGGTCGCCATCACGGCGGCGGCCGGTGCCAGCGCCGGTACCACGGGTGCGAGCGCCAATGCGAGCGGCGGCAAGCGCGATGCGACCACGAGCGGCGCCTATTACAAAGGAATGGCCGTCTTTACTATCGTCAAGGGCGGCGCCATGTACCAGGCGGCCATCGCCGGGCAGAAGTTCAGCTACAAGCCGCGGGGTAAGTGACGTCCGTCAGTGGGGCGCCTGCGGCAGTGCGCGGATCCAGATATTGCGGAAGCGCACCGGGTCGCCGTGATCCTGGAGTCCGAGCGGCAGCTGCGTCGGGCCCGCAGCGTAGGGCGGCCGCTGGTGATGGCCGGTGGGACCGGTGAGCTCGACGTCGTCCTGCACCAGCACCCCGTTGTGCAGCACCGTCATGCGCGCCGGGCGCGTGAGATGCCCGCCGGCATCGAAGCGCGGGCCGTGGAAGACGATGTCGTAGGTCTGCCAGACCCCCGGTGGCCGTGAGGCATTGACCAGCGGCGGGAACTGACCGTATACGGCGGCCGCCTGGCCGTCCGGGTAGGTGGGACTCTTATAAGAGTCGAGTACCTGCACCTCGTACAGTCCCTGCAGGAACACGCCGCTGTTGCCGCGGTTTTGATCCTTGCCCTTGGGCGGATCGGGCTCGGCGAACTCGACGTGCAGCTGACAGTCGCCGAAGGCGGCCCGGGTGTAGAGATAACCACTGCCCGGCAGCACCTCGAAAAAGCCGTCGCCGAGCTTCCACTTCGGCGCGCTGCCGTCCTGGTGCTGCCACTGGGCGAGATCCCTGCCGCTGAACAGCACCACCGCGTCCGCGGGCGGCTTACCCGGCGCCGACTGGCTGCTCGCGGTGCCGGGATCGACCACCGCCGGCTGCGGGCGGTCACGGTCGTGGATCGGGTAAGCCGGGTCGACATGAGTCTGCGCGGATGCCGGCAGCACACGCAGCAGCAGCACACCCGCAAGGATCATCCATCGGATCGCATTCATGGTTCGCCCCACTTGAGGACCTCAAGCCCTATGCTATGGTCGCGCGCCTGAGAGCGGAAGTGTTGGCACGTTGCAGGGGGTTAGACATGCGCAAGTATCGCTGTGCGGTCGTCGTGGTCAGCTGCGTACTGAGTCTCTTCGGGACACTGGCCGTGGCCGCGAGCGTCGATCCGGCTCTCTTCGGCGCGCTCAAGTGGCGCAGCATCGGGCCGTATCGCGGCGGGCGGGCGCTGGCCGTGGCGGGTCTGCCCGGCGACCCCGACACCTTCTATTTCGGTGCTGTGGCGGGCGGGGTCTGGAAGACCACCGACGGCGGGGCCACCTGGGCCCCGCTCACCGACGGCACGCCGATCTCCTCCGTCGGCGCCTTGGCCGTCGCGCCCTCCGATCACAACGTCATCTATGTGGGTAGCGGCGAAGCCGCCCCGCGCGGCGACATGACCCACGGCGATGGCGTCTACAAGTCGGTCGATGGTGGCAAGACCTGGACTCAGGTCGGGCTGGCTGACAGCCGCCAGATCGGCGCGCTCATCGTCGATCCGCACAACGCCGACGTCGTGCTGGTCGCGGCCTTCGGCCATGCCTTCGGCCCGAACAAGGAGCGCGGCGTCTACCGTACCACCGACGGTGGCAAGAGCTGGACCCGGGTGCTGTATCGCGACGAAGAGACCGGGGCGATCGACGTGTCCTTCGATCCGGGCAACGCGAACATCGTCTACGCGGCCCTGTGGCAGGCGCGCCGCCAGCCATGGAACTTCTCGAGCGGGGGACCGGGCAGCGGACTGTATCGCTCGACCGACGGCGGTCTTACGTGGACGCATCTCACGGGCAACGGCCTGCCCAGCGGAATCCTCGGCCGCATCCACGTCTCGGTGTCGGCGGCGGACCCTAAGCGCGTGTATGCGATGATCGAGGCGCACGAGGGCGGGTTATACCGCTCCGACGACGGCGGCGCGCATTGGGCGCGCGTCAGCGACGACGGCCGCCTCACGCAGCGGGCGTGGTACTTCTCCACCATCCTCGCGGACCCCAAGCACGCCGACACGGTGTATGCGGAGAACACGGGACTGTTCCGCTCCACCGACGGCGGCAAGACCTTCGAGCTGCTGCCGGCGCGGCATGGCGATCACCACGGGTTGTGGATCGATCCGACCAATCCCGACCGCATCATCGAGTCGAGCGACGGTGGTGCCTCGATCAGCTTCGATCATGGCAAGACCTGGACCACCCAGGCCAATCAGCCGACCGCGCAGTTCTATCACGTCTCGGTCGACAACCGCTTTCCCTACTATCTCTACGGCGCGCAGCAGGACAACTCGAGCGTCGCCATCGCCAGCATGGACGATGAGGGCGCCATCATCGAGCGCGACTGGTACGACGTAGCGGGCGGGGAGTGCGGCTTCATCATCGCCGATCCGCGCGACGCCAACATCACCTACGGCAGCAGCGAGAATTTCATCGGCCGGCTCGACCGGCACAACATGCAGGAGCAGCTCATTCCGGTGTGGCCGGTCGATGCCTCGGGACACGCCGCCAAGGACCTCGAGCATCGCTTCAACTGGACCTCGCCCCTTGCCATGTCGCCGTTCGATCCCGACACGCTCTATTACGGCATGGAGCGCCTGTACCGCACGAGCGATCGCGGCGGGAGCTGGACGGCGGTCAGCCCCGATCTGACCCGCAACGACAAGTCCAAGCAGGAAGCCTCGGGCGGTCCCATCACCAAGGACATCACCAGCGTCGAGTACTACGACACGATTTTCGCGATCGCCGAGTCGCCGCTGCGCAAGGGCCTCATCTGGGTCGGCACCGACGACGGATTGATCCAGCTGACGCAGAACGCCGGCGGCAGCTGGACGCTGGTCACGCCGGCCGCCATGCCGGCCTGGGGCACGGTCAGCATGATCGAGCCCTCGCGCTTCGACGCGAACACGGCCTACGTCGCCGTCGACCGTCACAAGCTCGACGACATCAAGCCTTATGTCTTCGTAACGCACGACCTGGGGCGCAGCTGGACGCGGCTCGACGCGGGCCTGCCGGAAGGCTCGTTCGTGCACGCGGTGCGCGAGGACTCGGTCAGCCGCGAGCTCCTGTACGCGGCCACCGAGACCGGCGTATTCGTCTCCTTCGATGCCGGCGCCCACTGGCAGAGCCTCACGCTCAATCTGCCACGCGTGCCGGTGCACGACCTCGCCGTGAGCGGCAACGACCTGGCGATTGCGACTCACGGCCGCTCGTTCTGGATCCTCGACGATGTGACGCCGCTGCGGCAGGTCGCGGCCGCAGCCGCCGCGAGCGGCGCGTATCTCTATGCACCCGAGACCGGCTACCGGCTCTACTATCCCGACGCCGTCGACAGGCGGCCGCCGTCGGGCCAGAACCCGCCGGCCGGCATCCTCATCGACTACTACCTGCCGGCGCCGGCGACTGGAGCGATCACGCTCGAGATCGCCGACGCCGCGGGCAAGGTGGTGCGCCACCTCTCGAGCGTGAGCAGCAAGGGTCCGGAGCAGCCGCCGGAGTGGCCGGACCTGATCCAGCCCACCGACACGTTACCGGCGAGCCGCGGGATGAACCGCTTCGTGTGGGATCTGCGCTACGACGATCCGGCGCAGATACCCGGGGCGTTCTACGCGGGAGTGGCACCGCGTGGCCCGCTGGTGCTGCCGGGCGCTTACACGCTCAAGCTCGGCTACGGCGGTGAGACGCACAGCGCCTCGCTGACCGTCGCCGCCGATCCGCGCGACCGCGGCACCGCGCTCGCGGGCCTGAAGCAGAAGTTCGAACTGGGTATGCAGGTTTATCACGACCAGGACGCGCTGCATCGCGCGGTCAACGAGATCCGCGCCGTCAAGGCCGGCGTCGTGGCCGTCTCCGGCAAAGCGCACGGCAAGCCACAGGCCGCGGCGCTCGCGGCCGACGGCGCCGCGCTCAGCGCGCACGCCGCGAAGATCGAGGGCGTGCTGATGCAGGTCAACATCAAGGGCTCCGAAGCCAACCTCAACTACCCCGGCATGCTGAACGAGCAGATCTATTCCTTCAGCCAGCTGCTCGACGACGCCGACACCGCCCCCAATGCGCAGGAGACCGAGACCTACGCCGGCATGCATGCGCGTCTGGGGGCGCAGCTCGCGGAGTGGAGCGCGCTCAAGAGCACGCAGGTCGCGGCCTTCTGCAAGCGCGCGCAGGCGGCAGCCGTGGCCGATCCCTCCATGCCCTGCCCGTGAGCTGACTTCAGAGGTGACGCGTGTCGGCGTCGGAGATTTCCGCGCGCATCATGAGCGCGGCGAGCCCGAGCACCGGCAGTACGCAGAAGCACCACTTGCCGAGCAGCGCATAGAGAGACGCCGCGAGAGCGCAGCCGCCGGCGAACGCCGCGACGCTGAGCGTCATGCGCCGCAAGCGGGAGCGCGTGGCCGCGGCGACCTCCGGCCGCAGCCCGTGCAGCATCTCGCCGAGGTCGAGCATCACCTGGGTGGTGGTGCCCGTCATGACCGTCGACGGCGGGGTATGCGCGAGGTGCGCCCGGTGCGCCGCGTTCTGCAGCGCCATCGCGGCGACCAGCACCATGCCGAGGGCGAGCCCGGGTCCGGCGTCTGGATCGTCGAAGGGTCCCAGCCACACCGCGAGCGCCGCGGCCAGGATCAGCAGCAGCACCTGCACCTGCAGCAGCCGGCGCAGCACCGGATGGCCGCCAGCCTTCAGATGCAGCGCCGCGAGGCGCGAGACCAGCACCGCGAGGCAGAACACCGGCAGGGCGAGTGCCTTGGCGAGCGCACCGCTCCCACCGTAGACGAGGGCGGAGCCGAGCGTGACGAAGTTCCCGGTCACGTGCGAGGTGAACAGCCCCTTCAGGGCGAGAAAGCCGCTGGTGTCGGCGTAGCCGCCGGTAAGGGTTTGAATCGTTGGGAGCGACCAGCGCATATAGGCCTCCTCGCGGCTGTCATGCCGCCATGATAGGCTCGCTGCCGCGTGGCCCGGGTCACAGCGGGCTCCAGGGATTTCAATAAGAATAAGACTTTCGCACCGCAGTTTTTGGGGGTGTCCCTTTGACCTGTCCTCTGGCGTCTTCAATCACCCGCGTAAAGGAATTGAAGTGGACGGTCATTCGTCAGTACGACAAGTCCAACGATCTGCGGGGCTTGACGCAGGCGCTGACCACCTTCGCGGGCCTGGCGCTCCTGTGGTGGGGGGGCTGTGCGGCGGCGCGCGTGTCGGGCTGGTTGCTGGTGCCGGTGGTGCTGCTGCTGAGTCTCTTCAGCCTGCGCGTCTTTGCACTGATGCACGAGTGCGGACACGGGAGCCTGTTCCGCAGCCAGCGCCTCAACCGCGCGTTTGGCTTTGCGTTCGGGGTGGCGGCGGGCATGCCGCAGTACGTCTGGGCGCAGCACCACGACTATCACCACAATCACAACGGTAACTGGGAGAAGTACCGCGGCCCCTACACGACGCTGGCGGTGGAGGAATACGCGGCCTTGAGCCCGCGGCAGCAGCGCCTGTATCGCTGGAAATGCAGCATCGCCCTGTCACCGGTCGCCGGATTCATCTACCTGATCTTCAATCCGCGCTTCACCTGGGTGACGGGCGGCATCGGCCTCATCGCGCACGTCGTGCGGCGCAAGCTCGCGCACCCGGCAGGGTCGCTGCGCTCGCACGCCGCCACCTTCAAGACGCGCTACTGGAACTCCGCCCGCGAGCTGCGCCACATGACGTGGAACAACCTCGCGCTGCTCAGCGCCTGGGCGCTGATGTCCTGGGCAATCGGGGCCTCGCTCTTCTTCACGGTCTATCTCATCAGCCTGTCGCTCGCCGGCGCCGCGGGGATCGTGCTCTTCACCGTGCAGCACAACTTCCGCCATTCCTACGCGAGCGCCACCGACCAGTGGGACCGCGATGTGGGCGCCATCGACGGCACCAGCTTCCTGATCCTGCCGGGCTGGCTCAACTGGTTCACAGCCAACATCGGCTACCACCACGTCCACCACCTGTCCGCGCAGATTCCCAACTACCGGCTGGTCCAGTGCCACGACGCCTATCAGCACCTGTTCGGCCAGGTCACCCGGTTGAAGCTCGCCGACGTACCGGGGTCGCTCATGTACATCCTCTGGGATATCCGCGCGCGGCAGCTTATCTCGGTCGCCGAATACCGCGAGCAGCTGATCGGGGCGCACGCGCTCGCCTGAGCGATGGCCGGCGGCTGATCAAAGCCGCGCGCGGCTAGTCCTCGGCGTGGTCGTGCTCCGCCTTAGCCGTCGCAGGCCGGCGGCGCAGGAGGTCCGCGTGCTGTGCGAGCCCGGGCAAGCGGGCAGCGAGCGGCTGCTCCGCTTCCGGGTACCAGCCGGCGAGCATGTGCAGATAGGGATCCACCGCCGAGAGCTTCTCACCCAACACGTAGGGAGAGAGCTCGCGGTGGATACGCTCGAGGTGCGCGGCATAGTCGCTGAGCGCCTGCGCCTTGATCGCCGGCGCCGCGGGCGCACCGGAGGTCGAATAGCGCTCCGCGTAGTAGTAGCGCAGCACCGCCTCGTAGAGGTTGGCGGAGAGATACACCATCCACTGCAGGAAACGCGCGTGTGCGCTGCTGCCGAGCGGCGGGGCCATGCCCGCCTGCGGGTGCGCGTTGGTCAGATGGATGAGGATCGCGGCCGACTCTGCCACCGTCGTGCCATCGGGCAGCACGAGCAGGGGGATCTTTCCGGCGGGATTCACGCGGCGCAGGATCTCGAGATCGGCGGGCGCCTTGCTGATCCAGATCAGCTCGTACGGTGCCCCGATTTCCTCGAGCAGGATCTGCGGCGCCAGCGAGCCTGCGCCGCGGCGGCCGTAAAGAGTGTATTTGCCCGCACTCATGGGCGCGCTCCCTCAGGCAGCCGCGGCGCGCGCCGCCGGCGCGCCCGTGACCGCGAACTTCGGCAGGGCGCTGGTGGCGAGGCTGCGCGCCAGGACCTTCTCGATGTCGCGCAGCAACGGCAGCTCATCGGGCGCCACCAGCGACACCGCACAACCCGCGCCTCCGGCCCGCGCAGTGCGGCCGATCCGGTGAACGTAGTCCTCGGGCACGTTCGGCAGCTCGTAGTTGACCACGTGCGGCAGCTCCTTGATGTCGAGGCCGCGGGCGGCGACCTCGGTCGCGACCAGCGCGGTGATGCGCCGCTCCTTGAAGTCCGCGAGTGCCCGCACGCGCGCGCCCTGGCTCTTGTTGCCATGGATCGCGGCGGCGCTGATACCAGCCGACTCGAGCTGCTGTGTCAGCCGGTTGGCGCCGTGCTTGGTGCGCGTGAATACCAGCACCTGGGCCCAGCGGCCGGTGCGGATCAGGTGCGCGAGCAGGTGGCGCTTGTGCTCCTTCGCTACCCGATACACCTGTTGCTCGATGCGCTCGGCGGTCGCGTTGCGCGCGGCCACCTCGATGTGCTCCGGTGCGTGCAGGAAGCGGGCGGCCAGCTCGCGGATCGGCGCCGAGTAGGTGGCCGAGAACATCAGGTTCTGGCGTTTCGCCGGCAGGAGCTTCAGCACGCGGCGGATCGCAGGGATGAAGCCCATGTCGAGCATCCGGTCCGCCTCATCGAGCACGAAGCACTCGACCTGGCGCAGATCGAGTACGCGCTGCTCGGCGAGGTCCAGCAGCCGTCCGGGAGTCGCGACCAGCAGATCGCAGCCCGACTGCAGCGCCTGGATCTGCGGGCGGATGCTGACGCCGCCGAACACCACGGTGGTGCGCACCGCGACGTACTTGCCGTAGGCACGGGCGCTCTCGGCGACCTGCGCGGCGAGTTCGCGGGTGGGGGTGAGGACCAGCGCGCGCGGCGCGCGGCCGGTGCCGGCGGCGAGCCGCTGCAGCATCGGCAGCACGAATGCGGCCGTCTTGCCGGTGCCGGTCTGGGCGCCGGCGAGCACGTCGCGGCCGGCGAGTACTGCGGGAATCGCCCGCTGTTGAATGGGGGTGGGGGCGTCGTAGCCCTTGTCGGCGAGCGCGCGCAGCAACGCGGGCGCGAGCCCGAGATCGGTAAATGACATGAGAAATCCTCGCAATCTGTTGACTCGCCCGCAGCGCCCGTTGGGGTTGCGGCGGTCAGACGCGAGAACAATGGTTTAACGGAAAATCGAAGTACGTCGACTGGGACAGACTGCGAGCCAAACCGGGTGCTGACCGCGCACCCCGGATATTGAGCGCCGCGCACTCTACAGACTTTGCCCGCCGGCGTCCAATCCGCACAATGCACCCATGTCGCTGATCACACTTCGCGAGGCACAGCTCGCCTTCGGCGAGCGGCCGCTGCTCGATGGCGCGCAGCTCACCGTGCTCGCCGGTGAGCGGCTCGGCCTGATCGGCCGCAACGGCACCGGCAAGTCGACGCTGCTCGCGGTGCTCGCCGGGCAGTTGCCGCTCGACGCAGGCGAGTTGCAGCGGCGCGAGGGACTGCGTCTGACGCTCGTCGAGCAGGAGCCGGAGCTGCCGGCGGCCGGGAGCCTGCACGAGAGCCTGCGGCTGCGCGCGCGGCTGCCGGCGGCCGCCTCCGCCGAGGAGCCCGAGCAGTGGCGCCTGGAGTCGCGCCTCGCGGAGTACCTGCATCGCTTCGGCCTCGAGGGCGCCGTTTCTCCACTGACCTGCTCCGGCGGCGAGCGCAAACGCGCGGCTCTCGCCCTGGCACTGGCGCTGCAGCCGGATCTGCTGCTGCTCGATGAGCCGACCAACCATCTCGACATCGAGGCGATCGAGCGGCTCGAGGCACTGCTGCTCAAAGTGCCCGCCGCGATCGTCATCACCCACGATCGCGCCTTTCTCGACCGGATCACCAGCCGTATCGTCGAGCTCGACCGCGGGGTGCTGCGCTCCTACCCGGGTAGCTTCACTGCCTACGAGGAGCGCAAGGATCGCGAGCTCGCCGCCGAGGACAGCGCGCGGCGCCGCTTCGAGAAGTTCTGGCAGCAGGAAGAGGTCTGGATCAGGAAGGGCGTGGAGGCGCGGCGCACGCGTAACGAGGGGCGCGTGCGCCGGCTCGAGCGGCTGCGGCTCGCGCGTGCCGCACGCCGCGACCGGCTCGGCAACATGCGCCTGAGCCTGCAGGCCGGCGAGCGCTCCGGCGATCTGGTGGCGGAGCTCGAGGCGGTGAGCAAGCGCTTCGGCCCGCGGCCGCTCATCGAGGGCTTGTCGGTACGCATCATGCGGGGCGATCGCATCGGGCTCATCGGCCCCAATGGCTCGGGCAAGTCGACCCTGATCCGGCTGATTCTCGGAGAGCTTGCCCCGGATGCCGGCAGCGTGCGGCTCGGGACGCGGCTGCGCGTGGCGTACTTCGATCAGCTGCGCGAGCAGCTCGATCCCGACGCGACGCTCGCCGCGGCCATCAGCCCGGGATCCGACTGGGTCCAGCTCGGCGAGGAGCGGCGGCACATCGTGAGCTATCTCGGGGAGTTCCTGTTCCCCGCACAGCGGGCGCAGTCGCCGGTGCGGATGCTGTCCGGCGGTGAGCGCAACCGGCTGCTGCTGGCGCGCCTGTTCTGCCGGCCGGCGAACCTCATCGTGCTCGATGAACCCACCAACGATCTCGACATCGAGTCGCTCGAGCTGCTCGAGCAGCGGCTGCAGGACTATGAGGGCACGCTGCTGCTGGTGAGCCACGACCGGCGCTTCCTCGACAACGTCGTGACGCAGACGCTGGCCGCCGAGGGCGACGGGCGCTGGCGCGAGTACGCGGGCGGCTACAGCGACTACCTGCGGCAGCGGCCGCCGGCGCCGACCGGGAGGAACGAGGCCCGCAGCGCGACGGTGTCACGGGCCGCGCCGGTGGCCGCTGCCCCGACCCGTGTACGCCTCGGCTACAAGGAGCAGCGCGAGCTGGCGGCGCTCCCCGATGAGATCGAGGCGCTCGAGCGCGAACAGACCGAGCTGACCACGCGCATGAGCGCGGCGGACTATCATCGGCAGGATCGCGAGCGGCTGCGCTCCGACCGCGTCCGGCTCGAGGAGCTCGAAGCACTGTTGCTCGAGAAGTTCGCGCGCTGGGAGTGGCTCGAGGAGCAGCGTGCGCGGGAATCTGCCGCCAGATCAGGCCCTTAGCCCCATGCCGATGATTCATTGGCTCGATGACGGCAAGGCCTGCGAGGCGCTGTGGCGCTCCCACAGCGGTACGCCGCCTGCGAAGCGCGTCGTCGTCACCGACGGGAAAATGACCGCAGACGAGGCCTATGGTCTCGCCTGTCAAGGCACCGCGCTTCTGTGGCGCGGTGACTTTCAGCAGGCTCGTCGGATGTTGAGCGCGCTCGGGAATCGGGCGGATCGTGCGGCGCGTAAATCGCGAACGTCAGCCGCAACTTCGGTCGCCGGTCCGGCCGACGCATTCCATCTCTACCGTCAGGCCAGATCGCAACGGGCACGCACCCTCAACGCCTTGTTGATCCCGCTCAACGACGACTACACGATTCCGTTGCCAGGCGCACCCGATATCCGGCAAGCCTGCGCAGAGGCCTACGGCCCCGCGGAGACTCCATCCGTCGCCTCGCTCCGGGCGTTGCTCGGCGTGATCGGCGCGCACGAATGGCGCACGAAGGGCATCGAGGTGCCGGAGGTGGGAGGCCGAATTCATCCGCACTTCGGTGTCTTCGCGCCGATCCGCCGTGAATACGTGGACCTGGTCAGCACGGCGCCGCTGCCGGCCGTGTGCGCTTCATCCAGCGTCGCTTTTGATATCGGCACCGGGAGCGGCGTGCTCGCCGCGGTACTTGCACGGCGTGGTATCGAGCGCGTGGTGGCTACCGATCTCGATCCACGCGCACTGGCGTGCGCGCGCGAGAACGTCCGGCAGCTCGGGCTTGGCGCACGTATCGACGTGTTGGAAGCGGACCTCTTTCCGGAGGGTCGCGCGGCGCTCGTTGTCTGCAACCCGCCATGGATTCCCGCGCGACCCAGCTCGCCCATGGAAAACGGCATCTACGATCCCGATAGCCGCATGCTGCGCGGCTTCATGCGGGCGCTGCCGGAGCACCTGCAGCCAGGGGGCGAGGGGTGGTTGATCCTCTCCGACCTGGCGGAGCACCTGGGACTTCGGAGCCGCGCGCAGTTGCTCGAAGCCTTCGAGGCGGCGCGATTGCAGGTCGTGGGCCGCAACGATGTGGCGCCCCGACATCCGCGCGCCGCTGACAAAACGGATCCCCTCCATAGCGCGCGTGCGGCGGAAGTCACCTCCCTGTGGCGGCTCGCGGCGCTCTAAGGCCGAAGGCAAGCTCGAGCTGCCTTACGTGTGGGTGCGCGCTGTTGCCGGCAACGGGATCTCGCCGCTGTCAGAATTTTTCGTCCGGGCGCAAGTAGCGCCACTTGCCCACCGGTAGCCCTCCCAACGGTACGTTGCCGATGCGGACGCGCTTGAGGGCGGTCACGACAACACCTACGAGTTCGCACATGCGGCGGATCTGGCGCTTGCGCCCCTGGCGCAGCACGAAGCGCAGCTGGTGTTCGTTTTGCCATGACACCTGTGCGGGCTTGAGCTGCATGCCATCGAGCGTCAGGCCGTACTGCAGGCGCTTCATGCCTTCGGTGGTCAGGCTGCCCTCGACCCGCACGAGGTATTCCTTCTCGATCGAGGAGCCCTCGCCAATCAGCTGCTTCGCGAGGCGTCCATCCTGGGTGAGTACCAGGAGCCCGGTAGAGTCGATGTCCAGTCGGCCGGCGGGGGCGAGCGCACGCAGGTGTTCCTGCTGGAACCTGATGGGCGAGGGATCCGCCGCCCAGTGATTCTCCGGGCGGACCAGCACGATGGCAGGTTCGTAGCCGTCTTCAGCCTGGCCGGACACATAGCCCACCGGTTTGTGCAGCAGGACGGTGACCTGCCCGCTCTGGTGTTCGCGTGCGGCCCGATCGATCTCGATGCGTGCCTCGGGTGACACCCGTGCGCCGAGGGTGTCGACGACTTCGCCATCCACTCTGACCCAGCCGCTGGTGATCCAGCGATCCGCCTCGCGCCGCGAGCACAGGCCGAGTTCGCCCATGCGCTTGGAGAGGCGCGGGTGTTCCGGGCTTTTTTGAGATGTGGGTGGGCGTGCCATGCGGAGAAACCTTGAGGCGCGTAGGTGTAGCAGTTGCAGCGGCGGATGTGAACCATCAGACCGGCAATCGGTTATCTTGCTCGAGCATGTCTGAAAATCCCAGAATCTCTGTGGCCCCAATGATGGATTGGACCGATCGGCATTGCCGCTACTTCCTGCGCGGCTTCGCACCCGATGTACTCCTCTATACCGAGATGATCACCGCCGCGGCCATCCTGCGTGGCGACCGTGCGCGGCTCCTCAGGTTCGATCCGCAGGAGCACCCGCTCGCCCTGCAACTGGGCGGCAGCGAGCCGCGCGAGCTCGCCCGTGCCGCGCGTGCCGGCGAGGAAGCGGGGTACGACGAGATCAATCTCAACTGCGGCTGCCCGAGCGACCGGGTGGCGAGCGGCGCATTCGGCGCCTGTCTGATGCGCGAGCCCGCGCGGGTGGCCGAATGCGTGGCGGCGATGCATGCCGCGGTGCGCCTGCCGGTAACGGTGAAGATGCGCATCGGCGTCATCAGCGCCGCGGGCCGCGAGGTACGCGCGGCGGTGTCGCAGTACACCGAGGAGGACTTTGCCGCGCTCGTGCACTTCGTCGACGGGCTGCGCGCCGCCGGGTGTCAGGTCGCGATCGTGCACGCCCGCCAGGCCGTGTTGGGAGGACTCTCGCCCAAGGACAACCGCGAGGTTCCGCCGCTGCGCTACGCGGTGGTGCGGCGCCTCAAGGAGCAGTTCCCCGTGCTGCCGGTGGTCGTGAACGGTGGGCTGCGCGACAGCGAGGCGGTGCTCGGGGCGCTGCGCTGGTGCGACGGCGTAATGCTCGGGCGCGAGGCCTATCACCGGCCGTTCGTGTTGGCCGAGCTGCAGCGCGCGCTCGCGCCCGCTCGGGCGCCGGCACCGACGCGTGCGGCGCTCATCGAGCGCATGGCGCTCTACTGCCAGCGCGAGCTCGCCGCCGGCGAGCGCCTCGGCGCCATCACACGGCACATGCTCGGGCTCTACAGCGGTGAGCCCGGCGCGCGCGATTTCCGCCGGATTCTGAGCGAAGGAGCGCGTCTTGCAGGGGCCGGCCCGGAGCTGTTGCGGCAGGCCATTCCAGCGGCCGCGCGGCCGTAGGTACGGCGGGGCATTGCCCGGGGACCTGCTTCTAGCGGCCCGGGGGCCATTGCGTATAATCGGGCCGCACTCATGGGCAAGGACATCGAAGTCGCCATTCTGTTTGCCGACGTCGTTGGATCGACCCGGCTCTACGACCTCATGGGCGACCTGCGCGCGCGCGACATGGTTGCGACCTGTATCGAGGTGATGCGCAGCGCCACCGAGCAGCGCCAGGGAACGGTCATCAAGACCATGGGGGATGAGGTCATGGCGACCTTCCCCACGGCCGATGCGGCCCTCAATGCCGCTGCGCAGATGCAGCAGCAGATCTCCTCTCACGCGCAGCTGAAAGTGGACGGGCAGCCCGTCTCGATCCGCATCGGCTGCCACTTCGGACCCGTGATGCTCGAGAACCGGGACGTGTTCGGCGCCGCCGTGCACACCGCCAACCGCATGACGAGCCAGGCCAAGGCCGGACAGATCGTCACCACCGCTGCCACCGTCGAGCAGCTCTCGCCCGAGTGGCGCGCTGCCTGCCGCCAGATCGACATCGCCACCCTCAAAGGCCAGGGGAACGAGGTGGTGCTGTACGAGGTGCTGTGGCAGACCGAGGACGTCACCAGCATGGTGCCCGGCATCGCCGGCGATGCACGCCCGGGGCGCTCCCTGCGCCTGCGGCTGCGCACCGAGGACCGTGAGCTGCTGGTCGATGAGCGGCACTCGAGCGTCACCATCGGGCGTGCCGAGGACAACGACGTGGTGGTGAAGGGCAACCTCATCTCGCGCCTGCACGCGCGCATCGAGATCAGCCGCAACAAGTTCGTGCTCGTCGACCAGAGCACCAACGGCACATTCGTGCAGACCGCCGACGGCGAGGAAGCCTTCGTGCGGCGCGACAGCCTGCAGATCAAGGGTCAGGGAATGATCGGACTCGGGCGCCTGCCCGAGCAGGGCTCGCCGCTCACGATCCGTTTCAACTGCGAAGAAGTCTGACGCGCCTCGCGCCCGCGCCCCGCGGCGCGCGGCGTTCAGCCGAGCCGCTGCTCGGTGGTCTTGAGCTCGGCGAGCAGCGCCGCCGGCAGGCGGCTGCCGTAGCGGCCGAGGTACTCGCGCATCTCGGCGACCTCGTTCCGCCAGATGTCCGCATCGATGGAGCACAGCGACTCGAGCGCGCCGCTCGCGAGCGCCAGCCCGGTGGTGTTGAGATCCTGCGGCCGCGGCAGCCGGCCGATGGCGGACTCGACCGCGCCCACCTTGCCGGCGCAGCGGTCCAGCATCCACGCGAGCACCCGCAGATTCTCGCCATACCCGGGCCAGAGGAACTTGCCGGCGGCGTCGCGGCGGAACCAGTTGACGTGGTAGATGCGCGGCGGGCGGGCGAGTTTGGCGCCGACATTGAGCCAGTGCTGCCAGTAGTCGCCGAAGTTGTAGCCGCAGAAGGGCTGCATTGCCATCGGGTCGCGGCGCACCACGCCCACCTGGCCGACCGCGGCGGCGGTGGTTTCGGACGCCAGCGACGCGCCGACCAGCACGCCATGCTGCCAATCGCGCGCCTCGTAGACCAGCGGCGCCACTTCGCGGCGGCGCCCGCCGAACACCAGTGCCGTGATCGGCACGCCGGTGGCATCCTCGCTGTGCGGCGAGTAGCTCGGGTTGCGCTTCGCCGACACGGTGAAACGCGAGTTGGGATGGGCCGCGGGTCCGCGCGCCGGATCGTAGGGGCGCCCCTGCCAGTCGAGCACCGGCTTGCCGCTCGGCAGCCCTTCCCACCAGGGCTGGTTGTCGGCGGTCAGCGCGACGTTGGTGAACAGCGTGTCGCGCCGGATCATCTCGTAGGCGTTGCGGTTGGTCTGGGCATTGGTGCCGGGAACCACGCCGAAGTACCCGGCCTCCGGATTGATCGCCCACAACCGCCCGTCGGCGCCCGGATGGAGCCAGGCGATGTCATCTCCCACGGTGAACACGCGCCAGCCGGGGAGGGAATCCGGCGGGATCAGCATGGCGAGGTTGGTCTTGCCGCACGAGGAGGGGAAGGCGCAGGCGAGGTAGTGTGTCTCGCCGCGCGGATTCTGCAGGCCGACGATCAGCATGTGCTCGGCGAGCCAGCCCTCGGTGCGTGCCTGCCAGCTGGCGATGCGCAGCGCATGGCACTTCTTGCCGAGCAGGGCGTTGCCGCCGTAGCCCGAGCCGTAGCTCTCGATCGAGAGCTCCTCGGGGAAGTGCATGATGAAGCGCCGCTCGGGATCGAGCTCGCCGATCGAATGCAGGCCCTTCACGAAGCGGCCGTCGCGCGCGATCAGCTCGAGCGCGGCGCGGCCGGCGCGCGTCATGATCAGCATGTTGAGCACGACGTAGGGGCTGTCGGTGAGCTCGACGCCGCGGCGCGACAGGGGCGAGTCGAGCGGGCCCATGCAGTAGGGGATCACGTAGAGCGTGCGCTCGCGCATGCAGCCGCGGAACAGCTCGCGCATGCGTGCATGTGCCTGCTGCGGGTCAATCCAGTGGTTGTTCGGGCCCGCATCCTCCTGCGAGCGGGTGCATATATAAGTGAGGTGCTCGACGCGGGCCACGTCGCTCGGGGCCGAGCGCGCCAGGTGGCAGCCGGGGAATTCCTCACCGTTGAGGGCCGTGAGCTCCTTGTTGCGCAGCAGTTGCGCGGTCAGCTCGCGCGCTTCGGTCTCGGTCCCCTCGACCCAATGGATGGCGCGCGGCTGGGTGAGCTCGCGCACGCTGTTCACCCACTCGGCCACACTGCGGCTGAGCTCGGGCAGCGGGGTCATCGTGTGCGCAGGGGCGGCCATTCCGGGGCTTCCTCTTCTTCGAAACCGCGAAGTATATCCCGGCCGGATGACGCCCCCTGCTAGAGTAGGTCTTTGCAGCAAATTCAGAAGGATATGCATCTCGACACCCGCCGCACGGCACGCGAGGATGCCGCCGGACAGGCGCGCGACTGACGTCCGGATGCTCGATCTTCAGGACATATTCGGCCACGGGGGACCGCTCGAGCGGGCGCTGCCGGGCTTTCGGGTACGGCACGAGCAGCGGCGGATGGCCGAGCGGGTCGCCGCGGCGCTCGCCGACCGCGAGACCTTCGTGGTCGAAGCGGGGACCGGCACCGGCAAGACCTTCGCGTATCTCGTGCCGGCGCTGCTCTCGGGAGTACGGGTGCTCATCTCGACCGGCACGCGCACGCTCCAGGATCAGCTCTATTCAAAGGATCTGCCGCTGGTCGGCGCGGCCCTCGGCCGGCCGGCGCGCGTCGCGCTGCTCAAGGGGCGCGCCAACTACCTGTGCCGCCATCGCCTCGGCATGGCTGCGCAGGAGCCCGAGCAACTTGCGATGGCGGGCGGCGCGGAGCCGCGCACGCGCGGCAGCCGCGCACTCCTCGCCCGGATCGCGCGCTGGGCCGAGATCACGACGAGCGGCGACCTTGCCGAGGTTCGCGGCCTCTCGGACTCGAATCCGGTGTGGAGCCAGGTCACCGCCACGCGCGAGGTGTGTCTCGGCGCCCGCTGCCCGGAGATCTCGCGTTGCCATGTCGCGCTTGCGCGGCGCGCCGCGCTCGAAGCCGACGTCGTCATCGTCAACCACCACCTGCTGCTCGCCGATCTGGCGCTCAAGGAGGATGGCTTCGGCGACCTGCTGGGATCGGCGGATGCGGTGATCCTCGATGAAGCGCACCAGATTCCGGACCTCGCCACGCAGTTCTTCGGTGCCAGCGTCAGCAGCCGCCAGGTCGACAATTTGCTGAAGGACGCGCAGGCGGAGCTGCGCCGCGCGGCGGACGCCGCTGCCCTCGCCGATGCGCTCGCCGCGGTCGAGGACAGCCTGCGCGCGCTCCGTGCCGCAGCGCCGGCGGCCCCGGCCGGCGTACTCGCGGCGCGTCTCGCCTGGGGTGAGCGCGACACCGGCCTCGCCCGCGGGGCGCAGGAACTGTCGCGCGCGCTCAGCGGCCTCGGGGAAGCCCTCGCCGCACGCAACGACGATGCGGTGGCCGCGCAGCTGGCCACGCGGGCCGAGGAGCTCGCCGCAGGCCTGGAGCGTATCGCCGCGCTCGATGAGCTGGACGGTGCACGTGCGCTCGAGGTCGGCGCGCGGGGTTTCACCCTGAGTCTCATGCCGTTCGACATCTCGGCGCGCTTCCGTGCGCTGATCGAAGCACGTCGTGGAGCGTGGATATTTACCTCGGCGACCTTGTCGCTCGGGGAGGAGTTTGGACACTTCACCGGACGGCTCGGGATCGATGCGTGCGCGACACTGCGCATCGACAGTCCCTTCGATCACGAGCGCCAGAGCGTGTTGTACCTGCCGCCGGCGATGCCGCAACCGAGCGCGCCCGGCTATGTCGGCGCGGTGATCGACACCGCACTGCCCTTGATCGAAGCCGCGGGCGGCGGGGCGTTCGTGCTCTTCACCAGCCATCGCGCGCTCGCGCAGGGTGCGGCGCTGCTGCGCGCCCGCTGGGGAGAGGCCCCGCCACAGCGCCTGTTCGTACAGGGCGAGGCGCCGCGCGAGCGGCTGCTGCAGGAGTTTCGCGACGACGGCAACGGCGTGTTGCTCGGCACGGCGAGCTTCTGGGAGGGCGTCGATGTGAAGGGGGAGGCGCTGCGGCTCGTCGTGATCGAGAAGCTGCCGTTCGCTTCCCCTGACGATCCGCTGGTGCGCGCGCGCATCGAACATCTGAACGCGACCGGCGGTAAAGCGTTTCGCGACTACCAGCTGCCGGAGGCCGCGCTCGCTCTCAAGCAGGGCGTGGGACGGCTGATCCGCAGCGAGGATGATTACGGCGCGGTCGTGATCTGCGATCCGCGCATGCTCGGCAAGAGTTATGGACGGGCGTTTCTCGCGGCGCTGCCGCCAATGACCGTCACGCGGGAGGAGGACGAGGTGCGCCGCTTCCTGCGCCGCCACGCGCCGCGCGCCGCCGAGAGCCTCTCGTGAGAATCCTCGCGCTCGACACCGCAACCGAGAATTGCTCGGCGGCGCTGCTCATCGACGGGCGCCTCGCGGTGCGCGAGCGGCTCGCCGAGCGCGGCCACGCCGCCGCGATTCTCGCGATGATCGATGAAGTGCTCGCGGAGGGGAGCGTGACCCTCGCGGGGGTCGATACAATCGCCTTCGGGCGCGGACCCGGCTCGTTCACCGGCGTGCGTCTCGCCGCGAGCGTCACTCAGGGCCTCGCTTACGGCGCCGGGGTTCCGGTGGTCCCGGTCTCGGATCTGCGGGCTCTGGCTTGCCGGGCCTTCGAGATGCAGGCCGGTGCGCAGCAGGTGCTGGTGTGTAACGACGCGCGCATGCGTGAGGTCTACTGGGCATGTTTCAGCCGCTCCGCGGACGATCCCGCGATCCTGGTGGGGAGCGAGCGCGTCAGCGAACCGGCTGAGGTCGCGCTTCCGGCTGACTGGCTTGCGGGTGCAGGGTTCCTGGGCGCGGGGACCGGATTCGCGGCGTACCCGCAGCTCGCGGGCCTGCTCCCCGGGGGCGCCGCGTCGATCCATGTGCTGTACCCGCGCGCGGCGGAGATCGCGCTCCTGGCGGTGGCCGAGGTGGCGGCCGGACGGGTTTTCGACCCCGGGCTGGCCCTTCCGGTGTACCTCCGGGACAACGTGGTGCAGGTTCCAACCGCCAATCATTGAACTGAAACAACCGCTTGCGGACTTGTCACGAATCTGCAACACAGTACCCCTGTAATACTCGCGCAGCAGGCAGCGGAACGCGGCACGAAATGCCCTCCAAACAGGTTCTGATCGTCGAAGACGAGCGCCCGATCCGGGAGATGATTGCCTTTGGCTTGAAGCGCGCCGGCTTCGAAGTCCGCGAGGCCGAGGACTGCCGGGCGGCCCGTGCGGCGCTCGCCGATACCCGTCCGGACCTCGTGCTGGTCGACTGGATGCTGCCGGACATGAGCGGGCTCGAGCTGACGCGGGCACTGAAGCGCGACCGCGAGACGCGCGAGCTGCCGATCATCATGCTGACCGCGCGGGCCGAGGAGGGTGACAAGGTAGCTGGCCTCGAGGGCGGTGCAGATGACTACGTCACCAAGCCTTTCTCCCCGCGCGAGCTCCTCGCCCGCATCAACGCGGTGCTGCGCCGCTCGACCCCGACCGGGGTGGATGAGCTGATCGAGTTCGAGGGCCTGGTGCTCGATCAGGGGAGCCATCGCGTTATGGTAGGTCCGCGCACCGTGGGGCTCGGCCCAACCGAATACCGCATGCTCGAGTTCTTCATGACGCACCCGGAACGCGTCTACACCCGCGATCAGCTGCTCGACCGCATCTGGGGTGGCAACGTCTACGTCGAGGAGCGCACCATCGACGTGCACATTCGCCGCCTGCGCAAGGCGCTCGAGGAATTCGGGTACGATCGCTTCGTGCAGACCGTCCGCGGCTCGGGTTACCGGTTCTCCGCCCGAACGGTCTAGCGGCGCCGGACGGCTTTAGGAGAGGGCGGGGCGTCGATGCAGCCCGCGACACAGATGTGGTGGTTCACCATCGGGCGGCTGTTCGCCACGGTGCTCGTCGGGCTCGGTGTCGGCTGGCTGTTCGGCAACCTCGGCGCGGGGCTTGCTGCCGCCCTTGCGGTGCATCTCGGCTGGGCGCTCGCCAACCTCTTTCGGCTCGAGTGGTGGCTGCGGCACCGCAATTACGCCGATCCCCCCGACATCGGCGGCGCGTGGGGCGAGATCATCGCGCAGGTTGTCCGCCTGCACCGGCGCAAGCGCTTCCACAAGCAGCGCTTCGTGCAACTGATGCGCCAGCTGCAGCGCTCGACCGCGGCGCTCCCGAACGGCGTGGTCATCCTCAATGCGCAGCGCGAGATCATGTGGTTCAACCGCACGGCGGCGCGGCTGCTCGAGCTGCGCAGCACCGCCGACCTCGGGCTGCGCATCGACAACCTGCTGCGTGAGCCGGAGTTCGTGCGCTACCTCGCCCGGCAGGATTACTCGTACCCG